>Ga0209040_10002258_pt1 | contig 15201 bp, 15 predicted proteins | sample BogFormECP12_OM3_FD_188240 | JGI IMG/M metagenome (GOLD analysis project Ga0209040, IMG submission 188240) | Bog forest soil microbial communities from Calvert Island, British Columbia, Canada - ECP12_OM3 (SPAdes) (version 2) | ecosystem: Environmental > Aquatic > Freshwater > Wetlands > Bog ...
CCGCCCGAGGACTACTAGCATTTGGAGGCATCTGGTTTCTGCGACTGGCGAGTTATTACGAAGGACTCTTCTCAAGGCTCAGTAAAGCACATCCCTTGGCTATTAATCGCCAGCAAGCGCTTCTTTCGCTCTATGGCTACGAACTGAAAGAAGCTCATAGAGCCATGGCGACCGAGATAATTCGATTTGGTGAAGAGATGTATACGGGAAATCAGCAGTTTAGTCATTACACAGATGAAGAGAAATTGAAGATCATGTTCAGGGGAGCTAATCACGTCTACGCGCAACACGTAATCCAGTGGTTTTTTGACTACACCGCCGACTTTCGTGTTTACACCGTTTAAGTGCTTCGAAGAGGAGTCTTGCCCAAACTGGCGAGGCTATTGAATATTCTTGGTGATTTCACCGATCGTCCAATTTGTGTCGGCATGGACGAGCTCCATGAGATCGTCGATACGCGCCTGACGGGCGGGGGACCACTTCGCGTAATGCTTGCGCACAATCTCCGGGGCGAGTTGCCGAGAATGTCCGCTACATCTTCAAAGCTCGCGCCACTGCCGAGAAGCTCGGTTGCCAGCGTATGCCGGAACCGATGAGCGTGAGCGCCTCTCACCCCTGATTTTCTGAATACAGCAGCAAGGCACCGATCCACCATGGATTTCATGCCCTTTTCTGTGCCATTGCCGCTCCAAAAGAAATACCGCGACACGCCACTACAGCCGCGCGGAACGGGCACGGCATCAAGCGCCGCTTTCATGTCGCAGGGAATAGGCAGAAACACCGGCTGTCCGCTTTTCTCAGTCCGCAGGAATATGCGCCACCTGTCGCCGTCGCGGGTCGCCTTCGGTTTGCGCGGCAAGGAAGACGGCGGTCAGCTCCCATCCGCAGGCACGGCGCGGGGGATAGGTCTTGGAGTAGTAGGCCAGTAGCGCTTTCGACTTCGCCAGCCCTTCCGTGATCGCACGTGTGATGCCGTCGAAGTCGTTGATTTCCTCCGCGTCGAACCACACCCGCAGTCCAGCCTTGGTAAGCGCGTCAGCGAGTTGCTTTGGGCGCTCGCCATCGGCCCAGGCGTGACTGAGAAACACATCGTACTCGGGGGCGGCCATGCGAAGTGGCTCCGGTTACTTTTGGAAGCAGGAACCTGAGCCAAAGCATACTTTACGGCGTTCAAGCGCGCAGCAGAATTTGCGTGGCTGCGCGGTCGCCGAAGGCAAGCTCCCAAGCCTTGCGCCCGGCCTGCGAAATAATAATGGTGCGCTGGAATCTCGGGAGGAGTATATATTCAATCCGAATGTTGTCGACGCCGACATGGCCGTGCATTTATACGAGGGCGACGGTGACTGCTATTTAGGATTGCGATGGATGCAGTGCCTTGGAGTTGCTTAACACTGCGAGATCGATTATGGCGGATCATCGCCATTGAACAGCAACTTGGTGGTGTCGCCGTATGGCAAAATGCAACCTCAACTAAGTGTTGGTGTTGTTTTTAGTGACTTTCGCGGGGACGCTCGCCGGCCTCATCAAGGGCGTTCCTCCGCGCCTCGAGGAGGCGAACGATGAATACGTTTCCCATCCTGCTAGGAACCCTGTGCGTGTTCGCGCTGGGGTATCGCTACTACAGCGCTTTCATTGCAGCGAAAGTGCTGGTGCTCGACGATCGCCGCGTCACCCCCGCGCATACGTATGAAGATGGGCACAACTATGTGCCCTCACCGAAGTGGGTGCTCTTTGGGCATCACTTCGCCGCGATCGCGGGAGCCGGTCCGCTCGTGGGCCCCACACTGGCAGCGCAATTCGGATTCGCACCCGGGTTCCTGTGGATCCTGATCGGCGCAGTACTGGCCGGTTGTGTTCACGATTTCACGGTGCTGGCCGCCTCCATCCGTCATAAAGGACGATCGCTGGCCGAGATTGCGCGCACCGAGGTCAGCCCGTGGGCTGGGCTGGTGACCATGATCGCCTTGCTGTTCATCCTGCTGGTCACGTTGGCAGGGCTCGGCATTGTCGTCGTGAACGCCTTGGCCAACAGTCCGTGGGGCGTGTTCACCATCGCCATGACCATTCCCATTGCCATCGCGATGGGATTGCTGATGTTCAAGAGTACTCCGGGGCAAATCAAAATTGCCGGGCCGAGCGCTCTGGGAGTGGTTCTGCTGCTCGCCAGCGTGATCGGTGGCCGCTGGGTTGCGATGTCGTCGTGGGCTAGCGCTCTCACCTTCACTCCCCACCAGATCACCTACTTGATGTGTCTCTACGGATTCGTCGCGTCTGCGCTGCCAGTCTGGTTGCTGCTCGAACCGCGCGACTATCTTTCGACTTACATGAAATTAGGGACCATCGCGCTGCTCATCATCGGGGTATTCGTTGTGCACCCCGACATCCAGTTTCCAGCCGTGACCCAGTTCATCCACGGCGGCGGCCCCATCATTCCCGGCAAGCTCTTTCCCTTTTTGTTCGTGACGATTGCGTGCGGATCGATCTCCGGCTTCCATTCGCTGATCTCGTCAGGCACGACGCCGAAAATGCTCGATAAGGAAACCGACGCGCGCACCATCGGCTATGGAGCCATGCTCTGTGAGGGCATGGTCGCCGTGCTGGCGCTGATCGCCGCTTGCTCCATGTATCCCGGCGACTACTTCGCCATCAATACCACGCCTGAGGTCTTCCACAAGCTGGGAATGAGCACGGTCAACCTCGATGCCATCTCGCAGCAGGTAGGCGAGAAGCTGGCCGGCCGTACCGGTGGAGCGGTTTCGCTGGCGGTCGGCATGGCGCAAATCTTTCGCGGTCTGCCCGGCATGAAGTCGCTGGTGGGCTACTGGTACCACTACGCGATTATGTTTGAGGCGCTGTTCATCCTGACCACAGTCGATACCGGCACCCGAGTTGCGCGCTACGTTATGCAGGAATTGTTGGGCCGGATACATAAGCCGTTTGCCAATACGGCGTGGCTCCCGGGAAACCTTCTGGTCAGTGCGGTGGTGGTCGTGAGCTGGGGATACCTGATCTACACCGGTTCCATCTCCACCATTTGGCCGCTGTTCGGTACCGGCAACCAGTTGCTGGCGACCATCGCGCTGGCGGTGGTGACAACATTCCTGGTCAACATGGGCAAGGCGAAGTACGCGTTGCTAACCGCAATTCCCATGTGCTTTGTCGGCGCGACTACGTTGACCGCCGGAGTGCTCTCCATCAAGAACATCTTTCTGCCGCTGGCGCAGAAGCCGGGCAAGATGTTCCAAGGCTATCTGGACTCGACGCTGATGGCGATCTTTGTCATCGGCGTAGTGCTGGTTCTGATTGAGGCCGCCAGGCGCTGCTGGAAGACGCTGCATGGCGCTCCGGTTCCGGAAGAGGCGTTCGGGGCGGTAACCGAAGGCGAGACCGTGAACATGACTTGTTGCTAAACCCTTAAGGTAGATTTCTCCCAATCATCTGTATTTGAGAGATTTCGTTTCTGTGAGGCGCGGCGCGATCTTTCGAAAGACGTTCAGCAGAATGGGATTTCAGGTGGTTCCTCGCCGCCAGTGGGTTCAGTCAAACAGGTTACAGTTTGTACGGAATGTGCGCGGCAGAGTTCCTAATTCCTGATGCGGAACGCCGCTGGTTTCATGTGGCGTAACGCCGACGGCCAGATGGACGTAGTCGTGCGCCTGTGGCTTGATCAACGGGCGAGCGCTTGGTAGAGCGTATCTCGGCCCACCTCGAACAGGTCGGCCCCATCCTCGCGGCGTTTGCCGTCCTTGATCAGCTTCCGGGCATAGTCCATCTGCTGACGGGATAGCTTTGGCGTGGGTCCGGGCTTGAAGTCTCGCGCTCGGGCTGACTTCATCCCGGCGCTTGTGCGCTCGATAATGAGGCCGCGCTCAAATTCCGCGTGAGCGGCGAAGATATGAACCGAAATATCCTTCGTGCCCGATTATTGCGATCAGTTACCAGCCGCTTTGCACGTGTCGGCTATATGCTTCACGCTGGTTACTCTAAAAACCTGTTCCTCTTTTACGCTAGAAGCGGAGCCCTGGACGGTAGTATCTACGCTCCTCACTGCAGGGGTTCCGGTGATTGCGACTTCGTGGCCGACTTGCTTGGCGAGCTTATTTGCCTGACTTTGCAGTTGATGGGCCGTCCCATTGTCTTCGGTTAATCTGTAATGACCATTAGTGTACTGCAGGCAGCCTTGAATCGTACTCGGGCTGGACGGCTTGCCAGCATCTTGCGCTTGTAACCCAGCGGCAGAGACAAGTAGTAGAGTGAGCATCAGTGTCAGTTTCGTGTTCACTTGCGGCCTCCTTTCGGCTTGCGACTTAGATGCGAGCCAAGGTTAGCTCGATGCAACGGGGCAACATCGCCGATGGCTCGATCGCGTAACCCAGAATCTCCCGTTTCGCTCCCAATAGCCCCACAATATATACCCATCGAGGGATTCCGGCGCATTTTTTCGCTTTGGCCGGGCCGAGGGGGGCGGCACAGGATCCCGTCTGCCCCAACGCGAGTCCCGAAACTGCTGACCACGGCCCACCCATCTGGTTTTGTCAGACACCCCTCCGTCCCCATTTGACTCCAGATTTCCCGGCTCCTCCTGGTATTAAGACGGCTTGTGAGCGGTATCACAAGAAACGGTGACCCGTGCCACAGCCAGTAACCTGCCCTTCACATAGCTTTTTGCAACAAGGCAAACTTGCGGATGGGAACGGCGCGACTCGATGTCCGGTGATACCTAGGGCATTCCTGTCCGACAGCAAATGCCCCACATCTGGAGGCAACGATGCGACTCTCTCTCCAATCGAAGGTACGATCCGTGGTAGCCACTGCGTTCATTTTGAGTTCGGCGTTTACGTTCGTGCCGAGTTCAAGTGCCGCTACGCCGGCGCAGGGCGATGATCAAACGACGAAGAAAACAACAACGGCGAAAACCACCCACACCGCGAAGCCGAAAACGGCACCAACTTCAAGCTCGGACGAGATCAGGCAGTTGAAGGATGCAGTCGCTGCGCAACAGCAGCAGATCCAACAACTGCAACAGCAGATACAGAACCGCGATCAGGCTATCCAACAGGTTAAGAACGAGGCTGATCAAGATGCCGCAGAAGCTAAACAATCAGCGGCAACAGCACAACAGGCGGCCGCAGCCGCCGCCAAAGCAAATGACTACGACGCCCAGGATGCGACCGCGATGAGCGGGCTGCACACTTCCGTCGTTGACCTAGAGGCCAGCACGAAAGCCAACGCTGAAGGACTGGCCCAGGCCAAGAAGTCCCTGGTCACTCTCGAAAAACCCTACCAGGTTCCTGAAGCACCGAAGGTAGTTCCCGCGATCGCTCCAGTCCGCGTGCTTTCGCTGGATCCGCCGAAGAAAGAGGGACTCACTCCTGGCATTATGCTAGGCGGGGTAACCGTGACCCCCTATGGGTTCATCAAGGCCACAATGGCTTACGACTCACTTGATCCTACGGGTGATGATTTCCCCAGGCCAGCCTTCACCGCCGCCGATACCGGCCCGAACAACAATCCAGAGTTCCACGTCAAGGCCCGTGCTACTCGTGTAGGTTCAAGGTTTGAGTGGCCTGATGTTTCAAAAAACATTACCGTTAGCGGTCAAATCGAAGCCGACTTCGAAGGCAATTTCAGCCGTGCTGACAACCGCAACGTCTCGTCCATTCGCAGCAATGCGTTGCAGTTGCGCCTGGCCTACGGGCGAATCGATTGGAACGTGAAACCGAACACGGACATCTTCTTCGAAGGTGGACAAGACTGGACGATCTTCGGCTCGAGCGCGCTAATGAACCTGTTTGAGACCACGTTTTATGGAGCCTACTGGGGTAACTTGTACGAGCGCTCTCCACAGTTCCGCCTCGGTCTCGTGCAGAAGCTGGGCGGCTCGCGTAATTGGAGGCTCTCTCCCGAGTTTGCGATTATGATGCCGTCCGAGGGCAACCTCCCGGCAGATGCTGTTACCTGCTCGGCTGCAAATATTACGGCGGGTACCACCTGCACCGTCGTCAACGGACTCGGCAACCAGTTGGGATACGGCGAGCGTCAGGGTGCTGACTGGGGGAAACCCGAGGTCGAATCCAGGGTGGTTCTGCAGTTCCAGCTCGACAAGGCTCCCGGCGTGGTTCCGGCACAGCTTCTCTGGAGCGGCTTTTACACCGGGCGTCAGGCAACCGTACTTTCGTCCGCCGTACCGTTGGATACGGCTACGGGTACAAACCCCGACTTCTACAAGGCTGCTTTCCCGAGAGGTTATGACGCCACCAGTAACGGCTATGGCAATCAGTTGGCAGTCTCACTTCCAACCCGCTGGTTTACGCTCGTGGCAAGCGGTTACGAGGGAGCCGATTTGCGTTTCTTCTTCGGCGGCGAGACCTTATCCGCCTACAACCAGGCGGGCGGGCTCACTGCCACCGCAAACGGCTTTTCGGTGGATCGCTCTTCGACGGTGGTCTTTGGGACGAATGCTGCCGGCCAGGCAGTAGCGGCTCCGCAGCTTCCGGTACGGGGCTACGGGGGATTCGTTCAGGTCGGGTTACCCGTCTCGCGCTGGTTCAACGCCAATCCAAAAGGCAGAAATGCGGGCTGGCAGGCGTACTTCGAATATGGTATAGACGCAGCCAACGCCAATGACTTCCGGTACGCCAAGGACATAGGGGCAAGCGGTGGCGGCCCCATCAAGGACACGCTCAAAGCCGTCACCGTGTTCTATAAGATGAACCCCTGGGTCCAGTTCGGCTTTGAAGAGGGCAAATACCAAGGCTTCGCCCTTCCGAATGACAAAGGTGTTTGCACCACCAAGGTCGCCGGGCTGCCAACCTGCACTTCAACCGATTGGCGTTCAGAGTTCGGACCGATATTCACCTTCTGACAACCTCAGGCAGGAGAACAAACCTGCTTGGATTCTACCGGGGCGGCCGCGTAAGCGAGCTGCCCCTTTTTCTCGCCCGCAGGCGAGGGAACCATCCTGAGGTGCCAGGATCCTTGCTGCATCTTGAATGGACAGGCAGTAGCGCCATGCACGACGAGGATCAATCTATCATTGGGCAGCCGGCTTGCACTCGGCCGCCAACTCCTTCACACTTTTTACTTCGAAGACCGGCTGTTGGATTACGCTCGACGCTCCACCCGCACTCGTAGTATCCAGGGTTCTCCACCCGGGCTTGCCACTGAGTTCGAGTTCGTGGCCGACTTGGGGGCCGAGTTTTTTGGCGGCGCCGGAAAGCTGATGGACCGTCCCGTCGCTCTCGGTAAGGTTGTACTGACCCATGGCGATCTGCAGGCACCCTTGAATCGTGACCAGGTCAGACGAACTCTGGCTTTTGTCCGACGATGGACTTGCGGGCTCCGCTTGTAAGCAAGCGGCAGAGATAAGTAGCAGTAGAGTTAGCGTCACCGTGTTACACATGCAAGGCCTCCTTCGGCCGCTTTCTCCGCCTATTCTAGTGCAACATGGGTTCCCCAGGAGGAAAACGTCCGGCGCGTCATGAATCGAGCGCAGCGGGGCTCGGGCAGTCTCAAGAGATCAAGCGCAGAATTGAAGGCGGGCCATTACAACCCCAGATAAGCTCTCCGTACCCCATCCATTCCGGCGACCTCGCGCGATTTGCCTTCAATTTCCACCCGGCCCTCGGCCAGAACATACGTATAGTCGCTCAGCGCCAGCGCGAGATGCACATTCTGTTCGACCAATACGATGGTGAGTCCCTGCTTGCGCAGGCTCTTTAGCGAAAGGAAGAGCTGTTGCGCCAGCACGGGCGCCAGTCCGAGCGAGAGCTCGTCGATCATCAGGACGAGCGGTTCCTGCATCAGGCCGCGCCCCATGGCCAGCATTTGCTGTTCGCCGCCAGAAAGGGTGGATGATAGCTGCTTGCGGCGCTCCTTCAATCGGGGAAAGGTGTCATACACGCGGTCCAGGTTGTGCTTTTGCCCTTTGCGCGCGCGCCGAGAGTAAGCCCCCATTTCCAGGTTCTCTTCCACCGACATATCGGCAAAGAGTTGCCGCCCTTCGGGCACCAGCACCAGGCCACGATTGGCCCGTGAATGCGGTGGCAGCCTGGTGATGTCTTCACCGTTCAGCACCACTTTGCCCTTCCAGGTGCGCACGCTGCCCATGACGCTTCGCAGAGTCGTCGTTTTTCCCGCGCCGTTTGCACCGATGATCGTGGTCAACTTGCCCGGCTTCACCTGCAGCGATATTCCCCACAACACCTGGACCTCGCCGTAGCCGGACTCGATGCTCTTGATTTCCAGAATAGTGTCCATCACGCATTTTCCAGGAGTTTATCGGCGATATCGGGATCTCCCAGATAAGCCTCGATCACTTGCGGATCGCGCGCGACCTCCTCGGGAAGCCCCTCGGCAAGCTTCTGACCGAAGCTGAGCACGACAATCCGGTCGGACAGGTTCATGATGGCCTGCATCACGTGCTCGATCATGAATACCGAGATTCCGCTCCCGCGAATGCCACGAATGATTTGAATCATCTGGTCGATCTCGGTCGGATTGAGTCCCGCCAGCACCTCGTCAAGCAACAGCAGTTTGGGGCGGGCAGCCAGTGCGCGGGCCACCTCCAACCGCTTCTTGCCGGCTATGGTGAGCGAACGCGCTGATGTCTCGGCACGGTCGGCCAGACCGACACGCTCCAGAACTTCCATGGCTTCCTGGCGCGCAGGTTTAAGGCTCAGGTAATCACGGCCAAAACAGGCGCCGACCGTCACATTCTCCAGCACGGTCATTCCGTTCAACGGCTTAACGATCTGATGTGTGCGCGCCACTCCCAAGTGGACAACTTCATTGGGAGGGCGGTTGGTGATGTCTTTGCCCTCGAAGACGATTTTCCCTTTATCGACCTTGTAAACACCATTGACGATGTTGAACAGCGTGGTCTTCCCCGCGCCATTGGGACCGATCAGACCGAGAATTTCGCCCCGCGCTATGCTGAAGCTCACGTTGGAAACCGCGTGCAATCCGCCAAATCGCAAGCTGACGCCGGTGACTTCCAGCAAGGCAGTCATTCGATCACCTTCTTCGCCCGCGGCGCCAGGCGATAGAGCCACCCAATCAGGCCGCCAGGCGCAAACAATACCACCAGCAACAGCAGTCCGCCGGCGATCACCAGGTGGAAGTTCGACAACCTGGAGGACGTCAGTAAGTAGGAGCGCAATCGTTCGTAGAGTCCGCCGCCCAGCGCAGCACCAACGACAGTTCCCTGCCCTCCGAGCATCAGCATCACGATCCCTTCCAGCGAGAGCATGTACTCGAAGGCAATGGAAGGATCGATCATGCCGTTCTTGTAGAACATCAGCGCGCCCGCAACTGCGGGCAGGAACGCTGACACGCTGTAAATGATCGCTTTAAAAACCCGGGCGTTGATGCCGAGCACCACCGCGGCGTCCTCGTCTTCGCGAATGGCAAACAGGCCCAACCCAAACTTCGACTTTTTAATGGCAAGGCTCAGAACCATCGACAGGGCCATCACGACGATGACCAGGATGTAGGTGATCCACAGAGCACGCATGGGTCCGCCCAGCGGAGCATAGGCGTCGAAGGAGACATACATTCCGGTGGAGCGGCCCCAGGGATCGAAGTTCGAGACGAACGAGTGGACCGCAACCAGGACGCCGATCGTCGCCAGCGCAAAATAAGCTCCGCGCAGTCGCAGGATACCGACTCCGAATAACAGCGCCAACAGGCTGACGGTCACACCAGCGGACAGCGCCGCCAACACCAGGTTCCAGTTCCGAACCGTCGCCAGGTACAGACCCACGTAGCCGCCAAGGCCATAAAAAACGATGTGTCCAAAGTTTACGTAGCCGGTGTAGCCGATCATCAGATTTAAATTGCTGGCCAGAATAATGGCCACCGCGACCAAAATGAGATCCTCGCGCAGCGCCACATTGTTGCCGTGCAGGGGAACGGCGATCATGAGGCCCGCGAACACCAGAGTCAGCCAGAAGACAGGATGCAGCAGAATGCCACCGCGGCGGCCCACCTCCGGCAGAGAAGCCCGCCGCGAACTAAGCGGAACAGCTTGGCCGGCAGCGGCTTGTGCCCCGGTAGACGGCTGCGGGCTCATGCTGCCGACCTCGCAAAAATTCCCTTGGGGAAAGCAACCAGCACAATCACAAACAGCCCGAACTCAATCAACGGGATCCAACTGACCGCGATAAACGGGGTTACCGCTCCCTCTAGCAGGCCCAGCAGTATCCCCGCGAGCAGCGCCCCGAGCGGCTTACCGAGTCCTGCCAAGACCGTCACCACGAAGCTCTTCAGCTGATAAACCCCGCCGGACAGGATCGTGAATGGAAATAGAGTCGAAACCAGTGCGCCCGAGGCCGCCGCCAGCGCAATGCCGATGGCGAAGGCAAGCGCGAGAACCGTGGTCGAGGAGATACCCATCAGTTCCGCCGCCTCGCGATTGTCGGCTACGGCCCGAATCGCCTTCCCGGGACGGGTGCGATGCAAGTAAAGCTCCAGCGCCAACGCAATGATTACCGCTGCCGAGGCTGCCGCGATGTGGTTCCCGGTGAAGGTATAGAGGCCAACCGTGAAGCCGGGCAAGCTGAAGTTCACGTTATAGGGGCTAGTGCTCCAAATTGCAGTCCCTGCGCCGATGATGATCATGTTCACAGCGAAGGTGGAGAGCAGGCTCGACAACTGCGGGCGGTCGATGACCCAATGCACCGACGTCCAGTACACCAGCGTGCCAAAGATCAACCCCATTGCGATAATCGGCAGCAACAAGAGGTAGGCGTTCAGATGGAGGGCTGTGAACAACAGATACATGGCGAACATGCCCAGCGCGATGACCGCCCCATGGGTGAGATTGATGACATCCATGACTCCCCAGATGAGGCTCAGTCCCATCGCCGCCAGTCCGTACACCGAACCGATGAGCAGGCCGTCGATCATGGACGCTAAAATTCCAGACATATCTCACCCTTGCGCTGCCGTTCGCGTTGATGAGGCGTGGCCGCGCAATTTCTATAAGTGTGTTCCCTCACTCTTAGTGAATCGGATACACCAAATTGGCGCTCTTGCCGGCCAGGGGCCAGACCACCTGCTTCACCAGGGTGCCCGACTTGTCTTTCTGCCACTGAGCCAGAACCATCGAGTGGCCAATCTGCAAACCGTGCTCATTCGGGGCCGTCGCAAACTTCGTTCGACCATAGAACGTAGTGATGTCGGTGGCGTTCAGCGCCGCGGCGACTTTTGCCGTATCGGTTGAGCCGGCTTGCTCAATGGCGCGTTGCAGAATCAGGCCGCAGGCGTAGCCACCGGCCGATTCGTAGCTCGGCGGAACATTGTATTTCGCCGTGTAGGCCTTGGCAAAATCGGCGCCGCTGGGCCCGAATTCCACCTTGAATACCGTCTGCGGTTCCCATTGCGAAGGTACTACGACTCCCGCTGCGGCGTCGCCCAATTCGCTCCATTGCGGACTGTCCGGAGCCACCAGCAAGGTGATCATCTTCAGGTTGACCTTGTGGTTATACAGCTGCCGCGCCAAGGTCGATCCGTCGGGATAATGCCCGCCGCCGATCAGCACCGTGGGCTTCGCGGCAATCACCTTGTCGATGATGGCGCTGAAATCGGTGGTGTTCGGAGCGTATGCTTCGCTGAACACCACGTTGAAACCAACCTGCTGCGCATAAGTCTTTGCCGGATTCACCACCGCTACCGAGAACGAAGCGTCTTCATAAACAAATGCCACCGTCGCCTTCGGGTCCTTGGCCTTCAGCATGTCCAGCACGCCTTTGAGGTATTCCGTGGCTGGTGCGAACATCTGGAACAGATAATGGTTGCCAAGTGTGTAGGTCTTGCCCTCGGCCGAGCCGCTGGTCAGCATGATCTTGCCATACTGCTCAGTTACAATCGCCGCCGTCGCGGTAAGGCTGGAAGAATACGGGCTGAACAAAAAATCGGCGTTGTCCTGCAGGATCATGCGCGTATATAGCTGTTGTACGCGTTTGACGTTGGATTCATCATCGTAACTGCCGACGAACTGTACCTTGTAGCTCTTACCGCCAGCCTTGATGCCCCCGGCCGCGTTGACTTGGTCGCGCCACAGTTCGAAACCGCGGTACTGCTCCAGCGAATCCACGTTCAAGGCGCCGGTCTTCGAAACCGTGAATCCGATGTTGATGTTTTGCGCAAAGCCAGAGGTGAGGAGGAGCGCAAGTACGAAAAGAGCGGTGAGGGCGAGTCGTTTCACGGTTGATCCTCGGGGGTAGCTTAGAAGCTAAGGGGCGATGTCAGCGTACGGCGGCAGTTTAGGGGCAACCTAGGACACTAGTCACGCGAGAATGTGATGCTGCTCACAAAAGAGACCAGACCCGACTGTTGTGCATACCCGAGAGCAGACTGCGTCGGGAGTCCGGTCAGGAGGGGTGCTGCGCGGAGATCCGTGACTCAATGGTAGCGATCAAGCTGGCCGTGGCCGGCACAGGAATACCGAAGTGTGTACCGCCTCGCACAATGGGACCGGCGATGCCGTCCAGTTCCAGTCTCCGCCCGGCCGCAAGGTCTTTGGCCATTGAACTGCGCATGGTTGCGGGCGCTGAAGCGAAAATCGCCTGTACCTTCGCCGGGTCGATTTCCGCGCCCGACGCCTCCGCCACGGAGCGCGCCTCGGAGAGAGCCGAATCCAGTTTTGCCTTCCACTCCGGGTCAGCCAGGATCTCGCCCAGGTTCTTCCCGGACGCGGAAGTCACCAGCGCGAACGGTCCGAGAAAGCATAGCTTGCTCCACAACAGAGTTTGTTCGTTGGCGACGAACTGGCAAACAAATCCGAGTTCTTGCAGTCCGGCTACTGTCGCTTTCAGCATCGCCTCTCCGCTGGCGGCGATGCCGAGACGCACCGGCGAGCGTTGCACGAAGTGGCCGGCGTCGGTGCGCTCCGCTTCGACTGCAATGGTCGCGGGAACCACGCGATCATGTCCGAAGCGCGAGCGGAGCACCGCGATGTGGTCTACTCCGTTGAGCAACGGGACCACGATGGACGGCGTCGCCTCAACCACGTCCAGCGCGGCTCCCAGGTGGTACGTCTTGGTTGCGATCCATAGCACGTCGGAGGGATCGGTCATGCGGGCGACGGCGTTGACCGGGGCGGTGAGGGTGCCCGAGGGACGATCGAGCGACAACGTTCGCGGATAACCAGACAGTTTGTCAGGCCGGACGATCATGGTGACGTCGTCGCCGAGCGACGCCAAGGCTGTGCCTACCAGTCCACCAATAGCGCCTGCTCCCAGAATTGCGTGCTTCATAGCACCGTCTCAACCGCAATCACTCAAAATCCTTCAGCCAAAACTCCAGCGCACCTCGTTCCTCATCCTTCACACGCTGGGCCTCCAGCTTGCGCAGTTCGCCCCTGCGGATCTTTCCCGAGATCGTCTTGGGTAGTTCCTGGAATTCGAGCTTCCGCACCCGCTTATAAGCAGCCAGCTTCTCCTTCGCGAAGAGCAGGATCTCACGGGCAATCTCTTCGGACGGGCGCGCATCAGTCACGATGGTGATGAAGGCCTTTGGAACGCTGGTACGCAAGGCGTCTGGACTGGGAACAATTGCCACTTCAGCAACCAGGGGATGCTCCATCAGGACGCTTTCCAACTCGAAGGGACTGACTCGATAATCGGAGCACTTGAACACATCGTCGCCGCGGCCGACGAAAAAGAAGTAGCCCTGCTCGTCGAGATAGGCCAGATCTCCCGTGTGGTACAAACCGTTTTGCGTCATGACCCGCGTGAGCTCGGGATCGTCCAGATAGCCGGTCATCAGGCCTGTAGGCCGGGGATCAAGTTTCACCGCGACCTCGCCTTCCGGGCACTCTTTGTCCTGCAGATCGACCAGGCTGATCTGAAATCCCGGAAGCGGTCGCCCCATGCTGCCGAGTTTCACCGGCTGCCCCGGCGAATTGCCGATGAGTGCTGTCGTCTCCGTCTGGCCGTAGCCATCCCGGATGACCAGACCCCAGGCCTTCTCGACTTGTTCGATCACCTCTGGATTCAGAGGCTCACCTGCGCTTGCCAATTCGCGCAAGGCGCGTGGCTTCTGTCCCAGATTCTCCCGAATGATCATGCGCCAGACCGTGGGAGGACCACACAGTGTGGTGACCCCGACTTCATCGAGCGCGCGCAGCACATTGGCAGCACGAAATCGAGGAGCATCGTAAACGAAGGTAGTCGCGCCGGCGTTGAAAGGAGCGAAGAAGCAGCTCCAGGCATGCTTGGCCCACCCGGGTGAGCTGATGTTTTGATGAATGTCGCTTTCCTGAATGCCAATCCAATACATGGTCGAGAGGTGACCCACCGGATAGCTCTGGTGAGTGTGCAGCACGAGTTTGGCTTTGGCCGTAGTTCCCGAGGTGAAATAAAGCAGGAATGGATCGTCTGCCTGCGTGGGAATGATCCGGTAGTCGCGAGTCTCTTCCAAGGCGGCGTCATATGGCATCCAACCAGCGGCCTGACCGCCCACAAGAATCCGCTTGACCTCGGCATCGGAGGGGATGCGATCGATCGCGGTTTCATCCGTCACCACAATGCGTGCGCCACTGCGCGCCAGCCGATCGCGAATTTCACTTTCAGTGGCCAGCGTTGTGGTCGGAACTATGACCGCGCCAATCTTAATGGCCGCCAGCATCAGCTCCCAGATGGCGGTGACGTTCGGAAGACACAGGACGATCCGGCCGCCAGGCTCGACCCCTTGGTGTTGCAGAAAGTTCGCCACGCGATCGGAACGCTCGGCTAATTCCTGGTAACTTAACTTGACTTCGTCTCCGCCCTCACGCAAAAGCCACAAGGCTGTCTTGGTATTGCCCTGTGCATAAGCGTCGAACCAGTCGCGCGCCCAGTTGAAGTCCGAGAGCTCGGGCCAGCGAAACTCCCTATATGCCTTTTCATAGTCGGTCCGGTGATCGAGCAGAAACTGACGAGCAGCAGCGAATTTCTCGGCGCCTGACATCCGTTTTCCCAACTGTGTAGGAGATTTCTAGCAGGACTTTCCCTGTTATCTCCCGACAGCCCGACACTATATACCTGTCGAGCGACGCCGGCGCACAATTCTACTTTGACCGAGAAACGTGGCACCGGGCAGACTAGCCGGTCACTCCCACTACGCCCAGCGCCTGGAGCATCGATCTGCCCCCAATCAATGGTTCGCTAGGAGTGTGTCGGGAATAACAAATTTTCAACCAAGAATCAATAACTTACA
>Ga0209040_10002259_pt1 | contig 15200 bp, 13 predicted proteins | sample BogFormECP12_OM3_FD_188240 | JGI IMG/M metagenome (GOLD analysis project Ga0209040, IMG submission 188240) | Bog forest soil microbial communities from Calvert Island, British Columbia, Canada - ECP12_OM3 (SPAdes) (version 2) | ecosystem: Environmental > Aquatic > Freshwater > Wetlands > Bog ...
AGATGGCGGCGAAGCATCCCACATGGATCAGCACGAAGCCGATGCTGGAGGGATAGGCGATGTCGTCCGAGCGTTCGTGCGAGCCCTGGTTCATGGGCCATATCCTCTTCGCATAGTCAGTATCATGCCGCGGGCCGGAGTGCGATCGATCCACGTGCCCGTCGCCGTCGCTGCGGCACACGATTCGTGGCCAGTGGTAGCTGTCCGCGCGTCGGCTGAACGGCGGCTGGCGAACCACCTGCGACATTGATCGCTCTCCCGGTCAGCCGTTCGATCGCCCGCAGCGTGCCATGCTCCGCGGCGTCGCAGAATGATATGGCAACACCGCTCGCGCCGGCGCGGGCAGTCCGGCCGATGCGGTGCACGTAGTCTTCCGGTTGCGCCGGAAGATCGAAGTTGATGACATGCGAGATGCCGGTCACGTCGATCCCGCGCGCGGCGATGTCGGTCGCGACCAGTACGCGCGCGCGGCCGTTGCGGAACTGATCCAGCGCTTTCTGCCGCGCCGGCTGGCTTTTGTTGCCATGCAGGGCGCTCACCCGAACGCCGCCGCGCTCGAGTGTTTCCGCGACCCGATCGGCGCCCCGCTTGGTACGGGTGAAGACGATGACCCGGGACAACGCTGGGTCGGTCAGCAATCGATCCAGCAGTGCCCGCTTCCCGGCAGGTGCCACGAAATGCACGTGCTGCTCGATCGGCAGTTCGACCGGTTCGCTGCGAACGACATCCACCCGTACCGGGTTGCGCAGCAAGGTCTCGGCAAGCTTGCCGACTTCCGCCGGCATGGTCGCCGAGAACAGCGCCGATTGCCGCTGCACCGGCAGGGCAGCGACGATGCGGCGAATGTCACGAATGAAGCCGAGGTCGAGCATCCGGTCGGCCTCGTCCAGCACAAAGTGGCTGACTTCGTCCAGTCTCAGCTCGCCGGTGGACATCAGGTCGCAGACGCGACCGGGCGTACCGACCACGATGTCGGCGCCCGCGCGCATCCGCTGCACCTGCATGAAACGGCTGACGCCACCGAGAATGGCGACGATTCGCTGCGTCACCAGCACACCGAGCCGATGGAGGCTCGCTTCGATCTGCAAAGCCAGCTCGCGTGTCGGTGCGAGGATGATGGCGCGTGTGGCGAAACGATGCGGCTGCACGGGATCGGCTGCCAGATGCTGCAGGATCGGCAACGCAAATGCGGCAGTCTTGCCGGTGCCGGTCTGGGCGATCCCGAGCAGGTCGCGGCCGGCGAGCAGGTGAGGGATGGCGGTCGCCTGGATCGGCGTTGGTTGGATGAAACGCTCTCGATCGAGGGCGCGTAACAGCTTCTCGGCAAGCCCGAGCGTCGTAAAGGTCTTCGATGGCACGAAAATGTCTACTCCAGCGTCCGCCGCCGCGGGTTCCTGCCTGCGGCCAAAGGCGAGCGCCTTGATGTTCGCCTGCCCGCGCGACAATGGGGCGAACGTGTTGCGATGAGATTCCGAGAGGGTATGTCGCCGAGAATCCAGACGAGATGCCAATCACGCATTCACGGAATGCCGCTGTATATCGTCCGGACATGGGCCAATGCAAGGCGTATCGGAGCGCGAAGGTTAACGACGGCCAGTCGCCGCCTGGTTTATTTTCCGCTGGGCGCTGAAATGCGGCGCCGGCGCCACATTTCCGGCCGGCCTCGGCGAGTCGGCCAGTATCTGCCGGCGTCCACCGCGCCGTAACCTGCCGACGAGCGGCTCGCTGTTGCGTGCAGCGGACCTCCGGCGCAGCGTTCATCCGCATTCTCCAGCCTGGGAGGCTGCGGTTGTGCCTGACATTGCCACGAAGGTTATGATGATCGTCAGTGGCCATCTGGGCATTGAGCCGGACCTGGCCATCCCTGCGGCATCGCTGATCGATGATCTTGGTGCCGATAGCCTGGACACGGTCGAACTGATCATCGCCTTCGAGGAGGCGTTCGGCATCGAGATTCCCGAAGCCGATGTGCAGCAGATCCGCACCGTGAAAGATGCGATCGAGTATGTTCGATCGAGAACGACGTCAGTCTGACCCAGACGCGCTGCCGGGACCGGCGATGGTGCCGGGTGAGGGAAACGAGAACCGGCAGCCTGGAGCCTTGGAATTATTAACTTCCTACTCGTCTGTGCCCCGCATTGTGTGCCCACGGCGTGTCCCAAATCAACGGCGAATCGGGGGCACGATGCAACACTTGGTGCGAGGCTGGGACGAGCTTTGTGCTGCCCGTTGCGTCCGGCTTGCTGGCCGCGCTTACCAGAGCTACTGCGACTTTCAGCCCTGCGCCGATCCGCCCACGACCGGCCCTGTCGCGCTTTTCACCGTTCCTCGCAGGAGTGAAATGCCGAAGCACGGAATTATACCGTGAATGGCGAGGCCCACCCTGGTTCGCATGACCACACTGCTCATTGCCGTCGGGGCGTTGATCGTCGCAGTTGCTGGCCGCGCAGCCCTTGACCCCCAGCCAGATGTCAGCGCTGCAACTGCTGCGCGCGCCGTTTCAAAACCAGGCTATAGAGTGGGGAGCGCCGCGTAGTATGCCGCGTCGAAAGGGCGCCGCGCCGGGGTTCAGCAGTCATGTGGGTCATCGGTCGGCCGCCACGCGAAGTTGTTCGGGGCATCCGGCAGCAACGGCTCACCCATTCTGACGTTCAACTGCTCGTGGTAGCCGATGGTCGATGCGGGCTGGCCGAGCCGGTGCTCTTCACTGTGGGACATGCAGCCCGCAGCACGCGTCGCTCCCAGACCCATTGATCTGGAATTAAAGACCGCGCGCCCGGCATCTCCCGCCGCACTGCCGCGGCGCGGCCAGCGCGGGCCGCCCGCCAACAGGCTGCACGGCACCACGGCAAGCAGTCTCTTTCATCCAGCCAAGGGCCAAATCATCGTGCCTATAGCGGCCCAGATGGCTGGCTCCTGCGGCTCAAGGCTGTGGACTGCTGCCCCCGCTGTTGACGCGTCGCGCAATCTACCCCACGTGATGCCCGCAAATAGGGTCGATCCATGTCCGATACCGTCTCCGCGTCAGCCATAGCCGCGTCCCTTGCAGACAACGGACCGAGCTTTATCCTGGACCTCAGCTCAGGCGCTTCGGCGACTGAGGCGGCGATTGGCATCTACACGAGCGACTTCCATGTCAGTGGTGCTGTTTACGCGCCTCCCGTCAGCGGGTTCGGTTCGCCTCTGTTGGTCGATTTCGTGACGTGGCCCCTGGCGCCAACGCCAAGCTTGGCACCGCCGACCGTGACCGGCACGGGTGTAGCCGGCAGCTTGCATCCGGATGGCTTCGTCGGAATGCTCCCCGATCATACCCCCGACGTATGGGGGTCTTGACCCGGATCGAGGCCGGGCAACAACGGTTCCGCCTCGGCGCCACACTGATCGGCAGTAGCCCATTTAGGCGCCGCGTGGCTGGTTGCGCGGCATGTGTTGAATGCCGTGTCCGGCCGCGGCGGCGCTGTGAGGGTCCTCTGCATCGATGAGAAAACCAGCATCCAGGACGACGCAAACATCGGCCGTTACCCCCCGGCGCCAGGATGGCCGATCTACGTTGAGCACGAATACGTGCGTGCCGGCGCGTTGGCCTACCTCGCCGTGTGGGACGTGCATCGAACCAGGCTGTCCGGCCGCTGTGAGCGCAAGAACGGCATCGCGGCATTCCACCATCTCGTCGCCCAAGTCATGGGACGGGAGCCTTATCGGTCGGCGCGACGCGTGTTCCTGATTGCCGATCATGGCGCCTGCCACCGTGATCGTGGTCTGGCCGAGGGCCTAGATGAATCCGCCGGGCGCAATGAGGACCGCGACGGTCGCCGAACACGTGCCGTGGCCCGCCATGCCGGCGAAGCTACGGCGCTGTGCGGCGTGACGGGCGACTCCGGCCGCAAAGAGACCGGCGGTTTCGCCGTCGCGGTCAAGCCGGTTGGGGTCAGCGGGGGTCCATCCCGCCCATCGCGCCGCGATCTCGTTCGCGCGCACTGGCGTGACGGCGACGACGTTGAGCTTACGTTCCCATTCACCCTGCAATGCGTCCCATTGGCGCAGCACTTCGGGTAGCGCCTTCTCAGTGGCCTTAATCAGGAAACTAAGGAACCTCTAGCAGACTGCTGAACAACGATTTCCGCGATCACTCGACGCAAGATTTATTCGCCGCAGCCTGCCGAAGCGCACGAAAGATTCGAGGAGAGCGATGGCTCGATTCCCTTTCGACTTTCATTGCCCAGCCATGTGACTTTTTCAGCAGCCTGCTAAGCGTCCCGTGTTGTGGTCTGCCGGGTGAGGGATTTGAACCCCCGACCTTCGGTTTACAAAACCGCTGCACTACCACTGTGCTAACCCGGCAAATTACTGATTTTGCGGTATTCTTGCCCCGTCGCTCGGATGAAAAGTTGAACGGTCTAGTTGAACACGTTCAACTCCTGTTCCGCAGAGACCGTCTTAGCCGCTTCATCGCCCCCTCGGCAAATGTCGAATTTGGTCTCACATGGACTGCCACCACCGATCGCGTCTTATGGCGAGTTATAGACCTCCTGATTTGGTCATCGGTGCGTTCGGCCGGGAGGAAGGATGGCTCCAGGAGAATCCGGCGCTCAAGCTGCGCGTGGAAACGTCGCCAAGCCGAACGAGGGTATGGCCCCCGACAGAGCGTGACGCCTTTTGCAACACCGCAGGGCTGGCCGGACGGCCCTCGATGGCTCTGGCGGTCATGCTCGGCTGGTGTTTCGGCCAGCGCCCAGCAGACCTGCGCACGCTGCCATGGTCGGCTTATGACGGCAATGCCGTAAACAGCTCGCCAGGGGAAAACCGACCAGCCTATCTGGGTGCCAGTCCTTCCCGAGCTGCGTGCACTCCTCGATCAAACTCCGCGGCGATCGAGAGCAGCCGCCGAAAGGCCGCGGCGGAATTCCGCGCATTGGCGACGCCTGGTCGCGATACCAGGCCTTGACCGCGCCGAGGTTAAGGCCGCAACTTGCTGGTAACTGGCCCAGGCGAGCGCTGGTTTGATGCTGTCCAGATAGTCCCGCTGAGTGCGCGGCTTCAGCAACAAGAACGCGTCATCCTTCTGGAACAGGGCATCTGGCGCTGCAAGCAACCCAGGAACAATACCAGGGGTTGGCATTTCGCCTCGATACCCCGATCGAGTTCAGCATTGTGCTGTTCCGCGCGGCGGATCGCCTCGACCAGGGAGTCAGGGAGACGCCGCAGGAGAAAGCCGGTATTTTGCAGCTTCTTCGCAGGTTCATCAATTCTTGTCGGTGTGGACGCTGTGGCCATGAATGGCAGGATCAGTGGAGTGGCACCTGCAACGACGACTGCCCCTGCTGCGGCGATGGTGAATACGAGCCAATCAAAAGCATTGAGCTCGACATGGCTCGTTCCTCACTGCAGGACAGTGAAACCGGGGTCCGGCACGTGAAGATCACCGAAGCGGAGTGGGAGGAACGGTTCGAGCCTGGCGTCTCACTCGAAGTGGATGACCCCGAGGCTACCAAGGCGGACGAGCACCTTATCTGGACCGAGGTGGACGACTCCGAAGGAGATGGCTTCCTCATCTACCCTGGCAGACACTGGGTTAAAAGGGTTGGTTACTTCGTATGCCGACATCCGTGGGATGACCCGCAAATTCTTGTGAAGACACTTCCGGCCGACGACGACTGTACGGATCATGGTTTTCGAAAAGGCACCATGGGCGAGAGAGCGAGACGAGCTACATCGTCCGCTGGCCAGATCCAAATGAGAAAACCTCAGCACGAGTGGCGCAAGAGCGCCTGAAGGCGACTTCTATGCACGATTACGAAATCAAGTTCCTGGTGCAGGCGTACGTGAGCACCGAAAGCGCAGACCTAGGAAAAACAGCGGCACGCGTACGTTGTTCCGCCAAAACTGTCATCTGTCCTGGCGATCCGCCAATCGAGCTGAAGGATTTTGTCGCGCAATGGTTGCAATCTAACGAACGCGACGAGGAAGGTCGCGCAGGCTTATCTGGCGGGCGAGACCTTGCATGGGCTCGCCAAGCAGCATGACCTGTCCCGTAACTTGATCCGGCTCTGGGTTGCCAAGCTTGAGGCCGGAGAATTCGACGATGAGGCTCAGGCCGCTGATATGCTGCAAGCATATGAGGCCAGGATTGCCGCCTCGAAAGGGCTGGTTGGTCGCCAGGCTCTCGAGATCGAGTTTCTAACGGGGGCAGCGAAGCACAGACCCGTGCGGAGAAGCTCTCGGTCGAATACCCGTTCGCGTCGAATGCCCGCGCCCGGGCATTTGTGGACGCGCTGCCGATCTCACCGGCCGATCGCGTGAAGATCGCCCATGACAACGCGGACCGGTTGCTGCGGTTGGTCGGACGGGGCCTATTTGTCGAGCCAGATCGTCGCCAGGTCCTGGTTGACGTAATGGCTCGGGCTTATCTTGAAGCCCTTGACGTAGCTTCGATACGGCACGATGCGATAGCGCCACAGCAGGAAGCTTTCGTGCGCCTCGGTGTCGAGCACAAGCCTCTCGAACTGACGCATCAGGTCACGCTGCCGCGCAAGATCGGTCTCCCGTAGCATCCGATCGTAAATGGCGACTTCCGTTGGGTCGTCGTAGTTGCCGTAATTCGCGTCGGAGACCGAGTGCGGCAAATACTTGGTGCCGTCGAGCAGCGGATTGACGATGTTCTGGCACTCGGCATCGATCGCCACCGCGAAATCGCCGCGGCGCAGCGCCTCTTCATAGGGTCCGGTCGGCAACACGCGCTGGGTCGCGCGCACCCCGATCTTGCTCCACTCATCGATGACCCAGGTTCCATTGAACTTGTAGGGCTGATCCACATTGCGGTTGAGCAGTTCGAACGTCAGCCCCTCGGCGCCGGCTTCCTTCAGCAGCCGCTTCGCTTCAGCGCGCGACTTCTCGATGTCGGGCCAGTGGCCGGCCAGTTGCTCCAGTTCCTCGTTGCTGGCAGCCAGAGGAGAATCGGGAAACACAATGCCACCCACCGTCCGGGAAACCGTGATCCGCGACATCGGCGCCGCGCCATGCCAGCGGTCGATCGCCAGCGTCAAGGCGCGACGCACCCTGGCATCGTCGAACGGCTTTCTTGCGTGGTTCGGTGTGACCAGGGCCCCGCAATTCCAGTCGCTCTCCTGCACGGTGGTCTTGTCGCCCAGAGCGGCGACGAGCTCGTCGCGCGTTGCCGGCGGAAAGCCGCGGAACTCGATTGCCGCCCGGTCGGCCTTGATCGCAGCGACCCGGACCGCCTGCTTGTCGGCGAAGATGCCAATGAAGCCATCCAGATAGGGCAGCCCCGGGCGGTAGTAGTCAGGATTGCGCACACCGGAAATCGACTGTCCCAACTGATAGTCCTGAAAGCGGAACGGACCCGACCCCATGATGTTCTTCTCGAACCAATGCGGGTCGCGGTCGAGAATCGCCTTCTTGTAGATGAAGGCGTATGGATCCGCGAGCGCCGGCAGAAAGGCAATGGTCGCGAATTTGAGGTTGAAGACGACGATGTTCGCGTCAGCCGCTTCGATCTTATCGATCATTGAATAATAGCCGAGACGCACGCTGATCACGCCTTCCGGCGGATTGACGATCTTGTTCCAGCTCGCGGCCACGTCGTAGGCGGTCATGACGGAGCCGTCCTGAAACCTGACATCGTCGCGGATCCGGAATGCATAGGTCCGGCCACCATCCGTCGGCCTGGGAATCTCGGTGCAGACATCGCAGACGAATGCAGTCGTGTCGGCGGGGTTCTCCGGGTTTGCCCGGATCAACACGCTGTAGAATGGTGCTACCGCGTGAATGGTCGCGAAGGTGTTCTCACGATGGCCGTCGAAACTGGGCGGCGAGTCCGCCGGAATCATAAAGCTCAGCGTACCGCCGCGCTTTGGCGTTTCGTCCGCGAACGCGGCTAGACCCAGAGACACGGCGATCGCCAAGCAAGCGGCGAGCCATCGACGCATTTCCGCCTCCCCTTAGTATGTGTCCGCCGCCTTCACCAGCCACGGCACCAGTTTCGTGATCTTCATGGTCTCGTCTCTCCCTCCCGAGGCTGGTCACCGACTTGCGGCACGCCTAGGCTTTGACCATCCGGCCACCGCGAAGCGCATCATGGAGACTAGCATGACAACGGAGATTGCGGGACTCGTCGACACTCAGAACGGCATGATCAGCCGCCGGATCTTCATCGAACCGGAGATTTACCAGGCGGAGCTGCGGCGCATCTTCGCACGCTGCTGGCTGTTCCTGTGTCACGACAGCCAAATCCCGCGGCCGGGCGATTTCCTGACCACCTACATGGGCGAGGACCCGGTACTGGCGGTGCGTGACAGCGCCGGAACCGTCGGTGCGTTCCTGAACGTCTGTCGCCATCGCGGCAACCGGCTGTGCCGTGCCGACGATGGCAATGCCGCGAGTTTCATCTGCGCCTATCATGGCTGGACGTTCGGCAATGACGGCCGGCTCACCGGCGTGCCGAACCTGCGTGAGGCGTATCATGGCGATCTGGATCGCGAGAGCCTGGGCCTGATACCGGTGGCGCAACTGGAGAGTTACAAGGGACTCTGGTTCGCCACCTTCGATCCCGAAGCGCCGCCGCTGCTCGAGTATCTCGGCGAGATGGCCTGGTATATCGATACCTTCGTTGACCGTCGCGAAGGCGGCGTCGAGGTCATCGCGACCCACAAATGGATCATGCCCTGCAACTGGAAGTTCCCGGCCGAGAACTTCGGCGGCGACGCCTACCATGTGCAGTGGAACCACTTGTCCGCCGTCAAGATCGGGTTCAGCCGCGGCGTCACGGCGAATACGCACAGTACGCAGAGGATGGCCTCACCCGGCAACGGCCATGGCCTGATCTGTGTCGGTCCCGATGATGTTGGCGATCCGCCGATGCCTGAGATCGAGGCCTATGAACGCGAGATCGCCGCGGAGGTCCGGCAACGCCTTGGGCCACGCGCCAACCTGATCAATCCAATCGTCGGCACGGTGTTCCCGAATTTCTCGCTGTTGCGCGGCACCTCGCGCACGTTCCGCGTCTGGCAGCCGCGCGGTCCGGAAAAGACCGAGGTGCGATCATTTGTTTTCATGGACGCGGCGGCGCCCCCGGAGGTCAAGCGAGCGATCCGGCAGGCCGGGATCCGCGGCTTCAGTCCGTCCGGCTCATTCGAGCAGGACGACATGGACAACTGGCAGGAGTGCACCCAGACATGTCGTGGCGTGGTGTCACGGCGCATGCCGCTCAACAACCGGATGGGGCTCGGGCACGAGCGCTTCGATCCGGCACTCGGTGCCTGGGTCAGCGACTATCGGTTCAGCGAGAGCAACCACCGGCAGTTCTATCGGCGGTGGGCTGAGTTGATGGCGGCGACCGATTGGAGCGCAGTGGAATGCGCGACCGCGAGGAATGCGGAATATGCCTGACAGCGACACGATCCGCAGTGTCGAGCAATTCCTCTATCGGGAGGCCCGCCTGCTTGACGAGAGGCGGTTCCACGACTGGCTCCAACTGTTCACCGACGATGTCCACTATTGGATGACGGCACGGAGCAACCGCTATCCGAGGTCGAGCAAGGCGATCGCAATCCTCGACGCGGATCGTTACGCCGAGGCGGACCTGGACGATGCGGACGAGCTTGGTCTGTTCGACGAGGACATCAGGACGCTCACCGCGCGGGTCGCACGGCTCGATACCGGCATGGCCTGGGCGGAAGACCCGCCGTCGCGGACCCGGCACCTGATCACAAACATCGAGATCGCGCCCGATGCGTCGGATTCGGAGCTGACCGTCCACTGCAATTTCATTGTCTATCGCAGCCGGGGTGAGACCGAACAGGACTTCTATGTCGGCGCGCGCCAGGACCGGCTGCGCCGTGTCGACGGCGCGTGGAAGATCGCGAAGCGCCGGATGGTTCTTGATCAGAACGTCCTGACCGCCAAGAACCTGAGCATATTCTTCTGATACCAGAGGTGCCGCAATGAGTACTGCCGATGTCCTCCGAGACCTCGTGATCGCGAACCGGATTCTTGCCCATGAAGGCGTGGTCGATGCCTACGGCCACATCAGCGTGCGCCATCCGGAGCGGTCCGACCGGTTCTTCCTGTCGGGGTCGCGTAGTCCGGAACTGGTGACGCTCGACGACATCATTGAATATGACCTCGACTGCAATCCCATCGACCTGCGCGGGCGCACTCAATACACCGAGCGCCCAATTCACGGCGCGATCTACCGCAAGCGTCCCGATGTGATCTCGGTGGTGCATAACCACGCGTACGAGGTCATCCCTTTCACCGTTACGCAGAGTGTCAAGCTCAGGCCTCTCCTCCATGTGGCAGCAGGCCTCGGCGCGGAAATTCCAGTTTGGGATATTCGCCACAGGTTCGGCGACACCAACCTCCTGGTCACGACAGCGGCGCACGGCAATGATCTGGCGCAAGGGCTTGGCGCGAACCGTGTCGTCCTGATGCGCGGCCACGGCGCGGCAGTCGCCGGCACCTCGATTCAGGACACGGTGCACACCTCGGTTTACCTGAAGGTCAATGCGCAGCTCCAGGCCGAGGCAATGCGAATGGGTGGTGACATCGTCTACCTCAGCGAAGGCGAAATCGTTGAGATGCGGAAGTCCAGCGCGGGCCACGCCCGCGCCTGGGAATACTGGACGCGCCGCGCCGGGATCACGGGCTAACGGACACTTCCCGATGGACCCGCTTGTTCGCCGTAAGCTTGGCCGCACGAACGTTGAGGTCACGCAACTCGGCTTCGGCGGCGCCGGGCTGGGGGATCTGTTCGATGTGGTCGAGGACGCCGATGCCAGCGCCACGTTGCAGGCCGCGTGGGACTCCGGCATCCGCTATTACGACACGTCGCCGTGGTACGGCCGCGGCCAGAGCGAGCATCGCTGCGGACGCGCGCTGTATCGCCGTCCGCGGGCGGACTACGTGCTCTCCACCAAGGTCGGCCGGCTGTTCCGTGCTTTCCACAATGCGGAAAATTTCGAGCAAGGCTTCTGGCGCGGCGGATTGAAATTCCAGCACCGCTTCGACTACAGCTACGATGGGATGATGCGCAGCTTCGAGGACAGCCTGCACCGCCTCGGCCTGCACCGCATCGATCTGCTGCTGGTCCATGACCTGGACATCTCCCATCACGCCACCGATGCGAAGGTGACGGCTTATCTGACCGAGCTGCACAACGGCGGCTTCCGCGCGCTGACGGAACTCAAGCAGGCTGGGCTGATCAGCGGCATTGGTGCGGGCATCAACGAACTCGGCATGATGCCGCGCTTCCTCGACCTGATAGACGTCGACTTCTTCCTGGTCGCCATGCCGTACACGCTGTTGGATACCGATGTCATTAACAGCGAGTTCCCACGCTGTATCGCGCGTGACGTGGGCTTCGTGATCGGTGCCCCGTTCGCCTCAGGCATCCTGGCCACCGGCGCAGTGCCCGGTGCCCGCTACCGCTATGCCGATGCCACGCCGGAGATACTGGCCAAGGTCAAGCGGATCGAAGCGGTCTGTGCTCGCCACAAGGTGCCGCTGCCAGCCGCCGCGCTGCAATTCCCGCTTGGGCACCCCTCGGTGGCTGCGGTGATCCCCGGTGCCGTGCTGCCGGAGCACGTCACCCGCAACGTCGCCGCGTTCCGCCACGCGATTCCGGCGGACTTCTGGGCCGAGCTGAAACACGAAGGGCTGTTGGGAGCGAACGTGCCGGTGCCGTGACGGCTCAGTTGCGGCACGCGGTCAGAATGCACCCAGCCATCGGGTGTCCGCTTCGTTTTCCAGATTCTGCAGGCGGTCAAACAATTCCGTCGCCTGCGTGGCTCTACGCGCGCCCATCAGCATCATGAACTTCTCACGCAGCTCGGCGCGATTCAACGGTCGCGCTGGCGTGCCATCGAACTCTTCCACCTCGCGCGTGATGCTTCGGCCATTCTTCAACCAGACCGTGACGATGCTTGCCCCTGCTATCCTGGTCGGAGGGTCCGCCACGGTGACCGTGACGCGTTGCGACATGGCGCGGATATCCGCATCAACAAGTGCTGATTCATCGAACGATACTGGGTCGCGCGGATCACGGAACAGAGCCAGCGCCATGCAGAACGGGATGGAATACTGCGCCATCATGATGTCGGTCGGGTCAGGGATGTTGTTGATTGTCGCCATTCGTTCATTGCCGGCCACAATCACCCGATCCACCTGCACGCCACTGAAGCCATGCTCGGCCTGCAGCTCCAGGATCGCCTGCACTGCGGTCTGTGCCGTCATGTGAACCGGGAAGCGCTTCAGACATAGGTTCAGTGTGGCGAAGTCGCTGCCAAGGCCATGGGTCAGATCGGCCAGATCCCACTCGGTACAGAACACCTTCAGGAAGCCGGCCTCACCTTCGAGCACGCTGTGCGGGCCGGTGAAACCATCGGCTGCCAGGCTGGCAGCGAGTACGCCACTCTCGGCCGCGCGTCCCAGATGCAGCCGCTTCACCATGGCGCCGGTGCCGGATCGCGCAAACTCCATCAGTCCGCAGGCGAGCGAACCGGCAATACCAAGCGCGTTGGCCATCGCGTCAGCGTCCAGCCGCAACAGCCTGCCGGCGGCGACGGCCGCACCAAACGGCCCAGTGGTGCCGGGTGCATGGAAGCCACGCCGCTCATTGCTATGCTTGGTTGCACGGCCGATGCGGTACATTACCTCGAAGCCTGCCACGATGGCGGTGATCAGGTCGCGGCCGCTCCTGCCATGTTCCTGTGCGATGGCAAGTGCGGGTGGCAGCAACGTGGCGCCCGGATGCACGCCGGCGCCTGGTCTCGTGAGATTGTCGAATTCGAAGGCATGCGCCAGCGCGCCGTTGGCGAGTGCGGCGGCAGGAGCTTGAACGGCCGGCCCGTCGGCGCCGAGGATGCGGCTCCTTCCCCCTGCCCCGGTCCGTTGCGCATAGTGGACCACAATGCGGCTCCAGGGCAGACGGTTCCCCAGCACGATTACAGCGACCGTGTCGGTGATGCAGTCTTTGGCACGCTGCACCACGTCCGGCGGTAAGTCGTCGTAATGCAGACCTGCGGCGTATTCGGCGAGGCAAATCGTCTCGTTGGCCATCGCGTGTCCTCCCGATGCGCCGACGCTGCGCTCTTGCCGATCGGATCGCCACAAGTGGTCCCAGCGCCCGGCAGCCTGCGCCGTCGCCGCCACGCACTCCACGCCGGGCCCGGTCCAGAGTCAGATAGTCGCGATGACGGCGCGGTTTGGCATGGCCAGAAGGAACTACGAATCCCGGATTTGTCAACGCAATTGTGGCCCGTATTTACGCGGTCTGGCATCGCTCTTCAGGCGGCGGCAACGGGCGATCTCAAATCGTGCCTCTGAGAGCCCGCATAGGCCTCTGTGATTTCCAAGCTGTATAAGATCGCCCTTGATTGCCAGCGGCCTCGGCGGCCGTTTCAGAGGTTTTTTGAACACGGTTCCGACAGCAGCAGGAGGAGCAGAGCAGCAGCCGAAGGGCGACCTGCACTTCCACAACCTGGCCCCGCCGGTGGAACTGCGTGTCTCACTTGGGGCTCCGGCGGCGGACTGACGGTGAGCGGTACCGGGATCGATTTCGCCGGCATATCGCGCGATGCCAGCCCCTGGTCCGCGTGACCACCGCCGCCCGTGGTTACCAGCACCGCCGCGATGTTCCGGAGCAACCCCCGCAGCAGGTCCGTCAAGCGTTGGACGCCATGCAGGAACATGGAAGGATGCGTATCGGCCTAGGAAAGCGGCGGGTCTTCGGCACCCACGCTGGGAGGATGGAAATGGCAGTACGCCGCATCGGCGTCATTATCAACGGCGCCACCGGCCGCATGGGAACCACCCAACACATGGCTAATCTGCTGGCGATCTCGAACGAGGGCGGACTGCCGTTGCGCAACGGGGATCGGTTGATTCCAGACCTGCTGCTGGTGGGCCGCGATGCCGGCCGGTTGCAGGCGCTGGCGGATGCACAGCGCGGCCAGCGCTGGACCACGAGCCTCGACGAGGCGGTCGCGGGACCAGACGTGATCTTCATGGACTGCGCTGCGACCGGCGACCGTCCGGCGCGGGTGCGTAAGGCGATCGCGGCCGGCAAGCACATCCACATCGAGAAGCCCACCGCACCCACCACCGAGGAGGCGATGGACCTCGCGCGCGCTGCGCATGCCACGGGACTGAAGCATGGGGTGATCCAGGACAAGCTGTTCCTTCCCGGCTTCGCCAAGCTGCTGCTCGTGAAGAACGCCGGATTTTTCGGGCGGATCCTGTCAATACGCATCGACGCGGGATCCTGGATCTTCGACGGCAAGCTGCAGGACTGCCAGCGACCGAGCTGGAACTACAGGCGCGCGCAGGGCGGAGGGCTGGCGCTCGATATGATGGCGCACTGGCGCTACATGATTGATCGGCTGGCAGCACCGGTGATGGGCGTGTGTGCGCTGATGGCGACGGCGATCCCGGAGCGTGTGGATGAGCAGGGGCAGACCTACGCCGTCGACGTGGAGGACACTTCGCACGCGCTGCTGCGGCTCGCGGGCGGAGCTGTCGGTGTGATCACCAATAGCTGGGCAACGCGGCTACGGCGCGACGACACGATGGTGGTGCAAATCGATGGTACGCTTGGTTCGGCGGTGGCAGGGCGTACACGCTGTTTTACGCAGGCTGCGGTTAACACGCCTGAGGCGTTCTTCGGCGCCGCGCGCCCGGGCGGGATGGACTTCCCCGCACAGTGGCAGGAGGTGCCGGACACCCAGCCGACTGGCAATCCCTTTCGGCAGTGTTGGGAGGCGTTCCTGCGACATGTTGCCGAGGATGCGCCGTATGCTCCAACCTTGGTGGAGGGGGCGAAGGCAGTACAGCTTGCAGACCTCGCCTATCGCAGCGTCGCGGAGGGGCGGTGGATGGCGGTGCCGGATCTCAGCCTGTAGCACACCGGCGTAGAGCCCCTCGGGCGTGTTTTTTACGCCGACAACGACGCCAGTCCGCGATCCACGCTGTCACGCAACCGATACCAACCACCAATCGCCGGCAGGAACCATGGATTGCCGGAATACAGCGGATGGGTGGGGAACTCGTCGGTGTCGAACGCGCTTCGCCGGTTGGCCACGCCGGCAATCTTGCGCGCGGTCTGCCAGCCCAGATAGGTCATCATCGCCACGCCGCTGCCGTTGCAGCCCAGCAGGTAATGCATGCCATCCTGCCGACCCATATGC
>Ga0209040_10002260_pt1 | contig 15195 bp, 12 predicted proteins | sample BogFormECP12_OM3_FD_188240 | JGI IMG/M metagenome (GOLD analysis project Ga0209040, IMG submission 188240) | Bog forest soil microbial communities from Calvert Island, British Columbia, Canada - ECP12_OM3 (SPAdes) (version 2) | ecosystem: Environmental > Aquatic > Freshwater > Wetlands > Bog ...
CTTACGGAGGCGAGATCCATACGCCGACCCTCAGTAAGATTGCCAGCGAAGGGATTTCCTTTTGTCAGTTTCACACGACGGCTATGTGTTCGCCTACGCGAGCAGCGTTGTTGACCGGGCGAAACCAACACCGCGTTGCCAGCGGCCAGATCACCGAATTGTCGAATGACTGGGACGGATATTCAGGGACCATCCCGAAAAGCAGCGCCACCTTAGCCGAGGTACTCAAGGACTATGGCTATCACACCGCCGCATGGGGCAAGTGGCACAACACTCCTGCCGAGCAAACCACTCAGGCCGGCCCGTTCGATTACTGGCCGACCGGCTACGGTTTCGAGTACTTCTACGGTTTTCTTGCCGGAGAAGCGTCGCAGTACGAGCCGAATCTGGTACGAAACACGGCATACGCCGAACATCCTCCCATTTCCGGCGGCCACAATTATTATCATTTGAGCGAGGACCTAGCGGATGACGCTATCGGCTGGCTACAGCAACACAAGGCCCTTGCTCCCGACAAACCGTTCTTCATGTATTGGGCGAGCGGTGCCTCACACGGTCCGCATCAAGTCCCGAAGGAGTGGGCGGACAAGTACAAGGGCAAGTTCGACGACGGCTGGGACAATTACCGCGAGCGGGCCTTCCATCGCGCCAAGCAGCTAGGGTGGATTCCGCAGAGCGCGCAGCTGACTCCACGGCCCGCAAACCTTGCTTCGTGGGATTCGATCCCAGAAGACGAGAAGCCATTTCAGCGCCGCCTGATGGAGGTGTTCGCCGGATTCACCGAACACGTGGACGCGCAGGTTGGTCGCATCGTTGACGAAATTGACACCCTCGGCTACGGCCAAAACACCTTGATTCTGTACATCTGGGGTGACAACGGCGCCTCAGCCGAGGGCCAGAACGGTACCATAAGCGAGCTGCTCGCGCAAAATGGCATCCCGACTACCACCAAGCAGCAGATCAAGGCGCTCGACGCACTCGGGGGCCTCGACGTGCTAGGTTCAGCCAAGACCGATAACATGTATCACGCCGGCTGGGCCTGGGCAGGCGGCGCTCCGTATCAATACACGAAATTGATTGCGTCGCACTTCGGTGGCACCCGCAACCCGATGGCCGTCCGCTGGCCCGCGAAGATCAAAGCCGACAGCTCACCGCGTGCGCAATTTCTGCACGTGAACGATGTAGTTCCGACGATCTATGACCTTCTCGGGATCACCCCTCCGCGCGTTGTCAACGGTATTCCCCAAGATCCGTTCGACGGTGCCAGTTTCGCCAAGACGTTCACCGATGCAAAGGCTGAAGTCGGCAAGAGAACGCAATACTTCGAGGTGATGGGGAGCCGCGCCATCTACCACGACGGCTGGATCGCGTCCGCGTTCGGGCCGCGCACGCCGTGGATTCCCGGTGTACCGAAGGAACTCCTCGAATGGACGTCCGACAAAGACAAGTGGGAGCTCTATAACCTCCACGAAGACTGGTCGCAGGCGAACGACCTGGCCGACAAGATGCCGGCGAAAGTCGCCGAAATGAAGGAACTGTTTCTGATTGAGTTCACCAAGAACAGTGGCTTGCCGGTCGGCGGCGGCCTGTATGTTCCTGTCTTCCACCCCGAGTTGCGCGCGGCGCCGCCCTATACCTCCTGGACCTTTCCAGGCGCAATCACGCGGATGCCCGAATTCGCTGCACCTGCTCTGGGCAACAAACCCAACATAGTCACCGTTGAGGCGGACGTCCCGACCAACGCCAATGGAGTTCTCTATGCACTCGGCGGTTTTTCCGGCGGGCTCACCTGCTACGTGATGGATGGGACGTTGTCGTACGAATACAACTTGTTCGAGATCATGCGCACCGACATCAAGGCCAAGGACAGACTACCCATCGGCAAAGTGAAGATCGAGGTCGAGACTTCATATGTTGAGCGCAAACCCGCCGGCCCGCTCAAGGTAGTACTTAAAATGAATGGCAAGGAAGTCGCTTCGGGCATAGTGCCTGTCAGCGCACCGTTGGGATTCACCGCCAACGACACCCTGGACTTTGGCATCGACCTCGGCTCGCCGGTGGGCCTCGAGTACTTCGATAAGGCACCGTTCAAGTTCAACGGCAAGATCGAGAAGGCCCATGTTGAATACACAAAGTAGGAGAAATGTCTAAGGTGTTGAAGATGCCAAGGAGCGCAAGAATTCCGGCGCTCCCGAACCGAGCGGTCCCGCTGACTATGCCAGCCTGAAGAAAGCTTTGACGGAAATGTCAGAACGGGTGACGGGCCTGGAGCGCGCCTACCACGAGCTGTCGCGGCGCGGGAGGGAGCCCCGTATTGCAGATCGAATACATGGTCATAGCCACGCAGATGACCAGCACCTCGGCGCAGTACGACCTGATTGCCAATCGCATCAGTCTTTATCTTGCTCTGGGAGGATCTTTCTAAGGATTGAAGGCGGTTTTCTAGACAGTTTGATTGGCTGAAAGGAGACGATTATGAAGATAGCAGGACAAAAACTTGGCATAAACGGAGGCATCTTGAGAATTGTGGGACTGGCGGTCATTTTATCTTTAGTTCTGTTGGCCGGAGGTTCCGCCTTCGCTCAAACATTCGGAACCGGCGCGGAGCACGTCGTTCACCTCAAGAATGCGCACGGCTACCCTTTCTGCGAAATTCTTCTAATTCAGGGCAAACCGCCAGACATCGCGGCGTCTGTGTTTAATACGAGCGGCGCGAGCGACTGTCCTCCGGATAAGTTTGATGCCATCGATCCAAAAGCGCTGGCAGAGAAACTACATGTCGATGCCGTGTTCAAGAACGCACGGCGCCACTGGATGATGGACGAGCTGTGGATGTACACCGCCAAGGAGACGCGGGACTTTGATGGCGTCAAAGCGACATGGATGGCGACTCTACCCATCAAGGGCGCGTTGTCAGGGCTTGGAGGGGCAGAGAAGTTTCCGGCTTACGCGCCGTCGCCAATCCAACGCGTCTCGAAGTACCTGTACAAGAAAGGGTCGCAGGTTTACTTGATCAAGGACACCGATGGGCACACCTGGGTCCTGCAGACATACACCACGAAGGTTGATCCGACGATGAGCGAAGATAAGTTAGGGAACCTTGGCAGCATGTACAAGAACGTCCCCGCGGGGTGGAACTTTGTAGCCAAGACTCTGGATCAGGACCTCACCTTGATTCCACCCGCAGACAAAAATCATATCGCGCATGTGATGGCTGATGAGTTTGACGATGTCTATGAAGGTTGCGGCTACGACTCTGCCTGCAGCTACATTCCCTAGACTGGCGGCTCGGCGGAAGCTACGGCTTCCGCCGGTGCGTCAAGGTGAATGAGTTTGCTGTTCTTGAAAACCTTTGAGTTCCAAGGCAGGCTTGAAGAAATTCGTGATCTCCTCAGAGACAAAAGGAGATTGAGATGAATTTATTTAGAAAAGGAATGGACGCCAAGGCCGTCTGGCAATCGGTGGGCCTGTTCCTGGTTGTCATGGTGCTTCTGGCGGGCTGCACGAAGGCGGTTCCGAGTGACGGAGACCAAACCGTCGTCAAGCGGTTCGACGATCTACGCGGAGTGCGCTACTGCGAAGTGTTTCTTGTCGGCGGGACCATCTGGCCAAAAGATCTACAAGCGGCCTTCTACAACACAACCGACCTGAACGATGTCGTTAGTCCCCGCGATACTTGCCCCACCGATTTGTGGGCCAAGGTTGACCCCGAGACGCTGAAGAAGCAATACGACGTGTGGGGAGTCTTTAAAAATGGTCCGCGCGGTTGGGTCATGGACTGGATCGAGTTGCCCGCAGGGCCGGTTCGGACATTCGATGGCCTGCAGGCGCAGTGGATGGGACAGGTAGAGCTACCGAAAGACATTGAGCTTGGCAAGAAAGGCTCAACTGCTTACAAATCGACACAGGTCCACAGGAAATCCGTAATGACGTTTGAAGCAGGGAAACCAGTATTTATTCTGGATGACCCACAGGGCACACCTTGGGTGATGCAAGCCTTTTCGGATCAAGTTGATCCTAACCTGACCTATGACCAACTGCAGAAACTCGGCGAGAAGCTGAAACCAGCCCTCGGGTGGAAGTTCCGGGTGGCCGTCCTTGACCGTGATCTCACGATCAAGGCCATCAACGGGGTAGCCCCTATCGTCCAGGACGAGCTCGAAAACACGTACGACCAGTGCTTCGAACAGGATAGGCAGGCGGCCTGCACTTCTAAACCGTAGCTGCGTTGTACACCCGGCAGACCTAGGAGCAATTGAATGACCTCGTGATTCGAAGGCAGAGCCATCCAAATCTCCCGATCTCAGTAGGTTACGGTATGGTCAAGCCAAATCCCAGAACCGGGCGTTGCCTAGCCACGCGGTACCACCATTTAATTGAACTTTTTGTCCAGTAAGTTGCGATTTCGCGTCTCGCTTCGCGCCTTATTAGATAGGAGCGAATTATCTCAACCACGCGGAAAGATTAGCTCGGTGATTGTCAGCAACATCGGCGCTCCGTCGGGAATCGCGGGTTCCGCCTTAGATCCGGGCGGTAATTGAAGCGTCTGATGTCGGAAGTAGGACTTATGAAGCTGGTCGAGAACACAATGTCGTGTCTTGTGGCACTGTTCACAAACCTGATTAACTTGTGCAGTTCCGCCATGGCCACGGACACTCCGAAGGCCACGGATGTGGACAGTATCGTGGTTGAAGCCTACAGCTATGTCTATCCTCTCCTAACTACGGATCTCACGCGCCGCCGGTTAACCAACGTAGTGGCACCGGAGGGAACCCAAGCGCCCATGGGCCAGTTTGCCAGACTGTGCACATATCCAGACGCTTCGTACCGAGACGTCACCGCGCCCAATGCAGACACACTCTACACCTATGCTTATTTCGATGTTTCTAAACAACCTTGGGTAATCAACATCCCCGACCTGAAGGGCCGTTATGCGGTCTTCTCGCTATTTGACGGTTGGACAACCGTGTTCGGGGATCCGGGCAAGCGGACCACAGGAACTGGTGCCCAGACAATCGCGATCACTGGTCCCGGCTGGTCCGGGACGTTACCGCCAGAAGTTAAGGAATACAAATCCGGAACCGAGATCGCCTTGTTCAACGGCAAGATTTACTGTACGGGCACTCCGGAGGATTACAAGCAAGTCCACGAGCTGCAGGACAAAATTACGGCTGTTGCGCTCTCCTCCTACGGCAAGCCGTACACGCCCCATCCGGGCAAGGTTGACCCGGCCTTCGACATGAAGACCCTGGTGCGCGACCAGGTGAACGGCATGGATGGCGGCGCTTATTTCAAGATGTTCGCCGAGCTCCTTAAGACCAATTCGCCCTACGTCGAAGATGCCCCGATGGTCGTCAAGCTTCGCGCGCTGGGCATCGTCCCCGGACAGGACTTCGACATCGCCAAGGTCGATCCCGCAGTCGCTCAAGCGCTGGCCAACGCGCCCAAAATCGCCCTGGGTCGGATCGCGGGTTGGGAAAAGGAAGGGATGGCAGCCAGCGATTGGCGATTCGAGAATGGGTGGGTCATCACTACCAAGGCGGGCCCCTACGGCACGGACTACATCCAGCGCGCACTGATCGCCATGATCGGCTTGTACGCGAACCTCTCCCAGGACTCGATTTACCCTGTTTCCAACGGGCCCGGCGCGGGATTGCCATATAGCGGCGCAAACAATTATGTCGTGCACTTCAACAAAGGCGAGATGCCGCCAGTCAACGGCTTCTGGTCCATCACGATGTACAACGCGCAGTACTTTTTCGTGGACAATCCCCTCAACCGCTACAACGTGAGTTCGCGCAGTGAGTTCAACACCAACGCCGACGACTCCGTAGATCTGTACATCCAGCACAAGTCGCCAGGGAAGGACAAGGAATCCAACTGGCTCCCCGCTCCAGCGGATCGGTTCATCCTAATCCTGCGCATGTATTGGCCGAAGGACAGTCCGCCTTCGATTCTCGACGGTACTTGGCAGCCGTCGGCCATAAGAGTTGTACGTTGAGGCAACACAGACGGCCCGGCTACGGGTACAGGTCCAAATCTAAATGAAGGAGATGAAATGAAAATCACCGGCAAGATAATGGAAGTAAGATTTGCATTGAAGTCGCTCGGAGTTCTCGTCGTCGCTGGCTTACTGCTTGCAAGCTGCGCGAAAGCGCCGAGCGACGCCGATATCGCCAAAATGACCCGCTTGGACAACATCAACAACTATCGCTATTGCGAGATCTGGCTGATCGGCGGTGACGCGGTGACCAAGGACTTCCTGGGCAGTGTCTTCAACACGACCGAACTCAATGGCGCCACGGCGGCGAACAAGGATTCCTGCCCGGAGGCGATGTGGGACAAGGTCGATACGGAAGCGCTGAAGAAGCAGTACCACGTTCTCGCCGTGTTCAAGAACGGCCCCCGCTACTGGATGTACGACTGGGCCGAGCTGCCGATGGGGCCTGTCCGCCCGTTCAATGACGTGCAGGCAAGGTGGGTCAACACGGTGGCGTTGCCGCCGGATTTCGGCAAGTCGGGCTCGACGTTCTACAAGGACATCACCGTCCACCGCAAGTCGAAGCAGGGCTATGCGAAGGGCCAGAACGTCTTCATTCTCGATGCTCCGGATGGCACGACATGGGTCATGCAAGCCTCTTCGCGCATCGTCGATAAGAATCTGAGCTATGACGACCTCAAGACGCTCGACAAGAAGTTGAAACTCCCGCCGGGATGGACGTACCGCTTCAAAGTGCTGGACCAGGATCTCGGGGTCAGCGCGATCGACGGCCTCGCCCATGTGCTGCAGGACGACCTGGAGAACACCTACAACTCGTGCTTCGAAGCCAACGGACAAAAGAACTGCACGTTCAAACCGTAGATGCGAAGTGGACGTAATTCGAGGGGCAGTTCGTCTGCGGGCTGCCCGCCGGTTGGCCTAAGAGCGCGGGCACTGGACTTTCGACCGCGACGATTCGCTGAGGCTAATACCTTTGCTGTAGAGGCACATGCACACGCTTCTGCAATTGGGGGGGCCGTCAAGTATCACGTTCTGAAAGCGCGGGGAGGAAAAAATGAAAAACCGAACCCGAATCATTTTGCAAAATAAATGGATGAGAGCATTGAACCTCGGATTACTGGCGATGCTGCCTCCGGCAGTCTGGGCGACAGTTTGCCGCTTGCGCACAGGGTTGGGACTCGGATTACTGGCGACGCTGGTGGCCCCCTGCTTTGCCCAAGAGTCTGCGCAGATCGTAAACACCGAACCTGTGGCCAAAAACTTGGCGGTTCCTGAAACTCCGATCGCGAAGCCAGAGAGTCAGATCAATGTGAACTGGTTTTATGGATCTTATGTTCCAAAGGATGTGCCATTGGAGTCAATGGACGGCGCCGAGCGCTTCAAGTTGTATACCCGGCAGACCTACACGACGTGGGGCATTTACATTAAGACAACCCTCTTTGCGCTGCACGACCAAATCCACGACTCGAATCCCCAGTGGGGAGATGGGATTGAGGGCTTTGCGAAGCGACTTGGTACGCGGGAAGCTGAATTCGTCATACAGAATTCGGTCACGTCCATCGGTGACGGATTGCTGGGTTGGGAGCCGCGTTACGATCGCTGCCGTTGCGACGGTTTTTGGCCGCGCACTCGCCACGCCATTGCCAGAAATTTCGTTACCTACGCCAGCGATGAGAAATCATTGCGCCCTCAACTCATGCCTTACGTCGGTGCATTCGCTGGGGGATCTGTCACTTCAACTTGGGAGCCTGCAACCCAACACTGGTGGATCAGCGGATACCAGTCTGCGGTCACTCAAATTGTGGTGGGAGTCGGGATTGATTGGATCGCCGAATTCGCTCCAGAAATCGGCCGAAAATTTCATCACAAACATAAGGAAACGAAACCTGCTCTCCCGGCTGCCGCGCTGAACTGAGCCGTGATCCTCTAGAGTGGTGCTTGGCCCTTGGAGAAAGCGTGTTAAAAATCTATCTCCTCTGCATCGCGCAAAACCGACGCATCATCGGTCTCCTGCTTCTAACTCCTCTGCTTCTTTTGCAAGTCGGTTGCGCAGCCAAGGTGGGGCCGAGGAGCCTCGCACACGATCGGTTTGACTATTCCTCCGCCATCACCCGTTCATGGAAGGAGCAAATGCTCCTCAATATGGTCAAGTTGCGCTACATGGACCCGCCGATGTTTCTGGACGTGCAGCAAGTGGTGCAACAATACACCCGAGAAGGAACAGGTTCGATCTTCGCACCAGGTTGGACCGGAAATTCTGCGATTTCACCCGCAGCCACCGCTGCAGGCCGTTGGGCAGAAAGCCCGACAATCACATACGCTCCAGTAAGCGGAGAAAAATTTACGAAGAGCCTGTTGTTGCCGGTATCACCAGTTGATTTGTTCTCCCTTGTAGAGGCTGGTTGGCCTATCGACTCGGTATTTGAGGTGGGAGTCAGATCGGTGAATGGACTGCATGCGGGCTCAAGAACGGAAATGCTCCGGCGGAGCGGGGACGCTGATTTCTATCGGGTACTTGGAATGCTGAGAGAATTGCAGGCTTCCGATTCTTTTGGGATTCGCGTAGAGCAAGCGAAAGATGGCACGAATGGAATTATGGTTTTTCGGGCGCACCACGTAGACGGCGAAATGGCCGCAACCGCCAAAAAAGCTAGGGAATTGCTCGGTCTTAATCCGGAGGCCCAGGAATTTAAACTTGCCTTCGGCACCGTTCCTGAGAATGACAAAGAGATTGCGATGCTCACGCGCTCAATGATTGAAATCCTCGGAGAAGCCTCGGCAGGCGTTGAGATTCCGGCCTCCGATGTTGAGGAGGGGCGAGTATCAAAGGTAGTAGCACCAGGTAGTACGCCGGAGTTGCCAGCCAAATTCTTAATCCGCGTGCATTCGTCAACTTCTAAACCTGATGCTAAAGAAGCGTTCGTAGCGATTCCCTACCGCAACTATTGGTTTTGGGTTGATGACCGCGATGTGAGTTCCAAACGTGGGCTCGGTTTCTTGATGATATTGTTCACACTTGTCGAATCCGGACCTGCAGCCGCTCCGCCGGTTCTCTCGCTTTCAAAGCCCTGAGGTAAGTCCTGGTTGGATTACCGGTAACCCGCTCTCCAGAAACTTGTCGATAAGTTCTCTGGAACCAATAAATCGTTCTGGACAAGTTCCTGGTCCCAGTGACGCGTCGGAAAAGCGGTCGAGGCTAATTGCCCCAGTGGACCGTAAGGGAAGATTTAATCGGTCATGGTGCGTATCTTCCGTAAGGCATATTCTGTTGAACGCTCGGTACACTGACAAGACCACCTGGAACACTCGACGCAAGATTCGCGTACCGGGAACAGGAAAGCGCGTATTCAGGCCCCGCCCTCAGAGCGAATGGGTGACGACTGAAGCCCCTCAGCTACGGATTGTTTCTGATGAACTTGCGACCGCTGTACGACATCGCCTGGAAGCTGTTAAGAGTACGTTTGGCAGGGAAGGCAGCGGTTTGACGATTGGTCCGAAGCGCTATCTTTTCTCAGGATTACTGAAATGCTCGGTCTGTGGTGGAAGCATTGCCCTCGTTTCTGGACGAGGACGACATGGCGCGGATCGCTATGGCTGTTCAGTGCATCATCAGCGTGGCGATGCTGTGTGCGAGAATACGGCGTTGGTACGCCGAGACGAGTTGGAGCAGAGCTTGCTCAAAGGGCTTGCGGACCCGGTTCTGCGCATCGAAGTGATCGACTACGCCGTAGCTCGAATGGAACAAACGCTGAGCGAGGGTCATGAAAGGCTCAACGCTGAACTTGGGCGCATGCGCCAAAGAAAACAGCAGGTCGAGAGTGAGATTAAGCGACTTGTAAATGCAATTGCGGAAGGGCAACCGTCACAGAGTCTCATGACGGCGATAGGCGAACGAGAAATGGAACTGCGAGCCATTACGAACAAGTTGCTTGAGCCAGGGCCCGGCTCTTTGCAAGCGACACTCGATGAGCTACGAACCTTTGCAATCTCACGCTTAACCAAGATACGCGAGTTAATCGCGCATCCCGAAAGCGTTGATCTTGCGCGGGCAGTACTTGCAGAACACTTCGGGACGTTCATACTCGAACCAACGATACAGGACGGCGAACCAGTGTATCTTGCACATGGCAAAGTAGATTTCTTTGGAGACGAAGCGATGGCGCGAACGGGTGGTGCCGGGGGCCAGAATCGAACTGGCTACGCCCGCCTTTTCAGGGCGGCGCTCTACCAATGAGCTACCCCGGCCTTTCAAAGACTTACGGATGGTCCGTTCTGGCTGGTGTCGGTAGAGGTGTCGGTTGATTCCCCCGCTACGGAGTAAGCCGCGAACTTCACGAATTATATCGGCCCAGGCGCTCAACCGCAACCTGCTTGTGCTCCGGCGAGAGAGGGCTGTAGCGCAAGAACGCACTGCTGATCGACGCGCTGTCCTACGATCGCTACTAAGGCGACAGCTTCAAGATTGAGTGTCCGACGGGCTCGGGCAACCAAATGAACCTTTTCGAGGTATTCCGAGAAATTGCCAAGCGGTCAACGCGAATATTCCTCCGCGATGAGTCCGGCCGTCGACCGGCTTACGGTGTCAGTCCTAATCTAACTGGAAGGATTACATTCTGTTCTACGAGCATTTCCAAGGAGAGAATGGTGCTGATCTCGGAAAGGACGCGAGCCGGAGAGCGCAACCGGGAGTGACGCGCCTGGCTCGCGGAGAGCGCAGACTATCCGCGAGGCAGGCATCCGGTCTAGAAGTGGAAACCCAACTCAATCGTTTCCGTTCGTGGCGTCACGTAGTGGGTTCCACTGAAGGTAGAAAGATAGTTGTAGAGCGCCACTTTGTTGGCCAAGTTGATGACCGTGAATCGAAGGCTCCACTTGTAACGGTCGCCGCGGAAGAGGTCGTCCTGCCCTACCGCGACATCGAATAAGCTGCGCTGCTGGATCCGTTGTGGATTGTGGTCGTCATTTTCTTTTCCTGGTGCCGGCACTTGAAGATAGATCGAGCCAAACTCATTTGCGGGGCAGGAAGTGAGCGCAGGCCCGAACGGGCTCGGAGCAGTACGAACGCCGTTGCAGGTGAATCCACCTTGGTATTGCTGGTCAGCCGTCAAAGGCAACCCGGTGATTGTATTATTCAGGAGGACGGTGTTGTTTGGCCCATTTGAAGATGTGCAAGTCGCGGTTTCTGCCAGGCACGGCGTGGCCCCGGCAACAAGTCCGCTGTCATAGCGCCAATTGAAACCGAGCCACGGCCCTCTCTTCCACGGTTGGTATTGAATGTGGGTTGTCTGGTTATACTTTTCGTCATGGTCAATGCGGAACACGTTGAATGCGGGAAAGAAGGCAATTCCCGCGACCTGGGGGTTGAAGAAGCGGGCAGCAACACTAGACATCACCACGAGGGCAGTGAAACCATGGAATTCAGGAACAGTGGCGCGAAGCATCCATCCGGGAATCTTCGAGTTGTGCCATTCAATGGGAAAGGTAATCGGGGTAGCACCGACGATGCCGAAGTCGAATCCATTATGTGTGTATTTCCAAATGTATTGTGCATCGACGACCAGGAATTTGCCGAAGGCTTGTTGAAACCCAGCATGGAATTCGTTGCGGAACCCAGGCGTCAGCGCACCTAAATTACAAGTGACGCCGGGTGGCGACACTATGGCAGCAATCACCGGATCATTGCAGCCTGTGCTGGCAATGACCAGGTTTTCATTAAAAGGGGTTTCCATGATGCGTGCATAAGAAGCACTCAAAATTGTGTTGGTCTTTTTTACGTTGTAGGAGATACCCAAGCGGGGTTGCGCCATATTGTAGCCGCTGATCCCGTCATAGATATCACCCCGAATCCCTAGATTGAATACCCAGTTGTTCCAGGTGATGTTATCGATGGCATAAAGCGCGAGCTCTTTAACATCCGTGTGCCCATGGAAGGGATACAGAGTGCTCGTGGTGTTCGTGCATCCATCGGACGCGGCCGGCGTCGGGCGAGTTAGGTCATAGCATGCTAGAAGAGGATTGAACGCAGGAGTTGGAGGCGCTTGACCCGTATTCACTGACCCGCCAGGATTTAACGGACCTCCGCACTGTGTCGGACTTGTTAAGGTGGCGATAGTATTCGGACTGCCATTTGCATTGAGACAGACCGCATTGTCGGTAGGATCGACGATGCCAAACTTGTCATTCTCGGTCAGGAACGTCTGCTGATAGACGATACCTACTTTAATGTTATGGATCCCTCGCACGTAAGAGACGCCTGCACGCGCGCCCGCGTTCGTTAGCGTGCGAGCCTGAGAAGCCGTCTCCACCTGGAGGTCCGGGGCCAAATCATTTAGCGGATTGCCGCTCGGGTAGTAATTGTATTGGTCTTGTCGGACCCAGCCACCGAATGTGAACACAGCATTCGAGCTGATCAAGTGATCCCAAGTCGGGGCAATATTGAAAGTCTGGATCTTTGATCGCTGGTCGGTAGTTCCCAGAGGCACTCCTGTCACATTGTTGACGATCGTCGTGTCGCTAGCATCGCATGGGAAACCTGCAACGCAGGTGTGATATTCCTGGTCATACGTGTTGGGATTCTGGAACCAGGAACGGGTAAAACTGAAATTCAGGTGAATCCCATCGGCTTGGTTAATCTGGTAGTCGACCCTGTCGAAGACATTCTCGAGATTCCCTTTGTCGTGCAACACTGTATATTCTGGCCCGTCCAAGAAGCGACCGGTATTGAGGCCGTTCACGGCGATGAAGTTTCCCCACTTCGGTCCGCCATACGCGAAATCAAATCCACCGTTAACCGTGCCAAAACTACCGTAGTCAGCGAAGACGCTACCATGTGGGGTCGTGGCGCCCAGACCTGAGCGGGTCGTAACTCTGATCACCAGGCTCGTTTTGTCTCCAAAATCTGCCGGTGGCGCTCCGGAAATCACTTCCATTGATTGAATCGAGTCGGCGGGAATCTGGTTGGAAAATACTTTGCTGAACTGATCGGTCTGGGGTTGCCCATCCAGTGAAACAGAGTTTTCCGCGTGGTCGCCCAACCCGTGCATAAGCCCATTGGAGTCCGCAGCTACGCCTGGAGATCGTAAAGTAACAAGGGACGTAAATGGTGAGGAACTGCTTTCCAGCGGCGTCCGCTCAAATGCATTACGGTCCACATCGGTGTGGAACGTGGGATCGTTCTCGATCAAGTCTCCGCCGTTTGATTCCACCGTCACCGAAGTCACTGCAGTTCCGACTTTCAAGTTGACATCCGCCTTTGTCGGTACTCCTGAGCGCACTTCCACATCTTGAGCATAGGCTGCGAAACCGTTCGCAGTTACGGTCATATGATAGGGGTTGAATGCCACGTTGGTAAATCGAAACGTCCCGTCAGCTGCTGTGGTTGTTGTCCGAACCACACCGCTTACGACATTGTTAATTTCCACAACCGCACTGACGACGGCTGCCCCTGAAGGATCCTTGACGATACCTTCGATCGACCCGGCATTACCAAGTTGTGCCCGGCCGGGGACTACCCATGCAAAAAAACTGAAAACAAAGAATAAGAAATGCAGCTTTCTAATAGGCATCAGAATTTCTCCTCTGTACCCTCGGCTGGGCGATGTTTGTTTATTGTGGGAGTGGTCGCCTAAGATATGGCGATTGAGCTGTCCCATCCAATGGAATCAGCGCGCTTCGAACGAGCGAAATTTGATTTTCTCTTTATTACGCGGAAGGTGGAGCGCGGGAGGGACAATCGTGAAAAAAAACCTCTTGATGAAAGTTTAGAACGAAGGGCCGAACGACTCCGTGGGTCAGAAGAGGAGCGAGCAAAGAGAGAATGACGGGTTCTTGAGCAGAACCGATATGCGCCACTTGGCAGATCTGACAGGTGGTCTCATCCTGGGTATTATCGTGGGAGTGACTAGCGGCTTGGGCGCCAAATACGACGAACAGTACGGCTAGGACAAAGGCTAGCACCGCTACTGCCCTGACCCTGGAATAGTTCGGTTTGTGCTCGCTACCCATCTTTATTCTTACACTAACTCAATCTTCCATAATGCGAGCAAAAAATGGGCACCGTGCCCTACTCTTTGTCGCTGCACGACTGTCACTTACGGCACCAGGAGATAGTAACATTGAAACCTGTGACTGAGAAGAGGATGGAGAATTTGGTGAATTATTCATAAATAGGTTCGATATTGCATCAAGGAAGGAGCGACTCGGTCGCGAAGAATGAGAATTCCAAAACATTTGTCCGCCCAGATAAGCCTACGCAGGTGGCGTAGGGTTTTGGGGTGCTTCGGTTGGTTAAATGCGTTGGGGCGGGTGCGAGTGAGGTGCGATTCGCTGGCTCGAGTGTCGCTCACACCCAGCTCGGTCGTCCCTCAGCTGTCCTTAATTTCTCGCAACAATCCGGAAGTAACGTCATATACAAATCCACGAACCGCGATCTTCTCTGGAATCCACGGATGGGTGCGCAGCTTCTGCAATTGATGCCGCACATTTTCATCAATATTCTGAAACGCGTAGAAAAACGCCGGTGAAACGGCCGCGGTCCCCGTTCGATTTTGTATTCTCGTCCGCAAGTCCTGCTCGCTCGCCTGCATCAATCCACAATCTGTGTGGTTAATCACCATGATTTCTTCCGTTCCTAGCAAATGATGCGAAATGACTAGGGAACGCAGAGAATCCTCGGTAACCACTCCTCCGGCGTTACGAATGATGTGCGCGTCGCCGGTTTTTAGTCCGAGCGTGCGGATCGAGAGGCGCGTATCCATGCAGGTTAGAACCGCCAGCTTTCGTGCCGGCCGCGGCGTCAGCCTGCGCAGTTCGTGATTGCGCGAATAGATCTCATTTGCTGCAATGACTTCGTCGATTACACTCATGGCCAGCACAGTGTACCGTAGCCTTTATGCTCGCGTACAACCCCAAGCGCAAACTCTGGCAGCCAATCGAGTAGGTACGTTCCGGCTCGATAATGAAACAAGCGGCGGACTGTCACCTTCAGGCGACAGGTGAGCCTGCCACCATTTGACAAATGGCTAGATGTGTAGCACACCTCTAACATGGAACTAAAGCAGCCAAAGGACAGTCGGTACGTCAAGCACGCAGGAGCGGTCTTCAACCTGTCGTACCACATTGTGTTCTGCCCGAAGTACCGCCGCAAAGTCTTTGTTGGCGAAGTGGAGCAAAGACGCAAGCATATTCTCTACGCC
>Ga0209040_10002261_pt1 | contig 15194 bp, 15 predicted proteins | sample BogFormECP12_OM3_FD_188240 | JGI IMG/M metagenome (GOLD analysis project Ga0209040, IMG submission 188240) | Bog forest soil microbial communities from Calvert Island, British Columbia, Canada - ECP12_OM3 (SPAdes) (version 2) | ecosystem: Environmental > Aquatic > Freshwater > Wetlands > Bog ...
TGGCCGTCACCGCCGCCCCGCTGGCCAGCGTGACTGGGACCGTCACGGCGGTCAGGGTGCTGAGCCGTGCCTCCACGCCGCTTGGAGGGGGATCCGGGGCGTCGAGCAGGCTTTGGCCCACCTCGGTCTCGGATCCGACCGCCACCACAACCGCCTCGGCCCAGCCGGTGGACAGTGTCGTCCCCTCGTAGAGCATGCAATGCCGTTCGGCCACCGCTGCTCCAGGCACTGCGGTCGGATGCTTTGCGACCGGGAGCGATTCGCCGGTGAGTACCGACTCGTCGACCTCGCAGGCCTCGGTCTCGAGGATGCGGCAGTCCGCCGGCACGACGTCGCCCGCCGACAATCTGATCACGTCGCCTCGCACCAGGTCCTCGCGACCGACCGGCGCCAACTCCCCGGCGCGGCGAACGTTGACGAGAGTGCTCGACACCTCGACCAAGCGCTCGATCGACACCTCGGCCCGGACTCGCTGGACGCCACCGATGACCGCGTTGACGCCCATCACCCCGGCCACCAGGCCCGCATCGGTCACCGAGCCCACGGCGGCGGCCAGTCCCGCCCCGACTCCGAGCACCGGGGTGAGCGGATTGGCCAGCTCGGCGGCAATGGCCTTCGGCACTCGCAGCAGGACCGGTGGCGGCGCAGAGCGACCGGTCGTTCGCCGGGCGGCCGCCTGCTCGGCGCTCAGACCCTTGGCCGCCGTTGCGAGCTCGAGCAGCACCGCGGGACCGTCCATGGCGTGCCAAGCCGTGTGCCAGCGGGGGACGGGACCGGGTCGGTGGTGGAGCACCTTGACCGACGCCATCGCCTGTGACTGCGCGGCCAAGGCGGCCGCATTCACCGGGAGGGCGGCCCGACGTCCGGCACTTCCGGCTGGTCCGACGAGCGACCACACCGCGCCGATCCCCGAGCCCGCCAGCGCCAGGATTGCACTGCGGGTCGACACGGCTCGTGCGGTTCCCACGGCCTCGACCACGAGATGGGCGTCGGTCAGCCCCTCCTTGGTCAAGAGGTCCGCCCCCCAGGGGACGACACGACCGGTGATTCCGACGCCGCAGTCGGCAGCCCGGAGACCCTCGGCGTCATGTGACACCAGGAGAACCCCATGCCCCTCGAGCTGGAGGCGGCGCACGCTGGCCGCAAGGTCCCGACCCCCGGGCACCAGGTGCTCGACGCCCAGCAGCTCGGCGAGACCGGGGTCTCCACCCCCGAGCGCAACCGTGAGACCGCCACGGCGCGCGGTGGCGATGAGCGCCTCGGCGATGGGGTGGAGTTCACGCTCAGCCGTGGCCAGACCGACGACCTCACCTCGGTGCTCGAATCCAAGCACCATGCCGTCGCCGCGACGGAGAGCGGCCGCCTTCTCAACCGCGTCCGTCGACAGCCGGGCCCCGGCATCCTCGAGGGCCTTCAACGGCCCGAGCGTCCAGGGACCCCGCCGGACCACCCGTCCCGGCGCTGCTTCGTCGAAGAGGCGTGCGGCCTGGTCGCTCAGTTCTTGAGGCGCTGCACCAATCGACGCAATGCGACCCAGTACCGAGCGGCGGGTGACGACGTCGGCGTCAATCAGTACCAGATCGACTCGGTCGAGTCGGCGCAGAACGGCGCGGTCGAGCACCACCACCTCTCGTCGGGCCAATTCACGCCCAAAGGAGGCCGCAAACGCCTCGCGACCCATCCGCCCAGCTTTGGGCACCCCGGCGACGATGAAGCTGGCCGCCCGCCGCGGGCTGCCCGTGACGGCAAAGGCGGTCCCGAAGACAGCCAGGGACGCGAGCGTTGCTCGGTCGGCGTAGCGCTCGAGCGGGCCGCCGGGCAGTGGCGTCGGGCGTTCCACCGGCGCCAGGGGCCTGGGGGGGTTGTCGACCACACAAGGGTCGAGCTCGAGCTCGCGCCGCTCCCAACTGTGGCGACGTTCCTGGGACTCGCGGATGAGGTTGGCCCGGTGGCCGATGTCCACCACCAGACCGAGGGGGCCTTGCGACAGCGTCTGGACGAACGCGTTGGAAAGGCCAAGGCCGAGGTCCGTGACGGGCGGGCCGACATGATGCTCCAAGAACCCCCGGAGGCGCGGCTCATGATCGATCAGCGACACCAACGCAGCCAGCTCCACGGGGAACGGTGTCGCCCGAATCAGCTGACCGAAAACGCTGGCCCCCAGTCCCACCACATCGGCTCCGAGGGCGATGGTGTCGCGACGGAGCGGCTCGAAATCACCGGGGTGTTCGGGTCGATCGTGGGGAAACCGCTTATCACCGACGTCGTGAGACGCCTCGATTCCCTCGACCACCTCGACGAGGTCATCGACGGAGGGACCCTCTGGGTCGAAGACCACGACCACCCGGCCCAGCCATGGGTTCACTTGGGCCCAGTGCACCCCGTCCAGGGAGTCGAGCGCGACCTCAAGGTCCTTGGACAGCTGCTCGTGGCCGGGCCGGTCGACGGCGCGCACCTCGATATGAGCCCGTCCCTCGCTCGCCCACACTCGCCGGTGTCGACGTCCAGGGCTCAAGCGCCCGAGTGCGTCGCCGACCAATCTCCCCGCGCCCTGTTGGACGTCCCGTATGGCGGCAACGAGCGGGAGGGGGTTCAGCACGACCGCTGGGCGGCCCGGCTGCGAGTCGGCCCTCCGATCCCTCGAGCTTGGGTTGCCGATCGAAAGGAGCGGGAGAGGCGTGGATCCGGTGTGCACCCCGTCAGGGGTGCACGGGTGGACTCAGGCCGCCACGGAGAGTTCGGCGGGAGTATCCGGCGAGAGGGACCGATCCCTGAGCCACCTGATGATCCCCATGACCGCCAACTGGACCGCGATGGCCGCCAACTCGAGGAGCAATCGCTCGAGGAAGATTTCCATTGAACCCCCCTAACTTGTCGACGCGCTTCTTCGACACAGGTTACGGAGGCAAGATGAATTGCCCGGGGTGTACACGCGTCGACTGAGCTAACACTGGGTGAACGCTCGGTGTCGATTGGCCTCTCGCGCGGAAAACAACGCTTGCCAGACGATCGACAGTCAGCGTTCGGAGCATCCGCGCTCAGTCGCGCGGCATCTGGAACACTCAATGTGAGCGGCGGTGCCGTGCGACAACGACGCCCGCTCCGATCAGCGCGGCGAGAGGCAGTTCGACCGCTCCGAGCGCTGCCGCACCGACCAGCGCCCCCCAGAACCCGGCATTGACCACCGACTCGGGTACGGAGACGTGCAGCACGGGCACCACGAACGTGCCCCGCCCGTTGCCGTTGACCGCTGAAAGAGGAGTGCGCCCTCGTGCAGTCGGCGATTGCGTGGGCCCTTTGGAACCGGTAGGTGTCGGCATATCTCCTCCTCGTAATGTTGGACCAATCCAATGCTGAATGCTGCGCTGGCTTGCTCAACTCGCCGGTCGAGCTCCACGTCGATCCGGGCCGGGCCGCTCAGGCCCCTTCCATCGCCTCTCCGAGCTGGTGCAGACCTGGTCGATTCGTCGCATCCATCAGGAGATGACCCGTCATGAGCAACAGGGCCAGTGGCCACTCGACGATCTCGGCGGCGGCCAACGCACCGAGCCCGACGTAGAAGGCAAGGTGCTCGACCGGCGGTGTCTCGTAGTGGAGGCGGTCAGCGGTGAGCAACACCCTGTGGCCGCCACGTTCGGTGACCATCTCGAACTTCAGGTCAACCATCGCACCTCCGTTCGGCGGAGCTCGCAGCACAGAGCACGTGGGCCGCAGTCATCACGAGCAATGGCCCGCTCCGGGTCGGCCATTTTGTCACACTCCGGGCGGGTCCACCCGTGGGTCTCGAGAGGCAGGCGCACCACGCAGTCCAGGGGGCACCCGACGGAGAGCCGAGGTGCCACGGATCGGCACGGGCGGGAAGTGGGGAATCGTCATTTCGGGCCGAGCAGTTGACCCACGGGCGGGGGTATCGTCGAGGCCGGGGCAGGAGATGCCGTGGCGACACCGATCGAGATGAGGCCTACCCGGCGGTCGGGCGCCGAGGTGCCGACGCCACCTTGGCGGGGGCCAGGTGCCCGGTTCCACCTCCTCGCCAAGCCGACCGGCCCCATCTGCAATCTGGACTGTGCGTACTGTTTCTTCCTGTCCAAGGAGGCGCTCTACCCCGGCGATCGGTTCCGCATGGTCGACGGGCTGCTCGAGATCTACCTCAGCCAGCTCCTCGAGTCGCACCCCGACGGCGAGGTCACCGTTGCCTGGCAGGGGGGCGAGCCCACGCTGATGGGGGTCAGCTTCTTCCGGCGGGCGATCGATCTTGCCGAAGGTCTCCGGCGCCCCGGTCAGCGGGTGCAGCACACCATGCAGACCAACGGGACGCTCCTCAACGACGAGTGGTGCCGGTTGCTGGCCGAGCACCGCTTCCTCGTGGGCATCAGCATCGACGGGCCACCGGAGATCCACGACCACTTCCGGGTGGATAAGCGGGGCGCAGCCACCTCGGCGAAGGTGCTGCGGGGTCTCGGACTCCTTCAAGAGCACGGAGTCGACGTCAACGTCCTGTGCACCGTGCACGCCGCCAACCAGCACCGCCCGCTCGACGTCTACCGCTACTTGCGCGACGACATCGGCGTGGGATACACCCAGTTCATCCCCATCGTCGAACGGGACAACGACACCGGGTACCAGGAAGGCGACGCCGTGACCGACCGGTCGGTCGACCCGTCGGCCTGGGGCAGGTTCTTGACCGAGGTCTTCGACGAGTGGCTTCGCCACGACGTCGGGACCGTCTTTGTCCCGCTGTTCGACTCGGCCCTCGCCTCGTGGTGCGACGTGCCGTCGAGCCTCTGCATCTTCCGGGAGACCTGCGGGGACGCCGTCGCCCTCGAGCACAACGGGGACCTCTACTCATGCGACCACTTCGTAGAGCCGAAGCACCTCCTCGGCAACATCACCCGGACCGACATGGTCGAGCTCGTCACCTCGCCCAAACAGCGGGCCTTCGGCAGGGCAAAGCTCGACACCCTCCCCGCCTACTGTCGATCATGCGAGGTCCGATTCGCGTGCAACGGGGAGTGTCCGAAGAACCGCTTCATCCTGACCCCCGACGGGGAGCCCGGGTTGAACTATCTCTGCGCCGGCTACCGGGCCTTCTTCAACCACATCGACGGACCGATGTGTTTGATGGCCGATCTGCTCCGCCGGGGCCGGTTCGCCGACGAGATCACCGGGATCTTCGCGGCGGCCGGGCGAAATGAGCCATGCCCGTGCGGCAACGGCCGTAAGGCCAAGCGCTGCCACGGCGACTGAACGTCGCCGCCGGGGAGCGCCGTGGGTCGACGCCGGTGAGGAACCCGGCCGTCCCCGACGACCGGACACGACGGGCCCTTCGCCCCTGGACGCCGGTCACCGTTATCCGTAGGCTCACCGCTGGCAGAGGATCGTAACGGCAATCCGGAACGGGGCTGTTCTGAAGAAACCGGGTGTGCAGTTGTCGCCAAATTCAAGGGCAAGATCGAAGTCGACATCCGCGATTCGACGCCCGACTGGGCGCCCAACCTCCCGCCGAAGGCCCCCGAGGGGGCACCCAACGTCTTGTTCATCGCCTGGGACGACGTCGGGTTCGGAACCATGGACGTGTTCGGTGGCCCGGTGGAGACCCCCACGATGCGACGCCTGGCCAACCTCGGGGTGCGGTACTCGAATTTCCACACCACCGCCCTGTGCTCGCCCACGCGCTCGTCGCTGCTGACCGGGCGCAACGCCACCTCCAACGGTATGGCCACCATCGCCGAGTTCTCGAGCGGCTTCCCAGGTATCTCGACGCGCATCCCCTTCGAGAACGGGTTCATCTCCGAGGTTCTGGCCGAACAGGGCTACAACACTTACTGCGTCGAGCCTCCGGGCACCCCCGAGGACGGCTACCACCTCTCCAAGGATCTCTCCGACAAGGCCATCGAGTTCATCCGCGACGCGAAGATCATCGGCCCGGACAAGCCGTTCTTCATGTACCTGGCCCCCCAGGCCGGCCATGCACCGCACCACGTGCCCAAAGAGTGGGTCGACAAGTACAAGGGCAGCTTCGACCAGGGCTACGAGGCCATCCGGCAGGGCATTCTCAAGCGCCAGAAGGAGCTCGGCATCCTGCCCGAGAAGACCGACGACGACCAGGTCGGCAGCGGACGGATCGTGACCCAGCCCGGCTAACTTCTGCGCCGTCGGTGACGGCATCTGCGTGGGTCGTGACAGTGCGTCGCCGGTTACCCAGGACTACCGACCGCCCTTCCCGTTTACGGGTGGCACGATCGAAAAGGTGGTGGTGGACGTCTCCGGCGACCGCTTCGTCGACCACGAGGCCCAGGTTCGCGGTTGGTTCGCCCTGGACTAGCAGGCGCGCACGCACAGGGCCCCAGCGGGGACGGCGGCGGCGTCTGGTTCGAGCCCCCGGGCCGACGGGTACCTTCGAAGACGTCACCGAGGGGATCCCGACCCGAGTCGGGGGTACAGCGTGAGTGATGGGTCCGACGATGCCGACGATGTGGACCAGCCAGCGTTCGCGGCGGAGGTCGAACGCGAAGAGGCGCGTCCGTTCCCGTGGAAGGCGGTCGTCAAGCGGGCCGTCGTGATCGCCATCGCCGGCGTCGCCATCTACCTGGTGCTGCCCAAGGTGATCGTGGTCCTGGGCGCCTGGCCCCGGCTGTCCACGCTCGAACCGGCCTGGTTCGCCGTTGCCGTCGGGGCGGAGCTGGCCCACTTCATGTGCACCTTCACCCTCCAGCGCATGGCGCTTCGGACCAAGGGATGGTTCTCGGTCATCACGGCCCAGCTGGCGGGGAACTCGATCAGCCTCATCATGGCCGGAGGTGCCGCCGCCGGTGCTGCCGTGCAGTTCCGGATGCTCGCCCGGAGTGAGCCCAACGCTACGGACACGGTGGGTGGGCTCACCGCCTTCTCGCTGCTCGGGGTGGGCGGGCTGCTCGCTCTCCCGGTTTTCGCGCTCCCTGTCGTCCTCTTCGGCGCCCCGGTCAACAGGGGGCTGTACAACGCCGCCATCCTCGGAGCGATCGGGTTCGTCATCTTCGCCGGTCTCGGCGCGCTGGTGCTGTCGACCGAGGCCCCGCTGCGATGGTCCGGCCGGACCGTCCAGCGCGTGAGGATCCGGGTCTTCAAGAAGCGGACGCCCATGACTGACCTGGACACCACCCTCATCCACCAGCGCAACCTCATCCGTGAGGTGCTCGGGAAGAAGTGGTGGCAGGCGGTCCTCCTCTCGGCGGGCCGACTGGGCTTCGACTACTACTGCCTGCTCGCCTCCGTGCGGGCGACGGGCAGCCACCCCCGGCCGTCACTCATCCTCATCGCCTACGCGGTGGCCGGCATCATCGGGCTGATCCCCATCACCCCCGGTGGCCTCGGCATCGTCGAGGCAAGCCTCACCGGTCTGCTGATCCTGGCCGGCGTGCCGTCGGGCGAGGCCTTCCTCGCCACCCTCACCTACCGTCTGGCCTCCTACTGGCTGCCGCTCGCCGCCGGTCCCGTCGCCTACGGCCTGTTCCGGTACCGCTACCGGGGGGCGCCGGACCCGCCCCCTCAAGCCGGCACGGTGGCCGCCTGATCCGATCGATCACCGGTGCGCCGCAAGCGCGCAGATCTCCTCCCATGCGGCCGCCGTGAGGGCGTAGTTGGCCACGCTCCCCGAGGCGAACCACTCCCAACTCCGCGGTCGACACAGCGTCGCCACCGATGCGATGACCAACGGGACTACCGACAAGGGGTCGTGATCCATCGGTGTGAGCTCCTCGCGGCTGCCGGCGTAGGGGCCGGTGTGCCGCCCGGCCGCAACCAGTTCGATCCACACCCCTTGGCGGCCCCGTCCCTGCTGGGCGTTCCCCAGGACGGCGAGGAGCAGCTGGTGGGTCCGGACATCGGGACGACCGGGACCCGGCGCGCCCGGCGGCGCGCCCCGGGCGAGATCGAGCATGGCGCCGACCAGATCGGCCCCGGCGTACCAGGCGTTGTTCGGCTCCACCAGACGTGGATTGATGTCGATGAACACCGGACCGCCGGTCTCGACGATCACATCGGCGGACAGTGCGCCGTGCCAGCCGAGACCGCCGCCCAGCACCTCCATCCACGAGCGCGCCTCGGGGAGATCGATGCTGCGCTTCCGGCTCGCGCCCCCGCTCGATCCCTCACCGGTGCGGAGGTTCGCGTGGAACGCCACCAGCGACCCGTGGTCGAACACCGACTGGCACATGGCCAACGGACCCTCCACCGCCGCCTGCACGACCAGGTCCTTGGACTCCCACTCCGCCGCGGAGACGTCGTGGGCCGACGCGAGGCGGCGTACCCCACCCGACGCGGTGCCGATGGGCTCCTTGAGGTAGGCCGGGAACCGGTCCCAGCCCGCCAGGCCGAGGGCACCGGAAGGCTGGGGAAGTCCGTAGCGCTCCAAGGTGCGCTGGGCCGAGGCCTTGTCCTGCACCGACGCCAGCGCGGCGAACTCGGGGACCACGGTGACCACCCCGGCCTCTTGGAGCCGGTCGGGGACCGCGGCGAGGAGTGCCACCTGTTCCTGGGTGGGGAACAGCAGGTCGTACCCACCGTCGGCGTAGGCGGCCATCGCAGCGTCGAGCCAGGCCACCGGCCCGGCGCCGAAGGGGGGCACCCGGCGGATCTTGTGCACGTGGCGGGTGAAGCGGCACAGACAGAAGGGATCGGGCGCCAGCGCGTCGACCGAGTGGCCCGCCTCGGCCAGACGGCCCGCCACCTGGCGGGCCGTCAATCCCGAACCGTCGGTCAGCAGGATCCGCATAAATATAGATGATATACTAATCACAATGGGACGGCCGGCTCGGATCCACAGGACGATGGTGCTCGACGCCGCGTTGGCGTTGGCGGACGAGTCCGGGCTCGACGCGGTGACCATGCAGGCCGTGGCCTCCCGGTTGGGGGTCACGCCGATGGCGATCTACCGGCACGTCGGCGACAAGGGAGCCCTGCTCGACGGCGTGGTCGAACGACTGCTGGGCGAGGTTCGGCTCCCCTCCGAAGCGCTCCCCTGGCCCGATCGGCTTCGGGCGACGGCCCGCGGCGTCCGCCGCATCGGGCAGCGCCATCCCGGCGTGTTCCCGCTGGTGCTCCAGCGCCTCGTGGCGACCCCCGCGGCGCTCCGGGTGCGCGACACGGTGCAGCGGGGCCTGGTGGACGCCGGGGTGGATCCCGGCCGGACGGCCCAGGCGGAGCGGCTGATCAGCACCGCCGTGCTGGGCTTCGTCGTGAGCGAGGTCGGTGGCCGGTTCCGGAACCACTCCAAGCGGACCGTCGATGGCGACTTCGAGCGGCTCCTCGAGCTGCTGTCCGGCCTCCTCGAGTCGGAGCGGGCCCAGCCGGCCCGTTGGTCCTGAACTACGAGCTGGAGAACTTCTACCCGGGGGGCGCAGGCCCTGTACGCCGCGCTGCCCGGGCACAAGACCCTCGTCACGATGACGACCGTCGACGGGGCCGAGTAACACGACGCGCCGATGGCCCCGCAGCGTCGCAACCAGGTCGTCTTCGACTGGCTCGACGCCACGCTGTGACGCCGCCGCGTTCGCGCCCCCGCCGCCGGCCGGTCCGGGGGGCGAGGGGCGACAGTCGGGCCGGCGGTAGCCTGCCGGGAAGGGGCCGGAGGCGGAGGGAGGCAACGTGGGGACCAGCGTGCTGACGCCCGACGAGCTCGTCGACCTGGCCCGCTACCCGGTCCTCGACCTCGAGGGGCCGGCGGCCTGCGGGATGGTCGAGGGGGCCCGGGCCCAGCTGCAGGCGACCGGGACGGCCGAGCTGACCGGCTTCGTGACCCCCGAAGGGGTGGGGGTACTCGCCCGTGACGCCGAGTCGCTCGCGCCCCGGGCCCACCACTCCTCGGGCCAGGGCACGGCCTACCTCGAGTACCCGGACTTCACCCTGCCCGAGGGCCACCCCCGGCTCCGGTTCTCGGACTACGCGGTCGGTGCCGTCGCCTACGACCTCATCCCGATGGGCTCCCCCCTGCGGGCCCTGTACGAGTGGGACCCGCTGAAGGACCTCGTCGAGGCGATCCTTGACCGCGGGCCGGTCTACCGCTACGCCGACCCCTTCGGCGCCCTCAACCTGGCGGTGATGGGGGACGAAGAACGGCTGCAGTGGCACTTCGACCAGACGGACTTCGTGGTGTCCCTGGCCATCCAGACCGCCGAGCACGGCGGGGAATTCGAGGTGGCGCCCCGGATCCGGTCGACCGACGACGAGCACTACGACGAGGTGGCCCGGGTGCTCGACGGGGAGGCGACGGCGGTGATGACCCTCCCGATGACGCCGGGCACCCTCCTCGTCTTCGAGGGCCGTCACTCGCTGCACCGGGTCAGCCCGATCGAGGGTGCGACACTGCGCCACGTCGGGCTCCTGGCCTACGACACGGCGCCGGGCACCGTAGGGAGCGAGCTGCTCCGGGCCGACCGCTACGGGCGCACCGAACCCTTCGGGTCCCCGCCGACGACCTGGCCGCCGCCGTGACCCAGATCGGCGAGTCCTTCGTCGGCGCCGGGCCCGAGGCGGCTCACGTCAACACGGTGCTCGGGCGCAAGGGCGGTCCGGTCGAGACCGCCTGGGTCACGGCGCTCGCCACCCCGCGCCCGGGCCACGCCGCCTTCGTGGCCGTCGCCCGTCCCGGCCTCCCCGTCAAGCCGATGACCCTCTTCGTCAACAAGGCGGCGCTGGCCGACGAGGATCACGCCCGGCTCACCTGGGGCCCGGCCCAGGCCGGGGTGGCGGCCGGGGTGCTCGGTGCGGTGGCCGACGACGTCATCGCCGCCCTGGAGGTGGACGACCTGCTGCTCGTGGCCGCCGTGTGGGTCGACCCCGAGGCGGTCGACGCAGAGCTGGTCTTCGAGAACAACCGGCGGGCCACCCGGGAGGCCCTGGAGGCCGGGCTCCGCCAGAGCCCGGCGATCGACACCGTGCTGGCCGTGCGCGACGAGCCCTACAACCCGTTCTTCCGGTCACCGGACTGACCCTCACCGGCACGGGTGCCGGGCGCCGGACGGCGCCACGGGGGCCGGTCCCCGCGCTCGAGGTCCCAGGCAGCCGGCCAGTCCCCGCCTCTGAGGAGCGCCTCGCTGCCTCCGTCGACGGTGAGGACCGAGCCGCAGAAGTAGCCCCCGTCGGGGCCGAGGAGGAGGTCGACCAGGGCGGCGATCTCCTCGGGGCGCCCGGCCCGCCCGACCGGGATCGGCAGCATCTCGAGGAAGGGTGCCACCTCGGGGTCGGCCCGTCCCTCGGCGACCAGGGGGGTCTCCACCATGCCCGGGGCGACCGCGTTGAGGCGGATCCCGGCCTCCGCCCATTCGGGCCCCGGCGCCCGGCGGCGCACGGTGAGGGCGAGGGCGAGCTTGGTGGCCGGGTAGGTGAGCATCGAGCCGGCCCGGTCGGCGAGCTTGCGGGCGGCCGGTTCGTCGCCGGCCAGGAGGGCCGCCACCAGGTCGGCCGGGATGCCGGGCTGGATGGTGGCCGAGTTGGAGCTGATGGCGACGGCCGACGCCCCGGGGCTCCGGGCGAGCACCGGGCGCAGCCCCTCGAGGAGGTCCACCGTCCCGAAGTAGTTGACCGACGCCACGAGCGCGCCGGCCCGTGACGGGGCCCCGGCCAGGCCGGCGCAGGTGACGAGCCCGTCCAGGGTGCCGCCGGACCGCTCGGTCACCGCCCCGACGGCGCCGCGCCGGCCTTCTTCGGTGCCGAGGTCGGCGGTCACGTCGCTGGCCGCCAGGTCCACGCCGATCACCCGGTGGCCGCCCGCGACGAGCCGCCGGGCGCAGGCGGCGCCGATCCCCGAGGCGGCACCGGTGACGGCGACGGTACGTGCGGGTCTCAGCGTCGCCGCCTCGAGCCGGCCACGTAGGGCGGGGTGACGACGCCGTCGGGGAGGTCCGGCTCGGGAACCCCCGGGCCGACCGAGAGCTCGAAGGGGAGGACACCGGCCCAGATCGCGAGGTCGAGGTCGTCGGGCTCCTCGAGCGGGCCGCCGGTGCGGATCTTGGCCGTGCCCTCCTCGATCGGGAAGCGGAGCATTAGGGTTGCCCGGCGCTCGCTCGCGGTGGGCGCCCGGGCGTCGGCACTGCGCCCCGGGACCATGTGGTCGAGGAGGGCGGCCGCCACCGCCAGCTGTTCCACCTCGCCCTCGACCCGCCCGGCCGAGCCGAACAGCATCACCGAGCGGTAGTTCATGGAGTGGTGGAAGGCCGAGCGGGCCAGCACCAGGCCGTCGACGAGGGTCACGGTGACACAGGCCGGAGCGCCGTCGGCCAGGGCCCGCAGGGTCCGGTTGCCCGAGGCGCCGTGCAGGTAGAGCACGTCCCCCGACCGGGCATAGGCCATCGGGACGGCATAGGGCGTGCCGGCGTCGGTGAAGGCGACGTGACAGACGAGGCCCTCGTCCAAGACGGCGTCGATCACCCGCCGTTCGGTCGAGCCCCGCTCGCGCTTGCGCCGCAGCCTGGTCCGTGGGGTCGGGGCCAGCCGGGGCCCCGGTCCGGTGCCGCCCACCGAACGGGGTCAGGCGGCGGCGCGCTGGCGCAGCACCTGAAGGGCCCGGTCGGCGTGGGCGCTCATCGAGAACTCGGTGTGGATGACGTCGAGCAGGGTGCGATCGGTGTCGATCACGAAGGTGGTCCGGCGGTTGCCCATGATGGACAGGCCCCGTTTGACGCCGAGCTCGTTGGCCACGGTGAAGTCCGAGTCGGAGAGCAGCGGGTAGTCGAATCCGTGCTTGTCGGAGAACTGCTTCTGCTTCTCCACCTTGTCGGCGCTGATGCCGACCCGCTGGGCGCCGACCGCATCGAACTCGGCCTTGAGGTCGCGGAAGTGGCAGCTCTCCTTGGTGCAGCCGTAGGTCATCGCCGCCGGATAGAAGAACAGCACCACCGGGCCGCCCTTCAACAGGTCGCTCAGCCGGCGGGGCGTCCCGTTCTGGTCGGGAAGCTCGAAGTCCGGGACCGACTCACCCTTCTTCTTCATGGCGGTGAGCGTACCGGGCCGGCCCCCGGTGCGCCCGGGGCCTCACGGTTCGAAGCGGAAACCGACGCCCCGGACGGTGACCAGGTGCCGGGGATGGGCCGGGTCCGGCTCTACCTTGCGCCGGAGGCGTTTGACGTGGGTGTCCAGGGTCCGGGTGTCCGAGAGCTCCTGGTCCCACCAGAGCCGGTCGATGCACCATTCGCGGGTGACCACCTGGCCGGCGTGGGACATCAGCAGGGCCAGGAGGTCGAATTCCTTGCGCGAGAGGTCGACCGGCTTGGCGTGGACCGTGACCTCGCGCCGGCCGGTGTCGAGGCGGACCGGACCGACCTGGACGATCTCGTCGCGCGGGGCCGGGGAGGTCGAACCCCGGCGGAGCACGGCCCGCATCCGGGCGACGAGCTCGCGCAACCGGAACGGCTTGGCGACGTAGTCGGAGGCACCGAGCTCGAGGCCCAGGACCACGTCGACCTCGGAATCCCGGGCGGTGACCATGATGATCGGGATCGGGGCCAGGGCCCGCATGCGCTGGCACAGTTCCACCCCGGACTGGTCCGGAAGCATGACGTCGAGCAGGACGAGGTCCGGGTGCACCCGGTGGAAGAGGCGGAGCGCCTCGTGGCCGTCGGCGGCCAGCTCGACGGCGAAACCCTCCCGTGACAACCCCGAGGCAAGGGCCTGGCGGTAGGACTCCTCGTCGTCGACGACCAGAACCAGCGGTCGACTGTCGCGTCCGGTCCCGTGATGGGTCTCGCGGGTATCCGCGGTGGGGGTGGTCACCACGGTCGCGAGGGGCGGGCCGGCATCAGGCCGCGTCGTCGGGGGAGCGGTTGGACCAGCTCGGGTGGGCCCGTCTGGCGTCTCGAAGGTCCCGTCTGGCGTCTCGAAGGTGAGGCGACGACTGGGGGCTGGGGGGTTGGCCCCCAGTCGTCGCCCCGGCCGGCAGGTACCGTCGTACCGCGGCCAGAAGGGCCGACCAGGCACGGCGCCGGGGCATCGGCTCCGCCAGGCGCGTGATGGTGGCCAGTCCGTCGTCCCCGGTCGGCCTTCGTCCGCCGGCTGAACCGGGGTCCCTCTCGCGTGATGCGGGGGCGGGAAACGGGGCCATCAATCATCACGCTAGAAGAGCCAGGTGAACGGCTAGTGATCCGCCCGCAACGCACGGCTGTCCCCCAGATGAACTCTTGATCCTCGCTACGCTTCGCCGAGCCGGCCTGAGACCGACCACCGAGAGGAGCGGGTCATGAGCGATGCAATGGGCCACGGGGTGAACCAGCGGGCCGCCATCAAGATGACCCCCGAGGAGATCGACGCGTTCTTACACGAGCGTCGCCCGATGTCGATGTGCACGCTCAACCACGACGGGACCATCCACGCGGTGGCCATGTGGTACGGGTTCTTGGAGGGGTCGGTCGCAGTCGAGACCAAGGCCAAGGCCCAGAAGGTCCAGAACGTGCGCCGGGACCCGCGGATCACCTGCCTGTTCGAGGATGGGGACTCCTACGAGGAGCTCCGCGGGGTCGAACTGGTGGGCCGGGCAGAGATCATCGACGAACCCGATCGGATGTTCTCCCTGGGGGTCGACGTCTTCGAGCGGTACTACGGCGAGTACAACGACGAGCTCCGGCCGTTCGTGGAGACGATGCTGAACAAACGGGTGGTGGTGAAGGTGCACGTGGATCGCGTCGTCAGCTGGGACCACCGCAAGCTCGGTCTGCCCCCCACCAGGCCGGCTGGGTGACCCTGGTCGCCCACGACCAGGCTTCTTCACGGTCCGGTCCTCGTTCTCGGGTCTTGGGGTCGTTGGGTCGTTGGGGGCGTAAGCTGACGGCGCGTCAGATTCGAAGCCCGGCGGCCCTCGTCCGGCTCCGGCCGGGTGGCCCGCCGCCGCGGATCCGACCAGGGGGGCCCGACCCGTCGAGGAGGACTGTTCCATGTTGGACTACGTGATCCGGGGCGCCTCAGTGGTCGACGGGACCGGTGCTCCGCCCCGCCGGGCCGACGTCGGGATCCGCGACGGACAGATCGTGGCCGTGGGCGAGGTCGACGAAGAGGGTGCCCGCGAGCTCCCGGCCGAGGGCCTCATGGTGGCCCCCGGGATCGTCGATCCGCACACCCACTACGACGCCCAGCTCTTCTGGGACCCCTCGGCGTCCCCGTCCAATCTGCACGGGGTGACCACCATCATTGGCGGGAACTGCGGGTTCACGCTGGCGCCGATCAACCCG
>Ga0209040_10002262_pt1 | contig 15192 bp, 12 predicted proteins | sample BogFormECP12_OM3_FD_188240 | JGI IMG/M metagenome (GOLD analysis project Ga0209040, IMG submission 188240) | Bog forest soil microbial communities from Calvert Island, British Columbia, Canada - ECP12_OM3 (SPAdes) (version 2) | ecosystem: Environmental > Aquatic > Freshwater > Wetlands > Bog ...
CGCCCGGGGAGAGCGGCGCGTGGCCGCGCACCTGCTGTCCGTTGAGCCGCACGCCGTTGGTGGAGCCGAGATCCTCGATGCTCCAGCCCTCGTCGCTGTGGTGCAGAGCAGCGTGATGGCGCGAGACGCCGCTGTCGGCGAGGACGATCTCGCAGTCGCGGCTGCGGCCGATCGTGCCTCCGCCGGGAGGCACGAGCAGGCGGCGTCCGTCGAGGACCAGCAGGGCGCGGGCCGCGCGCCGGCCGGGTGCCTCGGCGAGCGGGCCGCGCACCCGCGCCGAGGTGCTGTAGATCATCGTCTCGCCGTCCTTGCGCTCGCGCGGCGGCGGCTCCTCAGGCGCCTGCTCGTGGCGCACGAGGCGGGCCTGGATGCCGAATTCGCCGAGCGCGAGCCGCTCGTCGGTGTGGAAGGAGACGGTCGGAGGGGAGGCGAGGATCAGATCCTCGCGCCGGGCATGCTCGAGCAGGTAGGCGCAGAGCTCGTCGATCACCTCCTCCTCGACCCCTTCGTAGCGCTCGCGGTCGGCGGGCGAGAGCCACACCGAGTACTCGTTGGGCACATACGTGCGCGAGACCGACACGGTGCGGTGGGTGTCCATCTCGCGTGCGAGCTTGCGGGCGAGCTCGATCGGACGCACCTCGGAGCGGAACACGCGCCCGAATGTGCCCTCGACGAGGTTGGCGATCGTGGTCTCGACGCTCTTGAGAAGGTTCATGCGGGCAACGCAAGCCGGTGGCGCGGTGGGCCCCACGGCCGCAAGCCATGCTACGCACCCGACGGTCGGACGGGTCCCCGTACCGCGCGGGCGGCGACGGCCAGGAGCCCCCCGAGGACCGCCCCGAGCGCGATCCCGCGGGCGCTCGCGGGCGGGGCGTGAGCGCCCGCGGCGGCGATCAGCACGGGCACAGCAGCTGCAACGGCCACCGCCCATACGGTCGCGGCGACGACGTCCAGCGGGGCGCTGCGTCCGCGCACGAGCCACGGCAAGGTGACAGCCGCGGCGGCCCATAGGGCCGCCCCGAGCAGGACGGTGAGCGTCAGCAGCGGCGCGATGACGTGCACCGCGGCGGAGCTCAGCGAGCCCTCCCAGACGGCCCGCGGCGGCGTGCCGGCGCGAACGCCGAGCCACAGGCGCTGGGAGAGCAGCGGCTCGGCGAGCGTGAGCCACCAGAAGCCGAGCGCGCCGAGCATGGCGCGCGCTCGCCAGCGCCTGGCCTGCCCCGCGATCGCGGGAAAGGCGCCGGCCAGGCCGAGCGTGCCGAGCGCGGGCGCCAAGGCGGCGACGAGCCAGCCGGGGCCCGAGCGCGGGGGGAGCGCGAGCAGTGGCGCAAGCGCGGCCGTGGCGAGCAGGCCAACGCCGGGTCGCCCGGCCCACACCTGCCAGACGATGGCGCCCAGCGCGCAGGCCAGCCAGAGCGTGCGCGGCAGGCCCTGCGCGAGGCGCTGGCCCGGGGCTCGCTGGGCGATCCTGTGCTCGGCGGTGGCGGGGCTGGGCGGCGCGGGCGCCGGTTGTGGCACGCCCGCGGGAGCGCCGACCTCGCTGCTGCCGCGCACGCGGGCGGGGATCGGCGCCCTTGCCGCGGCGGTAGCCGCTGGGCGAGCTCTCGGGAGCGCCGTGCGAGCGCGGCGGCCGTGCGGCGCCTGGGCGAGCCCGTCGCTCAACTCCTCGATCGAGCCTCGCTCGCGCGGCGCGGGCGCTAGCGCGCGGTCGATCGCGCGCGTGAGCACGCGAGGGAGGTCGCCGCGGCTGCGCGCCAGGGACTCGATCGGCCGTCCGATGCGCCGCGCGGTGGCGGCCGGCGTGGCACCGCGTATCGGGTTGCTGCCCGACAGCGCCTCGTAGAGCACGAGCGCGAGCGAGTAGAGGTCAGCCTCGGCGCCGACCTCGGCGCCGTCGCTCTGCTCGGGCGCCATGTAGGCGAGCGTCCCGAGCACGTCGCCGGTGCGCGTGAGGGCGTCCTCTCCGGTCAGGCTCGCGCCGCCGAAGTCGGTGAGCTTCGCGGCGCCGGCTGCGTCCTGAGGCTCGCGCGGCACGAGCACGTTGTGCGGCTTGATGTCGCGGTGGATCACGCCACGAGAGTGCGCGTGGACGAGCGCCATCGACAGCGCCAGGCCGATCTCCAGGATCTCGTCGTCGGCGAGCGCGTCCTCGGCGATCAGCCGCGCGAGCGTCTCGCCCTCTATGAGCTCGGAGATCAGGTAGAAGGCGTCCTCGCGCGCGCACGCCTCGTACAGGGCAACGATCGCAGGGTGCGCCAGACGCGCCGAGGCGAGCGCCTCGCGCTCAGCGCGCTCGCCGTCGATCCGATCCCCGCCCGCCCCGAGGTGGATGCGCTTGACGGCAACATCGCGGTGGAGCAGCTCGTCGTGCGCGCGCCAGACCTCTCCGAAGCCGCCCGCGCCGAGACGCTCGCGCAGGCGGTAGCGCCCGAGCAGGACCGCGCCCGCGACGGGACCCCTTCCGGGCAGGATCCGCGGGCCGTTGGGCTCGAGCGTGCGCCCCTCCAGGGCACCTTCTACGAGGGTGTCGGGAGACTCCACCGACTTGTGCGTTCGCCGCCCGCGGGCCGCCTCCCTGCATGAGGGCGGCAATCGCGGCGCGCTGACCGAGAACTTGCAGGCTCGCCAGCAAGGCGGCGTGCAGTCATACTGGGACCCTTCCGAAGTGCCTGCAAAAGCAGCAAAAGGAGCGGGGAGCGATTTCGTTCTTTGACGACGAGGAGGACCCGAGCCCGGCCCCCCCGCGCACCTCGCCGCGCGCGCCACGTCCGGCCGGCGGGGGGTCCGGGCAGCGACCGCGACCGCGGCGTCCGCAGACGCGCGCCGGTGCGGGAGGCATCGACCAGCACGCGCTAATGGTGCGCCGGCGCGTTGCCGCGGGTATCGCGCTCGTGATCGTGATCGTGATCGTGCTCGTGATCAACGGCTGCCTGAAAAGCGAAAAGCAGGGCGAACTGAAGTCCTACAACCACCAGGTCAGCACCCTCGCCACGGAATCGGACGCGCAGGTCGCAAGGCCGCTGTTCTCGGCATTGTCGGGCGCGTCGGGCAAATCGGCGCTCGACGTCGAGGTCGAGGTCGACCAGCTGCGCATCGAGGCGCAGAACATCGCCTCGAAAGCGCACAGCCTGAGCGTTCCCGGACCGATGACCTCGGCCCAGCGCGCGCTGCTGATGGCGCTGAACCTGCGCGTGGAAGGGCTCACGAAGCTGGCCGCGCATCTTCCTGCGGCCCTCGGCGGGCAGGCCAAGCAGGCGAGCTCGCTGATCGCCGGCGACAACGAGATCTTCCTGGCCTCGGACGTCCTCTTCTCGCAGCGCGTGGTGCCGCTTATCCAACAGACCCTCGCCGAAGAAGGCATCCACGAACTGAACACGACGACGAGCCGCTTCCTGCCGAACATCGGCTGGCTGGAACCGAACACCGTCCAGTCGCGGCTCACCGGACAGGCCTCGTCGTCGAGCGGGCAGACGGTCACCGGCAACCACGGCAGCGCGCTGAAGGGGGTGAGCGTGGGCACGAACACGCTCGAACCCGAACCGACGATCAACCACATCAGCGGTGGCGGCAGCCCGACGTTCACGGCCCAGGTCGAAAACTCCGGCGAATTCAACGAGACGAACGTCAAGGTCGACCTCACCGTGACGGCCGGGGGCAAGCAGTACAAGGCGAGCCACCTGATCAACAAGACCGAACCGGGGAAGACCGTGAACGTGGAAATACCGACCAGCGGGATCCCGCTCGGGGTCGCCGCGAAGATCGAAGTCTACGTCGAGGGGGTGCCCGGCGAGAACGACCTGGAAAACAACAAGGGCACCTTCCTGGCGATCTTCTCGCAGTAACTTGTGGCGATGCTCGCCACGCTCACGGACACGAAGGGCATCATCGCGATCGCCGCGGCCGCCGTCGCCGTGGCGGCGCTGATCGGCTGCGTCGTGCTCGCGGTCTCCATGCGTCGCATGCGCCGCGCGCAGCGGGTCGTGTTGGGCGAGGGCGAGCAGGATCTGGTCGCGCACGCCGCGACGATGCAGCAGGCCTTCGAAGCCCTGCACGAGTACGTGCAGGAGACCGCCGTGCGCCTGGACGCGCGGCTCGGGGGAGTGGAGCAGGCGCTACGCAGCCGCATCGCCCACCGCGCGCTCGTGCGCTACGACGCCTACAACGAGCTCTCCGGCCAGCAGTCGATGTCGATCGCGCTGCTCGACGAGGAACGCTCGGGCATCGTGCTGTCGTGCATCCACCATCGCGATCAGGCGCGCGTGTACGGCAAGCAGGTACTCGGCGGGCGAGGCGAAATCGAGCTGTCCCCGGAGGAGGCCGAGGCTGTCCGGCTGGCGCTGGCGGACGGCTCCTCGAGGGACGATGCCGCCGACCCCGCCTCCTGAGGACGGCGGGCGTACACCCGTCGCCTATCTGGGACCCGAGGGGACCTTCAGCGAGGAGGCGCTGCTCGCCGGCGCAGCCCCGGGGGCGGTGAGGGCGGTGCCCGAGGGCAGCATCTTCGAGGCCGTGAGGGCGCTCGGCGAGGGACGGGCCGAGTGGGCGATCGTGCCGATCGAGAACTCGCTCGACGGCTCGTTGAGCGTGACGCTCGACCTGCTCGCAGATGAGGCCGAGGAGCTCTGCATCGTGGGCGAGGAGCTGCTGCTCGTGCGTCACTCCCTGATCGGCGCGGGCGCCGTCGCGCTCGCGGAGATCGATACGGTCCTCACGCACCCCCAGGTGCCCGGGCAGTGCCTTCGCTTCCTTCGCCGCGAGCTGCCGCGGGCGAGGGTGATGCCGGCGGCCTCGACGGCGGAGGCGGTGCGGAGCATAGTGGCGCAGGGAGATCGCAGGCAGGCGGCGATCGGGACCGCGCTCGCGGCGCACATCTACGGCGGCACGATCCTGCGCGAGGGCATCGAGGACCGCGAGGACAACGAAACGAGGTTCGTGTGGCTCGGCCGCCGCGGCTCTGGCCAGCGCCCGCCGCTGAGCGAGCGCGAGGAGGGTCCCTGGAAGACGTCGCTCGTCTTCTGGGGTGCAGGGGCGGGTAGCCCAGGCTGGCTCGTGCGTTGCCTGAACGAGTTCGCCGATCGGGGCATCAACCTCACGCGCATCGAGTCGCGCCCCCGCCGCGAGCGGCTGGGCAGCTACATGTTCTTCGCCGACCTCGTCGGCTGCGCCGAGCAGGAGCCCGTCGCCTCGGCGCTCGCGGGCGTGGCCGCGATCTGCGCCGAGGTGCGTGTTCTCGGGTCATATCGGGGGGCCGGCCCCGCTACACTGCGGCCCTGAAGATGGAGAGCACTGTCCCACCAGAGTCGGTGGGGTCCGCGCTGCCTTCAGAGCACCAGCGGCGTGGACCTGAGACATCGCCGGTCGCGGCGATGAGTGGCCGGGTGCTCGTTCTCAACGCCACGTTCGAGCCGATCAACGTGTGCACGGTGCGGCGGGCGGTGGTGCTGCTGCTCAAGGACAAGGCGGAGCTGATCGAGCGCGGCACCTGGGAGCTCCACTCGGAGACCTCGACGCTGGCGCGCCCGGTCGTGATCCGCCTCGTGAGCTACGTAAAGGTGCCGCGCGACGCACACCGGCGCAAGATCACGCGCCGCGCGGTCTTCGCGCGCGATAGCTGGACGTGCCAGTACTGCGGCTCGCGCTCCAACCTGACCGTCGACCACGTGATCCCGCGCTCGAAGGGGGGGGCGTCGAGCTGGGAGAACATCGTCGCCTCGTGCGCGCCGTGCAACCGGCGCAAGGGCGACAGGCTGCCGCGCCAGGCGGGGATGCACCCGCGTCGCACGCCGCGCACGCCGCGCGCGGAGATCTTCATCCACGTGGCGAGCCCGACGATCCCGGTGGCCTGGCTCGCGTACCTACCGCAGGCGGCCTAGCGTCCACAGGCGGAAGTCCAACGGCGTTTCGCGGCGCCCGCCGGCCTGCCTGCCGGTCAGGGTGTCCCTCCGGAGGGAGGGCGCCCGGAAGAAGACGAAGGGCGCCACGGAGGACGCCCTTCGCCGTGCGGCTATGACTGGAAAGACCGAGAGCGACGAGAGATGCCGGAGGGACCGGGCCCGGCGGTCGTCTCGGGGTGTCCCGGGTTGGATTCCGCTAAGCGGTCCAGCCTTTCTGCCCCCGAACACGGGGGTCCGACCTAGCGGCCGGTCACCTCCAGGGTCCCGCAAGAACTGTCACTCAACGTTTGGACCACCTCCTTTCTCTGGTCCCGCCAGGGTAGCGAACGTCCATGACGGGCGCTACGGGCGAACGGTCCCGCCCGCGGCTCAGCCGAGGATGACGCCGAACTCCTGCGCGTAGGTGGCCCCCGGCTGGCCGCCGGACAGCGAGGGCGGCACGGCGGTCGCGACCCCGATGCCGGTGTCCTTGTAGCGCGCTTCGAGGATGTTCGCGAGGTGGCCGGGCGACGCCACCCAGGCCTGCACGATCGCCTCGGGCGTGGCGAGCCTGAGCGTTCCCCAGGCGAGGTTCTCGCCGATCACGTAGCCGAAGCTCGGCCCTGGGATGTAGCCCGTCGCGCGAATGCGGTCCACGGGCGTCACACCGCTCGGGGAGACGTGCGCGAAGTAGTCATCGGCGACGAGTTCCTGGCTGTGTTCTTCGGCGACTCGTTCGAGGTCCGGGTTGCTCGCCAGCGGCGACTCGCCGCGTTCGGCGCGCACGCGGTTGACCAGGCATAGCACCGCGGCGCGCAGCAGCGGGACGTTGCCGGCTTCGGGGGTCGCTTCGGTGTTCTGGCAGGGCGTCGCGAGGACGGCCGCGATCGTCGCGGGGGGGCCAGCGACGGCGGTGGCGGTGGCGCCCGCGGCGGGCGCGATGATCGGGCGGGGGCGCTGCGGGGCGGGCTTGGCCGGGGGCCTGTGATGCGCGGGCCGGCTGCTCTCGCTGCAGCTCCGCGCCGATCTGCCGATTACCTTCGCGCTCGCGCGGTGAGCCGGACAGGCTCCTCGCGCCGGCCGCGCGCTCGAGCTACGTGCCGAGGCAGGGCCCGCGAGCAGCCCCAACACGGCGCAGCCGAGCGTCGAGATGATGGCTGCGGCTTGGGGGTGGGCTCTGCGCACCCTTCGCCTGTCGGACCAGCCGCGCGCGTGTCTGAGTCAGCGACCGGAAAACTGGACACGTTTAGAGGCCGCTCGCACGGCTGGGCGAAGGCTTGCGAGCCGCTCAGGACTGCTCGGGCTCGTCGGCGGGCGCCGTGCCGGGCCCCTCGACGGCCCCGATGGCCAGCGCCTCCGTGTCCTCGCCGGTGTCGACCACGAGCGCGACAGCGCTGACGAGATCGTCGTCCTTGAGGTTCATGACGCGCACGCCGGTCGCCGATCGCCCCTGCTGGGAGATCCCCGCGGCGGCGGTCCGCTGGACCATGCCGCCGACGCTGATGAAGACGAGTTCCTGGTGCTCGCGTACCACGAGCGCGCCCGCCAGGCCGCCCTTTTTCTCGGTCAGGCCGATCGTCTTGACGCCTTTTGCACCGCGGTTGGTCTTGCGGTACTGGCTTATCTGCGAGCGCTTGCCGTAGCCGTTTTCGGTAACCACGAGGAGGTCCATGTCGTCGCGCGCGACGTCCATCGCGATCACGTCCCCGCCCGCGCCGACGTCCATCCCGCGCACGCCGGTGGTGTCGCGTCCCATCGGCCGCACGTCGGACTCGGCGAAGCGCACGGTGAGCCCGGCGCGCGAGACCATGATCACCTCCTCGCCCGGATCGACCGCGCGGACCGCGAGCAGCTCGTCGTCGTCGCGGATGTTGATCGCGATGATGCCGTCGGCTTTGATCGGCGTGTTGTATGCCTGGAACTCCGTCTTCTTGACCGTGCCGTTGCGGGTGGCGAAGACGAGGTACTCGGTCTCTGAGAAGTCGCGCGTGGAGAGAACGGCCTGGATGCGCTCGCCCTCGCGCAGAGGCAGCACGTTGACGAGCGCGCGGCCCTTGGCCGTGCGCGAGGCCTCGGGGAGCTCATAGACCTTCGAGCGGTAGACCTTGCCGCGGTTGGAGAAGAACAGCAGGTAGTCGTGCGAGGAGCACACGAACAGGTGCTCGATGAAGTCGCCGTCCTTCATGTCCATCCCCGTGACGCCGCGCCCGCCGCGCTGCTGCTGGCGATAGGTGGCCAGCGGCAGCGACTTGATGTAGCCGCTCTGCGTGATCGTGATGACCATCTGCTGGTCGGCGATCAGGTCCTCGATGTCGATCTCGTCCTCGGAGGCGCTGATCTCCGTGCGGCGCGCGTCGGCGAAGCGCTCGGCGATCTCGGCGAGCTCCTCCTTGATCAGGCCCAGCACGCGCGACTCGTCGCCCAGGATCTCGCGTAGCTCGGCGATCCGCTCGGTGACGTCGGCGTGCTCCTGTTTGATCGACTCGGACTCGAGCGCGGTGAGCTGCGAGAGCCGCAGGTCGAGGATCGCCGTGGCCTGGACCGCGCTCAGCTCGAAGCGCTCGATCAGCTGCTCCCTGGCGCTGTCGCGATCGCTGGAGGCGCGGATCAGCTCGATGATCGCGTCAAGATGCTCGAGCGCGGTCAGCAGCCCCTCGAGGATGTGCGCGCGCGCCTCCTTTTCGGACAGCTCGTGCTTGGTGCGCCGCACGATGACCTCGCGCTGGTGCGCGACGTAGTTGTGGATCACCGCGCGCAGGTCGAGCGTCCGCGGCACGTTGTCGACGAGCGCGACCATGTTCACGCCGAAGGTCGTCTGCATGGACGTGTGCTTGTAGAGCTTGTTCAGCACGACCTTCGGGATCGCGTCGCGCTTGAGCTCGATCACCAGACGCATGCCGCGCTTGTCGGAGTGGTCCTCGATGTTGGCGATCTCGGTGATTCGGCCCTCTTTGACGAGCTCGGCGACCTTCTGGATCAGCCCGCCGTCGCCGCCCTTCTTGACCATGAACGGCAACTCGGTGACGACGATCGCCTCTTTGCCCTGCTTGAGCGGCTCGACGTGCGCGCGGGCCTGCACGCGCACGCGGCCGCGACCCGTCTCGTAGGCGTCCCGTATCCCGGCGCGGCCGAGGATCACGCCGCCGGTCGGGAAGTCCGGGCCCTTGATGTGCTTCATCAGGCCCTCGACCTCGATCGACGGGTCGTCGATGTAGGCGACGGTGGCGTCGATGACCTCGCGCAGGTTGTGCGGCGGGATGTTCGTCGCCATGCCGACGGCGATCCCCGAGGAGCCGTTGACGAGCAGGTTGGGGAAGCGCGACGGCAGCACCAGCGGTTCCTGCTTTTTGCCGTCGTAGTTGGGCGTGAAGTCGACGGTGTCCATGTCGAGATCGCGCAGCATCTCGGTTGCGATCCTGGCCAGGCGCGCCTCCGTGTAGCGCATCGCGGCGGCCGGGTCGTCGTCGATCGAGCCGAAGTTGCCCTGGCCGTCCACGAGCGGGTTGCGCATCGAGAAGTCCTGCGCGAGGCGCACGAGCGTGTCGTAGATCGCGGAGTCGCCGTGCGGGTGGTACTTGCCCATCACCTCGCCGACGATGAGGGCGCACTTCGAGTAGGAGCGGGTGGGCCCGAGGCCGAGCTCGTTCATCGCGTACAGCACGCGCCGGTGCACGGGCTTCAGGCCGTCGCGCACGTCGGGGAGCGCGCGCCCGACGATCACCGACATCGCGTAGTCGAGGTACGCCGTGCGCATCTCCTCCTCGAGCGCGCGCGGTTCGATGTGCCCGCCGCCGATCACGTCAGCCGAAGCCATGCCTCACCTCCCCTCATACGTCGAGGTTCGCGACCGCGCGCGCGTTCTCTTCGATGAATTCGCGGCGTGGCTCGACCTGGTCGCCCATCAGCTTGGAGAAGATGCGGTCGGCTGCGGCGGCGTCCTCGAGCGTCACCTGGGCGAGCACGCGCGTGGAGGGTGACATCGTCGTTTCACCGAGCTGATCGGCGTTCATCTCGCCGAGGCCCTTGAAACGCTGCACGCTTGCGCCTTTGCGCGCGACGGTCATCACGGCCTCGTGCAGCGCCTCGAAAGAGAGGGCGACCTCGCTCGCATCGCCGAGGCGCACGTCGAACGCCGGCGTGCCGGCCAGCTCGATCAGCTGGACGTGCACCTTGACGAGCTGGCGGTACTCGTGCGACTCGAACAGCGCGCGCTTGATCCGATGTGTTCGCGCGAAGCCGGTGCTCGCCTCGACGGCCCTGACGCGGATCTCCAGCGGGTCCTCCTCGACGAGGAGCTCGGTGCGGTGCGTCTCGCCGTTGCTGCCATCGCGACGCAGGAGCTCGATCGCGGCCTGCGCGCTCGTCACCTGCTCGCCGAGCAGAGTGGACTCCTCGAGGAACTGCACGACGTCGTGCCCGTAATGCCCGCGCAGCGCAAGCGCCCAGCCTTCGTACTGCTTGAGCAGGCGCGTGAAGCGCTGCCAGCGCGTGTCGGTCAGCTTGAACTGCTTGCCGTGGCGGTCGAAGACCAGGATCTTGTCCCACTTCTCCGACAGCAGGATCTCTTCGAGTTCGGAGTCCTTCTCGATGTAGCGCTCGCGGGAGCCCTGCTTGAGCTTGTATAGCGGCGGCTTTGCGATGTACACATAGCCTTCCTCGATCAGCTCTTTCATCTCCCTGAACAGCAGCGTCAGCGCGAGCGTCCTGATGTGGGCGCCGTCGACGTCGGCGTCGGTCATCAGGATCACCTTGTGGTAGCGCGCGTTGTCGATGTTGAACTCGTCGCGCACGCCGGTGCCGATCGCGGTGATGAGCGCCTGGATCTCGACGTTCTGCAGGACCTTGTCGATGCGCGACTTCTCGACGTTGAGGATCTTGCCGCGCAGCGGGAGCACGGCCTGCGTGTTGCGGTCGCGTCCCTGCTTGGCCGAGCCGCCGGCGGAGTCGCCCTCGACGACGAACAGCTCGGCCAGGGCCGGGTCCTTCACGGAGCAGTCGGCGAGCTTGCCCGGGAGCGTCGAGTTCTCGAGCGCCGACTTGCGCCGCGTGAGGTCGCGCGCCTTGCGCGCCGCCTCCCGCGCGCGCTGCGCCTGCACCGCCTTGCCGATGACCGCGCGCGCCTCGCTGGGATTCTCCTCGAGGAACTCACCCAGGGCGGTGTTGACGATCGACTCGACAAACCCCGCCATGCCGGGGTTGCCGAGCTTGGTCTTGGTCTGGCCCTCGAACTGGGGATCGCGCAGCTTCACGGAGATCACCGCGGTGAGCCCCTCGCGAACGTCCTCGCCGGACAGGTTCTCCTCTTTCTCCTTCAGCAGCCCGTGGTCGCGCGCGTACTTGTTGAGCGTGCGCGTGAGCGCCGAGCGGAAGCCGCTGAGGTGGGAGCCGCCCTCGCGGGTGCTGATGTTGTTGGCGAACGAGTGGATCGACTCCTGGTAGGAGGAGTTCCATTGCATCGCGATCTCGACGGCGCCCTCCTCGGAGTCGCCGGTGAAGAAGATGACCTTGCGGTGCACGGTGTCCTTGTTCTCGTTGAGGTAGGAGACGAAGTCCTCGATGCCGCCGTCGTACTGGAACGATGCGGAGTGGCCGTCGCCGCGCTCATCGACGATCGAGATCCTCAGGCCCCTCGTCAGGAAGGCGGTCTCGCGCAGCCGTTCCTCGAGCGTGGTGAAGTCGAAGTCGAGCGTCTCGAACACGTCGGCGTCGGGCAGGAACGTCACACGAGTGCCGGTCGGCTCGCCCTTGGCGAGCTTCTCGCCCGTGTGCAGCGGCGCCAGCGGCGCGCCACGGGAGTACTCCTGCGAGAACACGTGGCCGTCGCGGCGGATCTCGACGCGCAGGTGCTCGGAGAGCGCGTTGACGACGGAGACGCCAACGCCGTGCAGGCCGCCGGAGACCTTGTAGCCGCCCCCCTCGCCGAACTTGCCCCCGGAGTGCAGCACGGTGAGGACGACTTCGACGGCCGGCTTTCCCTCCTTCGCCATCGTCGCGACGGGGATGCCGCGGCCGTTGTCGACGACGGTCACCGAGTTGTCGGGGTGGATCGTCACGGAGACCTCCGTGCAGAACCCGGCGAGGGCCTCGTCGACGGAGTTGTCGACGACCTCGTAGACGAGATGGTGCAGGCCCATCACGCCGGTCGAGCCGATGTACATCCCTGGGCGCTTGCGGACGGCCTCGAGTCCCTCGAGGACCGTGATGTCCTGCGCGTCGTAGCTCGTCGAGCCGGCGCTCAGCGCGGGGTCGTTAGCCCCGCCCGTGCCGTTGCTCTCCGCGGAGCTGTTGCTGCCTGTCGCCAATGACCCTCCGATGACGTGAGAACGCCCCGGATTCCGGGGCGCGAGGACCACGGGAGGGGCGACTTGCTGTTGTTTAGGAGGATAGCATGCGGGACCCTGAAGCAAGCCCCCGATTCGGCGCTAAATGCCTGCAAAATGGCCACAAATCAGCGCTCTGCCCAGCCACTACGGCAGCGCAGCTCGCGAATCGCGTTATCCCCCAGGGCGGCGTTTATGGCGGCGATCAAACGATCGGCCATGAGGTCGAGCTCCTGCGCCCAGACGGCCGCCTCGCAGCTGATCGTGAGGACGCCGTCGCGCTCGGCGGCGGGGCGGGCGGCGGCGGCGATCGCGGGCCCCGCGACGCGCTCCCAGGCCTCCTGGACCCGCGCGAGCGTCGTGGCCGGCGCGAGCCGGCTCGAGAGCGATCCGAGCGCGATCGACAGCGGACGCGGGGCGGGCCTGCTCACGCGGCGATCGCCTCCTGGAGGATCGCCCCGGGAGAGATCCGCAGGCGCGCGACGGATGGCCCGCTCGCCCCTGGGACGTGTGCGAGATCGGTCGCGGCGATGACGCTCTGGCCGCCGGCGGCGAGGTCGTCGGCGAGCAGCCGGCGACGGTCGGCGTCGAGCTCGCTCATGACGTCGTCGAGCAACATCAGCGGCGTGCGCCCGCGCTCGCTTGCGAGCACGTCGCGCTCGGCGAGCAGCAGCGCCAGCAGCGCGAGTCGCTGCTCCCCCTGCGAGCCGTAGACGCGCAGCTCGCGGCCGTCGCGCCTGACCACGAGCTCGTCGCGGTGCGGGCCGTGGCCGGTGAAGCCCCGCTCGAGATCTCCGTCGAGTCGGTGGCGAAGCTCTTCGCAGAACTCGTGCTCGTCGCCGGCGTTGCTGCGGGGACGGTAGTCGAGCACGACCTCGCCGCTGCAGCCGAGCTGGCCGGTGCGCTCCGCGAACGGGCCGTGCAACAGCTCGACTGCCTCGCGGCGCTGCTCGCGCAGCGCGAGCGCCCACGTGGCGAGCTCGCGATCCCAGGCGGCGAGCGTCTCCGTGCTCGCGCGTCCGGAGCGGATGCGCGCGAGCAGCGCGTTGCGCTGGGCGAGCACGCGCGAGTACTCCCGCCGTGTCGCGGCGCGAAGCGGCCAGATCGCCGCGACGAGCTGGTCGAGGTGGGCGCGGCGCACGGCCGGCGCCCCTTTGAGCAGCTCGAGCCGGTCGGGGAGGAAGACGACGACGAGCGGGCGCTGCTCGACGTCCAGCAGCCGCTCCACCGGCGCGCCGTCCGCGGTCATGCGCTTGACCGGCGGCGCACCGGGGGCGCCCGCTCCTAAGCCCACGGTGAGCTCGTGGGCGCGGCCCTCGTCGAGGAGCTTGACGACCACGCGCGCGGCGAGCGCCCCGAAGCGCACCAGCTCGCGGTCGTTTCGCGTACGCGGCGAGCGACCGGTGCAGCCGTAGTAGAGCGCCTCCAGCAGGTTCGACTTGCCCGCCCCGTTGGGGCCATGGATGACGGTCAGGCCCTCCCCCAGCCGTGCCTCCGCGCGGCCGTAGGTGCGGAAGTCGCGCAGCTCCACGCCGAGGACCAACACCGGGCTACACGTTTAAGCGGATCGGCATGATCAGGTACACGAAGTCCCCCGTGTCGGGTGTTTCGATCAGGCCTGGTCGCAGGGGGCTGATCAGCTTCATGACGAGCTCCTCGCTCTCGACGCTCTCGAGGCCGTCGCGGAGGAACTCGGGGTTGAAGCCGATCTCGAACGGCTCGCCGTGGAATGGCACCGGGATCGCCTCGCTGGCCTCGCCCACGTCGGGCGTCTGCGCCGAGACCGTGAGCGCGCCCTCGCTGAAGCTGAGCCGCAGGGGCGCGTTCTTCTGTGCGAGCAGGCTGATGCGCCTCACGACGTCGGTCAGCTCGGCGCTGGCGAGGCGCATCTCGTGCTCGACGGACTCCGGCAGCAGCTGTCTGTAGTTGGGAAACTGGCCCTCGATCAGCCGCGAGGAGAGGACGATCTCGCCCCACTCGAAGACGACCTGGTTGTGGCCGACGCTCACGGCGAGCGACTCGGCGGGCGCCTGCTGGGCGATGCGCACGAGCTCCTGCAGCGCGCGTGCCGGGACGTTAGCCTCGAGCGTGCCCTCCAGCGGCTCCCGCAGCGCGGTCTCCTTGACGCTCAGACGGTAGGAGTCGGTGGCGACCATCTTCAGCTCCTGGCCGGAGGCGGACATGAGGATCCCGGTGAGAACGGGCCGCGTCTCATCGCGGGAGGCCGACCGCGCGACACGTGAGATCGTCTCGACGAACGCCTGCGCGGGCAGCAGCACCCGCGAGCTGGTCTCGGGGGCCGGCAGCGTGGGGAAGTCCTCGGCGCGTAGCGTGCGCAGGTGGAACGTGCTCGCCCCGCAGATCAGCTCGACGTCCTGCTCGGCTGCGCGGAGCTCCATCGTCAGGCGTTCAGCGGGCAGCGAGCGCACGACGTCAAGCAGCAGGCGGGCGGGGAGGACCGCGCTGCCGGTACGTGCGACGTCTGCTTGCAGCGGCACGCGCAGGCCGATCTCCATATCGCTGGCGCGCAGCTCGGGCGAGGAGTCGGGCTCGGCGCTGATCATCACGCCGGAGAGCGCCTGTACGGCGCTGCGCGTGGAGGCGACGCGGGTGACGGTCTGCAGCTGCGCTAGGAGGTCCGCAGTGGTGAGCGAGAGCTTCATCTGCTTGTCAGGGAGGTGTAGTGGTTAGTAGGGCCTGTGGGTATGTGGATTAGGGGTGGGGTCGCGGGTTGCTGGTGCAGGGGCTGTGGACCGCCAGGCGCAGGCGAACCGCAGAAGTCTCGCAGGCGGGTCGGTCGGCGGGGATCGGTGCTCATGGGAGCGGCGTGCCGAGTCGGTCGCACAGGTTCTCCACAGCCCGCCGAGCGTCGGTGTCGGTGGCGATGCGCTCGCTTGCGCGGCGGCAGGCGTGCATGACCGTCGTGTGATCGCGCCCGCCGAACTCTCGCCCGATCGCGGGTAGTGATTGGTCCGTGAGCTCGCGTGCGAGGTACATCG
>Ga0209040_10002263_pt1 | contig 15190 bp, 11 predicted proteins | sample BogFormECP12_OM3_FD_188240 | JGI IMG/M metagenome (GOLD analysis project Ga0209040, IMG submission 188240) | Bog forest soil microbial communities from Calvert Island, British Columbia, Canada - ECP12_OM3 (SPAdes) (version 2) | ecosystem: Environmental > Aquatic > Freshwater > Wetlands > Bog ...
GCGGCCGAGGGCAACATCCGCGTGGCCAGCCCGACGACACCCGCGCAGTACTTCCACCTGCTGCGCCGCCAGGCACGGATCGCCAAGCAGCGCCCGCTCGTCGTGATGACGCCGAAGTCGCTGCTGCGCCTGCCCCAGGCGGCGAGCGCGATCGCCGACATGGCCGAGGGCACGCGCTTCCATCCCGTGCTCGCCGAGCCGGGCGTGCAGGACGATCAGGTCACGCGTCTGGTGCTGTGCACGGGCAAGATCTACTACGACCTCGTCGGGCACCCCGATCGCCCCATGCATGTCGGCCTCGCGGTGGCGCGCGTGGAGCTCCTCTATCCCTTCCCCGAAGCGCAGATCCTGGAGCTGATGAACCGCTACCCGAACCTGCGCGAGGTCCTGTGGGTGCAGGAGGAGCCGCGCAACATGGGCGCGCGCGCACACATGTTCCCGCGCCTGATGCAGATCATGCCCGACGGCATGCACTTCGGCTACGTCGGGCGCCCCGAGCGCGCCAGCCCCGGCGAGGGCTACCCCGCCGCCCACGCCGACGAACAGAACCGCATCGTGACGACCGCGATCGACCTGCGCGAGCCGATCTCGCCGTACCCGCGCAAGACACCCGGGGAGCGCTGATGCGAGCCCTGTGGCGCCGCTTCCTCGAGATCCGCCGCCAGCGCCGGCGCAAGCGCGGCCGCGGCTAGCGGCCTCTCCAGACCGGCTCGCGCCGCTCCTTGAAGGCGCTCGCGCCCTCCCTGGCGTCCTCGGAGGCCATCACCGGGCCGGCGATCGCGCGCTGGCGCTCCCACATCTCGGCCGAGGACCAGTCGAACTGCTCCTGCAGGATCTGCTTCGAGGCCGCAAGCGCCAGTGGCCCGTTGGCGGTGAGCCGGGCGGCGAGCTCGAGCGCGCCGTCGAGCGCGCCGCCGGGCTCGACGAGGTGGTTGACGAGGCCGAGCTCGTGGAAGCGCTCGGCGGGCTGGTGATCGCCGGTCAGCGCCAGCTCCATCACGACGTGGTAGGGCATGCGCCGGGGCAGGCGCAGCAGCGCGCCACCGGAGGCGACGATCGAGCGCTTCACCTCCGGGATGCCCATTTTCGCGCCCTTGGCGGCGACGATCAGATCGCAGGCGAGCGCGATCTCCAGACCGCCCGCCACCGCGAAGCCCTCGATCGCGGCGATCAGCGGCTTGCGCGCGGCGCGCTGGGCGATCCCGGCGAAGCCGCGATCGCCGAAGTAGGGCGACTCGCCCTTCACGAACGCGCCGAGATCCATGCCCGCGCAGAAGAAGCCGCCGGCGCCCGTGAGCACGCCGACGGACAGCCCATCGTCGGCGTCGAGCTCCTCGAGTGCGCCCGCCACCCCCGCGGCGAGGGCGGCGTTGACGGCGTTTCGTACCTCGGGGCGATTGAGCGTGATCAGCAGGACCGTCCCGCGCCGCTCGCTCAGAACGGGCTCCTCCACAGCGCCATCAGCAGCGGCCATCCACAGGCTCCTTCCTCGATCGACCAGCGCAGCCTACCCGCCCGGCGCCGGCGCGCGCCGCGCTCGGCGGCTCAGGCCGCGAACAGGGTGAGGTCGGGCTCGCGCTCGCCGCGCAGCAGCTGCGCATCGACCTCCACGCACTCGATGCCGCGGGCGAGCGCGAGCACGCGCGCCTGGGGCTTGATCGTCTGGGCCACGAGCACGCCGCGGCAGGCGCCGAGCGCCGGGTCCAGGCGGATGCGCTCGAGGTAGCGCGTGAGCTGCTCGACCGCGTCGATCGTGGCGATCCGCTTGATCTCCACAGCGATCCAGCCGTCCTCGCCGTCGCGACACATCATGTCCACCGGGCCGATGTCGGTCGGCCACTCGCGGCGGATCAGGCGAAAGCCCTCGCCGCACCACTGCGGCGCGCCCGCCAGGAGCTCCTGCAGCTCGCGCTCGAGGCCCTCCTTCTCCAGCTGGGCGAGCGCGTCGAGCTCGTGCTCGACATCGGAGATGACCTCGGAGACGGCGATCTCCAGGCGCTCCTGCTGGCCGCGCTTGCGCACCAGCAGGCGGCACAGGCGGCCGTCCTCGCCGGCCTCCTCCTCGATCACCGTCGGCGCCGCCATCCAGTTCAGGGGCTTGACGTTGGAGCCGCCGCCGTCGGCCCACACCATGAAGGTGCCGTCGGGCTTGAGCATCAGCAGGCGCACGGCCTCGGGCAGCACGGTGCTAAGGCGACCGGCGTATGAGACCTCGCAGCGGGCAACGATCAGACGCACACGGCGAACCTAGCGCGCGCGCCGGATCGCAGCGGCGCGCGGCCTGCTTGAAGGAGAACGGTCCCCGCGCAGCGGCGCGCGGCCTACGTGCTCGGAGGAGGCGTCTCCTCGGGCGGCGCGGGCGCGCGCACGATCTCGGGCTCGGCCTCGGCGCTCATCGCCTCGCGGAACTCGCGCACGCCGTGACCGACGGCTTTGGCGAGTTCGGGCAGGCGCCGGGGGCCGAGCACGACGAGCGCGACCACGGCGATGAACAGCAGGTGGATCGGGTTCTCGATTCCCACGCCTCCAGGCTAGCGCGCTGCGCGCGGCGAGGCAGCCGCGCCGCGCCCGGCAACGCAGGCGCCCCCGGGCGCCGACGTGGCCCGGCGAGCGCCCGACGGCGGCGGTCGCTCCGACGCGAGGCATACGCTCTGCGGACGTGGCCCAGGCACCCTTCGTCCAGGCCGGCCGTCCCTACCCGCCGCCGGCCACTCCCGAGCCGTTCTGGCCGGCGGCGCTGACGATCCTGGCGGCCATCCTCCTGCAGCTGGCGCTCCCCAAGCGCCTGACGGCGGGACCTTCGTGGCTGGTGCCCAGCCTCGAGGGTTTGCTGCTGCTGGGCATGCTGATGGCTACGCCGCGTCAGCTCGAACACGAGCACACGGGCCGCCGGCGCGCGGCGCTCGGGCTGACGGCGTTCGTGAGCGCCGCCAACGTCTTCTCGCTGTACGAGCTGAGCAATCTCCTGCTGCACCACAATGTCTCCAACGGCGATCAGCTGATCGTCTCGGGCGTGGCGATCTGGCTCACCAACTTCCTGATCTTCGCGCTGTGGTACTGGGAGATGGACCGCGGCGGTGCGGGCCGGCGCGCGGCCGGCCACGACGGGCCCCCGGACTTCCTGTTCCCGCAGATGTCCGATGACCACATCGAGCCGATCGGCTGGCGCCCGAAGCTCATCGACTACCTGTATGTCTCGCTGACCAACGCCACCGCCTTCTCCCCCACGGACACGATGCCGCTGACGCCGGCGGCCAAGAGCACGATGGGCGTGCAGGCGCTCGTGTCACTCGTGACGATCGGGCTGATCGTCTCGCGCGCGGTCAACATCCTCTAGCGGCCACGACGTCCCCCAGCGCCCGCGGCGCACCCGCCGGCGCTCACTGCGCGGGCGAGGCCGCGAGGCGCGGCTCGAGCGCGAGCGCCTGCACGACGAGCTCGTGCACGTCCTCGCCGGCACCGAGCGCGAGCGCCCGCCGGAACGCGTCGAGCGCGCCCTCGCGGTCCAGCAGGCGCAGGCGCAGGCGGCCGAGGCGCTCCCAGGCGCCGGCGTCGGAGGGACCGCGCCGGGCGGCGCGCTCGGCGGCCTCCTCGGCCAGGTCGATCGCGCCCATGTCTTCATAGATCCTCGCCGCGAAACGGTGGGCGGCGGGGCGCCGCCCGTCGACGCGCGCCCAGTCGCGCACGGCGCGCCCCGCCTCCTCGAGCTTGCCGGCCTGCCAGAAGGCGAGCGTCATCAGCCGCAGCACGGCCACGTTGCGCGGCTCGGCGTCGCGGGCATAGATCAGCCGCTGGGCGGCCAGCAGGTACTCGCCCTCGGCCATCGCCCGCTGCGCGGCGATCAGGAAGCGCTCGACGCGCTCCTCGGCGGGATCGGGCTTGGAGAAGTCGACGAAGCGCATGCTCCCGGCGGGCACGGTGCGGATGCCGTGGCTGAACTTCACCCGCGCCCACTGCTGCACATCCTCGCCGTCGTTCTCGGTGTCGCCGGTGAAGTAGATGCCGGCGACGGTTCCCACGCCCCACTCCGGATAGGAGAGGCAGCGCGCGTAGCGGTGCACGACGGAGTGGTCGGGGACCCTGCTGCCGAAGGGGTCGTGCTTGGCGCGTTCCTTGGCGTGCTCGCGGGCGCGTTGCTCGGCTTCGTAGGCGCGCCGGCCCGCCTCCTCGCGCTCGCGGCGCGCCGCGGCCGCGCTGACACGCACGGCGTTGCGCGACACGCGCCCCCCGCGCGAGCCCTCGGCGATGCGCTCGAGCTGGTCGGCGGCCTCGTTGATCGCCTTCAGGTGGCGCTCGTGCTCGAACTGGCGGCCGGCGGGCGCGACGTCGGGATGCCAGCGCTTGGCCATCCTGCGCCGCGCCAGCTGCACGTCGCGCTTGTCGAACGGCGCCTCCAGCTCCAGGAGGAGCAGATGCTGCTCGATGTCGAGGACCGCCGCAGGCATGACCCGACAACGTTAGCGACCTTCCCGACCTCCTATCCTGCGTGCGAATGTCCTCTCAATACATCTTCACGATGCACCGTCTGTCCAAGCTGCACCCGCCCGACAAGACGGTCCTCGACAACGTCTCGCTGTCCTTCTACCCGGGCGCGAAGATCGGCGTGCTCGGCTACAACGGCGCCGGCAAGTCGACGCTGCTGCGGATCATGGCGGGCGTCGATCAGGAGTACCGCGGCGAGGCCGCGCTCGCCCCGGGGGCGACGGTCGGAATGCTCGAGCAGGAGCCCCACCTCGACGAGGGCAAGGATGTCCGCGGCAACGTCGAGGACGGCGTCGCGGAGACGAAGGCGCTGCTCGACCGCTTCAACGAGCTCGCGGCCAACTACTCCGAGGAGACCGCCGAGGAGTTCGGCGAGATCCAGGCCAAGATCGACGCGGCCGACGCCTGGAACCTCGACACGCAGCTCGAATATGCGATGGACGCCCTGCGCCTGCCGCCGCCGGACGCCGACGTGAGCACGCTCTCGGGCGGCGAGCGCCGCCGCGTGGCGCTCTGCCGCCTGCTCCTGCGCGCGCCCGACCTGCTGCTCCTCGACGAGCCCACGAACCATCTCGACGCCGAGTCGGTCGCCTGGCTGGAGCAGCACCTGGCCGAGTACAAGGGCACGATCGTGGCGGTCACCCACGACCGCTACTTCCTCGACAACGTGGCCGGCTGGATCCTCGAGCTCGACCGCGGCCGCGGCATCCCCTACGAAGGCAACTACTCGAGCTGGCTCGAGCAGAAGCAGGCCCGCCTGACTCAGGAAGAGCGCTCCGAGAAGGGGCGCCAGCGCACGATCGCGGCGGAGCTCGAATGGGTCCGCACGAACCCCAAGGGACGGCGCACGAAGTCAAAGGCGCGCCTGGCGCGCTATGAGGAGCTCGTCGCGGAGGAGCGCAACGTCAAGCTCGAGGACGTCCAGATCCACATCCCGCCGGGGCCGCGCCTGGGCGAGAAGGTGCTGACGGCGAGCGACCTCAGCAAGGGCTTCGGCGATCGCCTGCTGATCGAGTCGCTGTCCTTCGATCTGCCGCGCGCGGGAATCGTCGGCGTGATCGGCCCCAACGGCGCGGGCAAGACGACCCTGTTCCGGATGATCACGGGCGAGGAGGCGCCCGACGCGGGCACGCTCGTGCTCGGCGACACGGTCAAGCTCGCCTACGTCGACCAGTCGCGCGACGCGCTGGACCCGGCGAAGAGCGTCTGGGAGGAGATCTCCGAGGGCCTCGACCAGCTCAAGGTGGGCGACCGCGTGGTCAACTCGCGCCAGTACACCGCCGGCTTCAACTTCAAGGGCTCAGACCAGCAGGCCCGCATCGGCACGCTGTCGGGCGGCGAGCGCAACCGCGTGCACCTGGCCAAGCTGCTGCGCAGCGGCGGCAACCTGCTGCTGCTGGACGAGCCCACCAACGACCTCGACGTGGACACCCTGCGCGCGCTCGAGGATGCCCTGCTGGGCTTCCCCGGCTGCGCGGTGGTGATCTCCCACGACCGCTGGTTCCTGGACCGCGTGGCCACGCACGTGCTGGCCTTCGAGGGCGACTCCCAGGTGACATGGTTCGAGGGCAACTTCGAGGCCTACGAGGAGCACCGCCGCGCAGCGCTGGGGGCGGCGGCCGACCGCCCCCACCGCATCACCTACAAGCGCCTGGTCCGTGGCTGACCCCGAGCCGCTCTACGCGGGCAAGTTCGACAGGGACACCGCCGTCAGGCTGCAGCAGAGCTCGGGGGCCGAGCGCACCTTCGCCGCCGAGATCTCACCCGACTGGCGCGCGGGCCGCGGCCCCCACGGCGGCTATCTCGCGGCGATGCTGCTGCGCGCGCTGATGGCGACTGTGGCAGACCCGCTGCGCGCGCCGCGCTCGCTGACCATCCACTTCGCCAGCGCACCCGAGCCCGGGCCGATCACCATCGCCACGGTGATCGAGCGGGCGGGCTCCTCGCTGAGCACGCTCTCGGCGCGGATGGAGCAGGAGGGCAGGCTGACGGCGCTGGCGCTGGCCGCCTTCTCGGTTCCGTGGCGCGGACCTGAGATCTCGGAGCTCACGATGCCGCCGGTGGCCCCGCCGGATGACACGCGCAAGCCGGGCACGCTGTTCGAGCAGGGCGCGCCGCCGTTCACGCGCCTGATCACCGTGCAGCCTCGCTTCGGCGGGACGCCCTTCTCGGGCGCCGATCAGCCGATGGAGCTCGGCGGCTGGGTGGGGCTCGCCGAGCCGCGTCCCGTCGACCCGCTCGCGCTGGCCTTCTTCACCGACGCGCTCGTCCCGGCGCCGTTCATGCGCCTGCCCGAGCCCAACGCGGCGCCCACGATCGACCTGACCGTGCACTTCCGCGTGCCCACGCCGCGCGGCGCGGACCCCGACCCGCTGGAGCTGTGCCTGGTACGGGTCAGGGGCGGGGTCCTCCGCGAAGGGTTCTTCGAGGAGGACACCGTCATCTGGGCGCCCGACGGGGCGGTGCTCGCCCATTCGCGCCAGCTGGCGCTGCTGCTGCCGATGTCGATCGACTAGGGTCCACGTGTCCTTGCCCTCTTGACACAGGAGCACGCCATGGCCGACTACACAGCGAAGCGCATCGACGATATGGAGGCCGGCTTCGGCGGCGGCTTCATCAAGGCCCGGGCCGAGCTGGGCGTCACGTCATTTGGCATGCAGGTCATCAGGATGCCGGCCGGCTACGGCGACTATCCCGAGCACGATCACGGCGAGGACGGGCAGGAGGAGGTCTACGTGGCGCTCAAGGGCTCCGGCTGGATCGACATCGAAGGGGACCGGGCGGAGCTCGACGAGGACACGCTCGTGCGGGTCGCCGCGGGCACCAAGCGCAAGGTCCACCCGGGGCCCGACGGTCTGCAGATGCTCGTGATCGGCGGCTGCCCCGGCGAGACGTACACGAGCCCGGCGATCACCGAGCTGAGCGCCACCGCCTAGCGCGCGAAGGAGGTCTCGGCGTCGAGCCGCAGGGCGGCGGCGGCGATCAGGCGCGCGCAGGCGCGCACGTCGTCGACCTGCACGAGCTCGACCGGCGAGTGCATGTAGCGCAGCGGGATCGAGACGAGGCCCGTGGGAACGCCCCTGCGGCTCGCGTGGACGGCGTCGGCGTCGGTCCCCGTGGCGCGCGCGGAGGCCTCGATCGTGTAGGGGATCTGCTCGGCCTCGGCCGTCTCGCGCAGCAGTTCGAAGAGCCCGTGGCTGAGCGTCGAGCCGCGGTTGATCACCGGTCCGGAGCCGAGCTCGTGCTTGCCGGCTTCCTTGACGTCGATCCCCGGCGCGTCGGTCGCGTGGGTCACGTCGACGACGATCGCCGCGTCGGGCTCGAGCGCGAAGGAGCTCGTGCGCGAGCCGCCGAAGGTGATCTCCTCCTGCACCGCGGCGACGGCCGCGAGCTCCCAGTCGGCGCCGCCGGCCGCTGCCACGAGTCGCGCCGCCTCGAGCGCGACGAACGACCCCAGGCGGTTGTCCAGCGCGCGCGCGATGAGGCGCCCGTTGGGCAGCACGACCGGCTGGGCGTCGATCACGGCCGTGTCGCCGATGCGCACCCGCGCACGCGCGTCCTCGCCGTCACGCGCGCCGATGTCGATGTGCATGTCGCGGATCTCGGCGACCTTCTTGCGCTCCTCCTCGCGCAGCAGGTGCACCGGCTTCTTGCCGACCACGCCGGTGATCGGCCCGTCGACGGTGTCGAGGACCACGCGCTGGCCGACGAGGATCTGCGCGTCCCAGCCGCCGACCCCCTGAAACCACAGGTAGCCCTCGTCGTCGATGTGGGTGACGATCAGGCCGATCTCGTCGATGTGGCCGACCACCAGCAGACGCCGCGCAGGGCCGTCCTGGCCCGGCCTCGCCGCGACGAGCGCGAGCGGCGTGCCGACCACGTCGGAGCTCACCTGTGCGAACGTGCCCGCCTCCTCGCGCCAGACGGCCGCGGGGGCGCTCTCATAGCCCGAGGGCCCGCGCGCGGCGAGCAGATCGAGCAGCAGCCGGGGTACCGCGGCCCCCGCCTGGTCCTCGGTGGGAGAGGCCCCCGCCCCCACCGCGTCGGTCATCTTGAGAGCAGCTGTCGCAGGACGTATTGAAGAATACCCCCGTGCCGGAAGTACTCGGCCTCGCGCGGGGTGTCGATGCGCACGAGCGCATCGAAGGACACCGGCTCGCCGCCGTCGCGCACGGCGCTCACGCGCACCTCCCGCGGAGGAGCGCCGCCGCCGGCCATGGCACCGGCGAGGCCCTCGATCGAGAAGACCTCGAGGCCGCTGAGGCCGAGCGAGCGCGCGCCCTCGCCGGCGGGGAACTGCAGCGGCAGCACCCCCATACCGATCAGGTTGGAGCGGTGGATGCGCTCGAAGCTCTCGGCGATCACGGCGCGCACGCCGAGCAGGCTCGTGCCCTTCGCAGCCCAGTCGCGCGAGGAGCCCGAGCCGTACTCCCGGCCGGCGAGCACGATCAGCTCGATGCCCTGCTGCATGTAGCGCATCGCCGCGTCGTAGATCGGCAGCTGCTCGCTCGAGCCATCGGCGAGGTAGCGCGTGAGACCCCCTTCGGGCAGCGGCGGCTCGTCCGTGCCGGCGCCGAGCAGGTTGCGCAGGCGGATGTTGGCGAACGTGCCGCGCATCATCACCTCGTGGTTGCCGCGGCGCGAGCCGTAGGAGTTGAAGTCGCGGGGCGCGATGCCGAGCTCCTGCAGGTAGAGGCCGGCGGGGCCGTCGCGCTTGATCGCGCCGGCGGGCGAGATGTGGTCGGTGGTGACGCTGTCGCCGAGCAGCGCGAGCACGCGCGCGTGCTCCACGTCGCGCACGGGCGGCGGCTCGGCGGGCATGTCCTCGAAGTAGGGCGGCCGGCGGACATACGTCGAGTCCTCGTCCCAGGCGAAGCGCTCGCCGATGGGCACCCGCAGGCCGTTCCAATGCTCATCGCCGGCGAACACCTCGCTGTAGCTCTTGCGGAACATGTCCGCGCGCACGGCCTCGGCGATCGTCTCGGCGATCTCGTGCGAGGAGGGCCAGATGTCGGCGAGGTAGACGTCGTTGCCCCGCTCGTCGCGGCCGAGCGGGTCGGCGACGATGTCGAGGTCCATCGAGCCCGCGAGGGCATAGGCGACGCACAGCGGCGGCGAGGCGAGGTAGTTCATCTTGACGTCCGGGTTGATGCGCCCCTCGAAGTTGCGGTTGCCCGAGAGCACGGAGACGACCGCCAGGTCCGCCTCGTTGACCGCCGCCGAGATCTCGCTCGGCAGCGGCCCGGAGTTGCCGATGCAGGTCGTGCAGCCGTAGCCGACGAGGTTGAAGCCGAGCTCTTCAAGCGGCTCGGTCAGGCCGGCGCGGTCGAGGTACTCGGTGACCACCTTCGAGCCGGGCGCCAGCGAGGTCTTGACCCATGGCTTGGAGCGCAGACCGCGCGCGACGGCGTTGCGCGCGAGGATGCCGGCGCCGATCATCACCGACGGGTTGGACGTGTTCGTGCAGCTCGTGATCGCCGCGATCACCACGTGGCCGTGGTCGAGCTCGAAGCTCGATCCGCCGAGTGAGACCGGCACCGCGGCGTGGCGGCGCTCGGCGATCGCCGCGCCGCCGTGCTCCGGCTCCCCGGCCGCGGATTCGGGCTGCGCGGCGTGGCCGGGCACGCCGTTGGCCGGCGGGTCGGATGCGGGGTATGACTCGGCGATCGCCTCATCGTGCGCGTCCGCCTGCTCGCCGTTGCTGGGCACGTAGTCGCACAGCGCCTCGCGGAAGGCGGCACGCGCGCCGCTGAGCGCGACCCTGTCCTGCGGGCGCTTGGGGCCGGCGAGGCTCGGTTCGACGCTGCCGAGCTCGAGTGAGATCTCGTCGCTGAACGTCGGCTTCTCGGAGTGCTCGTCGTGCCACAGGCCCTGCTCCCGCGCGTAGGCCTCGACGAGCGCGATCTGCTCGGGCGGGCGTCCGGACAGCTCGAGGTAGGCGAGCGTGACGGCGTCGATCGGGAAGATCGCGCAGGTCGAGCCGAACTCGGGCGACATGTTGCCGATGGTCGCGCGATCGGCGATCGGCAGGCCGGCGAGCCCCGCCCCGTGGAACTCGACGAACATGCCGACGACGCCGCGGCGGCGCAGCATCTGGGTGACGGTGAGCACGAGGTCGGTGGCGGTGGCGCCCTCGGGCAGCTCGCCGTGCAGCTCGACCCCGAGCACCTGGGGTATGAGCATCGACATCGGCTGGCCGAGCATCGCGGCCTCGGCCTCGATCCCGCCCACGCCCCAGCCGAGCACCCCGAGGCCGTTGATCATCGTCGTGTGCGAGTCGGTGCCGACGAGCGTGTCGGGGTAGGCCTGGTGCGTCTGCTCGTTGGCGAAGACGACGCGGGCGAGGTACTCGAGGTTGACCTGGTGCACGATCCCGGTGTCGGGCGGCACGACCGCGAAGTCGTCGAAGGCGCCCTGCCCCCAGCGCAGGAAGGCGTAGCGCTCCCTGTTTCGTTCGAACTCGCGCTCGGCGTTGACGCGGAAGGCGTCGCGAGTGCCGAACGCGTCCACCTGCACCGAGTGGTCGATCACCAGCTCGGCCGGCGCGAGCGGGTTGATGGCGGCGGGATCGCCGCCCATCTCCGCCATCGCGTCGCGCATCGCGGCGAGATCGACGACGGCGGGCACGCCGGTGAAGTCCTGCATCAGCACCCGTGCGGGGCTGAAGGCGATCTCCCTGCTGGGCTGCGCGCGCGCGTCCCAGCTGGCGAGGCCCTCGATGTCCTGTGCCGTGACCGAGCCGTTGCCCTCGGTGCGCAGGAGGTTCTCGAGCAGGACCTTCAGCGAGAACGGCAGGCGCGCCACGTCGAAGCGCTGCTGCAGCGCGTCGAGGCGGAAGATCTCGTACTCGTGCGCGCCGACGGCGAGCGTGTCCTTCGCACCAAAGCTGTTCTGCGACATGGCATCTCCGGGGCTTCCGAGGATCTACAGGGGCTGGGCGCAGTCTCGCAGAGTCCCTGTCGCGACCCCGCGCCTCGGCGCGCATAGCGCCGGCACGCACTCCGCCGCCGTGCTCAGCGCGGCGAGCCCGCCCGCGTGACGCGGCCCTTGCCCTCGCGCTTTGCGCGCAGCAGCGCGGCGTCGCAGGCCTCGAGCAGCTCATCGGTGCTCATCGAGGGCTGCCACTGGGCCACGCCGATCGAGGCCGAGACGCCGGGGCCGACGCCGTCGTCGGCGGCGATGGCCTGCAGGCGCTCGAGCGCCCGCCCGGCCGCCACCGCGGCGCTGTCCAGGCCGGCGTTGGGCAGGATCACGACGAACTCATCGCCGCCGTAGCGCGCGACGCGGTCGAACGCGCGAAACTCGCCCACGAGCGCGTGCACGACCGCGCGCAGCAGCGCGTCGCCGGCCTGATGGCCCTGGCGGTCGTTGACGAGCTTGAAGTTGTCGAGGTCGAGCAGCAGGCACGACAGCTGCCCGCCGGTGCGCGTGGCGCGGTCGATCTCCTCGTCGAGGCGCCGGCGCATCGCGCGGTGGTTCATGCAGCCGCTCACCGGGTCGGTGCCCGCCTCGGCGCGGGCTCGCACGAGCGCGAGCGCAGTGCCGGCCTGCTGGACGATCGCACCGGCCATCTCGACCGCGCCGGGCGCGAAGCGCTCGCCGAGCCTGCGCACGAGCACCACCACCGCCTCGACGTGGCCGCGCTCGGACAGCGGCAGCAGCAGAGCGCAGCTCATCGCCCCCGTGGCCGTGAGCCGCGGGACCGTCGCCTCGAGCTCCTCGCCGGCGATCGCCAGGAAGCTGCGCCCCGTGCCGGCCACCCAGTTGACCCCGGGCGGGCGCTCGGCGCGGGGCTGCAGGTAGCTGAGGCGCCCCTCGCCGCCGAACACGTACACCGCCACGAGGTCGTCCTCGCGGGCGGCCGTGGCGAGATGGTGGACGTGCACCTCCTCACCGCCCGGCACCGCCAGCAGCTCGCCGGCCAGCGAGCGGAAGATCGCCTCGGCGTCGGTGGCGGCGTCGGCGAGCGCGGTCAGCCGCCGCAGGCCCCCGAGCAGCCGCTCGACGGCGGCGGACGGTGCCAAGGTATCCGTACCCGCAAGCACATCCATCCCATCAATCTAGGGCATGGGGAACGGGGCGGTCAATAGAGACGGTGGGGCGGCCGTCGGGCCGCCCCACCGCGGGTCTCGAGTGGCCCGGCCGCTAGCCGAAGTAGACGGTTGTGTAGGCGTTGGAGTGCTTGCCCGGCTTCTTGGGCAGGAAGCCCACGCGGATCTGCACGCTGTACGGGCGTTTTGCACGCCCGCTGCCGGACAGCGGAACCTTCAGCTGCGCGGCGTTGCTCGCGCCGCTGAGCGTGCGGTAGACGGTGACCAGGCCCGAGCCGCTGCCGCTGATGCGTCCCGCTGCGGATGTCTTCACGGTCAGGTAGGCGGTGTTGCCCACCACCTTCTGCCCGACGATCTGCACCGGGCAGCCGGTGACCCCGATCTTCGTGCTCTTCTTGGTCACGACCCCGTTCTGGCCGGTGATCGTGGTGGGCATGACCAGCGACTTCGTGCACAAGTTGCCGTATGCGGCCAGCGCCGAGTGCGGGCCGGCGGGCAGGTTGACCGTGATGCTCGACACCGGGGAGTCCGGGCTCGTGGCGAATTCCGTCGTGGTGATGCTCGTTTTGCCCTTTTTGGTGATTTTCGTGTGGCCCACGAGGATGATGCGCACCCCGTTGGCTTCCATCACGAGGTCCAGGTCGGGGAACGCCTCCCCTCCGTGGGATACGTAGATCGCCGGCCCCTGCAGTTTGCCCGGGAGCAGGGGCGTGTTGGCGCGCGCGCCGCCCACGAAAGAACCGCCCGGGCAGTGGAACGGGTTGGATTCGAACACTGCCTGCAGGCACGCTTTGTTGAGCGTTGTCAGGCGCGAGGGCAGCGCTTCGGGCAGCTGCACGAGGACCGATTTGATGTTCGCCTGCCCGGCGGCCTGGTTGACGGTCGTTTCAAGGCTAGCGCCGCCTTCTTTGGAGTAGTTCCCCGTCGTTTTCGCCTTGAAGCTCGGCGAGAACGCGAGTTTGTTGCAGCCCTGGACCTGGAAGGGCGAGTTGAGGCCCGTCTGGAGCGTCCCGAACGTCGAGGTCAGCGTCGATTCCGTTGCCTCCAGCTGACAGTTGGTCGGGTTGTACAGGAAGCCCTGCTTGTTGACGGTCACGGTGATCGAGCGCACGCGCAGTGGGATGCCCTTGACGATCGTCGGCAGCACGCTTTCAGTGGTCACCTGGGCGGTCATCGGGTTGACGTTGATCGTCGAGCGGGTGACGACCGTGCCGAGGTTGAACGGGCCGGCGACCGCGGGAACCGCGATCGAGAGACCGTACGGCGCGCCGTCATAGGGCCCCGTGAGATACACCGGGCCGCTGTTCGCGTAGGGCGTCGGACCCGAGCCCGACTGCACCACGGCGGTGCCGATCTGGCTCGCCGGACCGCACGTCCCCAGGCTCGCCTGCGGTTCCGTGCAGGGCGTGACGAGGGGGATCGCGCCGGCCAAGCCCAGCGGCAGGCTGGTCTTGACCTTCTGCAGGTACTGCTGGCCGTTGTTGCGAGCGAGGCTGAACGTGTAGTTCGTGTGGGCGCCGGCCTGGTTTTCGTACTGGATGCTCTGGCCCAGGGAGAACGGGATCGGCGACGCGCAGCCGGTGATCGGCACGCCGAACCCGGGCGCGGAGTTCGGGACCCCTTCGCTCGCCACCGGCGTGAAGTTGGTGGCCCCGGTCGACCAGCCGCAGATGAGCGGGTTGGCCACCGCGGTCAGCACTTCGCGGTTGAAGTGCATGGTGACGTTCGTGAACGGCTGTTCTGGCGTCTTGTTGAAGACCGCCGTCACCTGTCCCGTCGCTTCATTCGGTATCGCTTCGCCTTTCACGCGGACCGAGACGCCATAACGTTCGGAGTTGGCGACGAGGTAGAAGTTGTACGGCGGGCCCGTGATCGGGCCCGTTTCCGGGCCGGCGAGGTACAGCGCTCCGGTGAACGAGCCATTGGGCAGCGTCGGCACGTTGAGGGTGACCGTGCCGATTTCCGACCCCGCGGGGCATTCCACACCGAACGCGGAGCTGAACACTTCGCCTTCTTCGTGTGCCTGTTTGGGAGTGCACGCTTCCAGGCCGTGGGCGGCCGACGGGTTGAGCGTCATGCCTTCGGGCAGCGTGATGCTCGCCGTCCTGAGCTGGGACTGGGCGTTTGCTTTCGGGTTGTTCGGGAGCGACGCTTCGGCCGTCAGCTGGTCGGGTTCGTCCGAGGTGGTCGTCCCCAACGACAGTTCGAAGGTCGGCTGGAAGAGCAGGTTGCCGCAGCCCGTCAGCGGAATCGGCGTTGTGAACGCCTTGCGCGTGGTTTCGCCTGCGGTGTTTTTCAGCGTCACGAAGGTCGTGTGGTCGCCCGGGCAGCTCGTCGCGTTCGTGATGAAGTCGCTTTTGCCCGCGCTCGATTTGCCTTCAGGGCTGGTGCCGTAGAGGACCTGGCGCGAACTGAGCAGCGGGTCCGCAGGGTTGACTTCGACTTCGAAGTAGTCGTGGTAGTCGCCCTGGTTGGTGCCGGCTGCTTCCTTGCCCCATTCGACGTTGCCTTTGACGAAGGAGTGCAGGTAGAACTGTGTCGGCCCGAGGCCCGCCCCTTCGGTGAGTGGTTTTGGAAAGGCCAGCGCGACGCCGTAGTAAGAGGCGAGTCCTTTCGGCTGGACGAGGTTGTACACCTTGCCTGCGAGCGGCACATCA
>Ga0209040_10002265_pt1 | contig 15182 bp, 13 predicted proteins | sample BogFormECP12_OM3_FD_188240 | JGI IMG/M metagenome (GOLD analysis project Ga0209040, IMG submission 188240) | Bog forest soil microbial communities from Calvert Island, British Columbia, Canada - ECP12_OM3 (SPAdes) (version 2) | ecosystem: Environmental > Aquatic > Freshwater > Wetlands > Bog ...
CCCGATCCGACTTCCTGCACGTTATGCAGGAGCGCGGCTTTATCCACCAGTGCTCTGATTTTCAGGGGCTCCACGACACGGCGCGCTCAGGATCGCTCGTGGGTTACATCGGCTTCGACGCGACGGCCCCCTCGCTGCACGTCGGCTCGCTAGTGCAGATCATGATGCTGCACTGGCTTCAGGAGACGGGCGGCAAGCCGGTGGCGCTCATGGGCGGCGGGACGACGATGGTCGGCGACCCTTCGGGCAAGGATGAGAGCCGGAAGCTGCTGACGGTCGAGGCGATCGAGGCCAACAAGGCCGGAATATGCAAGGCCTTTTCGCATTTCATCCGCTTTGGCGATGGGCCGCATGATGCGATCATGCCGGACAACGCCGAATGGCTCGCGAAGCTCAACTACATCGACTTTCTGCGCGAGGTCGGCCGGCATTTTTCGGTCAACCGCATGCTGGCGATGGACTCGGTCAAGCTCCGGTTCGAGCGCGAGCACGAACTCTCTTTCCTCGAGTTCAACTACATGTGCCTACAGGCTTACGACTTCACCGAGCTCTACAAGCGCTACGGCGTCACACTGCAGATGGGCGGGTCGGACCAGTGGGGCAACATCGTCACCGGCATCGACCTCGGCCGGCGCATGGGGCTCGAGCAGTTGTACGCCTTGACCTCACCGCTCATCACCACGGCGGCCGGCGAGAAAATGGGCAAGACCGCAGCCGGCGCCATCTGGCTCGAGGAGACGATGCTGAGCCCATACGACTACTGGCAATACTGGCGCAACGCCGAGGACGCCGACGTCGGCCGGTTCCTGAGGCTTTTCACCCTGATGCCTTTGGACGAGATCCGGAGGCTGGAAAACCTGCCCGGCGCAGAGATCAACGAGGCGAAGAAGATCCTCGCCAACGAGGCAACCGCGCTCCTGCACGGCCCCGAAGCGGCGGGCGCCGCCGCCGCGACCGCGCGAAAAACCTTCGAGGAGGGCGCGCTCGCCGAAAGCCTGCCGACGGTGGAGGTGCCCAGCGCCGAATTCGAGGCGGGGCTTGGCGCGCTGACCGCCTTCGTGCGCGCCGGCCTCGTCGCCTCGACCGGCGAGGCGCGTCGCCAGATTCGCGGCGGGGGCCTCAAAGTCAACGACGCGGCCCTCGACGACGAAAAGGCGCTCATCACCCGCGAGGCGTTGCAGGCGGGCGGGGTCGTCAAGCTGTCGCTCGGCCGCAAGAAGCACGTGTTGTTGCGCGCGGTGTAGCGCGGCGCGTCGGGAGGGCACCCCAGGAATATTCAGTCCAACTCTCTGCGTCCGGGCGCGAGCGCGACGGCTTTCACCTGCGCGTAAACGCTGACGCCTCGCGCGAGACCGAGCTGATCCCAGGACTTTCGCGTGACGCGCGAGAGAAGGCGCGCGCCGTCGCCATCCGGCCCAAGCGCTACCACGGCGACGACCTCGTTGGAGTCGACCGGTCTCATCGAAACAATCCGCGCCGGCAGGACGTTGAGGATGGAACTCGCTCCCGGCGGCTCGCGCGCGAGGCTCACGTCGCCCGCGACGATGCGGATGCGGCGATGTTCGCCAATCCTGGCTGGAGGCGCGGGTACGACGAATTGTCCACCACGAACGTCGAGCTTCAGGAGGCCGTAGTGGGTGTCGCGCGATTCGATAACCCCGTTCAAACTGACCGCCGCGTCGCGCGCCATCGCCAGAGGCAGCGACGGATCGCTTTGCAGGTCGGCGAGCGGCCCTGCCGCGACCACCCTGCCCTTCTCCATCAGCACGATCTGGTCGGCCAGGCGTTCGACCTCGGCGATGTCATGCGTGACGTAGACGACCGGCAAGGCGAGACGGTCGCGCAGCCGCTCGAGGAACGGCAGAATCTCGTTCTTGGTCGCGCGGTCGAGCGCCGACAGCGGCTCGTCCATCAGGAGGAGTTTTGGCTGCGACAGAAGCGCGCGTCCGATCGCCACGCGCTGGCGTTCGCCGCCGGAGAGATGGCGCGGCGAGCGATCGAGCAGCGCCGCCACTCCGAGAAGGTCGACGACTTCGTCGAAAGCCACTCGCTCTCCCGTTGCGCCCCGATTGTCCCGCGGCGCGCCGAACATGAGATTGCGGCGCACCGTGAGGTGCGGAAAGAGGCTCGCTTCCTGGAACACGTAGCCGAGCGGCCGCCGGTGCGTCGGCAGAAAGGACCCGTCGCGATCCTGCCAGACGTCGCCCTCGATCTCGCAAAGCCCGTCGCTCACGCGCAAAAGGCCGGCGATGCAGCGCAGGACCGTCGTCTTGCCGCAACCCGAAGGGCCGAAGAGCGCGGTCACGCCTTTCGCTGGCGCAGTGAAGCCGGCGTCGAGCGAGAACTTGCCGACCGTTCCCCGAAATTCGGCGCGGATTGCTGCTTCCGCGCTCATGCGCGGGCTCGCGAGACGCGCTTTTCGATCAGGATCATCGACAGAATGACGGCGAAGGCGAAGACCACCATGCCGCCCGCCAGGATGTTGGCCTCGCGCCATTGCATCGTCTCGACAAAGTCGAAGATGGCGGTCGACATCACGCGGGTGCGGCCCGGGATGTTGCCGCCGATCATCAGGATGACGCCGAATTCGCCGACCGTATGCGCGAAGCCCAGCACCGCGCCGCTGAGGAGGCCCGGGCTGGCGAGCGGCAGAGCGACGGTCCAGAAAGCGCGCGTCGGCGAAGCGCGGAGCGTCGCGGCGACTTCGAGCGGCCGGTCGCCGATCGCGGCAAAGGCGTTGCGGATCGGCTGCACGACGAACGGCATGGAGGCGAGGATCGAGCCGATGACGAGGCCGGTGAAGGTGAATGCGAGGGTGCGCGCGCCCCAAAGACTTGCAATGGCGCCGCCTGGTCCGTCCGGCCCGAGCGCGACCAGAAGATAGAAGCCGAGCACGGTCGGCGGCAGGACCATCGGCAAGGACACGACCGCAGCAATGACTTCCTTCCACCAGGCGCGCGAACGCGCGAGCCACCAGGCGAGCGGCGTCGCAATCACCAGCAGCAAGAGCGTCGTGATTGTCGCCAGCTCGATGGTCAGGAGAACCGGCGGCCAGATGTGAAGGGAGAAGACCGACACCGTCCGCTCAGTCGAGTCCGTAGCCGAACTTCCCGACGATTCCGCGCGCCTCGGGGCCCTTCAGGAATTCGAGGAAAGACTTCGACGCCTCGTCGTTCTCACCCTTCTTCAAGAGCACGGCGCCCTGGCGGATCGGCGAATAAAGACTTTGCGGAACCTCCCATCGCGTTCCGTCGGTGACGCCGAAAAGCTGCGAGAGGGCGACAAAGCCCACTTCCGCATTCCTGGTGTCGACGAACTGGAAGGCCTGCGCGATGCTGTTTCCCTGCACAATCTTTCCCTTCAGGGCGTCGTAGACGCCGAGTGCTTTCATCGTCTCAATCGCGGCGGTCCCGTAAGGGGCGCCGTCCGGATTGGCGATCGAAATCTTCGAGAACTCCGCCTTCTTCAGCGCTTCATCGCCCCTGGTCACGTCGACCACCTTGCTCCAGAGCACGAGCTTGCCGATCGCATAGGTGAAGAGACTTTGGCGAACCGCAAGTCCGGCGTCGATGGCGGCTTTGGGACGATCCTCATCGGCGGACAGAAAGACCTGGAACGGGGCGTCGTGCGTGATCTGCGCCAAAAAGGGACCGGAGGCGCCGAAGCTCAGGATAGCGTCATGCCCGGTCTTCTGCTTGAAGAGCGCGGCGATTTGCTTCGCCGGCTCAGTAAAGTTGGCCGCCACAGCCACATTGGTCTGGCCCGCCTCCGCCAGGGGCGCTAACGACGCCAGAAGCGCGCCAAAGGCGGCGACAATCGCTCTCAGCCTCGACATGGTCACCACCCCCTTGCGTTGATTGCGCCCTTGCTCGCCGTCCTCCGGGCAGGCTATCGTCCGGCGGTCGCGTTATATCTGACGATACTAATCGGCATCGGTCCAATCGCAATCTCCAAAATTGGGGCATTCAATGAAGATCAGCGCACGCAACCAGCTTCACGGAACGATCGTCGAAGTCCACAAAGGCGCGACCACGGCGCATGTCGAGATCGAAGTCGGCGGCGCCAAGCTGACGGCCTCGATCACCAACGAAGCCGTCGACGAACTCAAGCTCAAGAAAGGGCAGAAAGCCTACGCAGTCATCAAGGCGTCCGATGTGATGGTCGGGATCGACTGACCGGCGAGTCGGCGTTGACGCGGGCGCGCGCTGCTGGCGTCGGTCCGCAGTCTTCGCTCTTGCGGGCCTTAGCGTTGCACCGGCGTCGTGACCGTCGCGTCTCCCGGCGCGAACGAGCCCCTGGCGGCGGTCCCGTCGACCGCCCCAATGATTTTTCGCAGAATGCCCGGGGCGATAGCCGATAGCAGATTGATCGTCAGCTGGGGTCCGCTGAGAGGCCCCCGGAGCCGATAGCTGATCCCGAAAACGCCTTCGTTCTGACCCCCGCCGAGCAAGACGCCGACTAGGGGAATTCTGTTCAGGACGCTGTTCACGGAATAGGCGGGCACAAACGTCCCGCTGACGTCGATCTCGTTGCGGGTGAAATTGATGCGCCCCTCCGTCGTTAGGCCCATGTTCGGATTGTAGATGACCGCATCAGTGATATCGAGGACGCCAGGCGAGCGCTCGAAGGCCATCGTCATTTTCTGAAACCGCACGGCGGACGGATCGACCTCGGCGCCGGGCGCCTGCGACTGGCCCGCCGCGACTAGGCGCCTGAACGCTGGTTCATCCCGCAGCAGGAAATTCGCGACCGTCGCCTTGCCCACGCTCGAGTCGCCGCTTGTGGTGAGCGTGAGATCGAGATTGCCCCCCTCCATGCGCGAATAGAGATCGGCGAACCGCATCAATGCTCCAGCGTCGCCGGACGCCAGACGAAGGCTTCCGCCGGGCGCACCGCTTGCGATGACGCCTCCCTGCCCGATGCGCCCTCTCAGTAAGGCAATGCGATCCTCGCCGCCGCGCCGCGAAAGGTTGAGCTCGAGGCCGTTGATCGACTGCTTGTTCGCGCCGATGACGCTCGCGATTTTCATATCGATGTCGAAGTCCCTGCCGCCGGTCTGAGAGGACGAGCCGCCCGCGGTCAGCGACCGCATGAATGGCCTCGCGTCGAGGGTCGAGCCGCGCACTGTCGCTTTGACGACGTCGAGAGTGTTGACGATGTCGACCTTGAAGTCGTCGCCCGCTGAAATGCGCGCCTGGGTCAATCTGGCTTCGAGAATGGAGCCGTCGGCTGCGGCATCCGCCGAGCCCCTGGCCAAAGCGGTTCCGAAATCGACCGCGATATTGGTGAGCGACGCTCCGCCCTCCGGAGCGGGTTTGACCTGAAACGCCGCCTTGCCTGGCTTTCCCGCCGCCTTCGTGACGCCGGGAACAGGATTGTCGACGCCTGCCGGCGTCAGATCGATTTCGACGTCGGCGCTCGCACGCGACAGCGGCGCCTTGAGCTTGATCGGGAGAGGCCCAGTGAGCCAACCGAAATTGAGGCCCCGTTTGGCCCGTGCGGCGGCGTCGAGCGTCAACATCAACGTGGCCGAGCCTTCGTCTCCCGCCGCCCGGCCGACGTCAATATTGGTCGCCGCGCCGAAAAGCTGACCGTCGCCAGCCATCTTGAGAGTGTTGCGATCGGCTTCGAACGTGACCGAAGCCTGCTCGAACTTCTCGTCGCCAATGAACTTGTCGAGCGTCAGGTTACTCAGCGCGCCCGTGGCGTGGAACTGCGTGTCGTCAGGCTTCGCCGTCTTCCCGAGCTTGAGGTCGAGAACGAGGTCGCCCTCCGCCTGTCCCTTGACCGTCGCCGGATCGATCTGAAGGCCGGCCTGTTTGCGCAACGGCTCGCGGCCAAGCAAATCGGCGAGCGCGTCTGCGGTTCCGGTCAGATGGGCGCGCGCTTGAGCATCGACGATCGCTCGCGGCGTGGTGTCGGGAACGGTGAACATGAGATTGTCGGCCTGGATTCGCCGCGTCGGCGACAGGGTCATCGTCGCGTGGTCGGCGGAGACCGTGAAATCCCGCCCCGTGAACTGCCCCGAACCCTCGCCCGAGACCATCATCGGCAGGCCCGGCATGAGATCGACACCGACGTCGCGAGAGGAAAACGATCCATGCACGCTCTCGCGCGGGACGGCGCGCTTTTGATCCATCGCCTGGAGGTCCGCAGCCGACCAGTTCGCCAACATTGTTCCCTGGATTTGTCCGCCGTGAAGGTTGTGGGAGCACCAGTCACGCACGTCGGGATTGATGAACTGCGGCCACAGACGCATGACGTCGGGCGTCACGCTGGGTTTGATCTCGATGCCGAGCTTCAGCGAGACGCCCGGACCGTCGGGAGCGATGTCAGCCTTGAGGGCGGCGTCGACGGTGGGTCCGCGGGCCGTCAGCCCGTCGAGGACAAAGCGCGACTCCGAGGGAAGGAAATGGGCGTCGGCGACGAAGGAGTCGAGCACGACCGGCGTCCCGCCATGCCACTCGGGTCCAAACCGCGTGTCCTTCGATTCGAGGCGACCCGTCCAGGCGCCCGCGGCATCGGCCGGCGGCGACACCCAGCCGACGGCGTTGACATGGGTCTCGCCGGCGAGAATCGTGAGATCGTCGATGCGAAGCCGCTTCTGTTCGTCGTCCCAGTTGATCCTGCCCGAGGCTTCGTCAACCAGGAACGGAAGGGCGTCGGGATTATTGAGCCGAACTTTTCCCGCGCCCACGGTGAAACGCCCGGTCAGGCTTTGAATGGTCTCGTCCGGCGCGAGACGCGCGTCAAACTTGAATGCGATCGGTCCTTCGGCAAAGAGCGGCGGCGGCTTCTTGTCGAACGCCTCGATGTCGGCGAGGCTGACGTCGCGCGCCTGCACGGCCAGAGTCGGCGCATTTCCCACGGCGGCCCGCGCCTCGACAGTCCACGGGCCCGCTGGACCCGTCGCCGAGATTTTCGCGTGCGCATCGTCGCCGGAATGATCGAAAGTAAGATTGAAGTCCTTAAAACTCACCGAGCGGCGCGTCGCCTCGTTGTCGATCTCGAACTGGCCGTTGGCGAGGGTCAGCCGGTCGATTGCCTGGCCGGCGCCAGCCATCGCTTCGGCGCCGGCGCGGATGAGCGCGGCGAGATTGGGGCTCTCCAGGCCCGACGTGGTCGAACTCGGCAAGGCGATCGGCGCCGCACCTACGTCGCCCGAGACGGCGATCGACAGCGCGCCGTCCTCGGCGACCCTGAGGCGCATGGCGAGCCCATCCAGCTCGAGCCGACGCACTTTGACTTGCGCCAGAAACAAGGCGAACGGATCGAGGCCGATCTTGCCTGTCGGCGCCGACAGCACCCTGCGCCCGGCGGCGTCGCGAACAATGAGTCGCCGGAACCCGAGGCCGACGCCCCAGGAATCGTGCATGATGTAGGTCGGGCCGAGCTCGATCGTGTAGCGATCTCCACCTCGCTCCTGCAGGCTCGAGGCGATCTTGTCGTGCAGCGCCTCGAGATAGATCGGCCCGTTGGCGAGGCGGGCGGCGAGCGCAAGCGCGCCGACGAGCGCGAGGACCGCCGCCAGTTCAGCGACGCGCGCAAGGGCGCGCACAATTCGTCCTGCGCCAACGCGCCGTCCGGGCGCCGAAAGGCGCCGTCCTTCGGCGCTGTCCACCATGCGGCGCATGGCGGCGCGGGCGTGAGCGCGCGTTCCGGGGTGCAACCGTCCGACCAAGTAAGGATCGTCCTCCGTGGGCTCAGCGCGGCGACAGACCGCTTCCTCGCCGACTGTGAAGCGGCGATGATACCACCATCCCGATGTGGGACGGTCCTCTGGGTGTTCGCCGCTTGAACCGCGCCGCGTGGCGCGTCAATCTCAGGCGCGGCGCAGCCGCTCCCGGCGACGCCTTGAAACGACAATGAGACAAAACGAGGGCGACATGGCCAAGGATCTGAACGCGGGGGACGCGGCGCCGGACTTCGATCTGGCGAGTGACGGCGGCGGGCGGGCGCGCCTCGCCGACTTCAATGGCAAGGCCGTCGTTCTCTATTTCTATCCGAAGGACGACACGTCGGGTTGCACGGCCGAAGCGATCGCCTTCAGCGGCCTGAAGGCGAAATTCGACGCGGCCGGCGCCGCCGTCATCGGCGTCTCCCCCGACAGCGCGGCGAGCCACGACAAGTTCAAGCGAAAGCACGAACTCGGCGTCGCGCTGGCGGCCGACCCCGCGCGCTCGGCGATTGAAACCTATGGGGTGTGGAAGGAAAAGAGCATGTACGGCAGGAAATATTTCGGCGTCGAACGCTCGACCTTCCTGATCGACCGCGAGGGGCGCATTGCGAAAATCTGGCGCAAGGTGAAAGTGCCTGGACACGCCGAGGAGGTCCTCGCCGCGGCAAAAGCGCTGTGACGGCTGGCGGACTTCGGGACCCGCAAAGAGCGCCGGCTGACGGCGCTCGTCCGAACTTGCGCAAGAAATAAGGACCGCCTCATTGGCGGTCTTATCCAGGCGACTGGGCAAAGGGCCGACGGGCGGGCTGCGCGAGACAGCCCGCCGCGGATCACCGAACCGAGTAGAGCCTCTGTTTGCTCCTATTCTTGACAGGAATGACCTCCGCGGCTCGCGCCGGCGGGATCCACTGGCGCGTCGCCTGAGCGTTGTAGTTGACGAACAAGGCGACCTGTCCGGTGAGGCCCGCCCAGAACTGCGGGTCGAGAACCAGTTCGCCCTTGGTCCAACGCCAGTAGGCTCCGCTCGAGGCTTCGTCGCCATGGAGTCCCTCGCCAAGGCGCGGGTCGTCGAGGGAAACGCGCCGCACCTCTCCGCCTGAGCCCACGAAGACGAGCCCGTACAGGGCAACCCCCAGTTCGCGCATGTCGCCCAGGCCAATCCGGGCAGGGACGAACGTATTCGACACGACACGAACGTCTCGCGCGCTCTCGCGAAACAGGAAGACGGCCGCGTCGCCCTCGGCAAGCGGACGTTGGATATCGCCGTCAACGAGAAGATGCAAATCGGCGTCACGCCCGGCCGTCCAGCCCATCGCCTCGGCCCGGGCAAGCAGCCGCGCTCGGGCAAAGTCGAGAACGCGCCCTTCGGTCACGACCGGGCGGCAGAAGTCGTCATGAGTCTTTCCGTCGCCCCGGACAAGAGGATCCAGTTCGACCCCCGCTTCCTCGAAGAAGGCGCGATCGTCCATGTCCATGTGGCTTTCGGCCAGGAGATTGTTCGCGATGAGAATGTCGTGGCTGTCCAGCTCGATATGCCAATAGCTCATCCTATCGACCTCGACCCGGGCGATTGTCGCGCCATTGACGAGGTTTCCGACCGGAATCAGAACCTCGCCGCAGAAATCCATGCAGACGGCGTGCGCGTCCGACAGCAGCAGGTCGTGTGAAGGACGGTCGGGTCCAAACGCATCGGCGGCGATCCTCACCGGATGGACTGCCGCCGGGTCGGGATGCTGCCGGCAGTCGAAATCGCGATGGCCGATCCACCTGATCGGCCGCGACTCCCCGGAGCTCGTCAGCACGCGTTCGCCAACCCGAAGCGTCTCGATCGGGGCGTCCCCTCCGGGCGTACGGATCTGCGTGCCCTGACCGTAGCATCGAAATGCCATTCCATTCCCCGCTGCTTGATAAACCCTGCATCAGAGGCCAAGAATCTTATGTCAATCTGGAAGGGTAACAGGAAAATTTTCGATGTCCACCGCCCTGCATCGGCGTCAGGCCTTGTGTTCGCCGATCCGGAACGCTGCCCCTCGCGTCCTGGAGACGTCCAAGGGGGTCGACCGACGGGCTTTCGCGCTGAACCCGTATTGCGTCCTCAACTGTAAGCGCGCCCCGTTAAATGTAAGCGCGCCCCGTTCCCGATCGATCGCCACCGCTCCATGCGCGCCGGCGCCAAATCGAGCGAGGCCGCATAGCAAGGGCCCGGTTTCTCTGATTGCGAAGCGCCGCTAAACAGGCGGCCATGGACATCCTGCTCATCCGAGCCTTTGCTCTGCTCGGCCTTGCGATCCTGGTCGCGCTTGCGGCGCGCAGGCTGAGGTTGCCCTATACGGTAGGGCTCGCGCTCGCAGGCGCCGCGCTCGCGGCGTTTCGCGTCAACGCCGGTCTCGCGCTGACGCATGATCTCATCTTCGACGTCGTCCTCCCGCCACTCCTGTTCGAGGCGGCGTTGAACCTGCACTGGAGCGAACTGAAGCGCGATCTCGCGCCCGTCGTGGCGCTGTCGACCGTTGGCGTCGCGCTCAGCGCGTGCGTCGTTGCGGGAGGGATGCACGCCTGGCTCGGATGGCCGATCGAGTCCGCGCTCATTTTCGGCGCGCTGATCGCCGCAACGGACCCCATCGCCGTGATCGCGCTCCTGCGCGAATCCGGGATAACCGGCCGCTTGCGGCTGTTGATCGAAGCCGAAAGCCTGCTCAACGACGGCGCCGCGGCGGTCCTTTTCACGCTGATCCTTGCTTGGGCCGCGCACGATCCATCAGCCGCAGGCGGTCCGCTGACGGTCGTGAGCGCGATTGTCGTTATCGCGGGCGGCGGGCTCATGGTCGGGTTTCTCGTGGGTCTCGCTGCGGTCGCCCTGGCGGGGACCTCCGACGATCACCTGGTCGAGACGGCTCTGACCGTGATCGCTGCCTTCGGCTCGTTCCTCATCGCCGAGCGCATTCATGCCTCCGGTGTGCTCGCGACCGTCGCCGCCGGCATTGTCATGGGCAATCTTGGCGTCCTCGGGCCCAAGGAGGGCTTGGGCCTCGCGCTGAGTGCGCACGGGCGCGCGTTCGTGCTCGAATTCTGGGAATTCGCAGCCTTCCTCGCCAATTCGCTAGTGTTTCTTTTGATCGGATCTGCGATGGCGACCATCGATTTCGCCCGCGAGGGCTGGCGCGCGCTGGCGCTTGCCATTCTGCTCGCGCTCGTCGGGCGCGCCGCCGCCGTCTATCCGATCTGCCTTGCCTTCTCGCGCTCGCGCTGGGCCGTCCCGCTGAGCCAGCAACATCTCCTGTGGTGGGGCGGCTTGCGCGGCGCGCTGGCGCTTGCGCTTGCGCTCGCGCTGCCAGGCGAAGCGCCTTATCGCGAGGACATCCTCATCGTCGCTTTCGCGGTCGTGGCCTTTTCCGTCATCGTCCAGGGGCTGACCGCCCCGCTCGCGCTGCGATGGCTCGGGCTCGTTCCGACAAATAGGGCCGCAAAACTGTCATGATGTTTCCGTCCAGATTGACCCATCCCAATCCGTCATCGCCGTCCCCGGGTCGCAGCCCGGGGATGACCCGGCGATTCATGGACCCGCGGGTCAAGCCCGCGGGTGACAGCAAGGGAAGATCGGGTCCTCAGGTCGAATCCCCAAGCAGCACGCCGGCCTTCTCGACCTTCGCCGCGCGAAGCCGCGCGACTTCGGGCATGTCCTCGCCGACCAGCGGGCGCAAATAGTCGTAAAAGCTCGGGGTCACGTCGTTGCCGTCCGCGTTGATGAAATGGTCCTCCATCACGCGCGTCTTGCCAGCGACTGTCTCCAGCGGAATCAAGGGATAGTCGACCGCATAGTCGGCGACGCGGCGGATGGCGACCGAGCCGTTTCCGTGACCGCCCATCGCATATTGCACCGCCTTTTCGCCGACCTCGCGCGCCTCGCGCTGATCGACCCGGCTGACGCAGCCGACAAACGAGCGCTGCAGGTAGCCGAAGGTGTCGCCCCGCACGCGCTTGATGCCGATCTTCGACTTGACCTCTTCGCAGAGAAGATCGGCGAGCGCGCCGGTGCCGGAAAGCTGCACGTTGCCATGCGCGTCCTTCTCCGTCTTGCCCATGAGCCTGGTGATGATCGCCTCGCCCTTCTCGTCATGGATGCCTTCCGAGACTGCGATGATGCAGCGCCCGAACCGCTCGAAGGTCTCCTTCACGTCGGTAAGGAACTTATCGATCACGAAGGTGCGCTCGGGCAGATAGACCAGATGCGGGCCGTCGTCGGGGAACTTGCGCGCGAGCGCCGAGGCGGCGGTGAGGAAGCCCGCGTGGCGGCCCATCACAACCGCGCAATAGACCCCTTTGAGCGCCTGATTGTCGAGGTTCGCCCCGGCGAAGGCCTGCGCGACGAAGCGCGCGGCGGAGGGGTAACCGGGAACGTGGTCGAAGCCGACAAGATCGTTGTCGATCGTCTTTGGGATATGGACGGCGCGGAGCGGATTGCCCTCTTTCTTCGCCTCGTCGGCGACGATGCGCACGGTGTCCGACGAATCGTTGCCACCGATGTAGAAGAACGTGTCGATGGCGTGCGCCTTGAGGACCTTGAAGATCTCCTGGCAATATTTGACGTCAGGCTTGTCGCGGGTCGAGCCGAGCGCCGCCGCGGGGGTGGCCGCGACTGCCTCGAGATTGGCGACGGTCTCCTGTCCGAGATCGACGAGGTCGTCGTCGACGATGCCGCGCACCCCATAGAGCGCGCCATAGACATGAGAAATCCCCGGAAACCGCCGCGCCTCGAGCGCCACGCCGACCATCGACTGGTTGATGACCGCGGTCGGCCCGCCTCCTTGAGCCACAAGGATCTTGTGCGACATGAACGCCTCCCTTTATCTGCCGTGCGCGCGCCGGCATAAACCGCCGGCTCGCGCCAGATCGCTTTAGGAGGCGCCCGTGTCACGCGCAAGCCGGACGGCGCCCGGCCAGAACGCGAGCGCGCCGGGACGGCGACCTCACATGGCCTTTTCCATCTGGCCGCGGATTTCGCCCGGCTTATGCTCGGCGGTATGAATGTTGAAGTACATCATTCCGCCCATTAGGTCTTGGGCCTGCGAATCGGTGAGGGTCGCGGAACCCTTCATCGGGCTATCGAGCGGCGCGGTCAGTGGCACCTCGATCGGCGCGGCGACGCCCGGTCCGGCGGGCCCGTGGAAATGGGCCGCCAATGCCGGGCCGGTGAGGCCGGAATAGTCGACCGTCCAGTCCAGCGTCTTGGTCGCCGGGTCAAAGGTCGCGTCGACGGTCCCGACGCCCTTGCTGTCGGTCGGGGGCGTCTCCGCCGGGCCGGAAAGCTGAGCCTTGAAGTGCAGCGTCTCGGCAAGAGCGGGAGATACGGCGAACGCGAGAAGCGCCGCGAGGACGTGAATGCTTCGCATTGGGGGGCCTCCATTGCTGCGGCGCCACGAGCGCCTTTTCTATGCGAAACGGATACGGCGCAATGCGCCAGTCCGGATCACGCGCCAGTCTATTCCGCCCTGGGTCGCTTTTGCGAGGCGGGCCACAATGGCTTCGGTTGGCGAGAGCGGGCGTTCATGCGAATCGCCGCCGGCCCCGGTCGCGCGCCTTCAACGCCTCCGTCTCGCGGTCCCGCGGAGGAGCGGCGCTGCGCAGCGAATGGATGAGCTGCCGCGCGGCCTCCGCGACCTCGTCGACCGCGCGCTCGAAGGCCTCTGCATTGGCCTGCGAGGGCCTGGTGAACCCGCTGACCTTCCGCACGAACTGGAGCGCGGAGGCGCGGATTTCGTCGTCGGTGGCGGGCGGCTCGAAGTTGAACAGCGGGCGGATATTGCGGCACATGACAGGTCTCTCTCGAACCCCGAAATTGGCGATCACTGCGTCAGTTCGAACTGCGCCGTGATCGTTACGGTGAGCTTGTCTTCTCCGGCCTCGATCGGCGTCGGCGCCGCGCCGGCGCTCTGGGCGGAGGCGAACCGGCCGATCGGAACCCGCGACGCGCCCGGCTGCTCGATCAACGACATCAGCCGGCCGATCTTCGCCCCCGCCCCGCCGGCGCTTGCGTAGATCTCGGCCTTGCGTCTGGCGTCGGCAACCGCAAGCGGGCGGGCCTTGTCGAGCAACGCGCTGGGGTCGTTCTCTCCGTAGGAAATTCCATAAATCGCGTTGGCACCCGCGCCCACCGCCTTGTCGATGAGGGGGCCGAGGCGGGAAATGTCGCGCGCGGTCACAGTCACCATGTCGCTGACATTGTACCCGATAATCGTCTGCGGCGCCGACGAGGCTGACGTCGCGCTGGAAAACTGAGGCGAAATGGCGAGGCTCGACGTCTGGATGTCCGCGTCCGCGACGCCCTCCGCCTTGATAAGCGAGATCAGCGCATTGACCGACTTGGCGTTGGCGGTCATCGCCTCGCGGGCGTCTTTGCCGGCAGTCGTCACGCCCAGCGTCACCCGAGCGAAATCCGGCTTCGCAGTGACGCTGCCTTCGCCGGTGACCTCGACCAGGCGCTCGTTGTTGATTTCGACGAGCCGCGTTTGCGCCAGGGCCGAAGAAGCCGGCAGCGCGGCTGCCAGAGCGATGAACCCGAGCCTGCGAAACCTCATTAGCCTCCCTCCCTCGACACGACCCGTTTCACGTCCTCACGGCGCAAAGGGCAATCTCAGCCTTTCGGCTCTCGCTCTTTTCTTTCGCGATAGCGAAAGTCGCAATGGCTTGCGCCGCCCATGATGGTTTGCGTCCGGGTCAGCGCGATGTCCGGGCTATAGCCTTCGCAGAAGGCGCCGTCGCGGTTGCAGGACAGAAGGTCGCCGATCGCGCCCAAGCCCATCGCGCGGTAGGTCTCGGCGTAGCGGCATCGGGTGACGTTGAAATCGAAGACGCCGGGCGCGTCGGCGAGGACCTCGATCGTCAGCGCGTTGTCCTTCGTCCATAAGGGCAGGATGGCCTTGAAGCTTTCGAGAGTGGCGCCATCGGGCGCTCTTGCCGCCATCTCGGCCCCGGCGGCGACCGCCGCGCGGCGGATCGCCTTGCGCAGGACTTCGCGCGCCCGCTCCTCGCCGAACGCCGCGCGCATCTCCTCGTAGATCGGCGCGATGACCGCCGCCTCGATCTTTCGGCGGGCAAGGATGCCGAGATCCTCCCCTCGTTCAGGTTCGTCCATTCGGGCGCTCGGGTTCAGGCATGGCGGCTAACTTAGGCGATGGTCGGGTCTGGCGGAAGGGACAAGAAACCGTTCAGGCGAGATCCGCCCTTCGGTTTGCCGCCCGTTGAGCGGCCGGCTGCGGGCCCCGCCGGACGCCTTCGCCCGCTGGTGTGCAGTTTTGGATGCGGGCGAGCCTTTTCAGAGGGTTAGGCGCCAAAACCTGTCCATTTCTCGTCACCGCCGCTTCCCCATCGCGCTCAAACAACCAGGTAATATAGATATTTCAAATTGTTAGTCGTCCGTGAACAATCCGGAGTCGCCTGATTTTTGAAGCGCCTCCGAGGATCGTTAAGTTATTTCGTTTGCAAGAAAGCGGCCGCTGTTGATTTC
>Ga0209040_10002266_pt1 | contig 15182 bp, 14 predicted proteins | sample BogFormECP12_OM3_FD_188240 | JGI IMG/M metagenome (GOLD analysis project Ga0209040, IMG submission 188240) | Bog forest soil microbial communities from Calvert Island, British Columbia, Canada - ECP12_OM3 (SPAdes) (version 2) | ecosystem: Environmental > Aquatic > Freshwater > Wetlands > Bog ...
TAGCCGGTCTCCAGTCGACGCAGTTCGGCCCGGGTCTCCTCGATCAAAGTCTGCGCTTTGGCGCCTTCGATCTTGGCGATGTCGTCCTGATATTTGAGCAGCACGCCGAGCGTATCGGACACTTGCGCCGGATCGAGCGCGACCGCGTCGAGTTCGGTCAGCGCCGCCGCCCAGTCGAGGGTCTCCGCCACCCCCGGCGACTTGAAGAGGTCCTGCTTCCTGAGGCGCTGGACGAAGGCGACGAGTTCGCCGGTGAGCCGCTCCGGCGCCTGCGGCGCCTTGGCGCGCACGATCGCCATTTCCCGGTCGGCGTCCGGGTAGCCGACCCAGTGGTAGAGGCAGCGGCGCTTCAGCGCGTCGTGGATCTCGCGCGTACGGTTCGAGGTGATGACGACGATCGGCGGCTCCGGCGCCTTGACGGCGCCGAGTTCCGGGATGGTCACCTGAAAATCGGACAGGATCTCAAGGAGGTAAGCCTCGAACGCCTCGTCGGCGCGGTCGATTTCGTCGATCAGCAGGACCGGTGGTCCCTCGACGCTCGGCTCCATCGCCTGGAGAAGCGGCCGCTTGATCAGATAGCGCTCGGAAAAGACGTCGTGCTCGATGCGCTCCTTGTTGTGCTCGCCGGCTGCCTCGGAGAGCCGGATCGCCATCATCTGAGCCGGGTAATTCCATTCGTAGACCGCGGTCGCGACGTCGAGGCCTTCGTAACACTGAAGGCGGATCAGCTTCCGCCCGAGCGAAGAGGCGAGGACCTTGGCGATCTCCGTCTTGCCGACGCCTGCTTCCCCCTCCAGAAACAGTGGCCGGCCGAGCCTGAGGCTGAGGAAAAGCACCGTCGCCAGTGACCGGTCGGCGACATAGGACGCGCTCTTCAGGAGCGCCAGCGTTTCGTCGATCGAGGCCGGCAAGCCCGGCGTTGGGGCGGACATGCGAGCTCCTGTTGGGGAGAACCTACCACAGCGGGCGGGGCGGGGGCTGCCCCCTCCACCAAGCTTCGCGCGGGAGGAAAGAGCCGGCGCCATCCTCCCCCGCGAAGCGTGGGAGGGGGACCGCCCGAAGGGCGGTGGAGGGGGCGAGGCTCCGGCGTTTCGGCGCCGCTAGCCCGCGGCCGCGACCGCGCGCTTGGCCATCACCTTGATCAGATGAGCGCGATAGTCCGCGTCCGCATGAATGTCCGTGTTGAGCCCGGTTGCGGGAACCGAGACGCCGTCCACCGCCGCGGCTGCGAAATTCGCGTTCAAAGCGGCTTCCAGGGGTTGCGAGCGGAAGACGCCGTTCTCGCCCGCGCCGGTCACCGCGACGCGCACGCCGCCCGCGGTCCTGGCCACGAAAACGCCGACCAGCGCGTAGCGCGAGGCGGGATTCGCGAATTTCATATAGGCCGCCTTTTGCGGAACCGGGAAGCTCACCTGGGTGATCAGTTCGCCGGGCTCGAGCGCGGTCTCGAACAGGCCCTTGAAAAAGTCCTGGGCCGCGATCCGCCTCTTGCTGGTGACGATCGTCGCCCCGAGCGCGAGCGCGGCGGCAGGATAGTCGGCGGCCGGATCATTGTTGGCGAGCGATCCGCCGATCGTGCCGCGGTTACGCACATGCGCGTCGCCGATGCTGCTGGCGAGCGTGGCGAGCGCCGGGATGGCGGACTTGACGACCGGGCTGCGGGCGACCTCGACGTGGCGGGTCATGGCGCCGATGACGAGATTGTCGCCCTCGCGGGCGAGCCCCTTCAACTCCGGAACGTCTTTCAGCTCGACCAGCGCGGACGGCGCCGCGAGGCGCTGCTTCATCGTCGGCAGAATTGTCATGCCGCCGGCGAGCGCCTTGGCTTCCTGCTTCTCGAGATCGGCGAGCGCGCCGGAGAGCGTGTGCGGGCGATGATATTCAAAGGCGTACATCGAAATGTCTCCGAACGAGGGATCAGAGGAGGCGGCGCGAGGCCGCCTCCGGCTAAGAGTTATTCCGCGGCGCGCTTGGTCACGGCCTTCTGCGCCGCGCGCCAGACGACCTGCGCAGTCGCGGGCATCGTCACGTCCTCATGGCCGAGCGCGTCGGTGAGGGCGTTGATGACCGCCGGCGGAGAGGCGATCGCGCCTGCTTCTCCGCAGCCCTTGATGCCAAGCGGGTTGGACGGGCAGGGCGTCTCGATCGTCTCGACCTTGAACGAAGGCAGGTTGTCGGCACGCGGCATGCAATAGTCCATGTAGCTCGCCGTGAGGAGTTGTCCGTCGCCGTCGTAGTGCGCGGCCTCCATCAGCGCCTGGCCGATGCCGTGCGCGACGCCGCCATGCACCTGGCCCTCGACGATCATCGGATTGATCAGCTTGCCGAAATCGTCGACCGCGGTCCAGCGGTCGACGGTTGTGACGCCGGTTTGCGGATCGATTTCGAGTTCGCAGATGTGGACGCCAGCCGGGAAGGTGAAGTTGGTCGGATCCCAGAAGGCGGTCTCTTTCAGACCGGGCTCGAGTTCCTGGCCGTTGAACTTGTGGGCGGTGTAGGCGTTCAGCGCGACCGAGCCGAAGTCGATCGACTTGTCGGTGCCCTTGACGGTGAACTTGCCGTCCTTGAACTCGATGTCGCCTTCGGACGCTTCGAGCACATGGCCTGCGACTTTCTTCGCCTTGGCCTCGATCTTGTCGAGCGCCTTGTAAATGGCCGACATGCCGACCGCGCCGGAGCGCGAGCCATAGGTGCCCATGCCGAACTGCACCTTGTCGGTGTCGCCATGGACGACAGAGACGTTTTCAAGCGGAATACCGAGGCGGGAGGAGACGAGCTGGGCGTAGGTCGTCTCGTGGCCCTGGCCATGGCTGTGGCAGCCGGTCAAAACCTCGACCGTGCCGACCGGATTCACCCGAACTTCCGCCGATTCCCATAGGCCCACGCCGGCGCCGAGCGAGCCGACCGCCGCCGAAGGCGCGAGCCCGCACGCCTCGATATAGGCCGAAATGCCGATGCCGCGCAGTTTCCCGTTCTTTGCCGACGCCGCCTTGCGGGCGCCGATGCCCTTGTAGTCGGCGAGCTCCAGCGCCTTGTCCAGCGCCTTGGCGTAGTCGCCGACGTCATAGGCGAGGATCACCGGCGTCTGGTGCGGGAACGACTTGACGAAGTTCTGACGGCGGAAGTCCGCCGGATCGCGTCCGGTCTCGCGCGCCGCCAGTTCGACGATGCGCTCGACGAGGAAAGTCGCCTCCGGGCGGCCGGCGCCGCGAACCGCGTCCACCGGGGCGGTGTTGGTGTAGACCGCATCGACCTCACAGTAGATGGCGGGGATGTCGTACTGGCCCGACAACAGGATCCCGTAGAGATAGGTCGGCACCGACGACGCGAACGTCGAAAGATAGGCGCCGAGATTGGCGATCGTGTGCACCCTGAGGCCCGTGATCTTGCCATTGGCGTCAAGCGCGAGCTCGGCGTGCGAGACGTGATCACGGCCGTGCGCATCGGACAGGAACGATTCCGTGCGCTCCGCGGTCCATTTGACCGGGCGATCGATCTTCTTCGCTGCCCAGGCGCAGACCGTCTCTTCCGCGTAGATGAAGATCTTCGAGCCGAAGCCGCCGCCGACGTCGGGTGCGACGACTCTCAGCTTGTTTTCGGCGGCGAGCCCGATGAAGGCCGAAAGCACGAGGCGCGCGACGTGCGGGTTCTGGCTCGTCGTGTAGAGCGTGATCGTGTCGGTCCCGGAGTCGTAGTCGCCGACCGCGGCGCGGGGCTCCATCGCGTTGGGGATGGTGCGGTTGTTGACCAGATCGAGTTTGGTGACGTGCTTGGCGGAAGCGAAGGCGGCATCGGTCGTCGCCTTGTCGCCGACATGCCAGTTGAACACCGTGTTGTTTGGCGCGACGTCATGGATTTGCGGCTGGCCGGACGCGGCGGCATGCGCCGTGTCGACGGCGGCAGGCAATACGCCATAGGCCACGTCGATTTTCTCCGCCGCTTCGCGCGCCTGTGCGTAAGTGTCGGCGATGACGACGGCGACATGGTCGCCGACATAGCGCACCTTGCCCTGGGCGAGCGCCGGATGGGCGCCGGCTTTCATGGGCGAGCCGTCCTTCGAGTGAATCATCCAGCCGCAGATGAGGCCGCCGACCTTGTCGGCCGCAATGTCGTCGCCGGTGAAGATCGCAACCACGCCCGGCGCCTTGAGCGCGGCCGCCGTGTCGATCTTGTCGATCGTCGCATGCGCATGCGGCGAGCGCAGGAAATAGGCGTAGGCCTGGCCCGGACGATTGATGTCGTCGACGTAGTGTCCTTTGCCGGTGATGAAGCGGATGTCCTCGGTGCGTTTGACGGAGGCGCCAATGCCTGTCGCGCTCATGATCTCTCTCCTCGGAAACGGCTTGAAGCCAATCGGTTATTCGGCGGCCTTGGGCATCGCGGCCATTTCGCGGGCGCCCTGCGCCACCGCCTTGACGATGTTGTGATAGCCGGTGCAGCGGCAGATGTTGCCCTCGAGTCCGTGGCGGATCGCGGCTTCGTCGAGGTTCGGGCCCTCGCGATTGACGAGGTCGACCGCCGCCATGATCATCCCCGGCGTGCAGAAGCCGCATTGCAGGCCGTGATTGTCCTGAAAGGCCTGCTGCATCGGATGCAGCTTGCCGCTCTGCGCCAGCCCCTCGATCGTCGTGACCTGCGCGCCGTTGCAGCTCACCGCGAGCGCCGTGCAGGACTTGATCGCCTCGCCGTCGACATGGACGACGCAGGCGCCGCACTGCGACGTGTCGCAGCCGACATGCGTTCCGGTGAGGCGCAAATGATCGCGCAGGAATTGCACAAGCAGCGTCCTCGGATCGACCTCCGCCGCCGCCTGCCGGCCATTTACCGCCATAGAGACATGAACCATTCCCATATCCTCCTGATCCAAGACGCCCTCGTTGGAATTGCTTGGGGCCCAGCGGCTGCGGCCGCTGCGGCGGCGCCCCCGGCGGCTTCGGCGAAGCTGGCGAAAAACTTGTCGGCCATGTTCTTAGCCACGCCGTCGATCAGGCGCGAGCCGAGCTGGGCGATCTTGCCGCCGACATTGGCCTCGACATCGTAGTGGAGCCGCGTGCCGCCCTCGGCGTCGGCAAGCGACACTTTGGCGTTGCCCTTGGCGAATCCCGCGATTCCGCCCTCGCCCTCGCCCGCGATCGTATAGCCGACGTTCGGCACGATGTCGGAGAGCTCGACCTTGCCCTTGAAAGTGGCGGCGACCGGCCCGATCCGGACCTTGGCGACCGCCGCGAATCCGTTGTCGCCGGTTCTTTCCAACGACTCGCAGCCGGGGATGCAAGCCTTGAGGACCGCGGGGTCGTTGAGCAGCGCCCACACTTTCGGCCGCGCGGCCGGAAGCGTCACTTCCCCCGTCATCGTCATCGCCATAAGCGCTTCCTCCTGTCGAACGACTTTCGCCCGTCGAATCGACCGTCCCTCGCGCGCTGGAGCCGAGCCTCGCCCGACGAGGCGATCGCGTCCTGCAACGTTGACGATCAATCTCGTACACCGCCGTCGGCGCCAAAGTCCATATCAGGGGGATGGCCTTTAGTTGCATAAAATACAAGAGCGAAGCGCCAATACTTCGCGGCGCCAGTCGCCTCATCCCGCGCGGTTGCCGCTGCGGGCCGCGACCGCTAGGTTGCGGAGAGATGACAGGCGACTTGAATGCCCGGACGCGACCGGCTAAGCGCTAGGACCAATCCGCGCGAGCGGAACGACAGGACGGCCGGGAAATCTGGCACGCTTCCTGCAAGGCCGGAGGAAACCGGAGGAATGTTTGGCGCATGGATAGTTTCCTGCAGCAGCTGATCAACGGGCTCACGCTCGGCTCGATCTACGGACTCATCGCCATCGGCTACACGATGGTTTTCGGCATCATCGGCATGGTCAATTTCGCGCATGGCGACGTGTTCATGCTGTCGGCCTTCATCGCGCTGATCATTTTCATGATCCTGACCCAGATTCTCCACCTGGGTTCGCTGCCGCTCGCCTTCGTGGTTGTGATGATCGCGGCGATGGCGCTGACCTCGCTCTGGAACTGGGCGATCGAGCGCCTCGCCTACCGGCCGCTGCGCGGCTCGTTCCGCCTTGCGCCGCTGATCTCGGCGATCGGCATGTCGATCTTCCTGGAGAATTTCGTGCAGGTCGTGCAGGGGCCGCGCAATAAGCCCGCGCCACAACTGCCCAATCACGTGTTCAATCTGACAGGCGGCGCCTATGACGTGACCTTGTCGGTGCGCCAGATCCTCATCATGATCGTCACCGTCGTGCTGCTCGCGGCTTTCTGGTATCTCGTCCAGCACACGTCGCTCGGCCGCGCGCAGCGCGCCTGCGAGCAGGATCGCAGGATGGCGGCCTTGCTCGGCATCGACGTCGACGCGACGATCTCGATCACCTTCGTCATCGGCGCGGCGCTGGCGGCCGTCGCAGGCGTGATGTTCATGATCTATTATGGCGTGGTGAACTTCTACGACGGCTTCGTGCCGGGCGTGAAGGCCTTCACGGCCGCGGTGCTCGGCGGCATCGGCTCGCTGCCCGGCGCGGTCCTCGGCGGCCTCCTGATCGGGCTCATCGAAGTGTTCTGGTCGTCCTACTTCAGCACGGACTACAAGGACGTGGCGGCGTTCATGATCCTCGCCATCACCCTGATCTTCATGCCGTCCGGCATCCTCGGCCGGCCCGAGGTGGAGAAGGTTTGAGCATGACCGCAGCTCCGCAGACAACTCCGCTCGCCAGCGCCGACGAATCGACCGCCTCGCAACTCGTTCCCGCGCTGCGGACCGCCTTCGTGTCCGCGCTCGTCGCCTTCGGATTGTCGTTTCCGATCATCAGCTATCACGCAGAATCGAACATCAACAACGAGCTCATCCTCATCGGGCGCTGGCCGCTCTCGTTCGGAATTGCGGCGCTCGTCTTCGCGTTCGTCTTCCTGCGCCAGATGGCCAACTCGGACTGGCGCATCTGGTTCGACCGCTTCGGCTCGATTGCCGCCGGGGGTATGGGGGGCGCGCTCGTTCAGGCGGCGCGTGAAGGCGAGGGCGTCGCGCCCCCGTCTCGAGCCCGCCTCGCGTTCGGGCGCTGGTTCGGCCCCTTCATGCTGGGCCTCGTGATCGTGTTTCCTCTCATCACGCTGGGCCTGCTCGGGCCCGCCGGCTCGCTCAAGTGGATCAACAATTACGGCGTCCAGATCATGATCTACGTGATGCTGGGCTGGGGACTGAACATCGTGGTCGGCCTCGCGGGTCTCCTCGATCTCGGCTATGTCGCCTTCTACGCCGTCGGCGCCTATTCCTACGCGCTCTTGTCGACGACCTTCGGCCTCTCGTTCTGGCTCTGCCTGCCGCTCGCCGGATTTTTGGCCGCGATGTGGGGCGTCATTCTCGGCTTCCCGGTCCTGAGGCTTCGCGGCGACTATCTCGCGATCGTAACGCTCGCCTTCGGCGAGATCGTCCGCCTCGTCCTCATCAACTGGGTTGACCTGACCAACGGCTACGCCGGCATTTCCGGCATCCCGCATGTCACCTTTTTCGGCATTCCTTTCAGCGACGACGACAACGGCTTCGCCGCGATCTTCCATATTCCCTTTTCGCCGATCTACCGCACGATCTTTCTCTTCTATCTGATCCTCGCGCTCGCGCTCTTGACGAACTTCGTCACGCTGCGCCTGAGGCGTCTGCCGATCGGCCGCGCCTGGGAAGCGTTGCGCGAGGATGAGATCGCCTGTCGCTCGCTCGGCATCAACACCACCACAACCAAGCTCACCGCCTTCGCGCTCGGCGCGATGTTCGGCGGCTTCGCCGGCTCATTCTTCTCCGTGCGTCAGGGCTTCGTCAGTCCCGAAAGCTTCACCTTCATCGAATCGGCGACGATCCTCGCCATCGTCGTGCTCGGGGGCATGGGCTCGCAGCTCGGCGTCGCCATCGCCGCAGCGGTGATGATCGGCGTGCCCGAACTGATGCGCGAACTCGACTGGCTCAAGGCCATCTTCGGCGAGGGTTTCGATCCGACGCAGTACCGCATGCTGCTGTTCGGCGCCGCGATGGTCATCATGATGATCTGGAAGCCGCGCGGCCTTGTTTCGACGCGAATGCCCTCGGTCTTCCTCAAGGAGCGGAGGGCCGTGGCGGGCGATCTCGTCAAAGAGGGCCACGGCTGATGAACTGGCTGACCAGCCCTCTGCTCGCTGTCGAAAAGCTCACCATGCGGTTCGGCGGCCTGCTTGCGGTCAACGCCTTCACCTTCATGGTCGGGCGCGGCGACATCACCGCCCTCATCGGGCCCAACGGCGCCGGCAAGACGACCGTCTTCAACTGCGTGACCGGCTTCTACAAGCCGACCGAAGGACGGCTGGCGTTCGCGCGCGACGGCGTCGCGACGATCGAGGACATCGAAGCCGCGACGAAAGCGAGCGGGCGCCACGCGAAGACCGCGAACGGCGAACTCTTCCTGCTTGAGCGCATGCCCGATCACGAGATCGCGCGCACCGCGCGGGTGGCGCGCACGTTCCAGAACATCCGGCTCTTCCAGGGGATGACGGCGCTCGAAAATCTGCTGGTCGCGCATCACAATCCGCTCATGCTGGCAAGCGGCATGACGGTGCTCGGCCTCATCGGCGCGCCGAGCTATCGCCGCAAGGAGGCCGAAGCGATCGACCGGGCGAAATACTGGCTCGACAAGATCGGGCTCACCGACCGGGCCGACGATCCGGCGGGCGAACTGCCTTACGGCGCGCAGCGCCGGCTCGAGATCGCGCGCGCGATGTGCACCGATCCGGTGCTTCTCTGCCTCGACGAGCCGGCCGCGGGCCTCAACCCGCGCGAGTCGGCGGATTTGAGCGAGCTCCTGCGCTCGATCCGCGCCGACCACAACACGTCGGTGCTGCTGATCGAGCACGACATGGCGGTGGTGATGCAGATTTCTGACCATGTGGTCGTGCTCGACTACGGCGTGAAGATCGCCGACGGGACGCCCGAGGAAGTTCGCGCTGATCCGAAGGTCATCGCCGCCTATCTCGGCGTCGCCGACGAAGAGGAAGTCGAGGCGATCGAAAAGGAGCTCGAGCAATGAGCGCGGCCGCGGCCGTGGCCGGTCCGCTCTTGCAGTTGCGCGGCGTCGAGACCTTCTACGGCAAGATCCAGGCGCTGAGGGGCGTCGACATCGACGTCATGGACGGGGAGATCGTGACCCTCATCGGCGCCAACGGCGCCGGCAAGTCGACCACGATGATGACGATCTTCGGCGCGCCGCGCGCGCGCCGCGGCAGGATCAGCTTCGACGGCAAGGACATCACCGGCCTGCCCACCCATCAGATCGCGCGCCTGTCGATCGCGCAGTCGCCGGAAGGGCGTCGCATCTTCCCGCGCATGACCGTGTTCGAGAACCTGCAGATGGGCGCGTCGATCAATGATTTCGCCCATTTCGATGAAGATATCACTCGCGTCTTTACGCTCTTCCCCCGGCTCAAGGAGCGCGCGCCGCAGCGCGGCGGCACGCTCTCGGGCGGCGAGCAGCAGATGCTGGCGATCGGGCGGGCGCTGATGGGCCGGCCGCGTCTCTTGCTGCTCGACGAGCCCTCGCTCGGCCTTGCGCCGCTCGTCGTCAAGCAGATCTTCGAGGTGATCGCCGATCTCAACAAGACCCAGGGACTGACGGTCTTCCTCGTCGAGCAGAACGCCTTCCACGCGCTGAGGCTCGCGCACCGCGGCTACGTCATGGTCAACGGGGCGATCACCATGCAGGGCGGCGGCGCCGAACTCCTGGCGCGGCCGGAAGTGCGCGCCGCCTATCTCGAGGGGGGCCACTGATGGACGGCGTCCTTTGGTCGGATTCGCCTTACGGCCTCTTCACCTTCATCCTCATCACGCTGATCCTCGGGGGCTTGGGCGCCTGGGCGACCGGACGGGCGATGGCCCAGACCTGGCGTCCGATACCGATGCTGCTGCCCTATATGGTTTTCCTGACGGCAGGCGTCCGCTTTCTGCACTACGCGCTCTACGGCGAGACGCTGCTGTCGCTGCAGTATTTCATCATCGACTATGTCTGGCTGATGATCGTCGCGGTGCTCGGGTATCGTTACAAGCGCGCGGCGCAGATGGCGACGCAATATTCCTGGGCTTACGAGCGCGCCGGCCTCGTCTGGCGCGCGAAGGGCGAGGCATGAATGTCCCGGGGAGCGCGCGCCGCGAACCTCTTCGTTTTTTAAGGTGACTCTTTCTCGAAAACGGGAAAGTATCTGCGCTCAAGGTGGAATTCGTTCTGCCGCGGCGCTAGGGAGGGCCTCAGCGCCCCGAACATGATGGGAGTAACTGCATGAAGAAATACTGGTTGTCAGGCGCCGTGTTCGCCGCCGCCCTGGCGGCAGCCGGCGTCGCGAGCGCCCAAATCAAGTTGGGCGTCGCCGGACCGATCACCGGGCCGAACGCCGCCTTTGGCGCTCAGCTCACCAACGGGACGCAGCAGGCGGTCGACGACATCAACAAGGCTGGCGGCATCCTCGGCCAGCAGCTCACCCTCGAGCAGGGCGACGATGTGTCGGATCCGAAGCAGGGCGTCTCTGTCGCCAACAAGTTCGTCGGCGACGGCGTCAAGTTCGTCGTCGGCCACTTCAACTCCGGCGTGACGATCCCGGCCTCCGAGGTCTATTCGGAGAACGGCGTCCTGATGATCACCCCTTCGGCCACCAACCCGAAGGTCACCGACCGCATGCTGTGGGACGCGTTCCGCACCTGCGGCCGCGACGACCAGCAGGGCATGCTGTGGGCGGAGCTCGCCCGCGACAAACTCAAGGGCAAGAAGATCGCGGTTGTTCACGACAAGACGACCTACGGCAAGGGCCTCGCCGACGCCGCGCTCGACAACATGCACAAGTTCGGCATCAAGGAAGTGCTGTACGAAGGCGTGAACACGGGCGAGAAGGACTATTCGGCGATCGTGTCGAAGATCAAGGAATCCGGCGCCGACTATCTGATGTGGGGCGGCCTGCACACTGAAGGCGGGCTCATCATCCGCCAGATGCGCGATCAGGGCATGAAGACCGTCATGGTCTCCGGCGACGGCATCACCGACAACGAGTTCTCCCAGATCGGCGGCCCCGGCGTCGAAGGCACGCTGATGTCGTTCGGTCCCGATCCGCGCAACAAACCGGCGGCGAAGGACATCGTCGCCGAGTTCAAGGCGAAGAACTTCGATCCGGAAGCCTATACGCTCTACTCCTACGCCGCCGTCCAGATCATGAAGCAGGCGGCGGAGAAGGCGAAGTCGCTCGATCCGAAGAAGGTCGCGGAAGTGATGCATTCGGGCATGACCTTCCACACCGTCATCGGCGACATCGCCTATGACAAGAAGGGCGACCGCACCAGCGTCGACTACGTCTGGTACGTCTGGGAGAAGGAGCCCGACGGCAAGATCACCTACAAGCAGATGTGACCTGACTCCTTCACCCCAGGCGGGGAGAGGGCTAGGAGAACGAGGCCCGCCGGCGACGGCGGGCCTTTCATTCTTAGAGAGAATTGTCATTCCCGGCGGACCGAAGGTCCGACCGGGAATCCAGACTTGCAGCAAGGCCTGGCGACTCTGGATTCCCGGTCAGGCCTTCGGGCCGCCCGGAATGACAACAATACTCCTGTCAACAATGATCTTCTCTGGCGCACTCCACGTACTATGCTGGTTGCAGCCGCACCTTCGGAGAACGCGCCATGCTCAAGTTCGTCGCATCGATCCTCCTCGGCGCTGCTTTGGCCGCTGCGCCGCTGCCCGCGCTTGCGCAGACGACGCAGACCGGCGCCACCACCATGCATCACACGCACGCCCACCGGCCGACCCGCTCTTACAGGAGCGAGATGCGGCACAGAAGCAACACGCACAAGGAGCGGGCGAGGGCCGGCGCCGAGCACGTGCGACAGATGCGCGTGCAGTAAGGGATCGAACCGAAGCGCCGACGCTCAGCCGGCGCGAGGCCAGGCGGCCCGGTACGCCGCCTCGATATAGGGCCCGCAGGCCAGAGGCTCGTAGAGCGCCGCGCCGCGCGCTTTCCCGCCGAGGGCCGGCGCGATCGTCGCGCCGTAGTCCGGGTTGACGAAGAACGGAATGGAAAAGCGGCCCTGACCCGTCCGGTTGGCCACCCGATGCGGCGTGGACACGAAGCGCCCGTTGGTCCAGCGCTGCATCATGTCGCCGATGTTGATGACGAAGCTGTACGGAATTGGCGGCGCCGCGATCCATTGCCCGGCGCGGTTGCGGGTCTCGAGCCCGCCGACGGAATCCTGCATGAGGATCGTCAGCGCGCCGGGATCGGTGTGCGCTTCGACGCCTTGCGCGCCGGCCTCGGGCGGCTGCGGCGGATAGTGCATCCGTTCCCTTCGGCGTGTCATCCTGTCTCACCAAATTGCAAAACGGCCTCTGAGACGCCCGGTTGCCGGGCGTTTCCGGGCGTTGCTTGTTTCGCACCGTCTCACCATATGTCACCTGAGCGCACGCTCAAACGTAGGCTGGAACGTAGGTTGAGAGGTTTGGCGGACACATGAGAACGATGAACAAACTGACGGCGATTCAGGTGCAGCAGGCGCAACGGACGCGGCCGCCCATGCTCAGCGACGGAGGCGGGCTCTACTTGCAACGCGGGTCGTCATGGGACTTCCGGTTCAAACGCGACGGCAAAGAGCGCCACATGGGCCTTGGTCCGGCGTGCGACGTGAGCCTCGCAGAGGCCCGGGCCCGTGCCTCAGCGGCCCGAAAGCTTTTGGCCGATGGATTGGACCCAATTGCGGTTCGAAGGGCTTCAGAGGCCGCCGCAAAGCGGGCAATGACCTTCAGCGAGGTCGCCGACGACCTGATTGCGTCCAAGGGGCCTCAGTGGCGAAGCGAGAAGCACAAGGCGCAGTGGCGCATGACGCTCGATGTCTACGCCGCCTCGTTGCGCGACAAGCTGCCCGCCGAGATCACGACCGCCGATGTCCTCGCCGTCCTGAAACCCATCTGGCAATCACGGCCGGAGACGGCGTCGCGGCTGAGGGGCCGCATCGAAATAGTTCTCGACGCCGCGCGCGCTCTCGGCCACATCAGCGAAGACAAGGCCAACGTCGCCAGATGGCGCGGCCACTTGGACAGGCTGTTGGCGACGCGCACCCGTCTCTCGCGCGGCCATCATAAGGCCCTCCCATTCGCCGAGGTCCCGGCGTTCGTCGCCAAGCTGCGCGCCATCGATACGACCGGCGCTCGCGCCATTGAACTTATCATCTTGACCGTCGCCAGAATGGGCGAGGCTCTGGGAATGACAAAGGACGAGATCGACTGGGAGCGAAAAATCTGGACGGTGCCTGCGACAAGGATCAAGGCCGGGCGGCCGCACCGAGTCCCCTTGGTCGGCCGGGCGCTGGAGATCATCCGGGGATGCGCAACGGCCTCGGACAGCCACTACGTCTTTCCCGGCCATCGTCACGGACGGCCCCTGTCCCATAGGTCTGTTGAACTGACCCTAAGGAGGCTGGAGGCCGACGCGACGTGCCACGGCTTCCGATCATCCTTCGCCGACTGGCGCGGCGATGCGACGCGCTTTCCGAGGGAATTGGCCGAGGCGGCGCTGGCGCATGTCATCGGCGATCAGACCGAGGCGGCGTATCGGCGTGGCGACGCGCTGGAAAGGCGGCGCGAGATGATGAACGGGTGGGCGCGGTATTGCGAAGGTCGGGCGAGAATGTCTTGGCGTTCAAGCAGCCAGCATAGCCGAAGGCCTGTCGACATAGTTAGATGTCAAAAGATCGATACCGCTGCGCCTCCGTCGGGGTCGCAGTCGACGTCGCCATTTTCCGCCGACAAGACCGGCCCTCTTAAGCTTGCGGCCCGATAGCGGGCTATTCCGCCCAGAGCGACTCGGCTGTACGATTTGAAATCTAAATCGACGCCTAGATACGTCTTGACACATTAAAGGCTAGGCTGGCTGCCGAAAGCGGAGATCGCACCTTCCCGCTGCACTCCCTTCGGAAGGTGCGCGCAAGGTGAGCGCGTGGAAGGCGATCAACTGACAAGAGCCGACGTTCTCGGCTTGGTTCTGAGGGGGGAGTGGACGCCCGATCGGGCGGAGAACTGGGCCAAGCGTCTTGGCTTCCCACCCTTCGCCGAGAAGCCGGACGCCGCCTTCTACGACCCGATCATGGAACTAAATTGGACGCTTTGCATGGCGCTTGTCTGGATTACATCGCGCGACATCGACGAGGTTCGCGAGATATGGCGGAAATGGCGGAAGGCCCATGTAACGTGGCAGCCGAACGAGGCCGGGGGTTATTCGCTTGAGCGGCTGCAACCACGGCCAGATGAAATGTCCATCTTGCGAAGATACTCGGACGTTGCGGGGCCGGCAGTCGAATCGCTTTGGAAAAAATTGGAAACCGGCGCGATCGTAGCCACGGGAATAAGCAAGCGGGAGGGCGTCCGACGCTCCATCGGCTCGCTGGATTGGTGCGACCTGATAGTGGGCGGCAGTTACCCCGTCGCGGCGTTCGTTCTCGAAGGCGTTTATCACGACAGATGGGGGAGCGAGGCGTTCGAAAAGGTCCTGCTTCCCGTCGAACAGGTGCTGCGCGCTTTCCCGCCGGGGGGCGGTGCGGCGGACGAAATTGGTCCCACCGAAGATGAAGTTCGAACTCTCATCCGCAAGGCCAGAGACGAAAATGGCGGTTTCATCTCACAAGAGAACGGCGCGCGAATTGTGCGGGAAGAATGGCCGACCTTCAACAAGAAGCGCGCCATGGAGTTGGTGCGAGAGATTACCGGTAATACGATACCGGGGCCAAAAGGGCCGCGAAGGAAATTGTGCGAATAATTGTGCGGGGGGAATTTTCGGCCGCCGAATTAGACATTTGGATTCGGCTGAGAAAGGCATCTATTTGACTAGACCGTAAGCGACGCGCCGGAATCGGCCGGAGCGTCAAGAGATGCGGTCAAATGTTCCAACAGCACACGAACCCAAGAGCGGCGTGCCCTGTCCGTCGCCGAAACGGCAAGGACGTGCGGAAATGAGCGTCACCAAGAAACCCGGACGCGACAATAACAATCCGCCGTCACTGGTGCCGCTGGTGCGACCCGGCGGCCCGGCAAAGATCGGGTGGCGAGCGCCAGCTTGATGTTGGCCGTTTCCAGAAGCTTCAGCAGCCGGTTGCGCTCGGCCGCTTGGCTCTCGGTGAGCTTGCGGCGGTAGCGCAACAGCTCGC
>Ga0209040_10002267_pt1 | contig 15182 bp, 16 predicted proteins | sample BogFormECP12_OM3_FD_188240 | JGI IMG/M metagenome (GOLD analysis project Ga0209040, IMG submission 188240) | Bog forest soil microbial communities from Calvert Island, British Columbia, Canada - ECP12_OM3 (SPAdes) (version 2) | ecosystem: Environmental > Aquatic > Freshwater > Wetlands > Bog ...
AGGTCCTGAACGTGTTCAACGTGTTTGGTTTCGGCCTCGAGCTTTTTGACGATCTGGTCGTAGTACGTGTGCGCCTCGTTGCCGAGCGGATTTTGGCCCTCCAGAACGATCATCACCGAGCTGTTGGACTTGTACTCGCCGAATACCTCACCCACGTGCTTGGTCGCGATCACCGATTGCGCGTCGTCGGGGCTCATCGACACCGAGCGCATCTGCCCGACGATGTCGAGCTGCGGGACAACGGTGTTGAGCACCGCGATGATCGCGATCCAGCCCAGGATGATGGGTACGGCAAACGTACGGATGAAACGCGGAATCGTAGGCCGCGCTGCATGTTTGGCGACGGGAATGGCGTCGGTTCGGGCGTCGTCGAAGCGTGTGCTCATGCTGATTTCACCAAGCAGAAGGTCAGGGCGTGCACGCCGTTAGATATTTTCTCGGCCTTGACCTCGTTATCGATGGTGATACGGCAACCGAGGTAATCACCGTCGCTTTGTGCCGAGATGTTCGGGAACACCGAAGGGGCGGTCGTACTGAGCACCAACGTCCACGGCAGCGGCGCTCCGTCTATCCGCTGCGGATCGGCGCTGAGATCTAGATAGTTAACGTTGGCGCGCGGCGCCGATCCGAAGATCTCGTATTTGACGACCTTGGGTTTGAACGGCTTGGAGTCGTCTACCCGTGCGCTGGTCACGCCGGCGGCGTTCTCAGCGCCGAAGAACGACTTGACCCGTGCCACGGTGAAGCCACCGACCACCATGACCGCCGCAATCAACAGCGGCAGCCACGCGTTGCGGACAACCTTCGATAACTGCACCTAGATGCTTTCTCTCCACGAGTTACGTTGCACCACAACGAGCTTCGTTAGTTGCAGGGACTCACGCGGTCGCCCATGCGTGGGCGGGTACCGTTGTAAGACCATACTACATAATGTGCATATTTTGCAGAATGTGCAACAATTACCAGCGGTGTTTCAGATCACTTCGTGAAAATGCTGTTGACCAGCGCAGCAGCGCGCTCGACGTAGGGCATCGGTGTGTCCTCCGCATCCTTGGGCCCGCCGCTCGTCCAGCTCTCGATGCCGGAACGCACGGCCGTCAATGCCAGCGCAGAGATCAACGCGGGTATCTCGTCGTCGGGCCCCATCGCTTGGCGACGGGCGACGATGTCGGTCAAGTGTTTTTGAAACCGCTCCAAGTCGGCCAGGAAGGCAGACAACACCGCAGGGGTCGTTTTGGCGAGTTCCAGCATGCCTTCCGCCTGTTCGCGCGCCGGGGGCATGTCGCGGAGATGGTGTGCCGCCAGGGTGATCAGCTCTGCCAGGACCACTGAATAGGGGGCAGGTCCGGCCGCGACGAAATCGGCGACCAGCTCTGGCGGTATGTCAGAGGGGCCGTAGGCGATCGCCGACTCTTTGTTCGGGAAGTAGTTGAAGAACGTGCGCGATGAAATCCCGGCCTCGACACAGATTTCTTCGATGGTCACCTTGTCGAAGCCGCGCTCGCGCGCCAGCCGCACCGCGGCATCGCGGATATCCGCGCTGGTCTGACGGCGGCGCCGTTCGCGCAGGCCCATCTGAGTCCCCACCCGCCCATCGTTGCACGTAATGCAAACATTGCAGCCAAATGGCGTCGAGCCTGTTGGCAGAGCGTGATCGGTCGGCGGCTCAAGCCACGCGAGTTGTTGGACTGTCGATCACGGAGTATTCGGTCGCGTCGCCGGCGACTACCCGGCTCGGCTCACCGTGCACGCTCACCGGGATATCGCCGGCCAGCGTAATCCGGTGCATCCGGCGGGGCTGCATTCCGTAATCGGAGACGGCGTAGTGCTGGGTCGCACGGTTGTCCCACATCGCGACGTCGCCGAGTTCCCAGTTCCATCGAATCGTGTTCTCTAGCCAGGTAATACGATCCTGGAAGATCCGGAACAGGGCCTGTGACTCGCTGCCGGTCACGCCCAAAATGCGCTTGACAAAGTTACCGAGGAGCAGCGCCCGCTCGCCCGTCTCCGGATGCACCCGCACCACCGGATGGTGCGTTTCGAAATGTGCCGAATGAAATTCGGCAGCGTACTTCAACACCGCGTCGGGGTTGGACTGTAACGCCGCCAACTTGGCCGGATCGATTTGGGCGTAGTCGAACTCGTTGCTATGCATCGCCCACAGGCTCTCAGCGAGCTGCTGCAGAGGCTGCGGCAACTGCTGGTAGGCAGCCACGGTCGACGCCCAGGTGGTGGTGCCGCCGTAGGAGGGCAGTTCGACGGCCCGCAGGATGGAGGCTTTGGGAACCCGGTCAACGAAGGTGACGTCGGTGTGCCACTGGTTGGCGCCTTGACCGTCGAAAGACTCCAGCCGCATGACCCGGCTTCCTTCGAATTTCAGGGTGGGGTGCGGGGTCGTTGGGACACCCAGGCTTTCCGCGAAGGCGAAGTGTGACTCGTCGTCCAGGTGCTGCTGACCGCGGAAGAACAACACTCTGTGCTGTGCGAGTGTCCGATTGATCGCGGCCGCGGTTTCAGCATTGAGTTCACCGAGTCGCACGCCCTCGACCCGCGCACCGATGTTCTCGCTCAGCTTCACCACACGGAGATCACTGCTCATGGCCGTCCCTTCCCGTCTTTCATCGTGTAGGCGGCTGTCTACATGACGGTCATCCGCTACTGTACACAGATGGCTACATCGCAGGCAACTGTCGCGGTCACCGCGAAACCAATCGGCAAAGAGGAGGTCGTCGCCGCCGTCCTGGAAGCGGCAGGCGAGCTATTCGCGGAGAAGGGTCCGGCTGCCACATCGATTCGTGAGGTCGCCGCACGGGCCGGGGTGAACCACGGCCTGCTGCATCGCCATTTCGGGAGCAAACGCCAACTGCTCGCAGCGACTCTGCAGCATCTCGCCGATTCCGCGGCGGCGCTGCGTGATTCCGGGGCGCCGGTGGAGCAACTGGAGGCCGCGCACGAACATCAGGCGCGCGTCATGGTGCGTTCGACGCTCGACGGATTTCCCATCGAAGAACTCCAGAAGCGCTTTCCCGGGATGGAACGGTTCCTGGACCAGGTGAGCCCCGGCCACACCGACGAACGCGAGGCACGGTTGTCGGCCGCCCACGCGATGGCATTGCAATTCGGGTGGGGGCTGATGGCCCCAACCTTGCGGGTCGCGTTCGGCCTCAAGGACCTCAGTGATGCCGAGATCCGGGAAGCAGTAGCAGAGCAAGTCGCGAAAATCGTTGCACCGCAATGACTGACCACCGCGACAGCTCAAGCGGTGTCAGCGAACGCCAGTCTCACCTGAAGTCGCGTGGCCCAACCGAGCGGAGACATCCGTTTGCGCATCGGAGTGCGACAAAACGAAGTGCCCGAACAGCCCGGTGACGTGCAGGACCCGTTCCAGGATAGGCGGTCGGTGGTCGAGATGAAGACGGACACCTGCCTGGGAGGTGCGGCGGTAGATGAGAAGCAGGCCGGACAGGGCCGCCGAGTCGAGAAACGTCAACCCGTCGAAATCGAGATGCAGATTCGCCAGGTCGACCTGTTCGCCCAGTAACCGCGTTGCGGTGTCGACCACCTCATCGACGGTCAAGTAGTCGAGGTCACCAACGACCCGCAAGCAGGCCGATCGTGCTGTCGTGGTGATAGTCAGGGAAAGAGTCATGCAGCGGCACCAATAACACTCGTGGTTGCGGTACGGACTTCAGAGAGACTCAAGCCGTGTACCTTCCCCGGGTGTGGCCGTCGACCACGCTGAGGTGTGTGCGGCGCGGGGCGGTAATGGCCACGACGGCAATGTCGTCGTGGACCTCCTGACCGACCCACTGCGTGGCGAGCACCATGACGCGTTCGACCACCGCCTCGGCCGGCATTCCGGCACACTCGGCCAGCGCGGCCTTCAACCGCTGCTCGCCGAACATGTACCCGCCCAGCGAGTCGCCCCGTGCCTCTATGACTCCATCGGTGTACAGCACACACGTCTCGCCGGGCGCCAGCGAAGTTTCAAACGACCGCACTGTGATGCTCGGCAAAGCGCCGACGAGCGTGCCGCGGGTATCAGCCTGTTCCACCTGCCCGCCGTCGCGCACGATCAGCGGTGGCAAGTGGCCGGCGCAGGTCAACCGCAGGCCCACCTCGCCGTCTCGGTGGGCGACCGAGGCCAGCACCAAGGTAGCGATACGGGCGTGTTCGGTGGAAAGCATTACGCCGTTGAGTAATTCGAGCACAGCCCCGTGGTCTCCGGCCAGTGGCGTCAACGCCTGCAGCGTGTTGCGGATCTTGCCAGTGAGCATGGCGGCATCTAGTCCCTTGCCGCACGCATCGCCCAGCACCACCAGCGTCTCGCCTTCGGGGGTCGCCGCGGCGTGTAAGTCGTAGAAGTCGCCGCCAACGACCTCGTAATTCTCCGAAGCCCAGTAACCGCCGGCGAACTCAATTCCGTGCACCGGGTGTAACTGCGGAGGCAACAGATCGCGCATCAGCGTGCGGGTGGTCGCGGCCTGCTCCGCATACAGCCTTGCGGCAGACAACGCCGCGCCGGCCCGCGCGGCGAACAATCGCGCAAGCACCGCTTCGCCTTCGCTGAAGACCGCCTCGTCGGTATGCCGCAGCAGCACCAGCGCTCCTGCCGAAACACCGTGCCCTGGCAGCGGAGTGATCATCGCCGACCCCACCGCCCCGGTAAAGCTATGCGGGATTAGCCAATCCGGCAGTGTCGAGGGGTCGATCCAGCGTGAGGGAACCGGCGGGAACCCGCGCAGCGCCTCACTCAAACCTGGGACCACTGTCGGATCAGCATTGACGCTGCGCTGCTCCACCGCACCGGATGAGTCACTGTAAAAGATCGGCATCCGTCGGCCGCGGCCTGCAGGCCCTACCACCACCGCGGCTCCCGCTAGGTGTCGGGCCGCCATGTTCACGGTGGCTTCCCGGCAGCGATCGATGTTCACTGACGCCGTCAACACCGACGACGCCTCGAGCAGAAACGCCGCGCGTTCCTGCTCGCGCGCCAGCGCGTGCTGCGCCTCCCGCAACACCTGGCCGGAATCCTCGACCAGCGACCACGCCACCTCTCCGCCCGGAAGCATCGCCGGGTGCGCGTCGAACTTACGCCCGGCCACGCAGCCGGATACGAAAGACAACCCCTGACCGTCTGGAGCCGAAGATGGCTGCACGAGAAGGTCGTGTGCTTGCGACAGCCACCCAGCCGTGTCCTCGACGCGACTGCCCGGTATCGCCGCGGGCAACAAGCACTGGGCTGATGCACTTGATGCCCGGACCACTCCTGCCTGGTCGACGACCAGCGTGGGGCAGGGAACGTACGTCCACAGCGATTCAAGATCGGTCTCGACATCTACGGGAGACCGCTTTTGCATGGCAATTGACCTACGAATCGTCGTATCGACTTAACTAGCGTTAGCCCGCAGTTTAAGCACATCCATCGTCACGGTGAAAGGCTCGCTTACGCCCAATTAGGCGGATGTGTAGAAACTGGTTGGCACGCGGGCGATCTCAGCAGTCGGCTGAGCATTTGCTTCCGCTGAGGACAGCAACTCTCGTCGGCTGACCATAACCGGTTCTAACTTGAAGGTGCCCGCTCTGTTGTAGCTGGTCCGCGAGCGCTACGGTCGGTAACACAGGCGACGGAGGTTGGTATGGCCGGGAAAATCCCGCTGGTTGACTATCTGGTGCTCGACGACGGCGATCCGCATCTGATCGCGCAGGAATGCGCCAACTGCGGCGCCCGCTTCTTCGACCGACGCAACGCGTGCGCGGCGTGCTTCGCGACCGGGTTCACGACGGTCCCGGTCGCGACCGAGGGGACGGTGCGGGCGTTCACGATTGTCACCTTCGCCGCACCGGGCGTCCCCACCCCGTTTGTGGCGTCCGTGGTCGACTGCGACGGCACCCAGGTGCGCGCAAACCTGATCAACGTCGAGCCCGATCCCGAGCACGTCCGCGACGGGATGAAGGTGCGCCTGACGACCTACCCAATGGGGACCGACTCGGCAGGTACCGAAGCGATCGGCTTCGGCTTCGAGCCCGCCGAATGACCAACGAGCACCGAATCGCGTGAGAAAGGAGCAGCGACGATGAGCGCCAGCGACGAGATTTGGATTCTCGGGATCCGGATGACGAAGTTCGGCAAGCACCCCGACAAGGACACTGTCGACCTGGCGGCCGAGGCTGCGACCGGCGCGCTTGCCGACGCCGGCGTGACCATGGCCGACATCGGTGCTATTGCCGCCGGGAACCTGATGGCCGCGAATGCCGGGATCGGTCAACAGCTGCAAAAGCAGATCGGCCAGACCGGCATCCCGGTGTACAACGTGGCCAACGCCTGCGCCACCGGGGCAACCGCGCTGCGAACCGCCATCATGGCGGTCAAGGCCGGCGAGGTGAAGTACGGATTAGCGGTCGGCGTGGAGAAGCTTTCCGGCGCAGGGCTGCTCGGCGCGGGCGGCAAGAAGAAGGCCGAGGCCGACGTCTGGGAGCCCAAGGGCCGCTACGGCGCTGTCGCGCCGGTCGACGGGCGGATCGGCACGGAGGCCATGCCTGGTGTGTTCGCCCAGATCGGCACCGAGTACGGCCACAAGTACGGTGGGACGAGCTTTGAGCTGTTCGCCAAGATCAGCGAGAAGAACCACGCTCATTCGACGCTGAACCCACTGGCCGCCTACCAGAAGAAGTTCACCCTCGAGCAGATCATGAACGACGTCATGATCGCCTACCCGAACACTCGCCCGATGTGCTCGGCCAACTGCGACGGCGCCGCGGCGGCGATCGTCTGCAACGGCGAGACGCTGAAGTCGCTGTCACTCGAGCAGCGGCGGCGCGCGGTGAAGGTGTCGGCGTCGGTGCTGACCACCGACCCCTACGAGGAGGGCTGCCAGGTCCTGCCGAACGTCAACACGCTGACCCGCAACGCCGCCGCGACCGCCTACCAGCAGGCCGGCGTCGGCCCGACCGATTTGGACTTGGTTGAGCTGCACGACTGCTTCGCCACCGCCGAGCTGGTGCACTACGACAACCTGATGCTTTGCGAAGAAGGTGGCGCCGCAGAATTTTTCAACTCGGGTGCCACCTGGCGCGACGGCTCGACACCGGTGAACGTGTCGGGCGGGCTGCAGTCCAAGGGCCACCCCATCGCTGCCACCGGCATCGCCAACATCTGGGAGATCTGCCATCACCTTCGCGGCGAAGCGGGCGATCGTCAGATTGAGAACGCCAAAGTCGGGCTGGCCCACGTGATCGGTCTGGGCTCCGCCTGCGGCGTGCACATCCTGGAAAAATCAGCAGCCTAGACAGGCGGGAGCTAAAGAGGGCTACAGGAAGGACGGCAGTGAACGAAGAGCAACGCAACGTGATGGCATCAGGGCGTGGCTTCATCGCTGCGCTGGATCAAAGCGGTGGAAGCACCCCAAAAGCTTTGAAGCTATACGGGATTGCCGAGGACGCCTACCACGGCGACGAGCAGATGTTTGATCTCGTCCACCAGATGCGTGAGCGCCTGATGTCGAGTCCGAGCTTCTCCGGGGACAAGATCCTGGCAACCATTCTTTTCGAGCAGACCATGGACCGTGCCATCAATGGCGAGGACACCGCGGCGTTCCTGTGGAAGCAAAAGCACATCGTGCCGTTCGTGAAGGTCGACCAGGGACTCAGCGACGCTGAAAACGGTGTGCAGCTGATGAAGCCGATGACGAAACTCGATTCGTTACTCGAGCGGCCGTCGATAAGGGCATTTTCGGTACCAAAATGCGCTCGTTTATCCAGGAAGCGAACGACGACGGGATCAAAGCCATCGTCGACCAGCAGTTCGATTACGCGCACACAATCGCCGAGGGCGGGCTCATGCCGATCATCGAGCCCGAGGTAAGCATCAAATGCCCCGACAAGCCCCAAGCGGACAGGCTGCTCGTGGAAGAGCTGAAGAGCAGGCTCGACGGGCTGCCCGGCGACGGGCAAGTCATGCTCAAGCTCACGTTGCCCGACGAGGACAACCTGTATGCGCCGCTGATTGAGCATCCTCGCGTTCTGCGTGTGGTCGCGTTATCCGGTGGCTACAGCCTCGCGGAGAGTTGCACGATTCTGGCCCACAATCACCGCCTGATCGCCAGCTTCTCGCGAGCGTTGACCGAGGGGTTGACCGTCGACCAGAGCGATGCGGACTTCGACGAGAAGCTCAAATCGAATATCGATGAGATCTACGCCGCCTCGCTGACATAGCCGCTGCCTGATTGGCGAGCCCGCCTCCGTGCGGCGACCCAGATATCTTGCCCACCCATCGCCTTTATGTGCCCGTAATCGTCAATTACGCTGCGGTGCAACGTCGGAGGTTATGATTCTGCGCGGAAACAGCCTTCGAAATGACCGTTCTCGATCCCGACGGTCTGCATGAACGAATGCGCGACGACCGGCCCGACTAGTCGAAACCCCTTATTCCGCAACGTCAGGGAAAGTCGACGGGACTCCGGGCTCGCCATCCGGCCATCGGCCCAGCTTCGCAGTCGGTGGTGCTCACGCGGTTGATGTTGCCACGCCAGTTGCGACAAAGAGTATTTCGATAGAAGACGAGCGTTGTGCAGGGTCGCTTCGATCTTTTGCCGATTGCGGATGATTGACGTATCGCCCATCAATCGCTCGACGTCGGCGGCGGCCATCGCGGCCACGGCCGCGGGTTCGAACCCGTGAAACGCTGTGCGCAGGTTGTCTCGCTTGTCGAAGACTGTCGCCCACGACAGGCCGTTTTCGAAGTACGTCAGGACGAGCGCTTCGAACAGCATGGCCTCGTCGCGGGTCGGCCTTCCCCATTCGTGATCGTGATACGCGGTCAGATCGCGGCCCGTCTCGGTAGCCCAACGACAGCGGGTGACGCCGTCGGCGGCGGTTACCACGGTCGCCAGTTGTGGCGGCATATCGACACCGGCCATCGCCTTCATCTAGCGGCCTTACCGACTGTATTCGAGTGTTGCCATTGGGCTTTCGTCATCCTGCTTGAGGATTCTCCAGAACTAGCGCAATGCCCTGCCCCGAGCCGATGCACACACCGGTTACCCCGTATCGCGCGTTGCGTTCACGCAGTTCGGTGGCCAGGGTCAGCACGTACCGAGTGCCCGAGGCGCCGAACGGGTGCCCAGTGGCGACAGCTCCCCCGTTAGGGTTGAGTTTGTCGTCGGGGATCGTGAAACCGTCCAGTTGGTTGGATAGCTCACGCAGCACTCCAAGTGCTTGTGCGCTGAATGCTTCGTGCACTTCCCAAACATCGACTTGGTCGGGGGTGAGTCCGGCGCGTTTGAGCGCCAAAGGAATCGCCCACGCCGGGGCTAGCCCCATGATCAGTGCATCGAGCGCGTAGACCGCCGACGACACCACCCTGGCCAACGGAGCGACACCGAGCTCGGCCGCCTTCTCTCCTGACGCGATCACGACCGCGCTGGCCCCGTCGGTGAGTGGGGATGAGTTGCCGGCGGTCATCTGGGTGGTGCCGGACTGGACCGGCAGAGCGGCCAGCCGTTCGACGGTGGTGTCATCGCGAATGAACTCATCGTGCTCGAACACCCGCGCCGGGGTTTTCTTGGTTGCCGGGATCGGCACTGGCATAATCTCTTTGGCTAGTCGGCCTGAATCACGAGCCGCTGCGGCGTGCTGTTGGGACCTTAAGGCGAACGCATCGATCTCCTCGCGTGTCAACCCGTAACGATCGGCGACGTTCTGCGCCGTCTCGATCATCGAGATGTAGGCGTTACGGGCCAACAGGGTCGGGTTTGGCGGGCCGCCAGCCCCGGCCCACATCGTGTCGAGCAGGAAAACGGGGCCGCGGGGGGAGAACGGTGCGTCCCCTTTCATGTAGGCCCAGCCTGATCGGGACATCGACTCGACCCCGCAGGCGATGCCGACATTCAAGTCGCCGGCCATGATCGCATGGCTGATAGCCACCGTCGCGCTCACTGACGAACCGCAGAACCGATTGATCGTGGCGGCGGCGACACTGTCGGGAAAGCCGGCGGCCAGTGCGGCCCATCGGGCGACGTCACCCATGCCTTCGTGGGCTACGTTGACGCAGCCGGCGATGATGTCTTCGACCTGCTCAAGAGGCACCCCGACGTGCTCACAGGCACCTCGCATCGTCATCCCCAACAGATCATCGAGCCGCAGGTGCGACAGGGATCCCCCGTAGCGCGCGAACGGTGTACGCGTCCCGCCGAGAACGAATGCGTCAGTCATATCTGTCACCTGTCCGAAGGCACCTCAGCGAATCCCGGTTCTCCGCCGTCGGCAACGGAATTGAACCGGATCCGAGTCTCGAGGCGTTCGCTGATCTCTCGCACCGCATCATCCGGAAGTGCAGTGACATCGAAATTTTCTCTGATGCGTGACGGCGTAACGGATCCCGTGAGAACCGCGGTGCCACGCTGAATGCCCCAGGCCAAAAGCACTTGCGCAGGCGTCTTTTCAACCCGCTGAGCGATAGAGACGATGAGAGCGTCGTCGAGCAGCCGCGGTTCCAGCGCGTGCCCCAGCGCCGCGAACGCCAACAAGATGATCCCATGTGACTTGCATAATTCGTGGAGTTCCCATTGCGGGTGATACGGGTGCGACTCCACCTCGACGACCGCCGGCTTGATTCGGGCGGTATCGATGATCCCTCGGGTGCGTGCCGCGTCGATGTCGGACAGGCCTACCGCCCGTGAAAGTCCTTCGTCGACAAGGGCCTCCATCGCAGACCAGGTTTCCTCTAACGTAACTCCCTCGTCGTAGATGACAGCTCCATGCGGGTGACGGGGATCTTGGTCATCTCCGGGCTGGAACGCGAACGGGGTGTGCACCAGATACAGATCGACGGCATCGAGCCCGAGCCTGTCCAGGCTGGCTTGTAACGCGGGCTTGACCCGTTCGGGTCGATGGTTGTTGTTCCACAGCTTTGTGGTCACAAACAGGTCCTCGCGGCGCACCGTCCCGTCCGCGAACAACTCTTTGAGTGCCGCGCCGACCTGCGCTTCATTGCGGTATCGCTCGGCAGCATCGAGGTGGCGGAAGCCCACCTCGACCGCTGTCTTGACGGCATCTCGGGTCTTTCTGTTATCCGAGAGCGAAGTCCCGAACCCCAGCGCCGGGATCTCACCGCTGGCGTTGTTCAGGACAAATTTGTGCTGATTGAGATTCTCATTCGATGCCATGGCTGTCAGCCTTTTCTATTTATTGAGACGGCGCGTAGATGCTGTCTGCGGCTACCGACGCGACTCCGAGCTCGGCTGCGACCGCATCGACCGCACGCCGGGCAACGTCGAGGTTCACCCCGCCGTCGGAGGTGTAATACGGATGGATGTAGCGCTCGTAGTAGCGCTGCACCTCTTGATGTGTCATCCGGTCCAGAAACGACGCGATGTATTTGATGGTCAGATCGGGTTGGTCGGCCATAGTTTTCAGGGCGCGCTGGTTGGCCCGCACCAGCGCCTGCACCGCCGGGCTGTCGATCGGATTGTGGGTTGCGTCCACCGCGATTCCTACGGTGGGAATCTGGAACTGATCTCCCACCCAGGCCAGCACGTGGAAACCCTCCTCTTGGGCGACTTGCTCAGGTCCAAGGGTGCTGCCGACGTAGGCGGCGTCGATGGAGCCGTCACGCAGGTGCCGCAGGTCCATTTGGTAGTCACCCGGATGCCGCGCCACGCATTGCACGTCGCGGTCGGGGTCCAGACCGTGCTGACGCAGCACGATGCGTGCGAAGCACCCAGGCGGAGTATTTGCCGCATGTACGGCGAGCCGGCGCCCGCGTAGGTCCGCCATGGATGTCACGCTGGCGTTGCCGAGAAACCAGAACAATGGACGGTCGGTGTTCATGCTCAGCACGGTCCATTCGAAGCCGTCGGTCAGCCGCGATAACACCGCCCGGCCGAGCCCGATGGTCGCACAGGAGCGCACACGCGTTATGTCCCAGCGGGTTCCATCCCGCAAGGCAACGTGGACGCCCTCGTCTTCGAAGTAGCCCTCCTGATCGGCCACGTAGGCGACCAACTCCTCATGGATGCCGCGCCCGACATAGGCGAGATCGATTGTTTGCATGCCGAGAGTCCTTCCTCCGTTTGGATGAGATGCGATGCAGCGCAGCCGCATTCAGTCCATCGTCAGGCCGCCATCGAGCGGGAAATAGTGGCCGGTGGTGAAACCGGAATCCTCACTCGCCAAGAAAGCCAACGTTTCGGCCACCTCGTCGGGCGTGACGAGTCGTCCCATCGGCGCAGCCGCACCGAGCGAACGCAGCTGTTCGGGGGTCAACTTCTGGTTCATCGACGTACCCTGCACCGTTGCCGGTGCGACGAGGTTGGCGGTGATACCGTGCGGCGCCAGCTCGAGTGCGATGTAGCGGGCAAACTGATTCACGGCCGCCTTTGGGACGCCGAGGTTGATCATGCCGTTGCGCGGATGCCGCGATGGCTCGGCGGTGAGATAGAGCAGGCGGCCATAGCCACGCGACGTCATGCCCGGCACAACCGCTTTGGTGAGAAGGAAGGCGGCGTGCAGCTCTCGGTCCAGCTTTCCGCCGAGCTGTTCCCAGGTCAGATCGGCGAAGGAGACGATGTCGTAGGGGATCAGTGCGTTGTGCACCAGAACGTCGACTCGGCCCCACCGCTGTTCGGTGTCGCCGACCATCGCCGAGACGTCATCCGGGATGGTGACGTCGGCCCGAACCGCCACCGCCTCACCGCCGGCCGCTGTGATCGCCGCGACCACCTCGTCTGCCTCCTCGGCGCTCGAGTGGTAGTTGACGACCACTCGGAGCCCGCGCTCGGCGAGGACCCGCGCCGTCGCGGCACCGATTCCCCGGCTGGCTCCAGTGATGATCGCGACTCGTGACATCAGAGTTGGCCTCCGGGTGAAGAGAAGAGCTCGTTAATCCACAGGTGAATCGGGCCGACCACGCCGTCCAGACTCGCGGGTTAGGCATGCGTTCGCGCCAGTAAAAGTCCGCGGCCCTATCGGCGAGTTCGCCCCAGTTTCTTCAGGACGTCTTCACGAGCAGATGCTACGGCGCGAAACATTGCCGGTATAGATGTCGACCGCAGATTTAATGCCCACGATCTGCGTGGCATCCCAATGACGCGCTCTTCGCCTATGGCGTGCGCACGACGTTGCTGACATGATCGCTATCGTGGAATCTCCGCCGATGCATGCCTGGATGAGGGCCGACACCATGCCACTCGGACTTCATCCTGACGAACGCGCGATCAGCCGATTGTCGATGATCCGATGACAGCACCCGAGGCGGTTCGCCATTCGCGGATTCAACTTGCGCACGGACAGGGCGCGATGCCCGCCGTCGGGTTTGGCACGCTCATTCCGGATCTCGCCGCGACCAAGCAGGCCACCAAGGCCGCACTGGGAGTGGGGTTTCGACATCTCGATTGCGCAGAGCGGTACCGTAACGAAGCGGCCGTGGGTGACGCGCTGCGCGAGATGTTCAAGGCCGGATCGGTTCAGCGCGAAGAGCTGTTCGTCACCACCAAGTTGTGGAACACCAATCATCGCCCGGAGCGCGTCAGGCCCGCCTTCGACGCCAGCCTCAATCGCCTTCAAATCGACTACGCCGATTGCTATCTGATCCACACGCCATTCGCCTTCCGCCCCGGCGACGATCAAGATCCGCGTGACGAGAACGGTCAGGTGATCTATGACGACGGAGTCACGTTAGCGGACACGTGGGCCGCGATGGAGGCCCTCGTCGACGACGGCCGCTGCAGGTCGATCGGCCTGTCGGATGTCACATTGGAAAAGGTACGGGAGATTGTGGCGATCGCACGCATCAAGCCGGCCGTGGTGCAAGTCGAATCGCACCCATACCTTCCCGAATGGGAACTGCTCTCCTTCTGCCAGGAACATGGGATCGTGCTGCTGGCGTTCGCGGCACTGGGACATTCGTCGGTGCCAAACCTGTTGGAGGATCCGGTAATTACAGCTGCCGCAGGACGCCTAAGCATGACACCCGCTCAGGTTGTCCTGTCCTGGGCTGTGCAGCGCGGTACCGCTTACCTGACCACTTCGACCAAGGCTGCGCGCATCCAAGAGAATTTTGAGATCGCGACACTCCCTGAAGACGTCATGTCCGACATTCGAAACCGCATCACCACCAACGTCAGGTTCAACACAGTGATAGCCAGCGGCGTGCCTGGGTTCATTCCTCGCAGCACGTGACCCGAACGCCACCGGACAGAGGTCGAAGCACTACTCCTACTGAGGTAGCGTTTTGACGAGTCTTCGGTAGTTCAAGGGTGGAGCGAGGAGCGGAGTAATGGAATCGGCTTTGTTTGGGTTTGTGACCATAGTCGCCCTTGCCTTGGCGTTCTTCTTCGCTGCCTTTGCTGGTGTATACGTGAGGCGGCTCGAGGCTCGGACCTTTAATCCGATAGGCGACGAAATAGGCAGTGCCAGAACAGTTACGCGCAAAGTGCGCAAGGGCGAGCCCATGTCGGCGGATGAGTTGGACTATGCGAAGCAAATCGTCGGTGCTCGTAGCTCCGTGATGACGTTCTGCATCCCCGCCACTCTGTTCATGCTGGGACTCTTTTATGTGTTCGGGAGTCTTTACCACTTGCATGGAGCAACGCCATCCGAACGGACATTTCTCGGAGTGTTCCCCATGTTGGCCGCCACGAACTTCACGACTCAGATTCTCCGCAGCATAAGGTTGAAAAGGCGTCTGCGGAAAATTTCATGAAGCAAATCAACGCATGTGGTGCTGCCGTTTCGGTGATTTCCGGTGCGTCGGACGTTGATTCTTACGCGCTGCCGACTGGACCAACAGGTGATAACGTCGCCCCTTGCTCGCGTTCCTGCGAAGGCTGGTAGTGTCATATCGCCCATATCTCAACCTAGTTGATATATGGCCAAGATAGGCGAAGCGAGAACACGAGGTCGGGGACCGGATTCCGGAAGGTGATGGAGTGAGCCCTCGTTCAGTCGGCAGGACTGTCTTGGCGCGAGTCTGGATGCCTTTAGTTGCTGTCGTTGCGGTCGGCGTGGGTGCGGTGGCCATGTGGAAGGTGCACCAGTTTTCCGAGCCGCCTCCTGTCGTCACCGTCAATGAACCGGCAGCACCTCCGGAGTTCAGTATCAAACGGCTCACGTATGAGTTGTTCGGCTCCGTCGGGCAAGGGGGGATGCTCGTCTGGGTGGACATCGACGGGCATCCGCATCAG
>Ga0209040_10002269_pt1 | contig 15178 bp, 13 predicted proteins | sample BogFormECP12_OM3_FD_188240 | JGI IMG/M metagenome (GOLD analysis project Ga0209040, IMG submission 188240) | Bog forest soil microbial communities from Calvert Island, British Columbia, Canada - ECP12_OM3 (SPAdes) (version 2) | ecosystem: Environmental > Aquatic > Freshwater > Wetlands > Bog ...
CCGACGTCGTTACCCCGGACGGGATGGAGGTCAATGCCGCCTGGACGCCGCAGCATCGCCGCCTGCTCGAGACCGTCGCGCGTGAGCCGGCGGTGGCGCGGATTTTTGTCAATGCGGCGATCAAACAGGCACTGTGCCGTGAGGCAGGCTCGGACCGGGCTTGGCTGGCGAAAATTCGGCCGTGGTGGGGCCACAATTACCATTTCCATATTCGCCTTTCCTGCCCGGGCGGCGACCCGGAATGCCATAATCAGGCACCGCCGCCGCCGGGAGATGGATGCGGCAAAGAACTCCAATGGTGGTTTACCGACGAGGCGCTTCACCCGGCACCGTCACCACCTCGCAAACCCCTCCGGCTCGCGGATCTGCCGCGGGCTTGTGCCGCGTTTGTCGCAGCCCCAAGTGGTCAGGCCCTGCGCGTCGCGCCCCAGGCGCGGTAAAAATGACAGGGCAGAATGACGCGGTTGGATGATCGGATGCGAGATCTGCAACTCGACAATTGGGACCGCACTGCGTCACGTCGCCGACGTTGGCGGGCGACCGCGACGTGGCTCGCTTTCGTCGCATTGCTGAGCAACCTCGTGTCGCCGTTGGCGCTCTCGATTGTTGTCCCGCTTATCGAGCCGGATCGCGACACCCTCAGTGTGGGTCTTTGCAGCGGATGGCGGGGCGATCCGACTGGCAACACCAAGCCCGGGCTGCTGGTGCAGCATTGCCCCCTGTGCACGGTGCCGGTTGCCCCGCTGCCCCGACCGCCGAGCTTCGCAGTCCCTGGCGAGGTTGCCGACAACGGCCAGCTGCAGCTTCGGACGACTGTAGCGGTCGCTTCGATCCGCCATGGTGGGATGCAAGCGCGCGCTCCGCCGTCGGTGGTCTGAACCCCCTCCCCAATCATAATCGAAACGATCCCCGCGGCTGCCTCTCGGGGCCTCCGCTGATCTCGAAAGGAATTCCGATGTCGATCAAGCTTATCGCATTCGCGGTGGGTCTCGTCATTGCGAACTCAGCGCTGGCGCAGCCGGCCCAGCTCGAAGTCAACAACCCTTGGGCACGAGCGACTCCAGGCAAGGCTGAAAATGGCGCCGCCTACGCTACAATTCAGTCGCCCACCGCCGACCGGCTGGTCTCGGCCTCTTCTCCGGTCGCGAAGAAAGCCGAGCTGCACACAATGTCGATGCAGGGCATGGTCATGAAAATGCGCCCGATTGACGGGCTCGATATCCCAGCCGGTCAGCCTGTCGCCTTGAAGCCCGGCGGCGAGCACATCATGCTGATGGGCCTCAATGAACCACTGCACGAAGGCCAATCCTTCCCGCTGACCCTCGACTTTGAGAAGGCCGGTCCGCGCACGGTGACGGTGACCGTAGAGAAAGCGGGTGCGAAGGGTCCCGATTCCGCGGCGGCGCACCACTGAGATTAGGAGGAGCGCATCATGGCCCGCACTCCCTCGACCGCTCAGCCCCCAAACCCGTCGCCGAAAGGCTCTCCCCGTTTTCTGCTGATTGCCGCCATTCTCGCCGGGCTCGTCATTCTCGGGACCGGCGCCTTCCTCGCCTTGTCCTTGCGGGATACTCCGCGGGGCGCGGCCGGAACGGTGCTCGCCAGCGCGATTGGCGGGCCGTTCCAGCTGGTCGACCAGAACGGCAAGACCGTGACCGACTCCGACCTGAAGGGAAGGTGGGCGCTCATTTATTTCGGCTACACCCATTGCCCTGATGCCTGCCCGACCGCGCTCAACGACATCTCGATCGCACTCGCCGAGCTAGGACCGAAGCGTGACACGGTTCGGCCGGTCTTCATCACGGTCGATCCCGAGCGGGATACTCCCGAATCGCTCAAAGCCTATGTCACAAGCTTCGATGCGCCGATCCTGGCGCTGACCGGGACCGCCGAGCAGGTCGCCAAGGCAGCAAAGGGCTATCGGGTCTATTACGCGAAGCACCCAGAGGCGGGCGGCGACTATTCGATGGACCACAGCTCGGTCATCTACGTGATGGACCCGGAGGGGCGGTTCACCGCCAGCTTCACCCACGAAAGCACCCCCGAGCAAATTTCCGAACGGCTGAAGAAACTGATCGGGTAAGCCGGCGGTCAGAACTGCACTCGCTGGGTCAGCGCGCCGTCGACGATAAGGTTGGTGCCGGTGATGAAGCTGGCGCGCGGGCTCGCCAGGAACACCACGGCGTTCGCGACCTCGGCGGGCGTGCCCATGCGGCCCATCGGGTTGCGTCCGACCATCGTCTGAAACAGCCTCGGGTTGTTCTCCTCGAGGACGTTCCAAACGCCGCCCTTGAAGTAGACGTTGCCCGGCGAGACCATGTTGGCACGGATGTTCTTTGCGGCGAGATTGCGCGCGAGTGCTTTGACATAGGGCACCAGCGCCGCCTTCGCCGAAGCATAGGGGCGGGGCGGCCCGGCGATTTCGACCGCGCCGGTCGTGCCGACGACGACGATCGCGCCGGCCTTCGATTGGTCGAGGAACGGGATCGCCGCCTCGACGCCGGCGACAGTCCCCATGATGTCGATCTCCAGGCTGCGGCGCCACGAATCGTCGTCCATGCTCTGCGCCAGCGCGCTGACATTGGCGACAAAGATGTCGAGGCCGCCGAGCGCCGCCGCGGCCTCGGCCACCCAGGCGCGGAGTGCCTTGATGTCGGCCACATCGGCGACACCGCCCCAGCTCGCCACCCCTTTGCCGGCCAGCGCCGCCACCGTTTCGTCCACTGCCGATTTGTTGCGCGCGCAGAGCGCCACCTTGCATCCTTCGTCCGCCAACAGCTCGGCGATGGCGCGGCCGATCCCGCGCGTGCCGCCGGTGACGATCGCGTTCTTGCCCTTGAGATCGAGATCCACATTCCGCTCCTTTCGGCCGACGAGCCGTTATTATAGTGCTTGATGTAACCAAGTCGCCCACTGCACAGGAGGGTTCGCCGATGGCTCTCGCAAACGAGCGCGTCGCATGGTTCAACGGCAAGATCGTCCGCGAGAGCGAAGTCCTGATCCCGTTCCGCGATCAGGGCTTTCTGCGTGGCGATGCGGTTTTCGACATGACTCGCAGCTTCAACGGCAAGGCGTTCCGGCTCGCAGAGCACATCGCGAGACTCTACCGGTCGCTCAGATACCTCGACATCGATCCGGGTATGCCGCCCGCCGAGATGGCCGCTGTCAGCGAGCATGTCCTGGCGCGCAATCGCCATCTGCTCGGACCGGGGGAGGATTATTGGCTCGCCCAGCGCATCAGCCGGGGCATCAATCGCGTGCCGGGCGACAACTGGGACCACTATGGGCCGAACGTGATCGTCGAATGCGTACCGCTGCCCTTGCGCGAGCGCGCCAAGCATTTTCGCGACGGCATCGCTGTGGTCACCCCCTCGCTGCGGCGCACACCCCCCGACTCGCTGTCGCCACGCGCCAAGATGCACCAGTATCTGAACCTGGTGCTCGCCGACCGCGAGGTGAAGGCGCAACAGCCCGAGGCTTGGGCGGTGTTGCTCGACGTCAACGGCAATCTCTCGGAGGGTCAGGGGAGCAACATTTTCCTGGTGCGCGACGGCCGGCTGTCTACGCCGAGGGAGCGCTATGTCCTGCCCGGTGTGAGCCGTCAGGCGACAATCGACCTCGCCCGCCAGCTCGAGATCCCGTTTGAAGAGCAGGACATCGACCTTTACGACGCCTACACCGCCGATGAGTGCTTCCTGACCTCGACCAGCCTGTGTATTTGCGGCGTGCGGAGCCTCAACGGCCGCATTTTTGCCGCCGGGAAGGTCCCGGGGCCGGTCACCCAGCGGCTGACCGACGCCTATAAAGAGCTGGTCGGTTGCGATTTTGTCGCGCAATACCTGCAGCGGCTCGACGCCTGAATGGCCGTTCCAGTGCGGGGTTCGGCCCTCGCGTTACTGGCGCTTCTGGCGCTAGCGGTTCCGGTGCGAGCGCAAACGGCAACACCGATCGAGCATCTGATTGTGGTCGTCGGAGAGAATCTCAGCTTTGACAATCTCTTTGGCACCTATCGGCCGCGATCGAATGCCAAAATTCGCAATCTACTGTCGCAAGGTATCGTCGACCGGAATGGCGACCCGGGGCCGGAATTCACAGAGGCTGCTCAGCGCCGCGCCGAGGTCCACGACACTTACCAGGTGACGCCGCGCATCGTTGGGACCTATGGCGAGCTGCCGCGGCCCGGGACGACCTATGCTGCTGGGCTGCCACGCTATGCGCCGGACGCGCGATTTCCTGCGTTGTTGCCGAACGGGCCGTTCCAGATCACGAAATATGTCGACTACACGGCAGCGGTCGGCGATCCCGTGCACCGTTTCTTCCAGATGTGGCAGCAGGTCGACGGCGGCAGGCGCGATCTCTCCGTCTGGGTGGACGAGACCTCGGGCGAAGGCTCGCAGAACCGCGCCGATCCGAACTCCAGCACCAACCAGGGCGCCGTCGCGATGGGCTTCTACAGCATGGCCGCAGGTGACGCGCCCTATTTCCGTCAGCTCGCCGACGCTTATGCGCTCAGCGACAATCACCACCAGCCGGTAATGGGCGGCACCGGCGCAAATTTTCAGACGCTGGCGACCGGGCACGCGATCGGATATTGGAGGGGCGGTGCGCTGGTGGAGCCGCCGCCTAACCAGATCGAAAATCCGAACCCGCGGCCCGGAACGAACAATTGGTACACGCAATCGGGTTATTCGAGCGGCTCCTACGCCAACTGCTCGGACGGGAACGCGCCTGGAGCTGCAGCAATCCAAGCATATCTCGCGACACTGCCGTACCGCGCCTTCAATGACGGGAATTGCGAACCAGAGGCCTATTATCTGGTGAACAACTACAGTGCCGGCTTCTTCGCCAACGGCGAGCGGGCGCCGCTGGGACCCGACATTTTTCGCGTGCCGCCGCAGTCGCGACCGACGATCGCCGAGGCACTTTCGGCCAACGGAATAAGCTGGAAATGGTATTCAGGGGGACGCAACGCCGGCGGCGTCACACGAGAATATTGCGGCGTTTGCGATCCGCTGACTTATTCGAGCGCGATCATGGCGGGCCCGCTCAGGGCCAATCTTCAGGACCACGCCGCGCTGTTCCGGGACATCGACGATATCTATGCGATGCCCGCCGTCGCCTTTGTCATCCCGCCAAATACGCAGTCCGGCCATCCGGCATCCTCGACCGTATCGCGCTACGAGGCGTTCCTCCGCAAGTTGATCGACGCGGTCCAGTCGAATCCGGCGCTGTGGGAGAAGACCGCGATCCTGGTGACCGTCGACGAGGGCGGCGGCTATTGGGATAGCGGCTACATCCAGATCCTCGATGCCTTTGGCGACGGGACCCGCATTCCGCTGATCGCCGTTTCTCCCTTCGCCCGAAAAGGCATGGTCGACCACACCTACACCGACCATGTTTCGATCCTGAAATTCATCGAGGTGAATTGGCGGCTGGCATCCTTGTCGGCGGGAAGCCGCGACCGGCTCCCCAACCCGATCCCGAATGCCGCCGATCCTTATGTCCCAGCCAATCGGCCGGCAATCGGTGACCTCATGAGCCTCTTCCAGTTTTAGGCGGGCGCAGATGGCCCCCTAACCTCGACCCTCGCCGCCGGCCGGCGGAGGGACAACCAGCGCACCACGCGCGGAGCAGCTTTGGGCACAGCGGCCAGCCCCTCACCCGCCTCGCTGCGCTCGCGGGGACCAAGCCCGCAGGGCTTGATGGGCGAGGGTGCGGTCATTTTCTCGGGAGGGGGGAGGCACGGCGACACGCCAGACTTTCAGCCGCCGAGAAATTCCTTCGTCCAACCCTTGTAATTGGCGTCCCGGGTCGCTTTCGCCATGAAATCGGGAGACGGCACGCCTTTCAGATCCTTGGGCTGTACACCGTCGCGCAGCGCTTTCAGCGTGTCGTGAACCGCCTGCGCGGCCGCCATGATCGGCTGATGACCTTGCAATGCGACTCGCACCCGCCTGCTGGCGAGATAGTCGAGATCAGATAGCTCGGGCGCTCCGCCGCCGATGATGGTCGGGATGTCGATCGCGGCCGCGGCGGCGTCGAGCTGCGCGCGGTCCTTGATGCCGACAAAGAAAAACGCGTCGACGCCGGCCGCGGCGTAGGCCTTGGCGCGGGCGAGCGCGTCTTCGGTGCTGGTCGACCCCATCGCGACGGTTCGCCCGACAATGACCAGATCGGGATCCTGCCGCGCCGCGAGCGCCGCTTTCATTCTGCCGACGCCTTCCTCGATCGAGGTCAACCCACGGCCGCCGGGCCCGTAGGGCCGCGGCAGCACGGTGTCCTCGATGGTCAACGCCGACACCCCCGCGGTCTCCAGTTCCTGGACCGTGCGCATGACATTGAGCGCATTGCCGTAGCCGTGGTCGGCATCGACCAGCAGCGGCAGGTCGAAGGCGCGGTTGATGCGGTATGCCTGCTCGGCGAATTCGCTCAGGGTGATCAGGATCAGGTCGGGTGCGCCGAGCACCGTAAGCGAAGCGGTGGAGCCCGCGAACATGCCGACCTCGAAGCCCAGATCCTGGGCGATCCGCGCCGACAACGGGTCGAACACCGAGGCGGGGTGGTAGCAGCGATCCCCTTTGAGGATGGCCCGAAAACGGCGCCGCCTATCCGTCCAGTTCATCGCGTTCCTCTCCTTCGTTCGTTATCCGATCAGCCTCGCCACGAGGGAGAGGCGCGCGAAGAAGATGCCGCAATCACCGGAATTGGCAAGCCGCGCGGCTGCCGCTCCGGCCTGCTATGCGGTCACCCCATTCCCGACGCGGCAGTCGGCTCGATTTCGTACATGACCCGCATGTCGCCGGGCTGCCGGAAAGGGTAGGTATCTTTGCCGAGGTATTTTTTCGCCAGGGAGTCGATATGCGCGTCCGCCCCTTGCTCCACGGCGCGCCTCACTCGGCCGCGTATCTGGATGTAGCGGTAGGCATTGTCGGGATCCATGATCGCGAGCGCTACGGAGGCCCCCGGCCGCAATGTTCGGGATTTGACCCGGCCCTTGGCGGTGTTCACGCGGATCGCGCCGTCGGTGTAGTCGAACCACACCGGGGTCACCTGCGGCGATCCGTCGGCCATGACCGTGGCCAAATTGGCAAAAGCTTTCTTCTGTTGCAGAAGGTCGAGGTAGTTGTCGGGAACGACTGCCATTTCGCGGCTCCTTGTTGCGAGAAAGCGTCTCCATCAAAACGCCTCAGCCGGTAAGTCTCTCCTGCGCCGATCAGCCATGCAACGAAATAGCGGCTCCGGGCGAACCCGGCCGTTGCGATTGCCCGGCGATTTAGGCTTACTCCGCGCTACGCTCTCATAGAGCCATTGCAACTACCAAGATCGTTTGGTGGAGGATATGATTAGAACACTCGAACAGGCAACGATGCGCAAAGTCTATCTGCGTATCCTGCCCTTCGCGGTCCTGACCTATTTCTTTTGCTATCTCGACCGCATCAACGTCGGCTTCGCCTCGCTGACGATGAACAAGGACCTCGGCCTCGACGCGGCGTGGTACGGCATGGCCGCCGGCGCGTTTTTCTGGGGCTACGTCCTGTTCGAGGTGCCGAGCAACATCATCCTCGAAAAGGTCGGCGCACGCATCTGGATCGCGCGGATCATGATCAGCTGGGGGATCGTATCGGGCGCCACGGCTCTCGCGACCGGACCATACAGCTTCATGGCGATACGCTTCCTGCTCGGCGTTGCCGAAGCAGGCTTGTTCCCCGGCTTTGTGCTGTATTTCACCTATTGGTTCCCTGACCAGCATCGCGCCCGGATCAACTCCGGCTTTACCTTGGCCCTGCCGATCGCGGTGGCGAGCGGCGCGCCGGTGTCGACCGCGCTATTGGGGCTCGACGGTCTGTGGGGCCTAAGGGGTTGGCAGGTCATGTACATCCTCGAGGCGATCCCGACCGTGCTGATCGGAATCGCCGTGTTCTTTTACCTGACCGACCGGCCAAGCGAGGCGCACTGGCTCAATCGCGACGAGAGAGAATGGCTGACCGGCAGGATGTCGCACGAGCGCCGGCAAATCGAGGCTCATCATGGAGCCGGAGTGTTGCGCGCGTTCTATGACCCGAAGGTGATCATGCTGTCGCTCAACTATATCGGCATCGTCACCGCCAGCCTCGGCATGCTGCTGTTCCTGCCGCAGATCATCAAGGAGCTCGGTGTCAGCAACATGCAGGTCGGCTGGATCACGATGATCCCCTATATCTTCGGCGCGATCAGCATGGTGTTCTGCGGCTGGCTATCGGACCGCATCGGCGACCGGCGATGGAGCCTGTTCACAACGTGCGTCATCTCGACAGTCGGGCTGGTCATCGCCGGGCTTACGATCGGGACATGGTGGGCGATGATCGGCATCACGATCGCGGCGATCGGGTTCTACGGCACCAAGGGCCCGTTCTGGTCGATGCCGACTATGTTCCTGACCGGGGGCGCCGCCGCCGCCGGCATTGCGTGGATCAACTCGCTCGGCAATCTCGGCGGGTTCTTCGGCCCGACACTCGTCGGCTGGGCCAAGAATCTGACCGGCAGCTTCGCCGGCGGGCTCTATGCTCTGGCCCTGTGCGCGCTGGTCTCCGCCGTGATCTCGCTGTTCTGGCTGCACATCCCGCGCCGGGTGGTCACCGGCGAGATGGCCGCCCTGGCCGAATAACAGCCGCGTCCTTTTCCCTTTCCGCTCCTCGTGCTCGCGGAGGCGAAGAGGGAAAGCTCGCGCCCGGCGGCGTCGAGCTTGCAATCCCTGCTCAAATACTGAGCAAGTGAGCATCGAGCGGTCCCTGATCCCGCGCGACTGACGGTCCCGGGTCGAAGGTACTGAGCCGCATCTTGGCACGTCGCTTGCTGCTCCGTCCGCGTGAGGCACCTGGAACCCGCTGCGGATGGAAAATGATGGCTCCGCGTCGCGAGCAGCCGGCCGAACGGCCGCTCATTCGCTTTGTTACGCGCTCGCTGAGCGCGATCGCTGTCGGTTCGGCCCTGGTCACAGCGTCTTTCGCCTGGGCCGGCGGTACTCTGATTGTCGGCATGACCGCCGGCGACATTCCAGTGACGACCGGTAATCCCGACCAGGGTTTCGAGGGGTACCGGTTTGTCGGTTACAACCTTTATGACGCGCTGCTGCTGTGGGATCTGTCTAAAGCCGACAAGCCCTCGGAAATAAAGCTGGGCCTCGCCACCTCCTACGAGATCGACCCCAATGACCACAAGCGCTGGATCCTACACCTCCGTCACGGCGTCAAATGGCATGACGGCTGCGATTTCAAAGCCGACGACGTGGTGTGGAACTTCCAGTGGCGCGTGGACCAGAAGGCGCCCTATTTCCTGGCGCAGCAATTTGCCTACAGCCGAACCTGGCTGACCAATATCAAATCGGTCAATAAGATCGACGATTACACGGTCGCGTTCGAGAACAATTTCGTCGAGTCGCTGTTTCCGTACAGTCTCAGCTACGTGATGATGGTCAGCCAGTGCCGGGCCAAGGAGCTCAATTACGACTGGACGCAGTACGCGCTGCATCCCTCCGGCACGGGCCCCTATAAATTCGATCGCTTGGTGCCGCATCAGCGGCTGGAGATGGTGCCCAACACGGAGTATTGGGACAAGGCGCGCATCCCCAAGCAGGACCGGCTGGTGCTGATCCCGATGCCGGAAGCATCGACCCGCACCGCGGCGTTGCTGTCGGGCCAAGTGAATTGGATCGAAGCGCCCTCGCCCGACGCGATTCCGCGATTAAGATCCGAGGGCATGCGCATCGTTACCAACGTCTACCCGCACGACTGGCCCTACCTGCTCAATTTCGCCCGCGGCCCGTTCAAGGATTTGCGGGCGCGCCAGGCGGCCAATTACGCGATCAACCGGCAGGACGTCGTGGACATGCTCGGCGGCACGGCGATCTCGGAGCACGATGTGGTGCCGCCGACCCTGCCATATTACGGCCACCCCCCGAACTACGACTACGACCCGGCGAAAGCGCGGGCCTTGCTCAAAGAGGCCGGCTGCCTGCCCTGCAAAGTCACATTCGGCATCTCCACCTCAGGCTCCGGCCAGATGCAGCCACTGCCGATGAACGAGTTGGTCAAAGCGCAGCTCGAGGAAGCCGGCTTCGAGGTCAGCCTTCAGGCAATGGACTGGAATACGTTGCTCGATGTCTACCGCAGCGGGGTCGACAAAAACCCGAACTATGACGGGCTCAATTTTTCGCGCGGGCTGCTCGACCCGGTCAATGCGATCATCAAGCTGGTCGGCAAGGCGTATTGGGCGCCGGCCGGCTCCAATTGGGGGCATTATGAAAACCCCGAATCCGAGGCATTGATCAGCGAGATCTTCAACGAGTTCGACGAGGAGAAGCGGCTCACCCTATTGACCCGGCTGCACGAATTCGAAGGCCGCGAGGCGGTGATGATTTTTGTCGTGCACGACCTCAATCCGCGCGCCCTGTCGCCGAAGGTGCAGGGCTTTGTGCAGGCGCAGAGCTGGTTCCAAGATTTGACGCCGGTGTCCGTTGAGCCTTAAACTCGCGTTCGACACCGGCCCAGCGCGCCGCATCGCCGCGAACGGCGCGGACGCTTCAGCGGCAAAGAAATTGCGTCGGGGGTGAAGGTGACGAGACCCGATCTGTTCCGCTCGGTCTTTATGCTCGCGCTCGGCGCGGGCCTTTCGCTCGCCGGGCCCGCCGCGCTGGCCGGCGGCACATTGGTCGTCGGCATGACCGCCGGCGACCTGCCGATCACCACCGGCAACCCGGACCAGGGGTTCGAGGGTTACCGGTTCGTCGGCTACAACCTCTACGACTCGCTGGTGCTGTGGGATTTGTCGAAGTCTGACAAAGTCGCGGACATAAAGCCCGGGCTCGCCACCGAATGGCAAGTCGACGAGGCAAATCCCAAGCGCTGGATCTTCAAGCTGCGGCAGGGGGTCAAATGGCACGACGGCTGCGAGTTCAAGGCCGATGACGTCGTGTGGAACCTCAGTCGCTCGACTGATGAAAAGGCGCCGGAGTTCGATCCGTCGCAATTCGCTCAGGCGCGCTCTTACCTCGGCAATTTTGCCGGCGTGGAGAAGATCGACGACCATACCGTCGCGTTCGAGACCAAGGTGCCGGATTCGCTGTTCCCGTATGAGATCAGCTATGTGATGATGATCAGCCCGTGCCGCGCCAAAGAGGTGAACTACAACTGGGCGGAATATGCCCTGCGCCCGTCCGGCACCGGCCCCTATCTTTACGATCGGGCAGTTCCGCACCAGCGCATGGAATTCGTGCCCAATGCCGATTATTGGGACAAGGCGCGTGTGCCGAAGCAGGATCGGCTGGTATTGGTCCCGATGCCCGAGGCCTCGACGCGCACTGCGGCTTTGCTTTCCGGCCAGGTGAACTGGATCGAGGCGCCGTCGCCGGACGCCATCGACCGGCTGAAATCCGCCGGCATGCAGATCGTCACCAAGATCTATCCCCACAACTGGACCTATCAGCTCAATTTCGTCAAAGGCCCGTTTGTCGACAAGCGGGTGCGCCAGGCGGCGAATTATGCACTGAACCGCGAGGATATGAAGGAGCTGTTGAACGGGCTGATGCTCGAGGGTTATTCGACGGTGCCGCCGTCAACGCCCTATTACGGGCACCCGCTGATCTACAAATACGACCCGGAAAAGGCCAAGGCGCTGTTGAAGGAGGCGGGCTGCCTTCCCTGCAACGTGACGTTCGCGATCTCCACCTCCGGGTCGGGCCAGATGCAGCCGTTGCCGATGAACGAGCTGGCCAAATCGCAGCTCGATGCCGCCGGCTTCGAGGTGAAGCTGCAACCGATGGATTGGAATTCGCTGCTCGAACTGACGCGGGCCGGCGTCGATAAATACCCCGACGTCAACGCGATCAATGTCAGCCGCCAGACCCAGGACCCCTTCAATGCCCTGATCCGTCACGTGTGGACCGCGCAATGGGCGCCCAAGGGCAGCAATTGGGGTCACTACGGCAACCCAGAGGTCGACAAATTGGTCGGGCAGATCTTTGGCGAATTCAACCAGGAGAAGCGGCTCGCATTGCTGACCAAGTTGAACGAGACGATGAACGAAGAGGCGGTGATGATCTTTGTCGCGCACGACCTCAATCCGCGCGGGCTGTCGCCAAAGGTCCACGGTTTTGTGCAGGCGCAGAGCTGGTTTCAGGATCTGACGCCGGTCACCGTCGAGCCGTGATCCGCTACATCCTTCGCCGCATATTGTACGCGATCCCGATCGCGTTCGGGGTCAGCGTCGTCTGCTTCTCGCTGGTCTACATCGCGCCCGGTGACCCGTTGCAGACGGTGATGCCGCCGGATGCGACCGCGGAGACGATCGCGATCGTCAAGCACGCCTACGGCTTCGACAAGCCCCTGCCGATGCAGTTTCTGATCTGGCTCGGGCGAGTGTTAACCGGTGACTTCGGCGTCTCGATCGCGACCCGCCGGCCGGTGATTCTCGAGGTCTCGGAGGCGCTCGCCAACACCGCGCTGCTCGCAGCCTTTGCGGTGCCGCTCGCCTTCTTCACCGGCTACGTGATGGGCGCGGTCGCCGGCTCCTTTGCCGGCCGCTGGGTCGACCGCGTGGTGACGGGCGCCGCCGTGGTCGGCGTCAGCCTGCCGAATTACTGGCTCGGCATCGTGCTGGTCATCGTCTTCGCCGTCGAATACATGCTGCTGCCTGCCACTGGGATGGGGCCGAACGGGTCCACCGGCTTCGACCTCCTGCAATGGAGCAACGCTCGGTTCCTGGTGCTGCCGGTCATTACGTTGGCGATGATCCCGATCGGGATCCTCGCCCGCACCACCCGCGCCGCGGTGGCCGAGGTGCGCAACCAGGATTTCGTGCAGACATTGCGCGCCAAGGGTCTGTCGGAATGGACGGTCACCCGCCATGTGCTGAAGAACGCGATGCCGCAGGTTGTGGCGGTGATGGGACTGCAATTTGGCTATCTGCTCGGCGGCTCGATCCTGGTCGAAACCGTGTTCACCTGGCCCGGCAGCGGCTTCCTGTTGAGCAAGGCGATCATCAACCGCGACGTGCCGGTATTGCAGGGCACGATCCTGGTTCTGTCCCTGGTCTTCGTCGCCACCAACCTCGTGGTCGACCTGCTGCAGTCGCTAATCGACCCCAGGATCAGGCGGGCGTGAGCCCGATAGCCAGAATGACCCACATGTACCCTTCCGTCATTCCCGCGAAAGCGGGAATCCAGGGCGGCGGGGCTCCAGCGCTCGCCCCCTGTTCAAGCCAGAGGCAGGCTCTGGACCCCCGCTTTCGCGGGGGTGACGGCACATTTCGGACCGTCGAGAGACCGGCCCGATGACCGACACGATTGTTCTCGACGAGCTCCGGGAGGGGTTTGAGGAACAAGCGCTGCCGGCGACGCGGGTGCGCGGGTATTGGCAGTCGGTGTTCTATCGGCTGCGGCACGACCCGGTGACCCTGGTTTTTGCCGCGATTGTGCTTTTGATCGTGTTGGCGGCGATCTGCGCGCCGCTGATCGCGCCGTTCGATCCGTACAAGGAGAGCATCGTCGGCAGGCTGAAGCCGTTCGGCTGGCGCGGCCACCCGCTCGGCACTGACGAATTGGGCCGCGACATGCTGTCCCGGCTGATCTATGGCGGGCGCGTGTCGTTGCTGATGGGTGTCGTGCCGGTGCTGATCGCGTCGTTGATTGGCGGCATGCTGGGTGTCGTCGGCGGATTTGTCGGCGGGCGCACCAACACCGCGATCATGCGCATTATGGACGTGTTCTACGCCTTTCCGTCCGTATTGCTGGCGGTCGCGATCGCCGGGGCGATGGGCGGCGGCATGGCCAACGGCATGCTGGCATTGACCCTCGTCTTCATCCCGCCAATGTGCCGCATTGCGGAAACTGCCACGACACAGGTCCGCGCGCTCGATTTTATCGAAGCGGCCCGCGCCTCCGGAGCGCATACGACGACGATCATCCGCTACCACGTGCTCGGCAATGTGCTGGGACCGGTGTTCATCTACGCCTCGTCACTGGTCAGCGTCAGCATCCTTTTGGCCTCGGGCCTGTCGTTTCTCGGCCTCGGCGTGCGGCCGCCGGTGCCGGACTGGGGCCTGATGCTGAGCACGTTGCGTCAATCGATCTACGTCGTACCGTTGGTTTGCGCTCTGCCGGGGCTGGCGATCTTCATCACCTCGATCTGCTGCAACCTGGTCAGCGACGGATTGCGCGCAGCGATGGACGTGCGGATGTGAACGACAGCTCGGCCCTCGATCTGCGAGACCGCGGCGGTCCCCAGCAACCGCTGCTGATCGCGAACGACTTGCGCAAACATTTCCCGGTCAGGGGCAGCGGCGCCAAGTCGGTCCAGGCCGTGGACGGCGTCTCGTTTACCGTCGGTAAAGGCGAAACCTTGGGCATCGTCGGCGAGTCCGGCTGCGGTAAGTCCACCCTCGCCCGCCTGCTCCTGCACCTCGTAAAGCCCGATGCCGGCGAGCTGGTCTTCGACGGAGACGCTGTGGGCGCTCCCGGCGGCATTGCAGTCGATGCGCTGCGCCGTCAGGTGCAGATGGTCTTTCAGGATTCGTATTCCTCGCTGAACCCGCGCATGCCCGTCCGCGATTCCGTCGCTTTCGGCCCGTTCGTTCAAGGTAAGAAGAAAGGCGAGGCGCAGCGTATCGCCCGCGACATGCTCGACAGGGTAGGGCTCGATCCCGGCGTGTTTGGCCCGCGCTATCCGCACGAGCTTTCGGGCGGGCAAAAGCAGCGGGTCAACATTGCTCGCGCATTGGCGACCGGACCGCGCATGGTGCTCCTCGACGAGCCGGTCTCCGCGCTCGACAAGTCGATCGAAGCACAGGTGCTGAACCTGCTGCGCGCGCTAAAGCGCCAGTTCAACTTGACCTACGTTTTCATCAGCCATGATCTGAACGTCGTGCACTACCTCAGCGACCGGGTCCTGGTCATGTATCTCGGGCGTGTCGTTGAGATCGGCCCGATCGAGGCCATCTTCGAGCGGCCGCTGCATCCCTACACCCGCGCTCTCCTCGCGTCCCGGCCGTCGATGGACCCGGCGCAACGCATCGAGGAGCCGCCGATCACCGGGGATCCGCCAAACCCGATCGACCCACCCTCGGGGTGCCGGTTTCACACCCGCTGTCCATTTGCCGAGAGGGTTTGCGAGACGACCGACCCGGTGCTGGGAACCTCGGAAGGACC
>Ga0209040_10002272_pt1 | contig 15170 bp, 12 predicted proteins | sample BogFormECP12_OM3_FD_188240 | JGI IMG/M metagenome (GOLD analysis project Ga0209040, IMG submission 188240) | Bog forest soil microbial communities from Calvert Island, British Columbia, Canada - ECP12_OM3 (SPAdes) (version 2) | ecosystem: Environmental > Aquatic > Freshwater > Wetlands > Bog ...
CAAAAAGCGTCGCCTGCCAGCCTTCCATCCCGCGCCGCTGAAGAAGCCCCCATCGGCAAGTTTTTGAGGGCTTCTCAACTCATCAAACTCTTCACCTCCTCCCCCCAACGATTTTGGCAAGTGTATGATTCTACATGAGTTCCAATGGCAATGATATACTTGACTAACGACGAAGCAAAGGCGAAACTAAAGTAGCCGTGACAGGGCAGCGTCGTTAGTCAAGGGTTAGCTGGGGAGCGCAGAAAGTGAGAATCCTTGGCTACCGCTTCATTCCACAAAAGACTCGAAGAGTTCCACGATCTCCAGAATAAAACGCGAATAGATGCGGAGCGTGTCCGCTGCTCTAGCCTCTGTTCCCGAGTCTCCCTCTTGGAACATTACATCGAAGGACGCGCCTCCTGGGTCTTTGACATGCAAGCCCCTTTCAAGACTGACATGGTAGGGAATGGCTGCGGCTCCCCAAGGAACCTGCACGGTGGCCCAAGTGTCTCCCCTATAAGTACCCCCGTATTGGTCTTCCACGTATATGTCGCCAATCGCGGAATAGTGAATCACTGGAATGAGAAGCCGGTGTTTGTCTCTCGCGTCGAGCAGGTGCACGGGCCGGATGGCAAAATTCCCTCTATCGTAGGGCTGTATCTCGCTTATGAGGAATCGGAAGAATTTGGGGACGGTTAGAGGCTAAAGTTACTTTCGGCAGGTTGACAGAGCAGTAGGAAGAAGCCCAAGTTGCCTGAGCTCTCCTAAAGCTCTCGATACATAACATAGGCTTCCACCAACCCCTCTGTGGGGTGGCGAAAAGCCTGGGGGATGCGTCCGATGATTTCAAAGCCCATAGATTGCCAGAGACGAACGGCCCGCGCGTTCGTGCTGACGACGATGTTGAACTGCATGGCGAGGAAGCCGCGGGTGCGGGCCTGGTCCAGGGAGTGCCGGCACATGGCTCTGGCGACACCGCGGCCCGCCGCCCACGGTGCGGTCATGTATCCGCAATTGGCGATGTGCGAGCCGGCGCCGTCTTGGTTGGCGCGCAGATAATACGAGCCGGCGATTTCGCCTTCATGGACTGCGACAAAGACTTCGTGACCGGGTGAGAGCCAATAACCGAGGGCACCGCCTTTCGAGAGATCACGAGGCAGGGTGTAAGTCTCGCCAGCGCGGATGGCGGGCTCGATGACTCTCCAAATGTCAGCGGAGTCGTCGGCGGTGGCGGCCCGGATAAAAATGTCAGGATGATCGGCGGGGAGGTTCATTGAGCGGGAGTCCGGGTATGCGAGGCCAGCCTCGGTTGGTTGCGCAAGCTGATGGCATTTTCGTCATTTCGTTACACTGCGAGAGTAGAGTTTCGCTTTACCGATAACTGCGCCTCTTAAGAATCGATTTTGCCTTGGCTCGCTCAAAGATAACTCGCCGACAACTGCTGAGAACAGCGGGCGCTTCAGGCGTGCTCGCGTTGGGGGCGCCCGCGGTTTCCATTGCCGAGGGCTTTCAGAATCAGCCGCAGCCTCCCAAGGTAAAGCCCGGGCAGGAGCCGCAGCCGGAAGCGCAGGCAGCGCAGAAGTATCCCCAGCAGTTGGGCACGTTCATCAATCGCCCCCTGACTCAGATCTCGAAGGCAGCCGAAGCGCTGCTCGACGACCTCGAAGGCCGGGCCTGCAACTTTTTCTACAACGAAGCGAGTTCGAAGACAGGACTGGTGCGGGATCGCGCCTCCGCGGCCGGGCGTTCGTTGAGCCGCGTGGCCAGCATTGCAGCGACGGGATTCGGGCTGAGCGCGTTGTGCATCGCCGCGAAGCGGAATTATCTGCGGCCCAGCGATTGTGAAGCGAGAGTGGAAAAGACGCTGGCCTTTCTGCTGGAAGAATGTCCGCACGAGCACGGATTTCTGTATCACTTCATCGACATGGAGAGCGGGAAGCGGATGTTCGGCAGTGAGCTCTCATCGATCGATACAGCCTTACTGCTCTGCGGGGTTCTGCTGGCCCGGCAGTACTTCGCGGGCAACACCCGGATCGAGGCGCTGGCCACCACATTCTACCGGCGGATCGACTGGGAATGGATGCTGAACGGGGGCGCAACGCTCTCCATGGGATGGCTGCCGGACCAGGGATTTCTAAAATCCAGGTGGGATGTCTACTCCGAACTGATGACCATGTACCTGATGGCCATCGGGTCGCCGACGCACCCCGTTTCCGCCGATACCTGGAATGCGCTGCAGCGCCCGGTGGTGCAGTTCGGCGGTATCGACTACATCAGCGGAGTAGCGCCGCTGTTCATTCATCAGTATGCGCAGGCATGGTGCGACTTTCGCGATGTACGGGACCTGCACGCGAATTATTTTACGAATTCGATTGCGGCGACGCGGACGCACCAGTTGTGGTGCCTGACGCTGGGGAAGAACTATCCGTGGATCGACCAGGATATGTGGGGAGTCACGGCGTCGGATTCAAGGTCTGGCTACCGGGTGTGGGGCGGGCCTCCGCCGATGGGACCGCTGGATGGTACGCTGGTGCCGTGCGCAGCGGCCGGTTCGCTGCCGTTTCTACCCGCCGAGTGCTCGCACGTGCTGTTGAGCATGCGCGAGAAAATGGGTGACAAGGTCTGGACCCGATACGGGTTTGTGGACGCGTTCAATCCCAAGACGAATTGGTTTGCGGAAGATATTCTCGGGATCGACCAGGGAATCAGCGTCCTGATGACGGAGAATCTACGCAGCGGATTTATATGGCAGTACTTCATGAAGAATCGAGAAATCGTACATGCGATGAACGAGGTCCAGTTCCATCCCGATCCGGATGCTAACACGCAGGTGCTTTGAGCGGGTTGGCGGGGAATCCGGATAAAGCGGGTTGAGATAATGCGACTGTTCTTGGAGGATTCATCTAAGTGCGGTAGAGTTCTCAACCTAGGAAGACTGTTTTGTTTGCCTGCTGTAATCGGTACGGAGTTTCTTGATGACCGCACTTGTACCGCAGTATGCGTGGGTTGATGGCCAGGGACCAGCCTTTGGCGCTCCTGGCATGGAGCCCCGCTGGACGTCGGCGGCGAAAGACACGGTAGGCACGGCTTATGCAGCGTCAAGCCGCGCGTGGTATACGATCTCGCACGGCATTCTCAACGAAGTTTATTATCCGACGATCGACCGGCCGCAGATCCGCGACATGGGGCTTCTTATCACGGACGGCGAAACCTTCTTTCACGAAGATAAACGTGATCTCAAGCACGAGTTCACTTATATCGACTCCGATGCGCTGGGCGCCAGGATCACGTCGCGCGATTCTGACGGCCGCTACACGCTGACCAAAGAGATCATCAACGACCCGCATTATCCGGTGGTGTTGATCCGGGTACGGATTGAGGGCGATAAGGAGTTTTTATCGCGGCTGCAGGTGTATGCGTTGCTATCTCCGCATATTGACGGGGGCGGCAAGGGAAATTCGGCGCGCACGCTTATGGTAGCTGGCCAGATGGCGGCGGTGGCGTGGAAGAACAATACGTCCCTGGCATTGGCCACGAATAGGGGGTTCTCCCGGGCAAGCTGCGGCTATGTGGGCACCAGCGACGGATGGCAGGATCTGAAACATAACCTGACGATGGACTGGGAGTTTGGGTCAGCGCTCGACGGGAATGTCTCGGTGATGGGACAGATCGACCCGCAACATACAAGCGAGTTCACGATTGCGATTGGCTTTGGTGAAGGGCATCACGCGGCGCTGGCGGCGACCCTGGGCGCGCTGGCGACCCCATTCGAGAAGCACCTGAAGCGCTTCATCGAGCAATGGCATCGCGCTGCCACCCCGCGCGAGTGGGCAGTCAATTCCAAAGATGGCGGCCGGCTATTGCAGGTGAGTCACAACGTGGTCCTCGCGCATGAGGACAAGACCTACGCGGGCGCGTTCATCGCGTCGGCATCGATCCCATGGGGTTATGCCAAGAGCGACGACGATCTGGGCGGATACCACCTGGTGTGGACGCGCGACATGGTGCAGAGCGCCACAGCGCTTCTGGCCTGCGGCCGGGTGGATACGGCGCGGCGTGCTCTGACTTATCTCGCATGCACACAGCGTCCGGATGGCGGCTTTGCGCAGAACTTTTGGATTGACGGAACACCCTACTGGACGGGGGTTCAGCTCGATGAAGTGGCGTTTCCGATCATGCTGGCCTGGCGCCTGTGGAAACTGGATGGGCTGGGAGAGTGGGACGTGTTTCCCTTCGTAGAACGCGCGGCGGGCTTCCTGGTACGCCATGCGCCAGTGACCCAGCAGGAGCGCTGGGAAGAGTGCGCGGGATATTCGCCCTCGACGCTTGCGGCGGTGATTTCGGGACTGATATGTGCAGCCGATCTGGTCGAGGCCCACGGATCTCCGGAGCTGGCGAAGTTCCTGAGCGAGCAGGCCGATTGGATTGAAGGTCATCTGGAAGACTGGACAGTAACCAACGATGGTGTTCTGCTGCCGGAGGTCAAGCGGCACTACATGCGGATTCGGCCGCCGGAATGTGGTGAGCCCTATGCCCATGAAGGATGCGGGAAAGAAATGATTCATATTGCGAATCGTGCCCCGGGCGAGAAGGCAGATTTCGAGGCCCGGGAGGTCGTCGATGGGGGCTTTCTGGAACTGGTACGCTATGGCGTGCGCCGGGCGGACGATCCGGTAATTGTGGATACGCTGAAGGTGATCGATCATGTGCTGAAGATCGATACGCCGAAGGGGCCATGCTGGAGACGCTACAACCATGATGGCTACGGGCAGCGGCATGATGGCGGCCCCTTTCAGGGATTCGGTCAGGGGCGAGCGTGGCCGCTGCTGGCGGGCGAGAGAGCGCACTACGAGTTGGCGGCAGGGCACGATGTGAGCTCGCTGATCGAGACTTACGAGAAGTTTGCCTCAGAGGGCGGGATGATGCCGGAACAGATCTGGGATGAGCCGGACAGAATGGGGCTTGTCTTCGGCGGCCCGGCTGGGTCGGCAATGCCGCTGGTGTGGGCCCACGCGGAATACCTGAAGCTGCTGCGATCAGTGTTTGACGGCAGGATATTCGACAAGATTGACGCGGTGGAGAAGCGCTACTCGAACGGCCGGGAGCGCATCAAGCTGGAGGTTTTCAAACTGCGCCGGCCGGTGAAGACGATTCGCGCAGGGAACACGCTGCGGATCATTGCGCAGCAGCATTTTCGGGTGCTTTGGACGGCCGACGACTGGCATACGGTGACGACGGTCGAAAGCTCGACCGTAGGCCATGCGGGATCATTTGCAGATGTGCCGACTACGCCCGAGCAGACAGGCAAAGTTTCATTTACTCTTTTCTGGCCGATGGAAAATCGCTGGGAGGGCCATAATTTCGATGTGGCGATCGAGGCGGCCGAGTGAACCCTGAGAAGTTTTGAACCGGGAGAGTTTTTGCGTCATCCTCGCTAGAGACGATTTACGGCTGGCTGGCGTTGTGTATTTCATATCCGTTTCATGCGGGTGAAGCCCGCGGAGAGAGGCGTTTCATGAACGAAATCGATCAGCTTTCCATTAATGCACTCCGTTTTCTTGCGGTCGATGCCGTAGATAAAGCCAAGAGCGGTCACCCCGGCGCGCCGCTGGGAGATTCCCCGATTGCGTATCTGCTGTTTCACAAGTACATGCGGCACAACCCGAAGAACTCTCACTGGTCAAACCGCGACCGTTTTGTGCTCTCGAACGGACACGCCTCGGCGTTGCTTTATGGCGCTCTGCACCTCTCCGGCTACGACGTGACCATCGAGGATCTGCAGCAGTTTCGCCAGTACGGATCGCGGACGCCGGGCCACCCGGAGCGCGGCGATACCGACGGGGTGGAAGTGACGACCGGGCCGCTGGGGCAAGGGCTTGCCATGTCTGTGGGTCTGGCAATTGCCGAAAGGCATCTGGCCGCGGTGTACAACCAGCCGGGCTTCGATATTGTCGATCACTACACCTACGGCATATGCGGCGACGGCGACCTGATGGAAGGCATCTCGCACGAGGCGGCTTCACTTGCTGGAACGCTGGGTCTGGGCAAGTTGATCTTTCTCTACGACGACAACTTGATTTCGCTCGATGGGCCGACGGAGCTCTCGTTTACCGAGAACGTGGAGGAGCGCTTTGAGGCTTACCACTGGCATGTGCAGCGTGTGGCGGATGGGAACGATCTCGATGCGATCTCCAAGGCGATTGAAGCGGCCAAAGCAGTGACCGACAAGCCTTCTCTGATTGCGGTCCGCACGGTGATCGGCTATGGCAGCCCCATCGCGGGTACGAACAAAGTGCACGGCGAGGCCTTGAAGCCGGAAGAGGCGGTCGAAACCAAGAAGAACCTGGGCTGGCCTCCGGACAAGTTCTTCTATGTCCCGGAAGAGGCGCAGAAGAACTGGTCGACGATCATCGACCGCGGGGCCAAATATGAAGCGGAGTGGAACTCGCTCTTTGCGGACTACAGGAGCAAGTTCCCCGAGTTTGCGGCCGAGTTTGAGCGCACGCAGGCGGGAAAGCTCAAGGATGGATGGGAGAAATCCATCCCCGTGTTTCCAGCAGGTGGAAAAGGCATGGCCACGCGCAACGCTGGCAACGCGGTGATGAACGCTTTCGCCAAGGAGGTTCCGGAGTTGATCGGCGGCGCGGCCGACTTGACCGCTTCGACGAAGACGATTTTGAAGGACGGGGGCAATTTCCACATCGATCCGAAGGGCAGAAACATATGGTTCGGCGTGCGTGAATTCGGCATGTGCGCGGCGGTGAACGGGATGGCGGCACATGGCGGCCTGATTCCTTATGGATCGACCTTCTACACCTTTTCGGACTACTGCAAGTCGGCACTACGAATGGCTGCAATCATGCACACGCAGTCGCTTTTTGTCTTCACGCACGACTCCATCGCGCTCGGCGAAGATGGACCAACACACCAGCCGATTGAGCACCTGATGATGCTGCGTGCGATGCCGCACTTCACGGATTTCCGCCCGGCGGACGCGAACGAGACGGCCGCAGTGTGGCGGCTGGCGCTCGAACGCAAGAGCCCGTGTTTCATGGCCCTCTCGCGTCAGGATCTGCCGGTTATGGACCCCGAGAAATACCACATTTACGATGGCGTAAAGCACGGCGCGTACATTCTGGAGCAGGGCGGCGAGTCGCCGGATCTGCTGATTGTGGCAACGGGCTCGGAAGTGTGGGTGTCGATCAACGCCGCGGCGGAGCTCAACAAGGAGGGAATCGCGACGCGTGTCATTTCGATGCCAAGCTGGAAGATTTTCGAGGAGCAGAGCGAGGCTTACAAGGCGTCAATCTTCCCCGATCATCTGCCCAAGCTTGCGGTCGAGGCGGGCTCGCCCCTCGGCTGGTGGAAATACGTTGGCCGGCACGGCGACGTGATCGGCCTGGAACGGTTCGGAGCGTCGTCGCCAGGACCGAAGGTGCTCGAAGAACTTGGCTTTGGCGTGGATAACATCGTGAAGCGGGGCAGCGCGCTGGTGGAGCGGGCGCGCAAGAGTGAAGCAACGCTGGCGGAGAAATAGCAATGAAGCTGGTAGTTGGAGCCGATCACGCGGGCTTTCTTCTTAAAGAGGAGATCCGCGGCTATCTGGAACGCCTTGGTAACGAGGTGATCGATGTGGGCGCCTACAATACCGAGCCTTCCGACTATCCCGATTTCGCAGAGGCTGCCGGGCGCGTGCTGATGGCCAAGCGTGCCGAGCGCGGCATACTGATTTGTGGCAGCGGGGTAGGCGTGAACGTAGCGGCCAACAAAATGCCTGGAATCCGCGCGTGCATGTGCCACGACACATATTCGGCGCATCAGGGGGTGGAACACGATGACATGAACGTCCTCGTGATGGGCGCGCGCATCATCGGCTCGGCCCTGGCCTTTGATCTGGTGGCGAGCTTCCTGCATGCTCACTTCCAGAAACAGGAAGAGCGGTTTGTGCGCCGGCTTACAAAAGTGAAGGCAATTGAAGCGCGCTATATGCCGGAAGCAGCGAAACAACATGCCGGAAGTTAGAGTTCGTCTCCAATCAACCCGAACGCGGTACAAGCGAGAACAGCGATGACCGATATCAGCACCATTCTGTGGGATGTGGGCGGAGTTTTGCTGACCAACGGCTGGGATCACGAAGGACGCACTGCTGTTCTTAAACGCTTCAACGTGGACCGCGCCGAGTTTGAAGAGCGACATCCGGAAGCCAACGACGCTTGGGAAAAAGGGCTGATCACGGTTCAGGAATACCTGCATCGTACGGTGTTCTGGGAGCCGCGCAGCTTTTCCGTTGAGGAGTTTGTTGAGGCCATGAAGGCGGAATCGCGCGTGTTGCCGGACACCGCGCTTGGGATTCTCGAGAATATCGCCACGACTCAGGATGTAGACCTGGGGATGTTGAATAACGAAGCGCGCGAGCTGAACGATTATCGGATTGAGACATTCGGCCTTCGTGGGTATTTCGATTTCTTTTTCAGCTCCTGTTATGTGGGGCTGCGTAAGCCGAGCGCGCAGATATTCCGGCTAGCTCTAGATGTGCTGCAGTGTGAGCCGGAGGAAGTGATTTTCATCGACGATCGCGCGGGCAACGTTGAAGCGGCGGCCGCGTTGGGGATTCACGCTTTCCGGTATGAGGGCTCGGCGCAGCTTCTGCGCACGCTCGCGGCGCTGGGGATTGAAGCGGATGCGGACTGAAGTTTGAGCAGTTGACAAGATGCCCGCGAAACTGAATGCGGTGAAGAAAGACTAAACCTCTTTTGCCGAGATCAACAGTTGCAAGGAGAATTCCATGGCGACAACCGAAGTAAAGATTGCTCCCGATAATATGCAGGCAGCATCGCGGCCGAGCGAACGCATACCCGAGCCGGCAGTGGTAGTAATTTTCGGCGCATCAGGCGACTTGACCAAACGCAAACTGCTGCCCGCTCTCTTTCATCTCGAACAACAGGGCTTGCTACCTAAGGAGCTTGCCATTGTCGGCGTGGCGCGCCGTGACCTGAAGAGCACCTTCGCGGACGATATGAAAGACGGCATCCTTCGGTATGGTGGCGGCGAAAAGGGTGATACCGTGCTCGACGAGTTCATTGAAAATGTGGACTACCACTCAATGAATTTCGACGATGATAAGGGATACACAGAGCTTAAAGCCCTGCTCGAGCGGATTGACAAGGAACATGGCACGAGGGGCAATCGGCTTTTTTATCTCGCGGTTGCTCCGGAATACTTTTCCGACATCATCGATCACCTCGGCAAGCATGGCATGGCTCATCCTGAAAAAGGGTACGCTCGAGTAATCGTTGAGAAGCCGTTCGGGCACGATCTCCAATCGGCGAGAGTCCTAAATGACGAGGTCAATCGGGTTTTCGATGAGGAACAAATCTTCCGTATTGACCATTATCTTGGCAAAGAGACCGTGCAGAACATATTGGTCTTTCGCTTTGCCAACGGCATCTTTGAGCCGATCTGGAACCGCAATTTTATCGATCATGTGCAGATTACGGCCGCGGAGAGCATCGGAATCGAAGGCCGCGGACCGTTCTATGAGAAGGCCGGTGCGTTGCGTGACGTAGTGCAGAACCACATGATGGAACTGCTATCCTTCGTCGCAATGGAGCCACCGGTTTCCTTTGAAGCTGCCTCGGTACGCGGCGAGAAGGTAAAGGTTTGGCGCGCGATCAAACCCATTTCGATTGACAACACGGTGCGCGGCCAGTACTCGCTGGGAATGGAAGACGGACAGCAGGTGCAGGGTTATCGCGAAGAGGATCGCGTGGATCCTCAATCGACGACCGAGACGTTCGCAGCGCTGAAGCTCGAAATGGAAAACTGGCGGTGGGCGGGGGTTCCGTTCTATTTGCGAGCCGGTAAGCGGCTGGCAAAGCGCGTTACAGAGATCATGATTCAGTTTAAGCAACCGCCGTTGTTACTTTTTGATCGTTCTTCAGCAGGGCCATGCAATGAGATTCAGCCAAACATTTTGACCATCAGGATTCAGCCGGACGAGGGCATCTCGCTGCGCTTCGGCGCGAAGGTGCCGGGGCCAGATACGAATGTTTGCCCGGTGGTTATGGATTTTCAATACGCAACAGCATTTGGTGTAAATTCTGCGAACGGCTATGAACGGCTCCTGCTCGACGCAATGCTTGGCGATCAAACGCTGTTTGCGCATCGCGACGGCGTGGAAGCGACGTGGTCGTTGTACACGCCGGTGCTTGAGGAGTGGGCGAAGGCAAAGCCGAGAGACTTCCCCAACTACCGGAGCGGCACGTGGGGACCGAAGGCGGCCGATGGACTGATTGGGCGCGACGGACGGCACTGGCATAACATTTGAGGTCAAGAGAATCGGGGCACATGGGAAGAAAAACGGTAGTTGAATATCGTGTGTACGATGGGCCGAACGCTCTGGCACGGTCATCCGCCGAGCACTTTCTGGAAACCGCACAGGCGGCGGTGGCGGCGCGCGGCCGGGCGCGCGTCGCGGTCTCTGGCGGAAACACACCGAAGCGGACGTTTGAGCTTCTGGCGAGCTCGCAGGAGCCCTTTCTTGAGGCGATGCCCTGGGCGGAGATCGAACTCTTTTGGGTAGATGAGCGCTGCGTTCCGCCGGATCATCCCGACAGCAATTACCGGATGACGCGCGAGGCGATGCTCAGCAAAGTTCCACTCAAGCCGGAGCAGGTCTTCCGCATTGAGGGTGAACTCGAACCCGAGGCGGCGGCAGCCCGCTACGAGACGACGATCCGGGCGCAATTCCGGCTGGAAGGCGCGGAGGTGCCGCGCTTCGACGTGTTGGCGCTGGGGATGGGTGACGATGGGCACACGGCCTCGCTGTTTCCGCACACCGAAGGCCTTCACGAGTTGAGCAGGATTGCGATTGCGAATCACGTACCGCAGCAGAAAGAGACCTGGAGAGTGACGCTGACTTGGCCGGTGATCGTTGAGGCAACGGAGGTATTCTTCCTGATTGGAGGCAAGGCTAAGGCCGACCCATTGCATCGTGTGTTCCAGGGTCCGTATGATCCTGAGACGCTGCCTTCGCAGCTGATTCAACCGAAGAGTGGCAAGCTCCTCCTGCTTCTCGACAAGGACGCAGCCGCTCTCCTGCCGCCTGTAGACGAACAAGGCGTGGGACGATTGGAGATAGAACGATGATCGCGTTGGTGATCAAAGCATGATATTGGCCGGGGATGTGGGCGGCACAAAGGTTGTTCTGGCGCTATACGGCTTCGACCATGGGCAGTTGAGTCATCTACGGGAAGAGATATTTCCCGCCAAAGAATACGGCGGCCTGGAAGAGGTCGCACGGAAGTTTCTGGCCGAGAGCGGCAACCCTGAGGTGACTGCGGCCTGCTTTGGCGTGCCCGGACCGGTGCGCGGTGGCCGGCTGAAGCTGACGAATCTTCCCTGGGAACTTGATAGCCGCGAGCTTGCCAAGCGCTTGAAGATTGAGCATCTCTTCCTGATCAACGATCTCGAGGCAAATGGCTACGGGATTCCGGAACTCACCGCTGACCAGATCGACGAGTTAAGCGCCGGCGATGCAGGCGCGGTGGGTAACCGCGGGCTTGTCTCGGCGGGCACTGGGCTTGGTGAGGCCATACTGGTCTGGAACGGCAAGATGCACATTCCGATGGCTTCGGAAGGTGGGCATGCGGATTTTCCGGCGCGAGACGAAGCAGAATTCGAACTAATGCAGTATCTGCGGCGCACACTCAACGGCAGAGTAAGTCTTGAACGTGTCGTTTCGGGCATCGGGCTCAAAAACATCTATGCTTTTCTCCGCGATGAAAAAGGCCTGGAAGAACCCGCATGGCTTACGGAAAGGATGCGGCACGAGGATCCCAATATCGCGATTGCGGAGCTGGGTGAAGCGGGCACAGTGGAGCTGTGCGTGCGGACCCTGAATATGTTTGCATCGGCCTACGGCGCGGAGGCGGGAAATCTGGCGTTGAAGGTGCTGGCGGTTGGCGGGATGTATCTGGGTGGAGGAATCGCTCCAAAGCTATTAAAGAAAATGAAGGATGGAACCTTCATGAAGGCGTTCACCGATAAGGGGCGCCTTAGCGACCTGCTGGTGCGCACGCCCGTGCGCATCATTCTCGAACCCCGCTGTGCCTTGATGGGAGCCGCCGCTTATGCTGAAGCGCGCGCGGCGGAGGTGAGCGGCTTGTCGGAACGGGCCGCATCACTCTAGTTTGCAGATTGGAGGCGCCGCCGGCAGCCGCAAGCGATACACTATAGATAATTGAAGCTATGAAGAAAACCTTGTTTGGCGCAACGATTCTTGCAATTTGCTTATTCGCATCTTCCCACCTGGCATTTGCGCACGCTGTCCTGGTTTCATCCACTCCGAAGATTCACGGAACGGTGCATGGGCCGGCGATAGACGTAGATCTGAAGTTCAATTCTCGCGTAGACGGCGCGCGCTCGAGTCTTAATCTGGTGCTGCCGAGCGGGGCTGTGCAGGCTCTCTCTCTCTCGAAACAGGAAGCGCCTAACGTGTTGACTGCGCGAACACAACTGGCTCCGGGAAAATACACCCTGCGCTGGCAGGCCCTTGCCGTCGATGGTCACATCACGCGTGGCGAAGTTCCTTTTACGGTTGAGTAAGGCAAAGGCACCGAACAACCGTGATCTGGCTGATTCAGGATTTCGATCTCTTATCCGTGCTGCTGCGCGCTCTCGGGCTTTCGCTTGAGGCCCTTACAGTAGGCGGAGTGCTTCTGCTGCTTTTCGTTGCCACTTCTCCCTCCGCGGAGCCCGAAGCACGCGTGGCAGTTCGCAATTTCGTCGCATGGTTCTCGCTGGGGCTGGCAATTACGCAGGCTCTTGCGGCTGCCGAAAGCTCGGTGATGCTCCTGACGGGCTCAGGCACGGGTATATCCTCCCTCGTATTTCGTGATGTGATCGCCGCCTCTTTTTTTCGCGCGGATTGCATCCTGGCAATCGCTGCCCTGGTTCTGTTCTTTCTGCTTCGCCTTCGGCGCGAGGGAACTTTTGCTGCGTGCATTTTGGCGCTGGCAATTCTTGGATCCTCAGTCGCGCTCAGCCATGCGGCATCGAGAGTCGATGATCGCCCGCTGCTATTGCTGTTGACCGCGGCGCACCACCTGGGCGCGGCGGCGTGGATCGGTGGCATGGCAAGCTTGCTGGTGGCCATTCGCGATAGCACGGACGCGCGGAAGATCCACACCATGGCACAGCGTTTTTCCGCGATGGCCATCGCGAGCGTGGCGACGCTTGTGCTCGCCGGCATCGGCATGGCGTACTTCTATGTCGGATCGTGGCGCGGGATGTATGGCACATCCTATGGCTTCATGGTGCTGGCGAAGACGTATCTTCTCCTACTGACGATCACGCTCGGAGCGAGCAATTTCTGGCTGGTGCGACGAACACGGTCGGATGCGGCGCCGGTGCTGCTTCGCTTGCGGCGCTTTAGCGAGGCGGAAATCGGGCTGGGGTTCACCGCCCTGCTTGCAGCGGCTTCGCTCACCTCTCAACCGCCGGCGATCGATCTCGGGCAACAGGATCAGCTCACGAAACACGAAATCGTGGAGCGCATGAGCTGGAAACAGCCAGCGTTACATAGTCCCAGGCTTTCGGATCTTCCGCCCAGGAAATCGCTGAAGCAGCATCTCGAGGAAGCGAACTTCTCGCGCGGCAACGAGAACGACTTCATGAACCAGAAGTGGTCGGAATATAACCATCAATGGTCCGGATTGATCGTACTGGCGGCAGGTTTATTGGCTTTCATTTCGAGGTTCAAAGGGCAACGGTGGGCAAGAAACTGGCCGCTGCTGTTTTTTGGCTTGGCGGTGTTTATCCTCTTGCGTGGCGATCCCGAGACATGGCCGCTCGGGCCGCGTCCATTCTGGGCGAGTTTCGCTGAGTCGGACGTACTCGAACACCGGTTGTTCGCAGTCTTGATTACCGCCTTCGCGCTATTTGAGTGGTCTGTCGAAACCGGGCGGCTGAAATCCCAAATTGCGGCCTTAGTCTTTCCCGCGATATGCGCCCTTGGCGGCGCTTTGTTGCTCACTCATTCGCACGGGACCGGTGATTTCAAAGAGGAACTGTTCGCCGAGATGAGCCACTCGCCGATAGCGTTGCTTGGGGCTACTGCTGGGTGGGGCCGTTGGCTCGAATTGCGCTCGCCGCCGGAAGATGGCGTGCCTGATAGCAGGTCCGGAATTGTCCGGATCGCCAGTTGGGCCTGGCCGATTTGCCTGGTTCTTGTTGGTTTCATCCTGATTAACTACCGCGAATCTTAAGGGGGCGCGGCAGTGCGGGGAACCTTTGCGTCGCGCCAGCGTCTAACCTTTTGCTGTATCGTAAGAAAGGTATTTTGGCGCCGAATCGAACCGTGCGCCACCAGCCGATTCTATCCGTGAGGCAATTCATGCCATTGCTCCAACCCCGTTTTTCCAAGGGTCTATTCTTTGCCGTTCTCACCTGTTTCGCACTCCACGCACGCGCGCAGCGGCTCCCGCAGACGGTACATCCCGAGCACTACCAGCTCCTGCTCACTCCCAATCTGAAAGATGCGACCTTTGCGGGCAGCGAAAGGATCGACGTTCTGCTGGACCAGCCGGCTGATTCGATCACTTTGAATGCCGTGGAAATCAAGTTCCAAAGCGTGACCACGAAAATTGACGGCAAAGAGCTGAAAGCTACCGTTACGGAAGACGAGAAGAAGGAGCAGGCAACCTTCAACTTCAATCGCACGTTGCCTGCCGGGCGGCTTACGCTGCAGATTGAATACACCGGCATCCTGAACGGGCAATTGCGCGGCTTTTATCTTTCAAAGACGGCCAAGCGAAATTACGCCGTGACGCAATTCGAGCCTACTGACGCGCGGCGCGCATTTCCGTCGTTTGACGAGCCGGCGTTTAAGGCCACGTTTGATGTGAGCCTGGTGGTGGACAAGAACGACACCGCGATCTCGAACACCAACATTGTTTCCGATACGCCCGGACCAGGAGCTGACAAGCACACGATACACTTTGCGACTACGCCAAAGATGTCGACTTATCTCGTCGTATTTCTGGTGGGCGACTTCCAGTGCACCTCGGGCGAGAGCGACGGCACGCCCATTCGCGCGTGCGCAACTCCGGACAAGGTCGAATACACGAAGTTTGCCTTGTCCGCAGCGGAGTTCGTGCTGCATTACTACGACACCTATTTCGGTATAAAGT
>Ga0209040_10002273_pt1 | contig 15170 bp, 13 predicted proteins | sample BogFormECP12_OM3_FD_188240 | JGI IMG/M metagenome (GOLD analysis project Ga0209040, IMG submission 188240) | Bog forest soil microbial communities from Calvert Island, British Columbia, Canada - ECP12_OM3 (SPAdes) (version 2) | ecosystem: Environmental > Aquatic > Freshwater > Wetlands > Bog ...
CGTCGCGGCTTCGTCCTCCGAGATTGCATCCGCAAGGCCGACGGGGCCTGAGTTGAGGCCGCGCTCGTTTACGGCCTTGCGGATACAACATTCTTCAGACCGCGCATATCTGGACACCCGCACACACAGTGGGCTGATCTTCGTCCATCTGCTGGAGGCGAAGAAATGACCTAGCATCCGGTCTCCGACCAGCATCTCCAAGCGCGCTTGCCAGTTCTCCGCGTTACTCTCAGCCGATCACTTACTCAGCGCTATCTCTTTCCGCCTCACCGTCTCCACCTTTATGGCGTAGCCCGCCGATTTCTCTTCAGGCCCGCTTTAGTAGCCATCTTCGCATCAGGGGTACGCGCAACCGCCATTGTCCGACTTCATCGTCCACGGTGACTAGCAAGCGACGACGGAGTGACCGGGCGACCGCGTTGTCGTCGGGGGGCGGCTGAGCCTCTTGCTTACGGAAGGCGGAGAGGTACTCCCACTCACCTGACAAGAGACTCTCGCGGCGCATCAGCTCGTAGAGGACGTTATGACCTCGGACGATCGCCTCCTCGAGGGCGCGCTCGAAGAGTGCGGGGTTGACCTCACGGCTTCCTTGGTCGTTGAGCAGGTCCACGACGGTCTCGGCTATCAGTTGGACCAGGTGTGGCCAGCCGGCCGCCTCGGCGTGAATTCGCTCGATGCCGTCAGGACCCCAGAACTCGGCCGGGTAGCTCGGGCGGGGCCGGCTCGGATCGTCCTTGGGCCAGAGCGACGAGAATTTGAGAGGCTCAGTCAGCAGAAGACGGGTCTCGACTTCCGTGAACGGCGGCACCTCGATGGTCCGGGCGCTGACCAGGTAGGAGGTCCACGGGGCATGCCTTAGCTCGTCGATCTCATGGCTGCCGGCAAAGGCCCAGGTCAGGTTGCGGTGAGACTGGATCGACTCGCGAAGGAGTGCCAGGAGATCTTCCGGGAAGATCCCCTCGCCGATCTTACGGTCGAGGTTTTCGTACTCATCGAAGGCGACGATCAAGCGTCGACCTTCGCCCCCGAGGGCGTCGTTGCAGGCGGCGAGCAGGCGGGACAGGCCGATAAGGTCTTGCGGGCTGGATTCGGGTGGGCGGCCGCCTGGCCACGCACCGCGGAGGGACTCGCCGAGCAAGGCGACCAGGGATTCGAGCGAGACGAACGCCTCGGCCTGCTGCATGGAGATCGTGACGATCCGGACTTTGGACGGCAGGAAGCCATCGAGGTTACGCAGCACCGTCGACTTTCCCATGCGGCGGCGGCCATAGAGGACAATGCCGGGACAGCCGGCGCTGAGCATGACCTGCTGCTCGAGCTTACCGACGACCCGATCGCGGGGCACGAACGCCTCCTGCTCACGGTCCACCGGATCTCCGGCGCGGAAAACCTGGGGCGTCGGCTCGCGCCGCACGACGGCCTGCGCCTCCTGGAGCTGGCGGTCGCCCATCACAAGCCAATGAGTCGCGGCGGCGTGGAACTCCGAGGCCAGCGGCTCGTGGAACCCGCTCACCCGATGCTGAAAATTCTCGATCTCGGTCCGGAGCAGTCGCGCCAGGGGCTCGCGGAAGACAGATCGATCGATGGCGTCGAGCCGGGCTTGTAGCTGGACGATCTCGCCGATCATCTCGCGGAGACGCCGAGTCTGGTTCAAGAACCCCTTCTCTCCCTCCGGGAGCCCTGCCACCAAGTTGCCCAACCGCGTGAGATCGCTCGCCCGGCCCGCCTCGCGCGCGATCAAGCGGGTCCGGGCATGCAAGGCGGCCATGCGCTGGCTCGGGTAAGTGCCGGTGAGCCGTTCGATCTCCGCCGTCCCGGCCTCGGGCGCGTGTTCCGCGAACGCGGTCAGCAATCGGTCCATCTCCGGAAAAGGGATCAAGCAGAGGTCGTCCCAGGCGACCGGGTGAAATCGGTACCAGGAACCGTGAACCTGCGGCCAGACAAAGACAGGGTGAACGACATGATAGAAACAGCGCAGGAAGGCGATCCCGAAGGCGATCCCGAAGGCGATCCCGAAGGCGATCCCTCCGGCGATCCCGAAGGCGATCTCTAAGGCGATCCCGACGGCGATCCCTCCGACGATCCAGACGGCGATCCCTCCGGCGATCCAGACGGCGACCTCTCCGGCGATCCCTAAGGCGATCCCTCCGGCGATCCCGAAGGCGATCCCTCCGGCGATCCCGACGGCGATCCCTAAGGCGATCCCGACGGCGATCCCGACGGCGACCTCTCCGGCGATCCCTCCGGCGATCCCGACGGCGATCCCGAAGGCGATCCCTCCGGCGATCCCGACGGCGATGCGGCTGAGATGAAAGGCCAGAGTTGCAGGACCACTTGGCCAGTGAGGATCAACTGGCAATCCCAGGACCCCAAACACGAAGATCCTTCCCGCAGCGATCAGGACGAGGATGTACGGAATGCTTTGCAGGCACAAGCAGAGTGCGACAATCGCTCCTTCCTGCCGTGAACAACCCTTGAGAGCATCACGGAACCCTTTCGGCCGGCGATAGAGCAGCCCCAACCACCAGAGGGCTGACAGGTTGATCGCTGGGGCGGAGGCGGATCTGGCCAAGCGGCCGGGGCGTCATGGCCTCCCCTTCAGTTCGACGATTTTGGGTGTCGTAATGGACGAGAGGGGATGTTCCTTCGGGAGCAAAGTCTGGAATGGCTGTCGCGACTGGATCAGCAGGACCAGTTTCCTCGAATCGGTCATCTCATACCGCAACCCTGCGAACAGATCGATCTCGTAATCGGTGCGGTGGGTGACGTGGTCGAAGTGGGTCAGGGCGAGGTGGGCTGCACCATGTCGGAGCCGGAGGGCGCGACCGAAGGCAACGAGGTCGTGGGGCTTGTCCGGCACCGGGCCGGGAATTCCACACGCGGCCAGGATTGCCTCGACGAGCGCCTTGCGGGCATAAGTCTCCGGGTTACTCAGATCCACCTCGCGCAGATCCGCGAGCGGAGGATCGCGGCGCAGGTCGTCGATCAGAGGTTTCCATCTGACTTTCCCCTGCACGGTCAGGTTGACCGACTCACCGCGAGTCAGGTAGCGCCGGATGTCATCGCGAGCCTTGAGCCATTGAGGCGCCGGAGCGCCCAGGTCCGCCTCGCACTTTCGCAGGAGCAGATCCCATGGATTCTCTTTCTGATCGTCTGTCAGATCCACATACAACGGGTCAGGCCGGCGAATTGCGGCGGGAAGGTCGCACGCCACCCGTTTGACGGGAATGGTGACACCGTCTTTGAACTCCGGGTCGCGCTGGATCGCCCGTTTCATCTCGTGCTGGCAGGGCTTGCTGGTCAGGTAGTCGGGCGAGAAGACTAGGATGTTGAGATCCGCCCGATCCTGCACCTCGTCCATTTGTCGCCTGATTGCCCGGGCCGCCTCGAACTGCTCACGGTCGATCAGCACGTCAGCCTCACCGGCTTTCAGGCAGGGCACCAGCCGGTCCCAGACCCATTCGCCTTGTTTCCAACTGTAGCTGATGAACACGCTCTTCGGCATCGGCTGCGAAATCCTTAAATCGGTTGTCCTTGAAGAGAGTCCATCTCTCGAAGTGGGTACAACAATCTTATGTGGTATCCCATCCAGGATACAATGCTTCAAGGAATCGCTGAACCGCACGGGACCTTCATCAATGGTCAAGAGGCCGAAAGGCGTAGGCAGCCTGGGCGACCGAGTATCGGAATGGTTCGGGCTCGGGTCGACCCCAGGTTGAAGACGCTGGCCGACGGCAATTTCAGACAAGCTCGCAAAAGTCGACCGATCCTGGCGTAAAATCAGGATGTCGGTACAGTGAGCATGTTTCTTGACAGTTCGCTGATCGATGCTGGCCCGCACGCCGCCGAAGCACCCACGCAATACCTATCCTTCTCATCTTTAGATTGAGGTCACACTTGCGGGCTGAAGCAGTGGGTGCAATCTGACGCAGAGAGTCTGTGCCTCGCCCTGAGAGTCTCTGGCTCACGGCCGGCCCCTAGAGCCACCCGACCCTGAGTCAGTTCACGAACTTCCACGTCAAGCCCGATGATGTGGCCAAGCTCACGCCACAAGAGATAGAGATGATGCGGAAGTGCGCCGGGCTTCAGGACAAGGCCAGGAAGTATGCCACGGCGAAGCGTGAGGCGATCGGCATCCAGCAATAACCGACGCCACCGTGGCGTCCATTTTCAGTAAGTAAAGGCCCATCCTTGGGCCGGGGTCATCCTCACAGCAGGCCGTTAGCCTGCATGTTCGCGAACATCTTCATCATGATCTCGGGCGTCAGCTCGGGGATCTCGAAGTCTTCCTCCTCATCCTCGGGCTTGTCGTCAGAGACAACCTTGAGCACGGGTTCGGGTTCGTACTCGTCATAGCACTCCTCGCAGATGCCGACGTGGAAGGCCGAGTCGCCATAGCCCAGGTGCTTGCCGCACACGGAGCGCTTGTCCTCGGGCATCTGGATGGTCTCGGCCGGCTTGGGCTCGATCTCGAACTCTTCGCCGGTTTTCTCGTCTAGCCCCTCTTTCTCTGGCTCAGCGTCTTCCCACTCCTCCTCGGCGACCACTGGCACTTTGAAGGCGTGCAGCGGATGAAACAGAGTCTCGCCGTCGCCGGCCACCGGGGCGGGACGATTGAGCGTTTGGAGAACACCGAAGTTCTTGTCAACCTCAGCAATCCGCTCAAGGACACCCTTGAACTCGCCAGCCGCCTCGATCGGAATCGGTTTGGCTTGCTGCTCCTCCAAGGTCTCGGCGATGATCTGAGCGGCCGTGGCCGCGTTGATCTCGTTCTGGGCTTCCTGGGAGAGCATGTCAAGCTTGCTGCTGATCTTCTTCTTGGGGCCGCTCTTGACCTTGCCCCAGTTGCGTTGCATGTCGGCCTCGCTGATGCGTTGTGAAAGTTGCTTCGCTAGCGCCATCTGCATGTTTTCCTCGCCCGCCATCGCGGCGAGCCCGTCTTCACTGAACTTGCCCTCAAGTGCTTGGGCCGCGCTCATCTTGCGTGACATGAGCTGCATGGCCTTATGTTGCATGGTTTCACGATAGTAGAGGTAGTATATCCGGCAGTCCATGGGCTGGCCGATCCGCCACGCACGGCGAGCGGCTTGCCGCATGGTGAAGAGGTTGTACCCCGTCTCGTAGAAGATGATGGTCGGATAGTTGTGGCCACCCTGCTTCTTCGAGAACAGGTCGAGCCCGGTCTTCACAAGCTCTGGGTGACTGAGCATGACATCGTAGTCGCGTCCGTTCTCCTCGATCCATTGCTCGCGATCGATCGGCTCGCACGTGGACGACCGAAGGATGCCAACCTTCAAGCCTTGAGCTTCGAGCAGGCCCTTGAGGCGGGGTTGGATATCCCTCTTGTTGGTGATGTTCACGTACACCCAAGACTGCCGACCCTCGGCATGCTGCTGCTGGCAGATGTCGATGAGCGTCTGCTCCTTGGGATACACGACATCCTGGGGCAGATCCGCAGGCGTCACCACGCCATGGAAGTTGTCCCACTGCTTGTTGTGCGGCTTCTCCCAGTAACCGACCGTGTGACCGAGCTGGAGCTTGGCCGCGCCTTCCAGGTCACCCTCGGCGATCAACGCCTGACGGGCTTCCTCGAATGCTTTCCGCACGTCAGGGTCATGGCCCCACCCATACGGCCGGTCGGGGTAATCCAGGCCAGTCCAGAGCATGGCACCGAGGAACTTCATGCTCCCCTTCTTGATCAGCTCCTTGTTTTCGGCGGTCATGATGTCCACGACCCGGTCGTACTCCTGTTTCTGCTCAGGAGCCATCGGGCAGGCGACGTCGAACCACCCAGCTCGGTTCCGCTCGTCCAGGTCCAGGCGGAACTCGTAATCCTCCTGGCTCTCACCCACCTGCCTGGGCGGCTCCGGGGCCGGCATGCCGCCGACGTACTCGAACAGGTCGGGCAGGTTGTCGGCCAGCTCCTCAAGCGTGAGGAAAATGCTCGTTTCCATCATGTGGCGAGCGAACATCGTCGGCATGACGCCGGGGTCCACGTAGTTCTTGGCACCACGAGTCCCGCTCTTGGCCTTCCGCATCGACGTGACGCGGCCTTTGACATTCGACATCGGGTCCTCCTCGACCGTGGTCACAACCGTGCGGATGCGTCCATAGGTCTTCGAGAACTCCATGTCCTTGCCCCACTCGTACCCCTCCTCCCTCAACGTCTTCGGGGTGATCCGCATCATCAACGGATAGAGATGATTGGCATACCCGCCGATGATCGTCCCGGTCATGGCGAGCACGTGGTCAACCGCGCCTATAAGCTTGGAGCAAGCCATACTCTGACCGCTCTGGTCGCTCTTCTGCTCGTGACTTTCATCAATTAAAAGGTACTGAAACATGCCATTGAGTTTCCGCTGGATGACGTTCGCCGGAGACCAGCGATACGGCCGACTCGTGTAGTTGTAGAGCGGCTCGTTGCACTCCATGACCAGCCAGTCGCGGCCGGCGTGCTTGACTTTCTGACCTGCCTTGTGGTGGGCGTAACGGGCCGGCAACTCGATCGTGTCGCCACCTGGCACGCTCGGCCGAGCCACGTCAAAGATCGACTTGAGGAACTTCCCCTGGCATCGCTGCTGGGACACATTCTTCACGTTCGTCAGGGCCTTCTTTGCTACCGGAGTACCCCTCTTGTCGAGGACCGTGGTGCCGCATCGTGGGCAGTAATGCACGCGGCCGAGGATCGCCTTCGTCGCCGGCCTTCCCTGATCGTCATAGACCTGATAGCCATTCTCATCCTTGATGTTCTCGCGTTCCACGATGATCGACTTGCTGCTCAGGCTGTGCTCGTGCGTGATGCCGTCAAACCCTTCCTGCTGGTCGGCGATCCCCGCCCAGTCGCTCATCCATTTCGCCTGGTTGCGGCCCAGGACGTAGAACTCGGCCCCTTCGGGCTTTGCCCAGCTCTTCCTGGGGGCTCGCACCCAGGGCTTCTTGTGGCCGCCCATGCTCAATAGGGCCAGGGTATCCCGCAGGGCCTTGCGGGTGTTGGTTTCTTCGGCCAGGGCCTTCTCGCCCTTACTCCGCTTGCCCTTCTTCTTCGTGCTGACCTTCGTGTCGCCCTGGGGTCCGAACCTGACGATCTTCGCGTCGGGGATGGTCTCCCAGATCTCGCGGCACCACTTGCCGACCAGGTGGTCGGGGCAGAGCACGATGGCTCGAAAGCAGCCTCCGTAGCCGCCCTGGTTCCTGGACAGTTTGGCGTGCTCGTACACGGCGGCCATGCCGATTTTCGTCTTGCCGACGCCACACTCGCCGCAGAGGAAGCCGGAACCCCTCGCGTTGAACATCTTGATGGCCGCAGCCACGACGTGCTGCTGGGCGGGGAACAGCTCCATCAGCAGGTCGCTGAAGTCGGGCAGCGGATCGCGGCCCGGGACGTGGAGCGGGGTCAAGGCGGTGATCGCCTTCTTGCCCAAAGGCTTTCCATAAGAGCGGAGGTAGTCGTCGATCCCCGTGATCTGATGGATCGGAGGGATCACCTCCTCGGGCTCGCACAGGGCAAGCAGGGTGCCATCCTGGATGGCGTCGTCCGCTGTGTATCGGCTGATCACCGGGATGTCGTCGTAGTTGTCACGTTTCACGATGGTGGTCATGTGGATCTCCGAAGGAATTAGGAGTAAAAGGGACCACGCCACCTTGGCGTGGCCCCGCCTGGGTTGTTACGCGACGGCGACTTCAGCTTCCTGGCGGGGAATGCTGATCTTGCCCTTGCTCAGCCCCTCGATGACGATCTCGTCGAGCTTGCTGGTTGTGGCTGAGAGGATGCCGGACCGGCAACCGAAGACGTGTGCATCCTCAAGACGGTTGCACTCGCGGAGCTTCTTCTCGATGTAGGGAACCCATTCGCGAAGAACTGGGGTGGTGAACCGCGTCGAGTTCAACTCTTGCCAGAGCGACTCTTCAGTCACCGACATCATGAAGCCAGGGGCCTTGGTGATGAACAAAGCATGGGCCAGGCCGTAGCCGAGCTTGTGCGTGAACACGTGGTAGCCGTCGCTACCACAATAGAGACGGCCAGGCATACTGGCGTACCAGTCCTCGCGTCCCGGGACGTTGGTCCTCACCCCGCCGGCCACGACTGACACGCGGGAGCTGCCCTTCTTGTCGGGGACCAAGGCGGCGCGGACGCTCTTGACGTACTGGGTCTCACAGATGAGAGAGACCATCATCAACTCAGACCGGCCCGAGTGGGCGATCTTGTTGAACTTCAAGGAAGGCGTACCACCATCCTTCCAAGAGAATTCGATGGTGCCAAATCGCTCAGAGTCATTGTCGCTCATGTCGTTACTGATTAGCGCGGCCCTCCTCTAATTGCAGTTTCAACTCGGCCTTGCAGGCACGACGAATCCGCTGCTCGGTCCAGAGTCTCCCCTCCTTGTTGATCAGTCTCAGATCCTTGAGATGGGCTTCGATCTCAAGCCAGGACAGCGGGTTGTCCTGCTTCCGCCACCCGACGATGCTCCTCATTACGTTGCGTTCTTCTTCGTCGCGGACCTTGACGCGGGCGGTCTTGCCATCCACTCGCCGCTTCTCCCAGCGAAACCCGTAGCCAGGGAAGTGGCAGTATTGGACGTTCTTCTTCTTTCTCGCGGACAAGCCATCCTTGGTTCGCTCCGAGATGAAGGCACGCTCCAGCTCGGCGAACGCAGCGAGGATGTGGATCATGAACTTGCCCATGGGGGAAGACAGGTCGATAGCTCCTCCCATCAGGTTCACGATATGCACCTTGATCTTCATTTTCTCGAAGCGTTCGAGAATAAGCACGCAGTCGCTCAAGCGGCGAAAAGCCCGATCGAGTTTGGCGATCACCACGTGGTCTCCCGGCCTTAAGTGCTTGAACATCTGCGAGCCGGCTGGCCTGTCCTCCCAGGGGATCTTGCCAGATGTGGCCGGGTCCAGGAAGACCGTCACATCGCCTGGGAGTTGCTGAAAACGAGCGTAGTCCTTGATCATCGATTTCTGAGTTTCCGGGGACGCCTCTTGCTTCTTGCTTGAGGCTCGGCCGTAGCCCCACGTACGAGGCTCACGCTCCACTGCCATGGTTGCTCACCTCGTTCTCAGCTAGGGTCCATTTGATCCGATCGGTGTCGAAGAACATGCCGATCCACGGTTGGCAGTGGCCCTTCTGGATGGCTCGGAAGACGAACAGGTCGCCATCCTTGGCCTCGATGGTGCCAGCCGCTTTGTCGCGATTCACGACGCAGCCGTTGGACTTGAGATTCTTGGCCACCTCCTCGACTTCCTTGGTGAACATCAAGGTTCCTCGCTTGGGTCTCTGCCTCATTGAAACCACCTTTCTCTGGCTGATGCAGCCAGCAAATCGGATAAACAGAACTACGTTGATTGACAGGTAAACGGACGCGACAGCGCGGGGAATGTCGATCATTCGTCATCGCCTTCCCGCAGGAGATAGCCGTACCGCTTCTGAATCCACCGCGTGCGGAACTTCCGCATGTTGTGCCACCTCCACTGCAACCCACTCGGGTTATTGCGGTGGACAAGGTGTTGGACCAACTGGCAATCCCGCCACAGCTCGATGTCGTCGTCAGGATCGGGAATGCCCGCCTTACGGTTGATGGCCGTGAGGACCAGGAATGACAGGCGGCGGCGAACCTGTTCTTTGGTCATTGTTCTGCCAGTGCGATGTCGATCCTCCGCGTCTACGCACCGCCCGCACTCTGACTTGAGAAAGCGCCGGTAGTAATCGAGGAGCTTGATGGTGCCACGGACTTGAGCTGTCGTGACTTCCGCTCCAGCGAGAGTGGGCATGGTTTCCTTTCGGTTGTGGTCAATCGTCGTCAGCAATGACGTCCTCACTGGGCTCCTCGCGAACGACATTGCTGAAGGTGCAAATCTGGGGGATTGGATAATCGATCGCGCATCGAATGCATGTGATCATGCGCTCGCGATACGTTTCCTTGGTCGTAGTCGCACCTGTCTCCGCGTTCGCCGTGGAAACCGTGGCTTCGTGATCCAAGTATGTCTTTTTGAACGACCCGCCCCTGACGACGTGGGAACCGTGCGGCCCGTGCACCACGCCGTCCAGCATGCCGCTGGCCAGGATCAGGCCCAGGTGGCCCCGGTCGAGGGCGAGTGGTGGACGGCCGATCTCAAGGGGCATCGGCTCCTCGAATCGACGGTTGAGGGGGCTGTTCGCGATCTGCTCGTCCAGCTCCTCATCGGTGAAGGCGTTCTTCCTGAACGTGTTGGGACGCCACGAGTGGGGGATCTCCCACACGTGGAGATCAGCCTCGCTGGCATAGCTTGGCGATCCTTTTATCCACGACACTGGTTGGACCTGGCCAAGCGGCGGGATCTTCTCAATTTGGAAGGAATCCCGCCAACGCATGTCCATTTTATTGAGACAGCCAACGGTCTCAACGGAGTCCTTGGGAAGGACTTCCTTCCGCCGCTTGCCCATCACTGCGATTTCTTTGTACTTGCGGATCTCCTGGCCGTTCTCGTCCCTCCCATCGGGGAACCTGTAGACGCGGATGTCTTCAAAGTTCGCATCGAGAAAGTCAACGAAGATCCCAGAGCCGGCCAGAGCGGTGAGCGGGCAGATCAGAACCAAGACGCCCTTCGTGACCAGCAGGGGCGTTACCTGCTGGCAGAACGCCATCTCCTCCCTGCGCCCGCCTTCAAGCTCCTGGTCAAAGGGAGGGTTGACGTAGGCAAGCCCAAAGCCGTGACCATTGCACTCAACCCCAAGGAATGACGCCGGTCCAACGTGGTGGCCACCCGGGATCAGCTCCTTGACGTCGTTACAGCGATCCTTGTCGAGTTCGACGGTGTAGACATGCTCGTCAGGCACACCGATGGCATCGGCGATCTGCTTGATCGCTTCGCCTTTGCCGCAGCAGGGGTCCAGCGCGCAGACAGTATCAAACTTCTTTGTTGGGTCAGGTGGCCTGACCCGTAGATGCTTCACAAGCTCGGCGATCGCGAGCGTGTGAGCCGGGTAGAAGCCAAGCCGTTGCTGGGCGGCTAAGCGCATTGCTCACTCCTCTTCGTTATTGGCGAGTAACTGGGAAAACCACCGTGGTTCCCAGCATGGTGTCGGTGCGTTCGTAGGTTTCTTCCCCGCGCTCCGGCGGGTGGAGAAGCTCTTCGATGTCCCGCGTATCTAGGTCGTCATCGTCGTCCGACGCTGCATCGAATGCGGCCTTCTCTGCCTGCCTGGGCTCACCTCACCGAGCGTCATCGCTGACAAGGATCACCTAGGTCTTTCAAGTGTCTCTCATGCTGCACCTCTCCGTTTGTTGGAGGCCCTGAACTGCTCGAGCATCCGGTTGGGGTGCTGGAGGCGCTTGAACCTCGCTGGCCCAAGCGCCGCCTCAAGAATCTGGGCGTTGCCCTTGTAAGAGAACGCCAGTCGTCGCTGATCCGATTTGGTCCTCTTGATGGGTGTCACGGCTGTGCCTTTCGCTGAGGTGCTGCCAATTTCTCAGGTATGGGTTGACCAGTGGATGTAGTTGATCTCTTCCTGGGTGGCCGATCGGCTGCGCTTCTCGGCGTAGTCCCAGGTCGTGAACTTGTAGCTGCCGTCGGGCGTGATCTCGACATGCGGGCCGTGCATAATAAGCCCGCCGTTCATGCCCCGCTTCCACTGCCCCTCGTCGTAGCAGCAGAGGACGAAGTAGAAGCTGAAGTCGTCCTCGGTGTGGAGGTAGCATCGGCTCAGCCGGTTCCAGGCTTCCCGCATGCCCAGGAAGTTGAGCCTGCTCTCCAGGTTGTTGCGGCACTCCGGGCCGACGAAATCTGCGAGTGCTCGGGCTCGGTCGATCTGATCGGCGGTCTTCTCGTCGTAGATGATGCCGTTGAGCGGATCGCACCCAGCGCAGACGAGATCCCCGTCGTCGTTGCTCCAAGGAACAACGAACTTGTTGCACTGGTCGCAGAAGTAGAGGGAGTAGTCACCCCCAGGGCAGGCGTCAAGGTTGTCGCTCGCGGGCTCGTACAGGTAGCCGCCCGTCCCGTGCCGTCGCTTGCCGGACTCCTCTGCGTCCCAGGGGCCTGGCTGGCCAGAGCCGTTCAGCTCAAGCAACGCAAAGTCGTACGGCAACGCAGAACAATAATTGCCGTCCTTCCAGATCTTGGCGGCCTCGCCCTTGGTCTTGACGCGGTACTCGCGGTGGAGGCTGAAGTATTCCGCCTCGCCATCGGCGACCGGCTCAGCACGAGGGAACCGCCAGTTGACGCGGTAGTGGTGATCGAAGCACGATCGGCTGTCATAGACAGGGCCATACTCGGTCGTGATGCAGAGCCAGGCCACGTCGTAGCTCTGGAAGTCGTAACTGTGAGTCTTAATCCAGCAGGTGGAGTTGATCTTGGCGAGAACCCACCGGCCAGGGCGAACGAGCTTGCGGTTGATGCGGATCAGGGACATTGAACTTTCTCCTTGCTAAAAAGGCGTGGCCGCCGCCAAGCAGGCGGAAAACGACCACGCCGTTCGGACTCACTCTTTGGTAAAGACGGTGGTAACTGGGTAGTCGCCGCAGCGGTCGCAGAGGAAGGCTACTCTCTTGATGGTTTTCCATCTGGCTATAATGCTCTGGCGTTCTCGATCGCGCCGCACAGGGTATCGTGGGCGTTGCGCACTACGCGGCCAGCGAACACGAACTCGACACTAAAGATGCGCGTACCTTTCACGTGCTCGGTTGTGAGCCGAGATAGAGAAGGCCGTCCCTGGCGTGCGGCTAATACTCGCTTGGCATCAAAAGAGTCGTCAGTTGACGTTGTGAGGACTTGTCACCGGCTTACAAGTCAACTGCCTCGGTGATGACCCAGAGTTTCTCGCCACCCTTCAGCTTATAGACCGAGAAGATCCGCCAGCCGGTCTTCATCGCGGTCTCGTTCTCTTTCGCATCGCCGGGTTCCACGTCTCCCCAGTCGCCGCAGATATGACGCTTGAGGAACTCGCCCGGCGTGTAACCATCTTTGGCCAATGCATCGATCGCACCAGGGGTCATAACCACTTGACCCGGATTGAACCGTATCTTCACCTCAGCTCCCGAGGCGCTTCATGCCAGCGCCTCCAATGGCACGGTTAAGGTTGAGGGCCTTGCCCGCCTTGTACCCGTCGTTCAAGGTGCCATCGGTGCCAGAGAGCCCGGCATAGTGGCCACGCTTGTCCTTGCACTCGGGGTGGGCCTTCTTGTACTCGGACGTGGTCTCGTCCATCACGCTGACGAGGGCTAGATCACCAAGAGTTTGTCAAACAAGCGGAAAGAGTTCGATTGGGAAACGGTTAAGGGTCAAGGGAGCGTGGTCAGTTCCTCAGATGTAAAAGTCTTCTTCGTCGTCCATGCCTTCGATGTCGGCCTCGATCTCATCCTCTTCGTCGTAGCAGGCGGACTGCCAGGGGTTCTCTGGCCAGCCGTGGATCTCCTCTGTGACCTCAGCCCTGCCGTTTGGGCCAGTGATCGCTTCGATGGAGCGATCCAGCTCCACGACCATCTCTTCGCAGCCCCAGAAAATCTGTGAGGTCCCATCATGCGACCCAAAGGGCCGGCGAACCATAAAGCTGTGCTCGCCGATCTTGGTCCCGAGGTTCATGCGAACCCCGTCCTTGATCGGGTGCAATCCGACGTGGAAATCGACGTCGCCTTTCGGCTTGAACTTCTCGCAGACCAGACCGCGCAGGAATGCGTCCGCCTGGCAGGAGAGGCGAACCTGTTCGGCGCTAAGAATGAGAGGCTTCATTGTGTCCCCAGGGTTGTGATTTCCGTGCGGAGTCGGTCTTTGTCCCGAAGTTTGCTGGCCGGCTCGGCTTTGTCCCCAGGCGTGGCTCCAATGCGGCCCATGAGGCGATCTTCACGGCCGACGAGGTCGCAGTAGCGGGAGTAGAGGCTATCCCAGGCTCGCGCGAGGGCCCCGAGTTCCGACTTGGGGAAGTAGTTTCCGCTCACGTATGAAGGTGTCACGACACGGTGCGGCAGCAGGCTGACCGGCCAATACTGCAAGTGGACGACGTACTCGCCCTTGAGGTCACGCAAGACGATACGCGATGGTTCCATGCAGTTTCCGGTGACGATGGGACTGCACGCGATAATAGTCCCGTCGTTCCACTTGCCTGCGTGAAGCTGAATGTCCAACATGAAAGGATCTCACTTATGAAAAATGTAACAAACCATGGGCGGTGCGCGCAGAAATTGCGCACTATGAGCCGCCCATGGCTTAGGCAAAAAAACCAAGTGAACCCACTACGGCAAAGCCGGCGCAGCTCTGCTGCAACTCAGCCTTTCGGCGTGAAGTGGAATTCCTCGTCGATTTGCTCGACGATCATGTAAGCGGTCGCTGATTGGGGGGAGATTCCCATCTGGGCTGCGACGGCAGCGACTCGCTCGGGGTTCGCAGACGCGAACCAGGTGTGATCTCGAACGATCTTCAGTAGCTCGGTTTTTGCCGCAAGTGCGGCAGCGTTCAAACTGTTCACCCTAGATCCACCTCCGGGGAAGAATGGGTGTTAGGTCCTTCCGGTGACAAAATACCACATGGGCTCAGCGCGAGCCCCGCTCGACCACTGGCGGGAGTGGGCGGGCGGGGACCGTGTTGGATAGGCCAGTGCCAAGCTGGCGCTGGCTCCGATTCCTTGTTGGGTTCAGTAGGCGAGCATCTTTTCGAGTTCCCTTGCGGCGGTAGGGAATCCCCGATCGCGAAGCTCGCGGACGCAAGCCCATTCCGATGGCCATCCGAAGATGCCCGATGGCTTGCCGTTCAAGAACAGCCGCCATCCGATGCTGGTCTCATAATGCACGTAACCGTTCACAAGTCGAGGGTGACAAGCGTACAGGAGCGCATGGAGTCGCGAAGATCCCTCCTGGGTGCGTCGGTCGATGTGACCGACGCGCGCTGCCGAACGACCAAGCTCATCTGCCGCGGCGGCGCAGGGAGCAAGGGGTCACGGAAAGCCTAGCTGTCGCCAAGGTCAGGTGCAGCGCCTGGTTAGACGGCCCGCACCGACACCCGCCCAGCCCTCGCGAGCGCCAGCAAGCGTCAGGTTCATGCGCTTGTTCTGCGTCGTCTGATTCGGGCTGACGTGTCGCTCCACAAGCGTCTCGCTACTAACCTATGTTTGGGGTAACCCGACGTAACCCCTTGCGGCATAAGGGTCGGATTTTCAATTAGTCACTACATCATGGCATCCTCCCCCGGGTGGCGCC
>Ga0209040_10002274_pt1 | contig 15169 bp, 11 predicted proteins | sample BogFormECP12_OM3_FD_188240 | JGI IMG/M metagenome (GOLD analysis project Ga0209040, IMG submission 188240) | Bog forest soil microbial communities from Calvert Island, British Columbia, Canada - ECP12_OM3 (SPAdes) (version 2) | ecosystem: Environmental > Aquatic > Freshwater > Wetlands > Bog ...
TACTTGATTATAGAGGTGACGCGACACACTTCACCGAGAAGGTGCTTGAGGGAACACGGGATGAAGCTGCGTTGTCGGCAGGCGGCAGCAGGTATGCTGTTTTGGATTTTGAATTGACAGGAACTAACGCCTTCTTCCTGGACGTCTATCTGCGATCTACGTCAGGCCTGTCGGCGGGCGACGCAGCGTCCATAGCGCGAAGACTTTTTGAAGAGCTTGCCCCGGGTATGTTGACTGCCCACTTCAGAACTGATACCTGGTTCCTTGAAGCAAACTACTTTCCTTTGCTGTTTCCGTTTACGCCGGATATCCCCGTGCCACAGGCGTACCAGTACCTTGGTAGGCCAGATCTATCCTGCAAAGTTGAGTTTGGATCCCGAGTTGCATGCAGCGGCCGGAATTTCCAGCCGTGACTGGACGCTTAAATACGGAAACAGGACGTGATTTCTTGGCGATGGCGCAGAGATCATTCTTCACTTGACCTAACTCTGCCCAAGTTCCCGTTCGTCGGCACCCGACCCCAACTCGGCCACCCCGGCCCCGGCAGCGCCCCGAACCGCTGATTGAGAAAAGCAGGGCGAAGCAGGAAGGTTTTGTGCGGTGGATTCCGTGTACGATTCATGCGGGTGCTCGCCATTAGGTAAGAACGCGGTGCATGGGCGCTTCCGCAATGTTCTTCCGCTCGCCGGCGCTCGTGATCCCTTTCAGCAGCCCCAAGTGATCCAATATTTCCTGCCCTGATGTCTTCGGGTGCTTACGTGGAAGGTGACTTCGCGCGGGCTGGTGAAGCAGGCGGGGGCCACAGCGGGCTTTAGCTCGTTTTTGGGATTGATGAATGAGACCGGGCCTAATGGAGATAGTTTGGCGATCGGATACGATACGGCGGCACGGCCGACCACTACGACTTCGCCGTACGGTGCCGATTCCGACGAAGGAAATCACTCATTCCGAGCTGAAGGAAATCGCCGTTCCGACGCGATCGCGATTGGATATTCCGGGCTGATGGCGATTAAGAGTCGCGCTGAGTTCGGGACGCTGATCGCGATGACCTCTTAAGGAGCGGGCCAGGCGCTTCTTTCCTCGATCTGAGAATCGGACCAGGCCAGGTGCTCTGCGGCCAGTTCGACGGATTGTAGTCCGGCGTGGGCCACGATCTCGAGTTTCTGATCGAAGGGACCTTTGAGAGTCCAGAGCATCACGGATATGTTCCAATGGATAAGGTAAATCCGATGAACAAATCAACACTAGCGATTCAGGTCACCTTGGCGATCATGACGACGTCCGCCGGCGCGTGGGCGCAAGGAGGTTTCGAGGGTCCCGGCCGCTACGTCATCACGAGCGTCCGGTCCGGCAAGGTGCTCGATCTCGATCGCAACGACCGCACCACCGTGCTGCAGTTTTCGCCGCGCGGCACCAACAACCAGGCTTGGGAAATCCGGCCGACTCGCGGTGGCTATTTTTTCATTCGCAATATGATGAATGGCTACGCGCTGACGGTAGTGGAAGAACGCAATGGCGCTCCGTTGCAGGGCACTCCGTTTAACGGCAGCGAAGCGCAGATGTTTCGCTTTGAGGGTGGCAAAGACGGCAACGCGGTGATCTTTTCGCGCATCGGGCGGGCGCTGGATGTGCCCGGGGGAACCTCGCGCGATGGCGCTCGCATTAACGTTTTTGACCCCAATGGCGATTCCAATCAGCGCTGGGTGCTCGCGCGGACCAGCGGCGATTGGGGCCGCCGCGAGTGGGATTGGGATGAAGACCGGCGCGGCGACAGACGCGATGAGGACCGCCGGGAGCCGGGGCTCCTGCGCTGCTCCTCCGACGATGGCCAGCGAACTTTCTGTGAAGCCGACACCGGCCGCGGAGTCCGGTTAGTCCGCCAGATTAGCGGCTCACCCTGTGAAGAAGGCCGCACCTGGGGTTACGACCGCCGCGGCATTTGGGTGGACCGGGGCTGCCGTGGCGAGTTCGCGGTTGACCGCCGTTAGGTACTCGCCGGGCCAGTTACTAAACCGGCGGCGGTTTGTACCCCGCCCAGGGCCGACTGATAATCGGCCGCAGGTTGATAACCTGGTTGATAACCTGCCCCACAAGGCCGACGGGCGATATACATTTAGTGGTGGTATTCGTGTGATACTCTACTTGCAGTGCATGTTCTCGTAACCGGGGGTGCAGGCTACATTGGTAGCCATGCTGCCAAGCGCCTGGCTCAAGCGGGGCATGTTCCGGTTGTCCTCGACAACCTGGTTCGCGGGCACCTCCAGGCGGTTCGTTGGGGGCCTCTCGTCGTTGGCGATCTAGCCGATCCAACCGTACTGGAACAGGCGTTCCACTCCTACCCGATTGAAGCTGTGTTGCACTTCGCCGCCCTCGCCTATGTTGGCGAATCCATGAGCGCCCCAGCGGACTACTTCCGGAACAATACGACTAATACGCTGAACCTGCTAGACGCGATGAGAAACCATCGCGTTAATGTGCTGGTATTCTCCTCCACTTGTGCGGTCTACGGAAATCCGCTTAGACAGCCGATCACCGAAGATACGCCGGCTGCGCCGGTTAATCCTTATGGCGAATCGAAATTGATGGTCGAGAGGATGCTGCACTGGCACGGCGAAGCGTACGGGCTCAAGTGGGTCGCGTTGCGCTATTTCAACGCGGCTGGCGCGGACATAGAAGGTGAATTAGGTGAACTGCATGACCCCGAACCGCACTTGATTCCGCGCGTGATTGGCGCCGCCCATGGCGCGATACCCGCCCTGGAAGTTTTCGGCAGCGACTATGACACGCCCGATGGAACGGCCGTGCGGGATTACATCCACGTCACTGACCTCGCCGAAGCCCACGCCTTGGCGCTCGATCATTTGTGGAAGGGCGGGGCAGGCGGCATATTCAATCTGGGGACCGGGCGCGGCCACTCGGTCCGTGAGGTGGTGCAGGCGGTGGAAGCAGTTACCGGACGGAGAGTTCCGTTGCGGGAATCCGGACGCCGCCCCGGCGATCCTCCAGTGTTGGTCGCGGCAACGGGCCGCGTGCGGACGGTGCTGGGGTGGCAGCCGCGGCATTCGACACTCCCGACTATTGTCGAAACTGCCAACAAATGGCACTTGGCAAATAGCGCCGCTTCGATCATGACGCTGAACGCCGCATCGATCGTGGCGCTACGCGCCGCTTCGACCGCGGCGGCAGATGCAGCTTCGATCGCGGCGGAGGACGCCGCTTCGATAACGCAACGCTAGGAGCAAAATGAAACTATTAATTGCTATTCCTGCGCTGAACGAAGAAGAAAGTATCGAGAATATCATTCTCGCTGCACTCGACGCTAGAGCATATATTTGCAATCACTCTCCCATTACCGACGTTGAGATTACGGTTGTGAGCGACGGCTCCACCGACCGCACGGTGGAAATCGCCAGCGGCTACCGGGATCGTATCGGGTTGATCGTTTTCCCAAAGAATAGGGGGTATGGGGCGGCGATCAAAGAAGCCTGGCGGCGATCTGACGCCAGCGTTCTCGGTTTTTTGGACGCGGACGGCACCTGCGATCCAAGGTTTTTCGCCCGGCTATGCACGTGCCTGGCCGATGAACAAGCCGACGTGGTGCTGGGTTGCCGGCTAAATGAGCAGAGCCGGATGCCGGCGATTCGCCGTCTGGGAAACATGATTTTCGCCACGATTTTGACGGTGTTTTCATCCAATCGCGTCCGGGATACCGCCAGCGGCATGCGGGTGGTGCGCCGCGGCGCCTTGCAAAATCTATATCCGCTTCCCGACGGCATGCACTTCACCCCAGCGATGAGCGCCCGCGCCATGATGAGCGACACGGTACGGATTGTCGAGATGGACATGCCCTACCACGAGCGCGCTGGCGACTCAAAACTCCGTATCTTGAAAGACGGACTGCGGTTTCTGAAGGTGATTCTTCAGACTGCTTTCCTGTACCGGCCTGCCCGCCCGCTGGGTATTGCCGCTTCGGCGCTGCTTCTGGCAGCAACCGGGCTGATGATCGAACCGATCGTCTACTATCTGAACTATCACAAGGTGCTCTCCTGGATGATCTACCGCTTCTTGGTTAGCGACCTTTGCGGCATCGCGGGATGCCTCCTATTTTGCGCCGGATTTCTGGCGGATCGGATTGTTTCCATCGCTCTCCGGGCTGAGATCCAGGGCCGCGAACAGAAGCTTCTCCTCCGCCTCTTCCGCAGCCGTTGGTTCTGGCTTCTGCCAGCCGGACTCGCTTCCACCGGCCTCGCGCTGGTGTTCTCGAGTGTAGTCGAGCGGGCGCTGACTGGAATGACCAACATGGACTGGTCCCGCTATGTAGTGATGACTTTCTTCGTCTCCGTCGCCTTGATTCTGGCCGTTACGCGCCTCACTGAATCCCTCCTCAACCTGGTGGTTGCCCGCCTGGATTATCTGCAGTTCCAACTGGTGAAGGACTTGACGGTGGAAGATAGCGTTGTGGTGCGCGCAGCCGGAGATTAATGCACTGGTATGGCGGAGGAGCTTTTTGACCGGGCCGAAGAGTATGAGTCGATGCTCAACCAGGGCATCGGGCTCTCCGGAGAAAGCCAGGACTTCTTCATCGAAGGAAGGGTCAAGGACCTCCAGACGCAACTGTCGCAACCACCCAGGCGCATTCTCGATTTTGGCTGTGGCATGGGAAAATCCTGCGCCTATCTAGCCCAGGCGTTCCCGCAAGCTTCCGTGCTCGGGGTTGACCTCTCGGATGGGGCCTTGGAATACGGGCGCCAGGTCCACGCCTCGTCGCGAGTGTCGTTCGCCCGCATTGCGGATCTCTCCTTGCATGAACCCTTCGATCTCTGTTACGTAAACGGCGTTTTCCACCATATCAGTCCCGAGGATCGGCAGGAGGCGCTAGCCGTGATCCGCCGGGCTTTGGCGCCGGGCGGTTTGGCGGCGATTTTTGAGAACAACCCCTGGAACCCGGGAACTCGCATGGTGATGAGCCGCATACCGTTTGACCGCGATGCGGTGACGCTGTCTTTTGTCGAGTTGCGGAGCCGAATGAAAACCGCCGGACTCGAAATACAGGGCTCACGATTTCTGTTCTACATGCCGCGGTTTCTGGCCTCGTTACGGTTCTTGGAACGGCCACTGGTGAAGGTGCCGCTTGGAGCGCAATATTACGTGCTCGGCCGGGTGCCGCAGTCGCAGTGAAGCCGGTGAAACCCCTAATAAGTCTGCATAAGTCTGCGCTCTAAACCCTTAGGTTGCGAAATGACGATCTTGTCCTTATGCGGACATCTTCGACCGCATTAGCTCAAGATTTACGGCGAGGGCGTCTGGCGCGTCCAAAAGCCAAACGATCATGTGGTGAATGTGCCGCTAACCAGTATCGACAAGCTCGTGAGCCAACTCCAATTGCCGCGGGTGGACTTCATCAAGATGGATATCAAAGGCGCCACCGCGAAAGCGCTCATTGGCGCCAAGGGGTTGCTGGCTTGCGGGCCCTCGGCTCGCTCTCTCAACGGAGGAGCGCGAGGACAATCCCGCCGACATTCGGTCGGTGGCATTGTCTCTGCAGCCCTCTTATCAGATGGCGTGCGGACTCTGTTTTGGTCGGCCAGTTGAAAGTGAATCCCGACGTCCTGCTGTTCCGGCCTTGAACTAACTTCCGATAACACATATTATGTAAACTTTCTCCGGCACGCAAAAATAAGGCCTGAGTTCTCCGGGAGGATTGAACTCAGGCCCAAGGGAAGAAATTGTTTGCTAAGCCCTAACTCGCGCCTAACGATGGTGCCCGCCGCCGCTGCTATGGCCCCCGCCACCACCGCCGCCCGATGATCGGCCACCTCCACCACTCGGCGCGGCACGCCCGCCACCGCTGTACGCCGGCGCCGAAGGACGATTGTTCGGCGCACTGTAACTGGGCATCGAGCGCCCGCCACCGTTGTACGCCGGCGCCGAATAGCTGGGAGCCCGCTGCTGCACGATCGCAGGATTAATTCGCAGCGCCTGCGCGCCCCCTCGGTTGGTATATCCGTTGCTGTATCCATAGCTCGAGCTGGGCGCCCCAGCGCGCGGCTGGTATCCGCCAATTCCGCGTGCTGCGCCGTTTGCCGTTCCAGGCGCGCCGAAGCCTCGCCATCCGCCGCTCTGTTGCGGCGCAATGGTTGCGCCTCCATGGATCGGCGCGCCAAACCGGCTCCAATCGTGGCTGCCGCCCGCTTGGCTGCCTGGCGACGTCCGCTGCGCGGCCCCGGAAGACGCACTTCGCGAGAAGAACTGCCGGTTCCCCGTCTGCGGATAGTTCCCGCTAGCGATGCGATTGCTTAATGCCATGCTTGATCGGCCAGGTGCGATAGCCGGCATCCCCCGGACCAAGCCCGCATTCTGGATTTGCGATCCGCTGAAGCTTGAGAACGCCCCGCCCCGCCGGCCGAACTGGCTGGCCGACACGCCTGTGATCCCGTTGGCGAAGCGGGCGTTGCGATACGAATTCAGCAGGTTTCCGCTGCCCGCCAATCGGCTGTTCTCAAAGATGTTGCGCCCACTCCAGCCAGCACCCCACCACGGGTGGAATCTTTCAAACGGCGCCAGCGCGACCCATCCCAGGTTTCCGAATCCGAATCCGAACCCCGTACCCACGCCGAACCCAAAGAATCCGACATAAGCTGGTGCCCAGTAGTGAGGTCCATAGATCGGGCCCGGCCACCAGCACCAGCCCAAACCGCCATGGAACCAGCGCCCATAGTGGTACGGCGCCCAGCCCCAGGGATCGGCGCTTACCCACGTCCAGCCATAATAGTCTTCCCAAGTCCAATCGCCGTTGCGATAGGGGGCCCAGTTGGGATCCACAGTATTGGGTGTCCAAACCTGCCCATAATTGGGGTCCGTCAGCCAGCGCCCGTTGTTGTCAAGTTCTTCCGTACCAGGAACATCGGGTCCAACATATTGAGCGCTAGGTGAATTTAGAAATAAGCGGTCTCGATCCAGGTTCCAACGGTCCCACGCATCGAGAGGAGCAGCCGCTACCGTCTGAAACTCTGCTTCCTCCGGTCTGCCCCGCGCCAGCATGGTGTTGGATGGACCCAATCGCTGCATTCCATTGGCGCTGGCGATTTCCGCTTCTCCATCGCGAACCGTAATCTCGGTAGAGCCGTCTTCGTGAACGGTAACCCGGTACGTGCCGGGACGCAAGGGGCGCACGGCAACACTCGGTGTGTCGATCTCGGATTGGATATTGGGACGAAACACACGGAAAGTAATGGTTCCAATTGCCAGCTGTAATTGATAGCTATGATTATCTAACGCCGCCATCCGCACCTCGCCGTTGGCGCCTACCCGAAGCATCGCGGAAGGATCGAACTGCAACTCCGCGCGCGCCGAGGAACTGGTCAGCAAACTGTCTTGCACCATCACCGGGGCATTTACCGATGCAGCCACCACATCGCCGGAATCCCCACGCCGCACCGATACGTCGCCATTCAGCAGGCTGATCCGGGCCACGCCACGGTTTGGCCCGGGATAAGCGCCTGCATCATAAGTGCCGTCGGCCGCGGGGCTCTGCGGGGGAGCATCTTGCGCATTGAGCCCGAGAACAGCGCCAGTTGCTACCAGTAGCGCCAGCGCTTTGCGTTTCATAATCGTTCCCATGCTTCGCCCTCCTTGGTGCAAACGGCAGGCCGAATGGCAAGCATCTAATAATCAACCAGTTACAAGACGTATGAAGGTGCGCCCGGTGGCCGAAAAGCACCAGTTGCGCCCGCTGGCCACCAATGTCTTGCCGTGAGGTGACAATCCCGGTAAACTATAGTTAATTTGGAATCGGAAACCACAGTCAACCAGTCGCTTCCCGAGATACACGGATCGGTTGGCATCGCGCAGCAATCCCTGTGGAAGCGGCTCTTCGCCTTCTCGGGGCCAGCTTATTTGGTCAGCGTCGGTTACATGGACCCTGGCAATTGGGCCACCGACCTCGAAGGCGGCGCCAAGTTCGGCTACCAGTTGTTGTGGGTGCTGGTGCTCTCGAACTTGATGGCGATCCTGCTGCAAACGCTTTCCGCTCGTCTGGGAATTGTATCGCAGCGGGATCTGGCTCAGGCCTGCCGCGAAACCTACCCACGCCCGATCTCCTGGATGCTTTGGATTTTGTGCGAGATCGCCATTGCCGCTTGCGATCTGGCGGAAGTCTTGGGCGCAGCGATCGCCCTAAACCTGTTGTTCCATCTTCCTTTGCTCGCGGGCGTCTTGCTCACGGCCTTTGATACTTTGCTGGTTCTGTGGTTCACCCATTTGGGGATCCGGGTCATCGAAAGCGTGGTTCTCTCGCTAGTGCTGGTGATCGCTTCTTGCTTTCTAGTTGAAATCTGGTGGGCGCAACCGGTCTTTGGTCAAGTTCTCCGGGGCGTGATTCCCGTTCTCGATAGCCGCAATCTTTATATTGCCATCGGCATCCTGGGCGCAACCGTCATGCCGCATAACTTATATCTGCATTCCGCCTTGGTCCAGACCCGGCGAATCGGCGCCAGCGACCAGGAAAAACAGACGGCCTGCCGCTTCAACCTGATCGACTCCAGCATCGCTTTGAACGGGGCTTTGCTGGTGAATGCGGCAATTCTGGTTTTGGCGGGTTCGGTTTTCTTCCGGCGCGGCATCGAGGTAACGGAAATCCAGCAAGCCCAGGTGCTGCTGGCCCCGCTGCTCGGAGCGGGCGCGGCAGGCATTGTTTTCGCCATTGCCCTGCTCTGCTCCGGGCAGTCCTCAACGCTGACTGGAACCCTTGCTGGTCAGATTGTTATGGAAGGTTTCCTAAATTTTCGCATGAGTCTTCCATTGCGCCGCCTACTGACGCGCAGCGCGGCTATTTTACCCGCGGCGGTTACCGTGTATCTGGCTGGCGACAAAGGAACGTTTCAGTTGCTTATTCTTAGCCAGGTGATCCTTAGCCTGCAATTGCCTTTTGCCGTTGTTCCGCTGATTCACTTTACCAGTGATCGCCAACGGATGGGCCAATTTGTGAATGCGCGCTGGGTTCAGGTGCTGTCCTGGTGCACTGCGCTCGTGATCATCGTCTTAAACATCTGGTTGACTTACGATGTCCTAACCGATTGGTTAACCATAACTTTCCCATACCGATCCCTTGTCCTGAGTATCGTTTTCGCGGTCTTGGCCGCCGTAGCAGCCCTACTTATCTGGATCACCTTGCAACCGCTGTTCCCTGCCGGTGCTCGCACTCTATCGCCTCCTTTGGTTCCGTTGCCCCAGGCGATTGTAAAGCCTTTGCCTGAAGTCACTTACCATAAGATTCTCATTCCATTGGACCATACCTATATTGACCGCTTTGCCGTGCGTTATGCGGCCGCGCTGGCGAAAGATCCCCAAGCCACGCTCTACCTGCTTCATGTGGAACAGGATGTCACCAGCCAGATTTACGGACCTCTGGCGTCCACCGCCGAAGTAGCTGCTGGGCAGGCGTATCTGCAAGAGATTGCATCTGAACTAGCCGAGCAGGGCTTCGGCGTGGAAACCGTTGTCCGTTACAACCGCAAAGCCACGGACGCCATCATCCGTTATGCTCAGGAGCTGAATCCGGATCTCATTGTGATGGGCGCTCATGGACACAAGGGGTTGAAAGACATCATCTTTGGGACTACAATTAATGCTGTACGTCACAGAGTAAACATGCCGCTGATGATTGTCCGGGATCGCGGCTAGGTCGGGCGGCCAGGGCCGAAGCTGGGGATATAGCCTGGGCCAAAGAAGTGGGTACAACCATGTGTCCGATGGATACAAGAGCACGGGATAGGCTCTTGTATTTTCAATGGCTTTCGTCTGGCCGCCGGATTGCTCGATTGATAGTTGTTTCAAACTATTGCATGAACGCCTCCCTCAGCTTAGGTCTGGTATGTGTCTGTGTCAGTGGTCTGTCGGGCGCTACTCTCCAGCAATTGAGCTTGGACGACATGACCCAAAAATCAACCATGATCGTCCAGGGCATGGTGCAAGGGCCGGTCACTACCGCCCTGCATAGCCGGGTGATTTTTTCTCATTACCAAATCCAGGTCAGCGCAGTTTGGAAGGGACAGGTTGGCTCAACCGTGGACTTGGCGGTCCCCGGTGGCATCTTCAACGGGGTTCAGCAGTCGTACTCCGGAGCGCCCGCGCTGCAACTTGGTAAGCAATATGTGTTCTTCCTGTGGACCAGCAGGAACGGCGTTACCCAAGTGATTGGCCTCTCCCAGGGTTTGTTCGGCATCAGCTCCTCTCAAGTTTCGCGGCCGGCGACTACGGAAATGTTGCTAGACCGCCATGGGCAACCGGTCACCGATACCGATCTGGTCATGCAACTCTCCGATCTGCGATCACGGGTCCAAACGGTCCTCAAGGGAGTCGCCCAGTGAGGAAGCTTGGCCCCGTGAATCAGCTATTCCGCCTATCGATCTCAGCCATTTGTTTGCTCAGCTTCGCCTCGACGAGTTCAGCCTATTACTACTACGTTCACTTCCCTTCTCACTCCAGACCGTTTCAGCCAATCGTTGAGAAATTCGATCTTACCGCGCTGCCAAACAAGACAGTTCGCTTCTTTGTTTCGGATTCCGGACCATCGGCGACATATCCAGGAGACAGCTTTCCGGCCGTCGTAAGCGAGATCCGCTCTGCGGCCGACGCCTGGAATCAAGTGGCTACCTCCGATCTGAGGGTTGCTTACGGCGGACTCTTCGTCGCAGGGACTGCGGAAACCGCCCCTGGAATCGACGTTGAATTCTCCACCGATATTCCACCCGGCCTTCTTGCCTATAGCGGCCCCCAGGTGAAGGCTGGCATCGCCAACGGATCGAACGAGAGCTTTATACCGATCCAGCGTTCCAAGCTTTTGCTCCCCCTCGACCTCAGCCAGTCGGGTATGGGTCCGAGTTCGGCGGAGCTGTTCTTCATCACGCTGGTGCATGAGTTTGGCCATACTCTTGGCTTGCAACACACCTTGACCTCGAGCGTGATGGCCACCGCCACCACTAGCTCGAGTTCCAAGGCCGAACCGTTGGAAGCCGACGATATTGCGGGTATCTCGAATCTGTATCCGGCTGCCGGGTATTTGGGCGCCGTGGGCACAATATCTGGCGTCGTGACTCTGGGCAACACCGGACTGAATCTGGCGTCGGTAGTTGCGGTCCCCGCAGTGGGGCAAGCCGTTAGTTCGCTAACCAATCCTGACGGAACCTACCAGATTGCCGGGCTGACGCCGGGCGTCGCCTACTCCGTGTACGCCCATCCCCTGCCCCCGGCGCTGACCGATTCCGGCGAGACCACGGTTGACAACATCAAGTTTCCAGTGGACGCCAGCGGCAGCTCGGCGGCGTTTCAGCCGAACTACACCGCTTTCGCCACCAACTTCTACCCAGGCGCCAGCGATCCAAACCAAGCCGCGGGAGTGACTGTCACGGCCGGAGCGGTAGTAAACAACATTAATTTCAGTGTCCGGTCCCGCCCAACCGTGGCGGTACACTCGGTGCGCATCTACGGATATTCGTCCAATGGCACGCCGGAGATGTCGCCGGCGCTTAACGGTACCGAGATTGGACAGTACACGCCCCTGGTAGCCACAGGTGCAGGCTTGCTGCAGAATAATTACACGACACTGACTCCAGGCCTCGGTGTGCAGGTGTTCCAGGGACCGCAGGAAATCTCCCAGATCTGGGTGGATACGGGCTATCCGTATATTGCCATGCAGGTACAACCCGTGGCCGCCATGACCAGTAACGGACCCGGTCCACGCACATTGTTATTCTCCACGGCGAACGACGTTTACGTGCTGCCCGCCGCATTCAATGTTGTTGCGAGCGATCCTCCGTCGATCACCGCTTTGGACCAAACCTACGACACTTACGGCAATCGGGCGGTGTGGATCTCCGGGCAAAACTTGGCGCCCGATAGCCGCTTCCTGTTCGACGGTCTTCCTGGCATGGTTCGCCAACTGGCATCCGACGGGAGATTCCTGGTGGTGCCGCCTCCGGCGCCGGCAGGCTATACGGCCATCGTGACCGCATTGAACTCCGACGGTCAGAGTTCTTCCTATCTTCAAGGCGCCAATCCTACCACCTTCACGTACGACTTAGGCCAGGATTCGCCGGTGCTAAGCGTCACCCCTGCCTCGATTACTCCTGGCGCCGACACCACCGTTCTTATTACGGCCACGGGAAGCAATCCGGATCCCACCCATCCCCTGTTTATGGACGGACAAACGTATGTCGGCTTCGGAACTAGCGACGTATTGGTGAAGAGCGTAACCGTGATCGACTCCAATGATCTGAGCGTGGTGGTCAACGCGGGCGTACCGGTCTCGAGTACGTCAATCTGCGTGACCACTGGGTTGAGGCTTCTTTCGCAGGATTTGGGTACGTCGATCAGCACGCGAGCGGCGGGACACTAAACCGAAGACTAAACCGAAGACTAGACGGTCCAGCAATCGGCCTAGCCCGCCACGCTATCATCATAGAGAACGGTGCGATGCTGTTCTAATCGCTCCGGTCAAGGCCCATCTCGTCATATCTTCCGTAAAGTTTCTTGTCGTGATCCTTTCAGGGCTAAGCGCGAATCCCTTCTCTCTTAATGTGGGCCGCGCGGCAATTTTGACCTGTGTCCTGATCTTCTCCGCGTCAGGCGCGTGGGCCAGCACTTCGGGCAGCATTTCCGGCATGGTGACCGACCAGACGGGCTTGCCAATCCCCGGAGTAAAGATCACGGTCACCAATGCCGCCCAAGGCGTCCACACCAAGACCCTCACCGACACCAAAGGCGCCTACGCTTTTCCCAGTTTGCCGGTCGGAAGGTACGATCTCAGAACGGACGCTCAGGGCTTCAAACAACAAATCCGCTTGGGGCTGGCCGTCGATCTCGACAGCGCTTTGCAGATCGACCTGACGCTCCCACTGGCGGAGAAAGTGGAATCGATCACGGTCAGCACGGACGACATACATATCGAGACCGAAAGTACCCAAGTGGGAGAAGTGGTCACCAGCCGCCAGATGACCTCCGTCGCTCTCAATGGCCGCAGCTATACGGATCTGCTCGCCCTTCAACCGGGCATCGTACCGATGTCCACGCAATTGCCCGATTCGGTGGTGATGGCCGGCGCGACTGTGGCGATCAACCCATCGGGAACCTTGAATCCCGGCAATCAATCCATCTCCGGCCAGCGGGAAGACGCCAACGGCTTCATGGTCAATGGCGCCGACGTCAAGGAACTGCAGAACGGTGGAACGCTTATCGTGCCCGATCTGGATTCGCTGGCCGAGTTCCGGGTCTTGACGAACAACTTTGACGCCGAGTATGGCAACTATAGCGGCGGGATCGTGAATGCCGTTACCAAATCCGGCGAGAACGCCCTGCACGGCACGGCGTTTGAATTCCTGCGTAATACCGACCTCGATGCCCGCAATTTCTTTTCGCCCGACCGGAGTTTCTACCGGCAGAATCAGTTCGGCGGAACGCTGGGAGGCCCGATCCGTAAGAATAAATTCTTCTTTTTCGGCGATTATCAGGGCACTCGCACCACGCAAGGCATCGATTCTGGGCTAATCGCCGTTCCTTCCTTGGCCGATCGCACCGGGAATCTTATGGATCAAGCCGCGGCTTTGACGGGCACGGTCAGCGGACCTTACCTGGCTCAGCAACTATCGCAGAAGCTGGGCTACGGCGTCACCACCGGCGAGGCGTATTACACGCCGGGTTGCGCCTCGCCATCGCAGTGTGTCTTTCCGAACGCCGTGATCCCGCAGCGAGCCTGGTCTGCGCCGGCGCAGCATCTGCTTCAATACATCCCCCTTCCTAACACCGGCGCCGGTACGTTCTCGACCGGCGGCCAGGCTGAAACTGTCCAGGACGATAAAGCCAGCTTCCGTACCGACCTCAACACCAATCTTCTGGGGCTGTTCTCAGCGTATTACTTCATTGACGATTTTCAAGTCAATAATCCCTACCCCACCGGACAGGGAGGCGCCAGCGTCCCTGGCTTCAACGCCATGAACTTCGGCACCGCTCAGCTAATCACACTGGCGGACACGAAATCGTTCTCGCCGTCCACGGTCAATGAGCTGCGGCTCAGCTTCATTCGCAGCACCAACACAGTGGGCCAGCCGCAAGGCGGCGTCGGCCCCAGTCTCGCGTCGCAGGGCTTTGTCACCGGCGTTGGTACGCCGGGCATCGTGCCGCTGGCGCCGAACATCGAAGGCGTCGAAAACGTCATCTTCAACTCCTTCGTGCTAGGAGTGCCAATCACCAATTTGAAGCAGGCGAACAATACCTTTGGACTGAATGACAACTTCTCCAAAGTATGGGGAAATCATTCGATCAAGCTCGGTTTTCAGGGCAGTTTTTCCGAGATCAATGTCAACCCTAATCCGACCTATAACGGGTCTTTTCTGTTTGCCGGAACGGAAACCGGCCTCGATTTCGCGGATTTTCTGATCGGCGTAGCGAGCAACTACAATCAAGCGGACTCCCAGACTTATTACGAGCGCCACAAGTACGCCGCGGCGTTCGCGCAAGATAGCTGGCGCATCCGGCCGAACCTGACGCTCAACTATGGCGTCCGCTGGGACCTGATGGAGTATTGGTATGAGAAATACAATCAGGAACCCACGTTCTCTTTGGGTCAGCAGTCCCAGGTTTTCCCAACCGCACCGTTGGGATTGGTCTATCCGACAGACGTGGGAGTTCCGCGCACGCTAGTGCCGGCGGGTAATAAGTTCTCTCCGCGCATCGGCCTTGCCTGGTCGCCCGGAAATTCCACCGGATGGCTCGGCAAAATCATTGGTGGACCCGGAAAAACCAGCGTGCGATCCGGCTACGGAGTGTTCTACTCGGTCATCCAGGGGCAAACGCTGGCGTTCGATCTGCCGCAGCCTCCCTACGGATTGAGCTACACCAGCCCAGGCCCGCCGTTATTTGCCACGCCGTTCATAACGGCATCGAACGGATCGTTTCAGGGAAACCCGTTCCCATTGAATTTTCCGCCATTGAACACGACTGTGAATCACCCAGATTCGAGTATCAATTTTTCGGTCTTCGAACCCATTCAGGGCGCAACCGGCCCGAATCCGCACAATACGTATCCCTACAACGAAAACTACTTCCTCTCGATCGAGCGCCAATTGGCCACGAACACGGTCCTCAGCTTGGCGTACGTAGGCTCGCAGGCGCACCA
>Ga0209040_10002275_pt1 | contig 15166 bp, 12 predicted proteins | sample BogFormECP12_OM3_FD_188240 | JGI IMG/M metagenome (GOLD analysis project Ga0209040, IMG submission 188240) | Bog forest soil microbial communities from Calvert Island, British Columbia, Canada - ECP12_OM3 (SPAdes) (version 2) | ecosystem: Environmental > Aquatic > Freshwater > Wetlands > Bog ...
ATCGTGTTCATTCGCTGGCTCGAGGATCTGCGGCTCGGCTTGCTGGACCAGGCCTATCCGCTGATCCGGGCGCTCGCCGAAGACATCGCGCCGATCCTCTTATCCACGCGAATCAGCTATCGGCGGCCGGTGACGATCGGCGATCCGCTGGTCGGACGCATGCGGGTTGCCGGTCTGACTCGAGTGCGCTGGCGGCTCGCCGCCGAATTCAGGGTCAACGGCGCCGTGCATGCCGAGGCCGAGCAGGAAGGCTTGTTCATGCGCCTGTCGACCCGTCGGCCGATTGCGATCCCCGACCCCATTCGCCGCTGGCGCGCCGAATGACCCCGCGCTCGTCACCGATGAGGCTGGCGCTCGCCGAAGCCGAGGCGGCTGCCGCCCGCGGCGAAGTGCCGGTCGGCGCCGTGCTGGTCCACGGCGAGGGCTGGGTCCTCGCCGCAGCCGGCAATTGCGTCGAGGCCGACCATGACCCGACCGCGCATGCCGAGATGCTGGTATTGCGCGCGGGCGCCGCTCACCTGGGCGCGGCGCGCCTTGCCGAATGCGATCTCTACGTCACCCTCGAACCCTGCGCGATGTGCGCCGCGGCGATCGGCTTGGCCCGTCTCCGCCGGCTCTATTTCGGGGCGTATGATCCGAAGGGGGGCGCCGTCGAGCACGGCCCCCGCTTGTTCGACCAGCCGACCACGCATCACCGGCCGGAAATTTACGGCGGCATCGAGGAGCTGCGCGCCGGCGAATTGCTGCGCGACTTTTTCCAAGCCCGCCGTTAATCGTCTGATCTGAAATTTTTTCTCACGCCGGGGCGAACAGATCGGATGCGGCGGTGCTTTGCTGCGGGCTCGGCGCTGCCTGAGCGAAGGCGTTGTCGTTTTGCAATACCGGCAGCACCTTGCTCGCGAAGAGGCGCATGTTCTTTTCCGCGTCCTCATGCGGAATGCCGCCGAACGAGAATTCGGTCACCAGATGGTCGGTTCCGGTCACCCGCCGCAATTCGGCGATCTGCTCGATGCAGTCTTCCGGCTTCCCGACGATCTGGATCTTGACATAGAACTCGGTGGCCCTGACCCGCTCTTCCTCGCTCTGTAGGCGGGCATAGGTCTTGGCCATCTTGCCGTAGGTCTCGTAGCCCTTGACCGTGGCGAGGTGCCCGTCCGAGAAATGGTAGTGATTGTCGATCGACTGCCATTTCTTGCCGAGCCAAGTCATCGCCCGATCGTGCGCCTCGTCGCGGCTCTCGGCGCAGGAGACGTTGGTCAGAATGATCGGCGGCGGCGGGTTGTGGCCGACGCTAAGCGCGATCTCGCGATAATTGACGATGCTCTCGGCGGCCTTCGGCCATTCGTTCTGCATGACGACCAGTATGCCGAAACCGAGCTTGGCCATGATCTCGGCCGATTCCGGGCTGACCGAGGAGGCGTAGAAGCGCTCTTCGGGGTTGGAGATCGGGCGCGGGCGGATCGAGGTGCGCGGGATTTGGTAGAATTCGCCGTGCCACTCGAATTCGGGCTCGCGCAATGCATTGCGGATCAGCTGCGCCGCCTCGGCAAAGCGTGGCCGCGCTTCTCCCATCGGGATGCGGAACCCCTCATATTCGACGCTTGCCGCGCCGCGGCCAAAGCCGAACAGGCAGCGCCCGCCGCAAAGGATGTCCAATAGCGCGATCCCCTCGGCGACGCGGATCGGGTCGTGCCACGGCAAGACGATTACGGCCGTTCCAAACATGATCCGTTTGGTCCGTCCGGCATAATAGGCGAGCAGCTGGAGCGGCGCCGGCGACATCGCATAGCCGGTGAAATGGTGCTCGAGCGCGAACAGCGAGTCGAAGCCGAGCGGCTCGGCGAGATCGCCCATCGCCAGATGGTCCGACACGACCGCCACATCCGGACGGCCGGGCTCCGACAGCATGTTGAGCGCAATGCCTACCTTCATGATGCGCCTCCTCGGTTACTTCGCCCGCAGGCGATACCACGGGTGCGGCTGCCCCGGCACCTTGCTGCGCAAGGTGTAGACCGAAGTGCGGGCCGTGAAGAAGATCGTCTTGAGATCGGGGCCGCCGAAAGCGAGATTGGCCGGGACCTCGGGCGTGCGGATGATGCCGAGCCGCGTGCCGTCGGGTGCGAAGACCCAGGTGCCGCCGGGACCGGTGCAGTAGACCCGGCCCTCGACGTCGACCTTCATCCCGTCGGGGACGCCGTCAGTCTCCTCAGACGACATGTCCGCGAAGATACGCCGGCGCACCATGTTGCCCAAGGCATCCAGCTCGATCGCATGGATGTATTGCGCGTGACGCGTATTGGCGACGTAGAGAATGCGCTCGTCGGGGGAAAAGGCGAGACCGTTCGGGTATTCGAACTCGGCGACGAGGCGGCTCGTCCCGTCGGGCTCGACGGCGTACACCCCGGAATGCGGCAGCTCCTTGTCGGCAAGCGGCACGCGCAGCCCCGGGTCGGTGAACCAGATGCTGCCATCCGATTTGCAGACGACGTCGTTGGGACGGTTGATCCGCTTGCCCTCGTAGCGGTCCATGACGACCTCGCTGTGGCGGTCGTAGGACCAGCGCGTGACCCGGCGGTTGCCGCCTTCGCAGATGACGAGCCGGCCTTGCAGGTCAAAGGTCGTGCCGTTGCCCTCGCCGGTTCCGGTGCGCACGGTTTCCGGCGCCTGGCCCAGCCTCAGCCGGTAGAACACGCTGCTGCGCACGTCGGCGAAATAATAAAAGCCGTCGGGGTGCCATAGCGGGCCTTCCGTAAAGACAAAGCCCGTCGCCGGGCGTTCCGTTGCTGTCGTCTCAAGGATCGTTTCCAGCGCAGGCATCCTCGCCCCTCCTACCCAATGGCCTCTTCGAATCGAAGGCTACTCCCGAGCCGGCGATGTGTCCATTTCTTCGCCCCCGATGGCTTGCTGTCGACTACAAATCAAAAATTGTATCGTCGATTTGCCCTTTTGCTGCACCCGCAGCGAATCTGCAGCAAAACCTCTCCTATTAGTTGCGCTAGCCCAGCTCAGCGCCGGGCTCGTCCGCGGCCCCGTCGCTTTCGACGAAAGCCCATCACGCATCGTCATCTCCGTGATCCACCCGGCGGCCCCTGCTGCGGGTTGCCTTGGAGCGGGAAGTGTGCACCGCGAACGAGGCGATTTTAGGGTCGTGGTATCGAGACAAAGCCGTCGCCCTCTTCGCGAACTTTTAACTTGTAGATCAACGATAGAAACGTCAGAGCTCACCCATCGGGAGATCACTCTCGTATCTCAGTCGATGGCGACTTCCACCAGAGTTGGTTCCGCGGTCGTCTCGAAGGCGCTGCGCAGCGCGCCGTCCAGCGCGTCGCGGCGGTCGACGGAGACTGCCGCGATTCCGTGGCCCCGCGCCAATGCGCAGAAATCGATATTGGGGAGCGTGGTGCCGATCGTGCGCTGCAGGCCGAAGTGTCGGCCAAATTCCAGCAGCGCCTCATAGCGCTGGTTCTTGATGATCACAAACGTGATGCCGAGCGCCAGTTGCGCCGCCGACCATAGCCCTTGGATCGCGTACATGCTGGAGCCGTCGCCCAATAGCGCAATGACCTTCTCGCGCGGGCGGGCCAGCGCAATCCCGATCGCCGCCGGCAATCCGTGGCCGAGACCGCCACTGGCGCAAGTGTAAAACCCGTCGCGGTCGACAATCGGCAGATGTTCGTGCATTGCCGCGCGGCTGCTCGGTGCCTCCTCGACGATGACACTGCCCTTAGGTCGCAGCGCGGCGACCTGCTGCATCAGGTATTTGTCGCTGAGGGCCGGGCCCGACACTGGCGGGCTCGAGACGCGTTCGGGCGGCGCCACCCGGGGTCTCGGATCGGGTCCGGCGAGCAAGTCGCGAATACCGGGTTTGAGACTGGTCACGACAGCGAGACCGACCGGCGCCCAAGCGGCAACCGCCGGATCGTCGACGAGCTGGTAGAGGCTCGCGCCGTCCGGAACATGCGGTCCGAACCCCTCGACATGGTAGGTGAAAACGGGGGCTCCGAGCACCAGGATCAGATCGTGGCCTTTGAGGCTCGCCACGATCTTCTCGCGGTCCGCGGCGAGGAAGCCGGCAAACAGCGAGTGGTTCTCCGGGAAGCTGTTGCGGCCCGAATTCGGGCTGGCCCAGACCCTCGCCCGATGCCGTTCGGCAAGTGCGATTACCTCGTCCCAAGCATCGTCGCGCGCCACCGAGGCGCCAACGACAAAGGCCGGGCGATCGGCGGCGCTCAACGCCTCCGCGATCTTCCGCAGCAACCCCAAATCCCCGCGGACGGCCGTGCTCACCGGGCGCGGTGCGAGCGGCTCGCAGGACCGGTCCCAGTCATCAACCGGGATCGATACGAAGGTCGGGCCGCGAGGCGGCTGCATCGCGGTGTAATAGGCGCGTGCGATCGCCGCCGGGACATCCTCGGCCCGCGCCGGCTCGCAGCTCCATTTGACGTAGGGCCTCGGGAATTCCGGCGCTCTCTCGGCAAATAGGAAGGGTTCGAAAGGCAGGATCGAACGGGCCTGCTGGCCAGCCGTGATCACCAACGGTGTCTGGTTCTTGTAGGCCGTGAAGACGTTGCCCAAAGCGTGGCCGACACCGGTGGCCGAGTGCAGATTCACCAGGCCGGAGTTGCGGGTTGCCTGCGCATAGCCATCCGCCATGCCGACGACCACCGCTTCCTGCAACCCCAGCACATAGCGGAAATCGTCGGGAAAATCGCGAAACATCGGCAATTCCGTCGATCCGGGATTGCCAAAGATCGTCGTCATCCCGAAAGAGCGGAACAGGTCCAAGACTACCTCGCGCACCGTGTGACTTGACATCGCAATCTCCCGCGCTCTCTCAATCGGAGCATACTCCCAAACTTCGTCATCCATGGGAGAGGCGGCGATGAAATGGCGGATCGGCGAGGTGACGGTCACCAAGATCGTCGAATTGGAGGCGACCGGCGGCAGCCGGTTCATTCTGCCGCAGGCGACGCGCGACGCGGTGTTGCCGATCGGCTGGCTGCAACCTGATTTCGCCGACGAGCTCGGGCGACTGAAGATGAGCATCCATGCGCTGGTCGTCGAGACGCCCGGCCGGCGGATTATCGTCGACACCTGCCTCGGCAACGACAAGGAGAACCGGCGCATTTCGACATGGAACAATCTCCAGACGAATTTCCTGGCCGACCTGGCGGGAGCGGGCTATCCGCGCGAGAGGATCGACACAGTGATCTGCACGCATCTGCATGTCGACCACGTCGGCTGGAACACGATGCTGGCCGGCGACCGGTGGGTCCCGACATTTCCGAATGCGCGGTACCTGATGGGCCGCGTCGAGTACGCGCATTGGACGGCCGAGTACGAACGTGAGGACATGGCAGCCGTGCTCGCCGACTCAGTGGCCCCGGTCTGGGACGTTGGGCTCGTCGATCTCCTAGAGACCGATCACCGGATCTGCGACGAAGTGAGGCTCGTCCCGACATTGGGCCATACCCCCGGCCACGTCAGCGTTAGGATCGCCTCGCAGGGTGAGGAGGCGCTGATCACCGGAGACTTCATGCACCACCCCTGCCAGATCGCCAGGCCGGAGTGGTCGTCGACGGCGGATGCCGATCCGGCGGAGGCACAGCGAACCCGCGCGCATATGTTGACCCGTCTCGCCGATGCCCCGATCCTGGTGATCGGCACGCATTTCGCCGGCCGCACGGCCGGCCACATCGTGCGCGACGGTGATGCATTTCGATTGGTGACATGATGGGTGAGCGCATCTTCTACGGCCTGAAGGTGATCGACTGCGCGAGCTTTATCGCCGGCCCGGCGGCGGCGACGGTCATGTCGGATTTCGGCGCCGCAGTAATCAAGATCGAGCCTCCGGGCGCCGGTGATCCTTACCGCCGGCGAGCGACCCCGCCGATCGGCCCGGGCTTGAGGAGCAACCCTGGCTTCGAGCTCGATGGGCGCAACAAGAAGAGCCTGGCGCTCGATCTGCGCTCGACGGCCGGGCAATTCGTGCTGCGCCGCCTCGTCACGCAAGTCGATGTGTTCATCACCAACTATCCGCCGCCGGTGCGCCGCCGCCTCGCGATCACCTATGAGGATCTGGCGCCGCTCAATGAGCGGCTGATCTACGCCTCGTTCAGCGGTTATGGCGAGGTCGGACCCGAGGCCGACAAGCCGGGCTTTGACGCCACGGCCTGGTGGGCACGCTCGGGGCTGATGCATCTCGTCCGCGCCGGGGAAGAGACGGCGCCGGCCCGGTCCTTGCCGGGAATGGGGGACCACCCCTCGGCGATGGCGACCTATGGCGCGATCGTTACCGCGCTCTATCAGCGCGAGCGCACTGGCAAGGGCGGCTACGTCGGCTCGTCATTGCTGGCGAACGGCCTGTGGGCAAACGGTTGCTCGGTGCAGGCTGCGCTGTGCGGCGAGAAGGTCGTGCCGCAGCCGCCGCGCGAGCGCGGGCTCAATGCACTCAGGGTGCATTACCGCTGTCGCGACGGGCGCTGGCTCTTGCTGTCGATCGCCGCCGACGAGTGGCGCTGGGAGAAGTTCAGGGAATGCCTGGGGGCGGGGGCGCTCGGCGATCCGCGCTTCGCGACCGCGCCGTCGCGCGAGGCTCATGCGCGCGAGCTGATCGCCATCCTCGACGCAATCTTCGCGACCAAGGATCAGACCGAGTGGCGCGCAATCCTCGATGCCGCCGGGCTGATCTTCGGCATCGTCGCCGACATGGACGAGATTGCCGAGGACATCCAGATCCTCGCCTCCGAGGCGCTTGTGCCGTTCGAGGACGGCGGCACGCTGACGATCAACAGCCCGTTCTGGGTTGCCGGCCAGCAAAAGGTGACGCCGCGCCGGGCTCCTGCCGTCGGCGAGCACAGCGACGCGGTATTGCGCGAAGCCGGCTACGCCGATAGCGAGATCCGGGCGCTCCGCGCCGAGGGCGTGATCGCCTGAAATCCTGAAAAAAAAGCCGGTCTCGTTCCCGAGACCGGCCCTCAACTGTGTCTATCGCCTTTACTGGAAGTTGAACAGGTCGGTCAGATCGCCGATCGCCGGCCCGTTCGTCGGCTTATAGGGGTCCGCCCCGGTGGTCGGGTTCGGCAGATTGTCGCGGCTGCGTTTGGTGATCGGCGGGACATTCCAGTTCGCCTCGATAAACTTCAAGACCGAGACGTGATCGGTATAGGTATGCGAAATGTGCCCGCCCGCGCTATAAGGAGAAACCACGATCATCGGAATGCGCGTTCCGTCGCCAAAATAGTCGAGCGGCTGCACATAACCAGAATCATAGTATCCACCACCTTCGTCAAAGGTGATGAAGATCGCCGTGCTGGCCCAGAGTGTCGGATTTGCTTGAGCCAGGTCGACGATCTTTTTGACGAAGCCTTCGAGGAGATTAACTTTCGACGAAACCGGGTGGCCGTCGAGATAGCCGCTCGGCTTGACGAACGACACCGCAGGCAAAACGTCTTTCGTGCTCATCAGATCGGCATAGAGATCGAGCGTGTCCTGCAGAGCCGCAGCCCGCACTTTTTCATTGGTCATGATCGAGGTCGAATACTGGAAGAAGTTACAGATGTTACAATACGTATTGTCGGGGGTAACGTAGTTGTTGTAAGGATTGGCGAGATACGGATTGAACTGGTCGCCAAAATAGGCGAACGTGATGTCCTTTTTCAAAAGGGCATCGCCGATGTTTTTGACACTCGATGGCGGAACAGTGAACACCGTATTTAGTGGATTACGGATATCGGCGTAAGCGTTGGTACCGTCGCCGTAATAGCCCGGGTTATAGTTGTTGAGCAGATAATAGCGCCCCGCTTGGCAATTCGGCTTCACCTTCAGCGCCTTCAGATAGTCGGTGACCGGCTTGACGCCTGGCTGCGAAGTGTCAGCGCACGCGGTGTAGCTGCCGCCGCCGTAAGATTTCTCGCCAAAGGAGCCGCCGCCATAGCCGTCCTGTATGTACCAATTGTTGGTATTGGCTAGCGGGTTCGGATTTTCGATTTCGTCGACGACCCCGGCGTTCGGGCTTCCGGCGGCAATCTTCATATTGTGCGGCGGCTGTAAAGGATTGCCGAAGCCATCGCTGAACCAGATTGCGTCGCCGGTGCCGAGCATGATGTGATTGGCGCCGGTCCCGCCCATCACCGACTGATGGAAGTTGTCGCTCATCGAATAGGTGTCGGCCAGCTGTTTGAAGTACGGCACGTCCCCTTGCTGGACGTTGTAAAAGCCCATCGACGTGGCGCCCTCTTTATAGATGAAGTCCGCCGGCGGCGGCGTGCCGTTACTGCCCGCCCCCACCGTCGCTTCGACCCATGGGAACAGGTCGTTCAAGCAGCCTGCAGACTTGCTGCAGTCGAGCTGCTGCCACATCTGGTAGAAACGGTGCACGGGGCTCTCGGCGTAGTCGTCGTAACCCACCCCCGGCGTCAGCTGGTACGGACCCGGCGGAAGGTTGTTGACGTCCTTGCCGGCGTACATAATCCGGGTGTCCGGCTTCCCGAGGATCGACGGGGGAACCGCGCCCGTCGTCAGATATATGTAATCGCTCAGCAGCAGCCCGTTCTCGTATGTCGTGGCATCCTCGATATTCGAGAATGGCGGAAGCCCATCAATATATCCGCCGTTCGCCAATGGCGCCGGCAGGGTCGCGTATGGCCTCTTCCCGGACGGGCTGATCTGATAGAGAACCGTATTCAGCGTCTGCTGCTGGGCGACGCTCGCGTATTTCGCCCCCGGCGTGCCGTCGGCCTTGACGATCCCCTCCGACCGCAGGTTCAACACGGTCTCGCCTGCCTTGACCGGTTGATAGGTCGCAAACAGGTGATCAAAGCTGCGGTTTTCGCCGATGATGACGATGACGTGCTTGATCGGCGTCGTCGTATTGCCGTCGTTAGTGCCCTTCTCTACTGGAGCCGCAGCGACCGGCGCAAGGGCATTAACGGCCATTGCGCAGAGTGCAACACTGCATAGCAGCCTGGAGGTCCGCAGACAGTTAGCTCGCATGATTCACCCTTTCGTTGAAGTGTCATTCGCAGGAAGACACACCGGGCGCGTGCGTTCGCCCGGTGTGGTTGGTCGAGATCAGCCGCGCTTTTGACGGTCGCTTTCGGCTCGGTAATCGAAGTCGAACATGTCGAACAGATCGCCGATGGCCGGCATGTTGCGCGGCACATAGGCGTTCTCGCCATCGTCGTCCTGCTCAGCGTTGGGGAGGTTGTCGCGGCTGCGCTCGCTGAGCGTGGTATCGAGCTTCCAGTTCCGTTCGACGAACTTCACGAAGGAGGAATGCTCGTTATAAACGTGGCTGATATGGCCGCCGGTCGAGAAGGGCGAAACGGCGATCATCGGAATGCGCGGACCCGTGCCGAAGAAATCGACCGGCTGGATGAAGCCAGAGTCATAGTAGCCGCCGCCCTCATCCACGGTGACGAAGATCGCGGTCTCGGCCCACTGCTCCTTGTTGCTTTGCGCGAGTTCGATGATGTTTTCAGCGAAGGCCTCGAAGAGGGTCCACTTCGAGGAAGCGGGATGGCCGTCCATCGTGCCGTCCGGCTTCGCATAGGAGACCGCCGGCAGCGTGCCATCCACGAGATCGTTGAAGAGATCGGTGACGTCCCTCATGTGATCGGCAACCATGGACGGATAGCTCGCCTCATACTCGAACGGGTTGCAGATGTTGCAGTAGCTGCCGTTGAATGGGCTGGTCGTTCCAGAGGCATTGAAGCCGCCGCCATAATATTTCCAGGGAATGTTGTGGGCGGTGAGCACGTCGCCGATGCTGCGTTGCATGGTCGGCGGAACCACGATACCGGTCTGCGGCAAACCTTTCGGCGTGAAGGCGGGGTTAACATTGACTGCCTGCCAATACTCGTCAGGCCCGCACTTCGCCTCCACGGCATAGGGCAGCGCATTCAGATAATTCGTGATCGCTGCAATGCCGGGCTGACTCGTATCAGAACAATTGAACCACTGCGCGCGGTGGTTATAGAGATTGAGCGTTCCAGCTTGCGGATCGGGATTATAGATATTGGCTGCCGCGGGCGTCGCGGGATTGCCTTTGCCATCGCTGAAGAACAGCTGATCGGCAAAGCCGAGTGGCTGGCTGTCCGGGCCCGTGCCGCCGAGCACCGGCTGGTGATAATTGTCGCTCATTGTGTATCTGTCGGCGAGCCATTTAAAGAATGGCGCGTCGCCGTTCTGCATATTGAAAAAGGCCATGGTCTGCCCGGTATCATGCGGCGTGTTGCCGGGCGGCGTGCTGTAGGTCGTGGTAATCGCCGACTGGAGATCGTGCAGGCAGCCCGTCGGGTTCCCCTTCGACACATGCTCTTTGTCGATGGCGCAATCCACCTGCTGGACCATCTGGAAGTATTGATGGATCGTGTCGCCGGTGAAGGCGTCGAACGGCATGTGCGGGCCGGTCATCTGGAACGGCCCTGGCGGGAGGCTATTGACATTGGTGATGCGCGTATCCGGACCGAGCGTAAAGCTCAAACCGGTGCCGCCGGTGCCGAAGAGGAATTGATCCTCAGGCGGCAGGCCCGGATTGCCGCCCGGGATGCTCAAGATGCCAACATAGGGCGAGAGCGGGCCAACGCCGTTCACATCGGGCGCCGGCAGTGTGGTGTAGAGCTGCTTATTTACCAGATCCGCGCTGCTGAAGAATTTGCCGCCATTGGGCGCGGACACGATCTTGAATTGGTGGCCTTTGGCGAAATGCGGGCCTGGCGAGCCATCGGCATTGACGATGCCTTCGGACAAAAGGTTCGACACCTTCTCGTCCCTGCTCTTCGGCTTGTAGGTTGCGAAGAGGTGATCGAAGCTGCGATTCTCGCCGACGATAATGATAACGTGCTTGATCGGCGTGGCGGTCTTCAGCTGATCCGTTGCGGCATCGGGATCGGCGCCATAGACAGGCATGGCGGTCGCGACGCCAAGTAGCGCGACGGCAGACACGGCAATGGCGTTGCGACGGCGCGTGCGCCGGCCGGCAGAATTCGATACCATCTTGTCCCCTAGGTCGATTGTGTTCGCAGCGCGGCGAAATTACGGGTCCCCGTGACGCATCCGTGAATTAACCATGACAGAATCATTAATGATGACTTTCGATGCATTCGACCGCGTTAGCATCACCGCCACACATTCCAGAGAGGACAGGCCATGCCATCTAGCGTCAGGGAAATGTTGGCCGAGGCCAATGCCGCGGTGCCTCGCCTGAACCTGGCCGAGGTTCGCGACATCATCGGCAAGGAGAATGTTCTGATCGTCGATGTTCGCGATGCGCCCGAGCTCGCTGCCGGCGGCAAGCTCAAAGGCGCGGTCAATGTGTCACGCGGAATGCTTGAATTCCGTGCCGATCCGGAGAGTCCCTATCACAATCCGGAATTTCAAAAAGACCGGACTGTCGTGATCTATTGCGGGTCGGGCGGCCGCGCCGCACTGAGCGGCAAGACCCTCAAGGAGCTCGGCTATCAGTCCGTCTTCAACGTCGGAGGGTTCAAGGAATTGGCGGACGCCGGTCTCGATACCGAGCCGGCATAGCTTGCCCCTCACCCTCCCGCTCCGCGGGTCCCTCCCTCTCTCCGCTTGGGCGGGGCGAGGGGCTTTTACGTTCTTCCCCCTCGCCCCGCTTGCGGGGAGAGGGGCAACCCGCTCAGTTGTCGACGAAGGCGATCGCCTCGATCTCGATCATGAAATCCGGGCCGGCGAGGCGGCGGATCTCGACCGTCGTGCTGGTCGGAGTGGCAGGCCCGAAATAGCGCATCCGCATGTCGCCGTGCTTCGAGAACTCCTCGAAATCGGTGACGTAGGTGTTGGTCTTGACGATGTCGGCGAGGCTGGCGCCCGCAGCTTCGAGACAAGCCTTGATGTTCTCGCCGACCTGCTGGATCTGGGCGCGCATATCGCCCTTGCCGACGCAGTTGCCGTCGGCGTCGCGGGCCAATTGCCCGGCGACAAAGATCTGCCGCCCGGCGCCGCTGACCGCCACGACCTGCGTGTAGGCAGGCTGACCGGCCATCATCCTGACATGGATGCCCTTCGGCTGGATCTTTTCGCGCTTGATCGCCATTGCGTCCCCTTTCCGTATAATGCGGGTCTCGATGATACTTCGAGAGCGAGGCCTATTCGATGACCCAAATCACCCTTCGGCACGGGATCTTTCTGCCGCCGTTCCATCCGATGGAGGAGAACCCGACCGCCTGCCTCGACCGCGATCTCGAATTGATGGTGTGGCTCGACCGTCTCGGCTTTCACGAGGCCTGGATCGGCGAGCACCACTCGGCCGGGTTCGAGATCATCAGCTCGCCCGAGATCTTTATCGCGATCGCCGCGGAGCGGACCAGATTCATCCGCTTCGGCACCGGCGTCATCTCATTGCCCTACCACAACCCGCTGATGGTGGCGGACCGCATCGTCCAGCTCGACCATCATACGCGCGGACGGGTCATGTTCGGCGCCGGGCCGGGCCTCCTCGCCTCCGACGCGCTGATGCTCGGCATCGACCCGATGACCCAGCGCGACCGCATGGCCGAGGGCATCGACGTGATCCTGCGCCTCTTCCGCGACGAGACCGTCACCGAAAAGACCGACTGGTACACCCTCGTCAATGCGCGGCTGCACCTGCCGCCCTACACCAAGCCCCATCCGGAGATGGCGGTGGTCAGCGCCGTAACCCCGTCGGGCGGCCGGCTCGCCGGGAGGTACGATCTCAGCATGATCTGCGTCGCCGCCACCAACCCGTTCGGCTACGATGCATTGGCGAGCAACTGGCAGATCGCCTGCGACATCGCAGCCGAGCACGGCCGTAGGATGGACCCGGCGCGGCTGCGGCTCGTCGGTCCGATGCACATCGCCGAGACCCGCGAGAAAGCGTTCCAGAATGCCCGCTTCGGCTTCGAGAAGTACCTCAATTATCTCAACAACAACCAGCGCCGCTTTGTCGTGCCGGCCGGCGAGGACGCGCTCGAATGGTTTGCCGAGAACCGCTACGGGGTGGTCGGCACGCCGGACGACGCGATCGCGCTGATCGAGCGTCTGCAGGAAAAACAGGGCGAGCTCGGCGTCTTTCTTCAGCAAGCCCACAATTGGGCCGACTGGGAAGAGACCAAGCGTTCTTACGAACTCTATGCCCGCTACGTGATGCCTCACTTCAGCCGCGACAACCGGCCCCGCGCCGAATCCTACGGCTGGTGCACCGAGCACCGCGACGAGCTCAGCGAAAAGCGCAGTGCCGCGGCCCGCGCCATGTTCGACAAGCACGAGGCTGAGCAGCGCGCCGCGGTTACGAGCCGTCCGCCGCGCGGCCGCGAGGCATGGTGACGCCGTCGCCGGGCAAGTTGGACGGACGCATGGACGACTGGCTCGCGCCTGCGTTCGCCTACATCCCGCAGTGGCTCGAGTACCAGATGCGCCAATCCGAGCAGCCGGGCTGCGTGTTGGCGCTAGTCCATGACGGCAGGGTGGTTTTCGAGCGGGCTTTTGGCCATGCCGATATCGTCAGCCGGGTACCGCTCACTCCGCGTCACCGCTTTCGCGTGGCATCGCATTCGAAGACATTCAGCGCCGCCGGGATTCTGAAGCTGCGCGAGGAGCGCAAACTCGCGCTCGACGACCGCGCCGGGCAGTATGTCGAAGGCCTTCACCCGGCGATCGCCGAGGCGACGATCGCGCAGCTGCTGTCGCACAGCGCCGGCATCATCCGCGACGGGACCGACAGTGGCCAGTGGCACGACGCCCGTCAGTTCCTCGACGAAGCGGAGCTGCGCGCCGATCTGGCGGCGGCCCCGACCATCGACGCCAACACCCGCTTCAAGTACTCGAACCATGCCTTCGGACTTATCGGTCTCGTCATCGAGGCGGTGACCGGGTCTCCCTATCGCGATTGGATCCGGCGGGCGATCATCGATCCGGCCGGGCTCGAAGAAACCGACCCGGATATGCCGCTCCCCGCCGCCGTGCCGACCGCTCATGGCCACAGCGGAAAGCTGCCACTCGGCCGGCGCGTTGTGATCCCCGGCGACAATCCCACCAATGCGCTCGCGGCGGCGACCGGCTTTGTCAGCACCGCTCGGGACCTCGCCCGCTTCTTTGTCCAGCTCGATCCCGCCGCCAAGGACAGCATGCTGTCAGCCGGCAGCCGGCGTGAGATGATCCGCCCGCAGTGGCGTTATCCGCATACCGATATCGAGCGCTATTACGGGCTGGGCGTCTCCAGCGGCAAGACCGCGGAGTGGGCGTGGTTCGGCCATGGCGGAGGCTTCCAGGGCTTCATCAGCCGCACGGTCGCGCTGCCAGACCGCGGGCTCGCTGTGTCGCTGCTGACGAATGCGGTAGATGGACCGGCGGGTCCGTGGCTAGAGGGAGTGATCCACATCCTGGCAAGCTTCGCCAAGCACGGCGCGCCGACCGACAAGGTTCGCGACTGGACCGGGAGATGGTGGAGCCTCTGGGGCGCCGTCGATCTCCTGCCGGTGGGCGACAAAGTCATGGTCGCGGTGCCGTCTTTGCCAAGTCCCTTTACGGAAGCGAGCGAGATTTCGGTTTCCGGCGCAGATGATGGCCGCTTCACCGCCGCTGCCGGCCCCGCTCGCTACGGCGAAAGTGTCCGGCGCGTTCGCAGGGCAGATGGCACGGTCGGCGAGGTATGGTTCGGCGGCATGCGTCTCGTGCCCGAGGCCGAGGCTGCCGCCGAGCTTAAAGCGCGCTACGGCGGCTGAACGGTCGCGAAGCTCGGCGGATTATCGGCTCGCGGCGCCTCGACCCGACGACAAGGCCTGTCGCGGCGAGGCGTGCGGCGAGCAGGTACAGGTAAAGGCTGGCAGGCTCGGGAACCGGGTTTGAGTCAGTGGGGACCCCGCCGACCCTCGCCTGTTTGTTTGCAATTTGTTACGGTTCGGAGATCAACTTTAAAATTTCGTTGACCTTGCCCTAATATTAGCTGAATCCTGGCCGAACGGATCGGGCCACCCCATCGTCAAATTGGTCAAAGGCCCGACCAGACCCTCAGGGAGGAAAGCATGAAATCTCGCATTTCCGTATTGATTGCGCTGGCGGTCGCACAGTCGAGCACGTTTGGCCGTCGGGAACCAACGCAGTTATCTCGCATGGCTCGTACCGGGTCACTGGTCCAGGACAAAACGGTCCCGTCGATATTGCCGGTCATTGGACTGCAGTC
>Ga0209040_10002277_pt1 | contig 15158 bp, 11 predicted proteins | sample BogFormECP12_OM3_FD_188240 | JGI IMG/M metagenome (GOLD analysis project Ga0209040, IMG submission 188240) | Bog forest soil microbial communities from Calvert Island, British Columbia, Canada - ECP12_OM3 (SPAdes) (version 2) | ecosystem: Environmental > Aquatic > Freshwater > Wetlands > Bog ...
GAAGTATGGACTCAGCCAGTAGGTCAGTGGATATGGCTGATGCAAGACATTGCCGTCGCCGCCACGGTGCGCGGGACGGCTGATCCGGCGCGCCACGAACCGGTGGAATTCCGCGAGAAAGCGAGCGGGCAGCTTACCGGCGTAGCCTCAGTCGCGAGTGACGGGGAATTCAACCTTCATTTACCTGAAGGTCACTACGACGTGCGTCAGGGGTCAGTTCACACTAGCGTCACGGTGCTGCCGGGTGGACAGTACCATCTCGATTTGCGGCGAGAACACGTCCTCGATTTCAAAGTTGTGTATCAAGATGCAGGTCACAATAAAGTTGTTGTGCGGGTTTCCGCTGAAGGCGCGGGCAGTCACACATTTGCCATTCGCGCCGACAATCTCATCCTGCACGAACCAGCAATGCAAAAGATCGAGCTGACCTCGGGAAATGTTCAGGAGCTTATATGGCATGCCGATGTCGTGTCCGCGGAAACGCCTTGGGTGGCCATACTGATTCCAGACGGTAGCTTAAGTGAGCGCCGCGAAATCACAGGAACCCGAGATGCCTCCCAAATGAAGAATCGGTGAATCAGGAATCACTTACTCGCGCCTGTGGGAATCACTTCTCGGCGAAGTTGCTGGCCGGCCAAAAGTACCGTATCGCTGTGATCGATTTTGCGCTGGTGGTCAGTGGGCTTAGCGTCAAGAAAACCGCGGCTATAAAGACGACGGTACATTCTCCCAGAAACCTCAGCTGCTTTAGGACCGAAGGTTGGCACGCCACCTTGCAGGAAAACTACGATAACAATGCGGCCTGCATCGGTGTTGGCGTAGGAGGCAAACCACCCGAAGCGCGTACCGGCGCGCGAACAGGTTCCGGTTTTACCGAGAACTTCTTCCTGAGTGAAACTGTAACGCACACGCCGTGCGGTGCCGTAGTTTACGGCTCCTGCCATCCCCTCGGAAATCTCCCCAATCAGGGGAGCGATGTCGAGTTGGCGCTTAACGATCGGCCGTAAGTTGGCAGCCTGTTCCTGGGTAGTCGGATGCTGTAGGTAATATAGAGTGCCGCCGTTGGCAATTGCGGAGACCAGGGCCCCGAGCTGTAGCGGAGTCATGGAAATGCCCTCGCCGAAGCTGCACATTTTGCCGACGCCGCCAAGCCTTGATGAGATCTCTTTCGCGGGATAGACGCCGGGCTTCTCGCCGGAGATGCCGATTCCAGCCAGCTCGCCGAGACCGTATTCGTGGGCATGAAGACTGACTTTCTCGAAACCCAACTGACGGCCCAATGCTTCGAAATACTGGTTGTTCGAATGGGCAAGGGCAGCAGTAAGGTTCATCTGTTTGCCCGCTCCGATCCTGACTTGGGTTTCTTTGGTGATGATGCCTTCGCTCAATGCCGTCAACGCAACCGACAGTTTGATCGTCGAACAAGGCTGCGCACCGCTGGAAAGTGCAAGTTTTTGATTCACCATGGCTAGAATGCGACCGGTCGCCGGGTCGATCGCCAGCACTGTGCCGTTCATATTGCCCAGAGCACCGATAGCGGCTTGGCGTACTACGGGATCTTCACCGTCGATGACATCGCCTTCGGTGAGATGGTCGGCGAAGGAACTGGTATAGAAAATCTCGCCGCTCGGTAAGACTGTGCGGGTGGCGCTCGCAGCGGTCAGCTTTGGGCCGGTGCCGTTTACGGCCCGGCTAGTCTGCGGCCGATCTGAGGCGCGGCTGTCTCGTTGTGCCGAGGGCTGGGAGCCCGGCACCTGTGCTGCTTGCAAGCCGAAAGCGCACGGGATGGCGAACCTCAGCCCCGCCAGGACTAGTGACGTTACCGTCAACTTCGCGACTCGGAGGTTTTTCATCGTCGTTCTCCTCGGGGCGCTTTTCATTTCCGCCCTCACCTTCATGCGCGACATGCGGCGGAAAACGGGGTCATCCGAGAAGAGGGACCGAGCTGCTGAATTCGGTTGTGCGGCAGGAAACTGGGTTAGAATGGCGGACCAGTTGGCACGGTGACGGGACCAAATGAATCCAACTACGGAAGATGTGACGGTACTTCTAGCGCAACTGACCAAGGGCAATGAAGAGGCAGGATCCAAACTGATTCCCCTGGTGTACTCCGAGTTGCGGCGGCTGGCGGGCGGCTACATGCGGCGTGAGCGCAGCGACCACACGCTGCAGCCGACGGCGCTGGTCCACGAAGCCTATCTCAGGCTGGTCGGGCAGCGAGCCGTTGACTGGCAAAGCCGCTCCCATTTTTTCGGGATTGCGGCCCAGGTCATGCGCAGGATTCTGGTCGATCACGCTCGAGGGCATCTGCGTGACAAACGGGGCGGAGGCCAGAAACCAGTTCCCATCGACGAGGCTCTGGTGTTCGCGCCGGAACAGGCGCAGGAGCTAGTCAAACTGGATCAGGCCCTTGAGCGGCTGACCCAACTTGACCCGAGGCAGGGCAAGATCGTGGAACTGCGATTTTTTGGCGGACTCACGGTGGAACAGACGGCCGACCTGCTGAGCATTTCACCAAAGACGGTGAAGCGGGATTGGAGTGTGGCCAAAGCCTGGCTCCATGGAGAGCTGAAAACAAGCCATGGCGACACAGCAGGATAACTGGGAGGCAGTCAAGGCACTCTTTGAGGCTGCCCTGGAACAGGATGTCGCGGGCCGTTCCTCATTTCTGAGGGAGCGGTGCCAGGACGCAAGCGTGTGCGCGGAAGTCGAGCGGCTCCTCGCAGAACACGACCAAGCCGCATCGTTTCTTTCCACAGCGCCGCTGAGCGATCCGGTTCCCGGCCCGGCTTCCGACCCGGCTTCCACGACCCAGGAACTCTCAGTCTCGCAGGTGCTAGCGGGACGATTTCGCATTGTCCGCTTCATTGCCGGTGGGGGCATGGGTGAGGTGTATGAGGCCGATGATCAGGAGCTGCGCGAGCGGGTCGCAGTAAAAACCATCCGGCCGGAGATCCTGGTGCAGTCCAACGCCATGGCGCGCTTCAAGCGCGAAGTCCTCCTGGCGCGAAAAGTAACCCACCCCAACGTCTGCCGGATTTTCGATCTGTTCCGGCACCGACCGGAAGGAGGGGGCGAGCGAGACGAAATTGTATTCATCAGCATGGAGTTGCTGCGCGGCAAGTCCTTGGCTGCGCGCTTGAAGGAGCGGGGACGCATGGGGATGGGCGAGGCGCTGCCGCTGATTGGGCAGATGGCCTCGGCTCTCGCGGCTGCGCACGATGTGGGGATTGTCCACCGGGACTTCAAACCGGGGAATGTCGTGCTGGTCGGAGTACCCGGACAAGACACAGAGCGGGCCGTAGTGACGGATTTCGGCCTTGCCCTGCAATCGCTGGCGTCGGACGAGGGCATATCTTTCTCCACCGGCCCGGGTCTGTTGGGAACGCCGGCCTACATGGCACCGGAGCAGCTGGAATGCCGGCCGGCGACGAAGGCCTCCGATGTTTACGCCTTGGGGCTGGTGATCTACGAGATGCTGACGGGCGAAAGGCCCTTCACCGGCGATAACCCGCTCGCCTCAGCGTTCAAGCGGTTGACCGAGGCTCCGCGGTCTCCACGCAACTTCGTCCCCGACATGAGTCCTGCCTGTGAATCTGTGATCCTTCGTTGCCTGGCGCGGCATCCGGCTGATCGTTTCCCCAACGCGCGCGAGGTCGCCGTTGCCCTGGCGGAAAACACCCCGCAATTCCTCACGACGCGGCCCAGTGCGATTCCTTTGCATCCTCGGCCCACCTCGAAGACGAGCCGTTCGATAATTGCAGGCATTTCTATTTTGCTGATTCTTGCTGCGCTCGCGGGAGTCGGCGTCTACGAGTGGCGGACCCGGCACCCGATTGTGAAACCTTTCGTGATGGTCGCCGGCCTTAAGAATGATTCAGGAGACCGAGCCTACGACTGGCTCGCCACCGATTTGAGCGAGACCCTGACGGCAGATCTGGGCGCGTCGACCGACATCCAGACGGTACCGCCCGATGAACTGGCCCGGGTCCGCACCGAACTCTCGATTCCTCCCACACAGAATCTCGAAAGCCAGAGTCTTGCCGAGGTGCGCCAGGCCCTTGGCGCCAACTACGTTGTCCTTGGCAGCTACTCCATTAACGCCAAGTCGCTGGAGAAGACTCTCAGCCTCGATCTACACCTCGAAGATTCCTCCGGAAAAACACTCGGTAGCTTCCAGCGTAGCGGCAATGAGACAGAGTACGGCAAGCTCGTCACGGAGGTTGCGGCTGAGGTTTTGAGCAAGCTTGGAAAGGCTCGCCTCCTCGAAACCGAAGCTTCCCAACTGCAGAATCTTTATCCAAGCAATCGCGAAGCTCGCAAGCTGTATTTCGAGGCCGTCGACAAGCTCCGTTCTCTGGACGCCCCGGGGGCGTTGGAGCTACTGAAAAAAGCGGCGCAGCAGGAACCGGGCAACGTCGCCATTCATTCTGCGCTGGCCGATACCTGGTCGCAACTGAAGCATGATCCGGAAGCCGCTGAGGAGGCAAAGAAAGCAGCCGAGCTTGCCGGAAAAACGCCGCTTCCCTTTGAATACATCGTGCTTGCCCGGGCTCGATCCGAGGAAATGACCCGGGACTGGGCCAGTGCCAGCAAGGACTACGGGCTTCTGTTTCCGCATTATGAAGAACTGAGCTATGGGCTGCAGCTAGCCAACGCTCAACTGGAAGGGTCCCAGCCCAAGGCAGCGCTTGATACTCTGAATCAACTCTCCGGACTTCGGCCGCCGATGAACTCCGATCCCCGCATCGAAATCACAAAGGCGAAAGTCTACGCAGCGATGAACGATTTCAGCGGCGAACTTCGATCAGCCCAGCTGGCGCTAAGCGAAGCACAGAAGCGCGGTGCGCGCCTGATGCAGGCCAACGCGGAGCTCGAACTTTGCTGGGCCCATCGCAACCTGGGTCACGTGGACGATGCGTTTGCGGCATGCAACCAGGCTGAGACACTCTTTTCAGCCTCTGGCGACCCCGTGAATGCCGCCATTGCCCTCAATGATCTCGCCACGTGGTACTTGGATCGGGGCCGCTACGATGAAGCCCGGCAGACGTACGAACGGGTGATCAAGATTCATCGAGACGCCGGCGCTCAGAAGGATCTGGCTGGCGCGAATGTGAACATGGCCGTGGCTCTGGTCAGGATGGGAAAGCCCCAGGACGCGCAGGGCTACATCGACACCGCGCTGCACGTGGCCGCCTCCATCCAAGACAAGGAAGACGAGGCGCGGGCGTACATTTTGAAAGGCCAGGTGCTCTCCGCCGGAGGCCATCAGGTTGAGGCCGGGGAACAGGTACGGAAGGCTCTTGCCTTGGCCCAGGACCTGGGTAACACCGGGATCCAATCGACGGCCCTCAGTAATCTAGCCCAGTACCAGGCGGAAATCGATACCGGCAGCGCGCTGGCTACCTATAAGAAGGTATTGCAATTGCGCCGAGCGAACAGCGATCCCGCGGCCGTGGCGACGTGCCTCTTTAATATGGGCGATGTGCAGTATCGTCGCGGCGAGTTTGATGCCTCGGAAGCCTCCTACCGGGAGGCAATCAAGATCAGTACCGAGCAAAAAGACCAAGCTGGCGTTGCGCTCGGATTCATGTCCCTGGCCGAGATCAACCTGGAACGGAAACGGGTGTCAGAGGCCGAGCGGCAGGCGCTCGACGCCCTCGAAAAGCTTAAAGAAGCTCCCGATCCTAATCTTGAGTCAATCGCCGACTCGATTCTACTGAGACTAGAGGTTGAGGAAGGCAAGCTGTCGGAGGCCGAAAGCTATGCGGACCGCATCCGCAAAATTGCGAGTCAGGATCCCGACACGAGTTTCGAGAATCACATCAGTCTCGCAACCTACCTAAAGGCCACGGGTCATACTACCGAAGCTGTGCAACAAATCCGCAGTCTTCCTGCGGAAGCCAAGCAGCGTGGGAGCAACTTCGCGGCTCTCGAAGCGGAGCTGTTCCTGCTGGAACTCGAGGCCGATGGGCATGCCTCATCCGGAGCACGTAAAGAGGCGCTGTCTTCCATCCGCAAACGCGCGGAGCGGGCCGGATTTGGGTTGCTGACCACCCGGATGGCGCACGTGCGAGTGTAAAAGGTGTTGCACAGCACTCGCCCTGCCGGCGGTCAAAAAAATCACCAACAATTCACTTGACGAGATGGGCAAAACCGAAGACACTGCACGCGGTCGTTTTCCCTCGCACGAACGGCTCCGCTGCTTACCGCTTACAGTTTCCAAGGAAGGTTTCGCAAATGCTCAATCTCAAGAGTGTGGGTCGTGCCTCTCTGGTGTTCTGCATTTTGGCCACGCTGCCTCTATACGCTTACCGTAAGCCGGACACCCCCAGTTCTGGGAATGGCACCGGTCCCAACTCGCTGTGCCCGAACTCGACGGCAACACCTTTCTTCGCACCGCTTGATGGTTCGGCATCACCTCCTCCGACCTGCACGCCGACCAGCGATCCAAACAAGCCAAACCCGCCTTCGCCCTATCCCAACCTGGCGGTGCCTCTCAAGGGAAACGGTTTCACGGTAACCGTGACGCCTGCTCTGTGGGAGCGAGGCAATGGACAATTATCTAGTGCCGAGAGCAAGCAAACAGTTTTCTCGGTCCAATTCAGCGGGGACCCCGGCATGCATCTGCAGTCTCTTGTGATCGGGTCCAAGCTCAACGGCGCAACTTACATGGTCTGCGCCTCGGCGCCGAACAATCCCCTGCCGCAGCCGTACTGCATCGCTGACTCGAGTTTCCTGCTCTATTCGGAAGGAGATCCAGAATACGCTTTAGAGCCTACGCCAATCGACCTCGCGGATACCAAAACCACGCGCTGGGATTTCGCTCAATTTGTTCCGGGAGCAAGCTTGGCTCTCGTGGTCGAGGGCTTCCCCACAGAGTTTTCCAAGATTGACAAGTATCCGAATTCGAATCCTCTGACCGCAACCTCTTTTGTCCCTGCCAACTTCCTGGCGATCGTGACTGACGCTTCAAACAATATATTGACCGCCGGTGGTCTAAGCGTCAAAACGGCGCCGGCGGCTAAGAACGATCTTTTTGCGAATGCGATCAACATCACCAAAGTGCCCTTCAAAAGCTTCGTTAACACATCGGCAACAAACCCAACCGAAATTCTGAGTGGCACCGGCGCTGGAGGCGAGGTAAATCCCCAGGGCGATCCGATACCTCAGGATCCAGCTCTGCGCAACCCCGGAGCCCCCTGCAGCGGATCCTGGCCAGGCGCCGCGAGCGTCTTCCGGAGCGTTTGGTACAAGTTCACGCCCTCGACGAGCGACAACTATGCTGCCAGCACTGCGAACAGCCGTTACGATACGGGCATCTATGTGTTCACCGGCTCTCCTTCATCCCCGACACCGGTCGCCTGCAATGACGATTCGCCTACAATTTTTGGCGATATCGTTCAATCCTCTTACGTGAACTTCGCGGCTTCGGCGGGCACCACTTACTACATTATGGTCAGTGAAGTTCCACCTCCTACGGGAACGGATGTCACGGGCACAATCCCGGTTGCCATTCCTTTGGCCAGTGACGCCACTCTCCAATTCAGCTTCAGCATCGGCAGTGGCATTGTGTTGAACCCTAATTGGATGGTGAACTTCTCTGGTGAAACGGTGGGAAGCACCGCGGAGATAAGTGTCACTGCAACCAACACTACGTCCGCGACCGTCAACATCGAGAAATTCGAGATCGTCGACACCGGAAAGCACGTATTTGCGCAGACGAGTAACTGTGGCACATCTGTGGGGCCGGGCGTGACGTGCGTAGTCAAAGTGACTTTCACGCCGCAGGCAAGCGGCGCCTCCTACACTGGGTATCTACGGCTGCTGGTCAGCGGGGGAACGGATCCCACGCCGATTACTTTGACTGGTTTCGGAGATTAGGTACGAAATAGAAGAAGAAGTATTCCAGGCGGATGCTGTCGCGCTTTTAATCTTCCTCAAAAGGCGGCTGCATTTGCCTGCGACCTCGTACACCTGCTGTAGTTCTTGATCGAGCAGGGCTGACAATGCTGCCATCGAAACCGCGTTGACCCTTTCAGCACACAAGCTGGATACCGACGACATTCTCTTTTTGCACGGATTTTCATTTCTTCCCCGACCGATGACCCCGTTTTCCCTCGCTTGTCGCGTGAGTAAGTGAAGGCGGAAAACGGAGAAAGTACACCGGAATCTGCCCGAATCACCAGACGGTTACCCCGTCAGTGAAATCTTGAAACAGAGGAGAATGAAAATGAAAAAGTCTGCTTTGACGCTTGCGGTATTCCTAACCCTGGCCGCTTTGGCCTTCGGAGCAGTTCAACTCTCAGTTTCTGGCATCGGCGTCGGTTTCGCCGGTGACCAGGCCACGGCGGACCAAGCCGCCGACCAGCAGGCCAGCGGCAACATGCAAATGGAATGCATGGCGGGTGTGCTGGTGAGCTCGTCCAAGACCGGCGACCAATGTGCGAATCTAGGCAGTGACGACAACCCCAACTTCATGTGCACCGTGTCCTATGTTGGTACCTGCCGTGTCGGCCGGTGACCAATAATTGCCGGGCTTTGGCCGTTGAGCCGCTTCCAATCAACGGCCAATTCCTCTCTCGTCCGAAAAAGCCATCAGACTACTCTCGTCAGGTAACGCCAGCCCTTCCAGTAATCCGTTCCCATCTCCCGAGCGACGCCTCTTCCACGCCAGCTGCTTGTCCCGGTGATCATCATCCATTTCCGGAAACCAGCGATTTGCTCTGGTCGATGTTTAGCGGATTTCCCGGCAACGCACGCTCCAAGGGATCCATGACCCCGTTTCCGAGAAAACGTCGCGTATCTGAGTGAGGACGATTGGACTGGGTCGCACGGTTCGACGCCCTCCAAATTCAAGACAAATCGATTGGAGGCCACACATGACATCCCCAAAGAAAGCCGCTCTTCTGGTTCTTCTCGCATCGTTGGCCGTGAGTACTGTAGGGACGATTCAGGCGCAACAGAGGAAGACCACAACCACAAACGTGCCGCGGTATACTCCGCCGCCAACGCCGCGGCCAGCTCCTCGTCCGGAACCCGAGCCGCAGAACAGGCCAGAGTACCACTCGTACAACGCCCCGCCAGAAAATCGCTCGTACAATAATGTCCAACCGGAGATCCGCCCGGTTCAGGGGGAAAACCACCCGAGCGCGACTGCCTTCAGGCCGACCGTCGTCAACCCGGTCCTGGCCCGAGCCATGACGTACAACACCCGCCCGGGCGGCATCCACATCGACCGTGGCTACTTCGCCACGCACTACGGACGCGCCTACGGCTTCCACTTTAACGACCCGGCCAATTGCTGCGTACTGAGGGGCAGCGAATGGTACTTCACTTGGAACGGCGGCTGGTTCGGCCTGATGAGCCCGTTCCCCGGCCAATGGGCCGTGGGGGCGGACTACCTTTATATCGACCAGGGAGACGACGGCAACTACTACCTGTACGACGCGCAGTTTCCCGACCTGGCAATCCAGCTTACCTTTGTGCAAAACGTAGGCGACGACCAAGCAGATGCTGAGCAAGACTAGAAGCGACCAGAGCGGTTGGTCCTAGCAGGTATAAGGAGAATCATGAAGAAGATTGCGTTCTTGCAATCGGGAAAGGCTTTGGCCGTTGAGCCGGTTCAATCAACGGCCAATCCCCAATCAGGGCTACCCCATGGAGCCGTCTTCTCGCGTTGAAAAAATTACCGGTTCATCTCGTCAGTTCTGTAGTTCTGTCTGGTAGCCTCTTACACTATGCGTCTGCAAACTATTCTTTTCTTCCTGATCGCGAGCGGTTGCGTTTTTGGACAGAGCGTGAAGCCAGTGGCTGACCGCGTGGCTGCCCAGAACGCGATCTTCGACGAGCAGTACGAGTCCGATCTTCGCAATTTACCCGAGCGGGCGACTGCCTACGGCGACTACCGATATAACGACAAGTTGGCGGAGTACTCGCTGGACGCGATTGTTCAGCGCGATAAGACCAACCGGGAGTTTCTGGCGCGGATCGAGGCCATCCCGAGCACGGGCTTTTCCGAACCGGACCAGCTTTCCCGCGACTTGTTGATTCGCGTGCTCGAGCAACGGAATGCCGACTTCGATCTGAAAGAGTACGAGATGCCGATCAACCAGCAGAACGGCGTCCATACCAGCCTGGCGGACCTGCCGCTTTCTGTTCCTTTCGACTCGGTGAAACATTACGAGGATTACATTGCGCGGCTGCACCAGATTCCTCGAGTACTGAGCCAGACTACAGAAGTGCTTCGCGCGGGCATGAAGGACAAACTCATGCCCGTTCGGTTCCTGGCGGAGAAGCTGCCGGTGCAGTGCCAGGGGATTATCGATTCCGACCCATTTCTTCTGCCGACGAAGAAATATCCCACAAGCATCTCCGCGGAAGATCAGAGGCGCTTGACGCAAGAGATTACGGATGCGATCCAAGGCGACGTGATTCCGGCGTACAAGACCTTCGCGAATTTCCTGCGCACGGAATATGCGCCGGAGGGGCGCACGACGCTTTCTGTCATGTCCCTGGCAAATGGGAAGAAGCGGTACGAAAACGACATCTACGCGCGGACGACAACGCGGATGACGGCGGACGAGATTCATCAACTCGGTTTGCGCGAGATGGAGCGGATTGAAGCGGAGATGACGGTGATTGCCAAGAAGGAAGGCTTTGCCGATCTCTCGGCTTTCCGCGCGTCGCTCAAAACCAATCCCAAATACATTCCGACTTCGGCGGATCAGATTCTCGACGATTTTCGACGCTATATCGCACAGATGGAACCGAAACTGCCGGAGCTGTTCACGCTGCTGCCGAAGTCGCCAGTAACAGTGGAGGCGATTCCGGCGTTTCAGGCGGCGTCCGCGACTCACTACGTGACGGGCACGCCGGATGGGAAGCGGCCGGGACGCGTGGTGGTGGCGACTTCCAACTTCGCGGAGCGGTCGTTGATCGACGATGAGGCGGTTGCGTACCACGAAGGAGTTCCCGGACATCACATGCAGCTCTCGGTGCAGCAGCAACTGACCGGACTGCCGAAGTTTCGCCTGCATAGTCTGGGCTTCAATGCCTACATCGAAGGCTGGGCTCTATACGCGGAGCAACTGGGCAAAGAGGTTGGCTTCTACCAGGATCCGGTGTCGGATTACGGGCGGCTTTCCTCCGAACTGTTTCGCGCGGTGCGGCTGGTGGTGGACACCGGAATTCACGCGAAGGGATGGAGCCGAGAGCAGGTAGTGGAATTCATGCGCAAGTCGGGAGCCGTGGACGAACCCACGATCCAATCGGAGACGGATCGTTACATTGCGTGGCCAGCGCAGGCTCTCAGCTACAAGCTGGGGCAGCTCAAGTTTCGCGAACTCCGCGAGCGCGCGAAGAAAGAGCTGGGGCCGAAATTCGATCTCAAGAAATTCCATGATGAGATGCTCGACGGCGGAACGCTTCCGCTGGACCTGCTGGAGGCGCGCACGGACCGATGGATCGCGCAGCAGAAAGGGAAGTGAGGCAGGGCGCGCGACGCGAGATACCTGGCGTTCCGGGGACTACTCCCGATGAGCTAGTTCATCATAGTGCGTGAATAACTACCCCAAAATAAAGAGATTCCCTGTATATTTCGCTGTCACGCACTCGGGTTACGGACAAACCGTGCTGCACTCCCCTGAGAGTCGCTCGAAATCTCTGGAATTCGGAAACTCTGGCGGTTGAACCGGAGGAAAGCAAGTGTGTGCCGCGTTGTTGCGGGCAAGCTTTCCGGCTTTTCCGCCCACGATCACCCGGATTTCGCGGTCCTAAGTCGTTGTGAAGGGCCGGAAGGACCAATCGATGATTGGCTCTCGGGACTGTACTTCGGCGATTTCGAGCATGCCCTTTTGGGACCTTACGCCGAGGGAGGGGCGAGGGCACACTAACATTTCAAGTTTTGGAGCTGACAGAACAGGACTAACTCGATTCTTTCAATTCCTATGGGCCGCCTCCCCACTCGTTCGAATGCGCTTGTCGTCATCTTAGCCCTGGCCACCATGGTGGGCTGCCAAGGATTCAGCTCCAGCAAACCCGCCAGTCAAGGCACGCAGACTCCTGTGACAGGCACCTTGACGGCTACTCCCGCGAGCATCACTTTTGGCAACGTGCAGGTTGGCACCAGCCAGGCTCAGAGCGAGATCTTGAGTAATACCGGCGGAAACACTCTTACGATTTCGCAAGTGGCGGTTACCGGCCCGGGCTTTAGCACAGCCGGGTTGAGTCTGCCGGTCACTTTGTCGCCGGGACAGAGCATCAGCTTCAACGTGGTTTTCAGCCCGCAGTCCGCCGGGAGCGCAACCGGGAATCTGGCAGTCACCAACGACGGCTCGAACAGTGCGGTGAACATCGCGCTTACTGGGACTGCGGTTGCGGCTGGTAGTTTGACGGCGAGCCCAACCAGCTTCACTTTCGGCAGCGTGCAAGTGAACACCAGCCAGACGCAGACCGAGACCCTGAGGAACTCAGGAACAACGAATCTCACGATTTCACAGGCGACCTTTAGCGGTGCAGGTTTCAGTTATACGGGGCTGAGCCTGCCGCTGACGCTGGCGGCGAACCAGAGCACTACGTTTGGGGTGGTTTTCGCGCCGACGGCGGTGGGCGCGGCGAACAGCATTCTATCGATCACGGTGAGCGGATCGAGCACCACGGTTGACATCGCGCTTTCCGGAGCGGGAGTGACGCCAGCCACTTTGACCGCGACGCCAGCCACGCTTTCCTTTACCAGCGTGCAGGTGGGAAAGAGTCAGGCGCAGACGGAGACGGTGCAGAACACCGGCGGTTTAAATGCGACGATTTCGCAAGGCACGGTTTCTGGCACAGGTTTCAGCATCTCGGGATTGAGCACGCCGGTTACGCTGACTCCGGGACAGAGCACGACTTTTACGCTGACGTTTGCGCCGCAATCCGCGGGCAATTCCACGGGAAGCGTAGCGATTGCTTCGAATGCTTCCAATACAAACCTGACGATCTCATTGAGTGGATCGGCGACTGGGTCGACGCAAGGGCAGTTGAGCGTGAGTCCGACTACGATCGGCGTGGGTAATGTCACGGTAGGAACGAGTGGAACCCAGACGGGATCGCTCAATGCTACAGGGGCAAGCGTGACGGTCACGGGAGTGACGGTAGGGAGTTCGGAGTTTGCCATCAGCGGCCTCACATTCCCGGTCACGATAGCTGCGGGGAAGAGTGCGGGTTTCACGGTCACCTTTACACCTCAGTCGAGCGGGTTAGCGTCGACAAGCGCGTCGTTTGCGAGCAACGCGACGAACTCTCCGGCCGCAGCAACTCTTACCGGAACCGGGGTGGCAGCGCCGGCTTATAGCGTGAGTCTGACTTGGGTCGCGAGCACGTCCCAGAATGTAGTGGGCTATAACGTTTATCGCCGTATCGGTACCACGGGGAGCTTCACGCAGATTAACCCGGTGCTCGACGCCACGACCGCATATACTGACTCGTCGGTGACGGATGGCCAGACCTATTACTACGAGACCACGGCAGTCAGTTCCAGTAATGAAGAGAGCGCTCCATCCACGGCGGTGAGTGCGAAGATTCCTGCGCCGTAACCATTCCTCGTAAACCTGGGTTGTTCTGCCAAGCTTTATCGCAAACTTGTTCTCGCCCGACCTCTTGCTCAATCGAGGGGCAGCCGATAGTTGCAATCGGTTGCGACGTGTTGCAAAAATTATCAGGCTTGACAGTTTTCGGTTTCAAAGTAAAGTGACACATGTAATGTAGAGTTGAAGGGTTCGGCTCTGCATCCGCAGCCTTCCCCCCACGCTTTATCCCGATCAGTAATGAGGAGAAGTATGATGAAATCAGTGGCCAGGTTTTCTGTGTTGGGAGCGTTCGCTGCTCTCATGTGTTTCGCGCCTTGCGCTTTTGCTCAGGGACTCGCCAGCGGAACTGCAGCGGGCGCGGGAGCGAGCGTTCTTCACGGTGCGCCATCCGCCTTCTTGATTTTTGGCGGCAACGGAGGCAACCAAGGCGGTAACGGCGGCTGGGGCGGGAATGGTGGCAACGGCGGCTGGGGCGGTAATGGTGGTAACGGAGGATGCGGTGGCAAAGGGGGCGGCAACGGCTGGGGTGGTAATGGCGGCTGGGGTGGGAATGGAGGATGCGGCGGAGGCGGATCCAGTACGGTCCCCGAGGGCGGAACATCCTTGATGTATCTAGCGTTCTCCAGTCTCTTCTGCGTGGGTGCTCTGGTTTATCGGTCGCGCCGGCAGGCGTCAGTTCGCTAGACGCAAAAGCAGCGGCGGTTGAACTCCGACAGCTCGCTTTAGAAAATTCGAGTAACAAACGGCGTGCCGAAATCAGGCACGCCGTTTTTCTTTGCAATTGCGCTTCATTGGCGAACTCTGCAGCGGTCGTCATCGCTAGTACCTGATATTCATTCCTGGAAATGTTCTCATGGTCGCGTGGTGTTAACCGGATGCAACCTTCTGCATTGTGGCCGCTTGCAAATGTTGCAAGTGGTGGACATAAACTGCAAGAGATTGCATAGACAGGCGCGAGTGGATTCTTGTCGTGGTTTCGCAGTCGTGGCTAACGGCCGGGGTGGTTCAAAGTGCAAACTAGGAAGCTAAACTGCTCGTAATAAAGCACTTGGTAGCTTTCGGTGGGTGCTTCGAGACGCGCTCACGTCTCGGAGTCGCTGCGAGACTGAGGCAATGCGGACGGTTGGGCGTAAAGTGTCACTTGTGTGCAAGAGTAATGGCCCGGACGGGCCACTTCATACCCCTTGCAAGAATCTGCAATCGGATGTAAGCTCATTTTCGTCAGGGCTAGCCGACAGTCAGATCGGCACATTTCTCCCCCCGGCCCGATGGTTCACTGGTGACCCAGTAGGCGCGATACGCGGCAGTTTGCGTGTCTTGACAAGCGGTCTTAATTTGCTACAATCACTATAGGAATAGTAGGGATTAGCAAGGCCTCCCGGATTTGGCAGTGGATGTGCTTCAGAGCAGTAGGACCCCAGGAACGGAAGTCGCGCTGATACCAACGCAGCGATAACCGAGAAAAGCAGTTTTTAGGTTGGCAAGACTTTCTTTAATTTCCCCCCGATTATTCAGATCGTATCTCCCCAGAATCTCGTTGTTGTGAGATCTCCGGTGGGAGCGGCATTTTAAGTGGTTTTGGGGTCACTG
>Ga0209040_10002278_pt1 | contig 15147 bp, 13 predicted proteins | sample BogFormECP12_OM3_FD_188240 | JGI IMG/M metagenome (GOLD analysis project Ga0209040, IMG submission 188240) | Bog forest soil microbial communities from Calvert Island, British Columbia, Canada - ECP12_OM3 (SPAdes) (version 2) | ecosystem: Environmental > Aquatic > Freshwater > Wetlands > Bog ...
CTCAGCCCGCAACAGTTCGAAGATCGTAATCCCCGGCCGGCGGTCAAATCAGCAGCCTGATCCTCGTCCGCCCCAAGGGGCCCACTCCAAAGAATGGGGTCAAAAACAACGCCTTTGAGCCCGGCCGCAAGCGATTCCAAATTGGCGCGCCCTTCCCTCCGTTTCTTCCCGCGGCGAGGGCGAAAACGGCTTGCCGCCTCTCAGGTCGCCGTCTTCCACTTGATGGAGCAGCCGATGGACGGGATCTGGTCCCCCGGCGCGGCGCCGGTCGCGGCGATGGCGCGCATGGCCTCGACCAGTTCGCGGCGCGCGTTCGGCGGCGGCGGGCTTGTCCGGCCTTCGTCGAGCCGGCCGCGATACTTGAGCTTGAGCTCGCGGTCGTATCCGAAGAAGTCGGGCGTGCAGACGGCGCCGTAAGCGCGCGCGACCTCCTGGCTCTCGTCGTGCAGATAGGGGAACGGGAACGCGTGCGCTTTGGCAAAGTCGCGCATCTTCGGAAAGGAGTCCTCGGGGTAGCTTGAGGCGTCGTTCGAAGAGATCGCGGCGAAGCCAACGCCCGCGCCCGCGAGGAGGCGCGCGTCGGCGACGAGCCGGCCGATCACCGCCTTCACGTAAGGGCAGTGGTTGCAAATGAAGACGATGACCGTTCCGTTCGGGCGCGCCACGTCGTGAAGAGCGTAAGTCTTGCCGTCCGTCGCGGGAAGCGAGAAATCCGGCGCGGGAACGCCGAGAACAACGTCGGAAGCGCTGGCCGCCATGTTCGTCTCCTTGACCTCATTTTAAGCCGCCGCTCGCGGCGCCGCCGAGGCCACTTTGCATCAAATTGCGGCCCGGCGCACGGTCGCGTCGATGAGGTCGGCGATCTCGTTTGGCGCGTCCTCCTGGACGAAATGGCCGCCGTGCAGCGTGACGTGCAGTTGACCTTTTGCGCCGGGCACGCGCGCCTGGAAAATCGCCTCGCCGCCTTTCGTCACCGGATCGGAGTCGCTGAAGGCGGTGACAAAGGGCTTCTCGAACTTTTCCAAAACCTTCCACGCCGCCTTGTTCTCCGCGACCGAGGCGTGCTCCGGCGTGATCGGGACAAGGACCGGGAACTGCCGCGCGCCCGCCTTGAAACTCTCGTCCGGGAAGGGCGCGTCATAAGCTGTGCGTTCGGCGTCGGTGAGGCCCTTGAGGCACGCGCCCTTCACGATGACGCCGATCGGCAGCTCAGGCACGCGCTGACTGAAGTCGAGCCAGGCCCTGAACCCCTCGCCGAGCGGCTGGCTGGTCGGCAGGCCGGTGTTGGAGACGACGACCGCCGCAAAGCGGTCGGGAAAAGCGGCGACCAATCTGAGGCCGATGAGCCCGCCCCAGTCCTGCGCGAAGAGGGTCACGGACTTAAGGTCGAGGGCCGCCGCCCACGCGCTCATCCAGGCGACGTGGCGCTCATAAGTATAGTCGGAGCGGCTCGCCGGCTTGTCGGAGCGGCCGAAGCCGACAAGGTCGGGCGCGATGGCGCGACGTCCCTTCGCGACAAGCGCGGCGATGATCTTGCGGTGGAGGAACGACCAGGACGGCTCGCCGTGCATGAGCAGGACCGGCGCCGCGTGGCGCGGGCCCTCGTCGACGTAGTGGATGCGCAAGGCCGTCCCGTCGGCGTCGCGGATCTCGGCGTAGCGCGGCTCGTACGGCCAATCGGGAAGCCCGTCGAACCGGTCATCCGGAGTCCTCAAGACCTGCATGGCGTCTGTCCTCATGCGCCTTCGAGCGAGCCGATGGCGATAGCCCAAACGAGCCTTCCCGGCGAGCGGCTCATCTTTCCTCCCTCTGATCCGCGCCTTTTTGCGAGCCGCTTTGCGCTTGATCAAAAAACCGGCGCCTATGGCGGCGAATTCACCGTTCATCACGGCTTTTTAGGCTTCAGCTCTGGCACAAGCCTTGCTTAAGCTTTCTGAGCGTAAGTGTTGGGTTCAACCGCGTCGATCGGCGAAAGGACGATTCGGAAGGTCTTTTTAGGCGAGGAAAGCAACAAGAAGGGCCCGACCGATAAGGAGGTCCTCATGTTGACGAAGCGCGTTCTGGCGGCGGCCGTCGCTCTGACGGTCTCGCCCTTGGCGGCCCACGCGGGCGAAAACGCCCGCTGCGTTGATGCGTCGGTGCCGAAACAGACGGTGGTCGAGCACAATGGCAAGTGGATCGAGCTGACCCAGGACCAGTGGGAGTTCTTGCGCGGCATCTACGCCATGAACCCTCTGACTCCGCCCGGTCTTCCCTTTGGCGACAAAGCGGCGCTCGCCACGGTCGCGGGCAAGTCCGGCGGCATGGTCTTCTTCCTCGACGGCGATCGCGCCTGCACCCCGATGACGGTGCCCGACACGCTCTTGTCCATGATGGACGATGTGGCGACCGCAAGAATCAGCCACGAGGGCAGCGGACTATAGCCGGTCACAGGAAGCACGCTGGACCCGCCCCTCAGCCTAACCTTCTCGCCACAAGCGGGAAGAAAAAACCTCGGCTAGGCGACTCGCCTTCAGAACATGTACCTGAGCCCGAGGCCGCCGTGGATGGTCGCGCCGATCTGACCACCGACAGTGCCGACTACGAAGGCGTCCAGCACCAACCGGTCCTTGAGGCGGTAGCCTATGCGCGCGCCGTATTCGACCCAGGTTGAATTGCCGCTGACCGGGTAGGGCGAGACCGTGCCAAAGTTGTAGACGTTGACAGAGGAGCCGAAGCTGCCGTCGAATCCGTAGGCCACGGCGGCGCTGATGTTTCCCTCGACCTTGCCGAAAAATAGGTGGGTGTATTGGCCGCCGACACGCACGATGTTGAGCGTGTCGAGGCCGGTTTGCACGGTCGCCGGAAAGGGATTGGAGCCGGTCGCCGCCTCGGCGTAGCCGCCGGTGCTCATCCAGTTGCGGCTAACGTCGGCGTAGACGGCGGCCTCGTCGATCGGAGTGAGCCGGTCGACCCAGCCGACCCGGCCGAAGAGCCCGGCGTTGCGGTCGATGCCCTTGCCGTGGCCGACCGCGGGGATATAGCCGTTCTGGTAGGGACGGGTGTAGCTGACCTCCGAGTATGGCGTGAGGCCGACGCCCGCCTCCAGGAACGGGCGGCTCCGCCCCCAGTTGACGAAATCGTAGACGATCGAGCCGGCGACCGTCGGCGCGTTGCTGACCGTCGCGTTGTCGGCCGAATATTCCCCGTATGAGAAGCCGCCCATCAGCGTGACGTTGTCGCTGAGGCCCCAGCGCCCGTGCGCGCCGAGCGCGTAGGAGCCGATCGATCCAAACCCCGAGGTGCAGTTCGAGCAGTTGACCTGCTCGGTCGCGCCCAAGAGGATCGAGGTCAGCACGCGGTTGGTGATGAGCTGCTGCTGCTGGGACTTGGCGATGTTGGTGAGCGAATTGGCGATGTCGTTCACCGTCGCCGTCGGCGGGGACACGGGCGAGGTCGGCGGGGACACGGGCGGGGTCGGCGGGGACACGGGCGAGGTCGGCGAGGACACGAGATAGTCGGCCTGGCCGGTCTGGCTTAGCGTGTATTTATAACCGTTGACGACCACAGGACCGGCGAGCGTGACGGCGCTGGGGGCGATCGAGCCGCCGTTGGTGGCGAGGATGACGGGAATGCCATTGCCGGTCGTCTGCGCGCCGGCGCCGCCTACGTTGTTGATGGAAAGGATCGTCGAGCCGGTCGCCTGACCGCCCTTGACGATCATCTGGTCGGTCGGCGAAGTGCTCCCGCCAAGGGCCACGTTCATGGTCAGGCTCGCGCCTGAGCCGACGTAACTGCCGAGCGTCAACGTCTTGAATCCTCCGCCCGCGCCGGGCGGGGCGAAGATGATGGCGCTGTTTGTCGCCGCGAGATGGGAGACGACGGAGGAGCCCGTCATCGTCCACAAGGAATTGCCCGTAAGGTTGACCGAACTGGTCGAGGCCGGGTCCGTGCTGATCGCGCCGGTCAGCGTCGAGGCGTTCGAGTTCAGCGTAACGACGCTGCCCGCGGTCGCGTCGAGGAGGTTGCCTTGGCCCGCGTTGGCGGTCGTGTTGTTGAAATTCACCGTGGCGTTGGACGGGTCGGCGAAGACAAGGTCGCCGGTCGCGGTGTTGATGGTGAATTTGTCGAAGGTCGCGGTCTGGTTCGAGCCTCCGAGGAATGCGATCGCCTTCCCCGCCGAGACGATCGAGCCGCCGCCGGTCGCCAGGACCAGCGCCCCGTTCCCCTGCAGCGCGACCGCCGCGGCGGCGGGGTTGGTCGTCTGGATGTTGAGCGCGCCCGTCACAGTGATCGAGCCCGCCGCGCCGCTGCCGAGCGCGTCGCTGACGAACAGCCCGGTTGCGCCGGCGCCCGAAGTCGTGATCGTCGCCGCACCGAGCGTGATTTTCGAGCCGGCGCCGTCGGCGTTGATCCCGAACGCGCCAAGGCCGGTCGCAGGCGACACGCCGCCTGAGGTCGTGACGTTCGCTTGGCCGGTCGCGGCGAGGACGCCTCCCTGGGTGACGTAGAGGCCGACCGCCCCATAGCCGAGCGTGCTGAATGTGTTCGTTCCGCTTAAGTTGGCCTGCGACCCTGAGCCGGATACAGCGAGGGCGTGCGCGTCCTGGCCCGATGTCGCGACGGAAGCGCCGTTGAGGTTGGTTACGCCGCCGCCGCTGGTGAGGACGCCGATTGCGCCAAGGCCTGAGGTGTTGACCGCCCCGCCGGAGACGGTCGTCGCGCCGCCCGTCGAGGTGAAGACGCCGTACATTTGGGCGCCCTGGGTCGAAACCGACGAATCGGTGAGCTTGGCGACGCCGCCCGAGTCGAAGGCTCCGTTAGGGCCATTGTAGACCCCGTAGGAGTGCAGATTTGAAACCGAGTCGAAGCCGCCCTTGGTCGCGATGGTCACGCCGGTGGCGGCGATCTCGGACCCGGCGCCGTTGACGCCAAGACCGCCCGAGCCGTCGCCCGTCGTGCTGAGATTGGTCCCGTTCAGTTGCGCGAAGCCGCCGCTTTGGGCGATCACGGCGTAGGCGCCGTTCCCCTTCGTGGTCACCGAGCCGCCCGCGATCGACGTCGTTCCGCCGTCCTCGGTCGCGACACCCGCCGCCTTGAAGCCGATCGTCGAGATCGAGGAGTCCTTGATCGTCAGCGAGCCGCCGCCCGGGAAGAGCCCGTTCGACCCGCTGCCGTTGAAAACGCCGATGGCGTTGTGTCCGGCGGCGTCGGGGTCGCCGGAGGTCGAGAGCGTCACGTCGGCAAGGGTCAACGAGGAGCCGGTTCCGACGAGCGCGGCGCCCTTCGAGCCCGCGCCGGTCGCCGAGATTTCCGTCCCCGTAAAGCTGGCCGAGCTTCCCGCCCCTGCCGTATCGACCGCGTTCGCGAAGACGCCGGATGTCGAGACCGAGCCGTCGGTGACGTTCGTCACGCCGCCGCCGTCGGTCAGAATAGCGACCGCTTCGGAGCCCGACGTCGAGACCGAGCCGCGAAGGATCGTGGTCACCCCGCCGGTCGAGGTGAAGACGGCATACATCTGATCGCCGGCAGTCGAGACCGAAGTGTCAGTGAGCTTGACGACGCCGCCTGAGGAGAAGTCGCCGTAGGGTCCATTGTAGACGCCGTAGGCGTGCAAGCCGCTCACGGGATCGAAGCCGCCCTTGGTCGTGATGGTCACGTTCGTGGCGTCGGTTTCCGAGCCGGCCCCGTTGACGCCAAGACCCCCCGAGCCATTGCCTGCGGTGGATATGGACGTTCCCGACAGGGTTGTTAGGCCGCCGCTGTTGGAGACGACCGCATAGGCGCCGTCGCCGCTGGTTGTGATCGAACCGCCGGAGACCTTCGTCGTAGCGCTCTCCGTGGTGAGGACGCCGACCGACTGGAAGCCGGCCGTGGAGACAGCGACGTCGTTCGCGCTGATTTGCGATCCCGTTCCGGTCGCGTAGAGGCCGTATGCGTTGTCGCCGTTGGTCGTAACCGACCCGCCGCTCAGGCTGACATGGGCGCCGTTGGCGGCTTCGACGCCGTAGGCGTTGGCGCCGTTCGTCGAACTCGCGGCGGCTGCAAGGTCGCCCCCGTCGCCGTCTTCGATTGGCGCTCCGGTGACGATCACCGTCCCATTCGTGGTCGTGATGCTCGAACCCGAGCCGCTCGCGTAAAGGCCGATCGCGTCGTCGCCCGAGGTGGTGACCGAGCCGCCGCTGATCAAGACTGAGCCGCCGCTAATTGCGACGACGCCGTCGGAGCCCGTCCCGAACGTGACGATGGTTGGGTTGGTCAGCGAGATCGTCCCGCCGGTCGAGGACCCCGATCCGGCGCTGATGCCGCCGCTTGCGCCGGCTTCGGCAACGACGGCGGCGGCGTTCGGGCCGTAGGTGGTGATCGATCCGTCGGCAAAGGACGCGCTGCCCCCGTTCTCGGCAAGCAACCCGACCGAGTTGCTTCCGAAAGTCGTGACGATGACGCCTGACGCGGTGATCGTCGAGCCCGGGTCTGTGACCAGGATGGCGGCCGCGTTGTCCCCGCCGGTGGTCACCTCTCCGTAGGGGAACGTGGCGTTGAGGGTGACGGACCCGCCGGAGTCTGATTGGACGGCGGGCGTTCCTTCAGCGGAGGTCGAGATAGTCGAGAGCTGGGGCACGCCCTCAATTTCGGTGTTGGACCAGTTTATCGTGCCGCCCTGTGCATGTAGGGCGATGCCTTCAGACGACTCGTAATCTCCGGAAACGTTGCAAGTATATGGAGCAACGACGAAGACGTTAAAGCCGGGATCAATGAATGTCGGGGGACTATCGTTTGTACAGTAGTTGGGGTTGGCGTACGCAAATCCGACCGGAGAAAGCAGAGCGGCGAGCCCCGCCGAAGCGAACAGCGAAATCGCACGGATTCGAGGTCCGGCCGCCGCTCTCAAGCCCCTGTCCGACTGAAAGGCGCCAAGCCCGAACGCCTGGTCGCCGATGCTGCGCCTAGTCGGTTCAAACGCCCAATCTCCTACGCGGAGGCAATTTGACCGAACCGGCATGATCATAAGTCTCTAAGCAGCAGCAACCCGGAGCCGCCGAGCAGGTCGACCATCGCGAATGACAGTTTCAGCATGGCTAACCCCCCGCAGATAAGCGCCTGCGCCCTACCGCCCGCACAATGCGCCGGAGCCCCCAAACCCGGCGTAGGCGTAAGTGTCGCTCGAACACAAAGCAGCGTCCCCGGCGCACAGAGACGCAAAATTGACCGGCGTCGAGATCATGCTCGCCTGGTTTGAGCCGCCGACCTTCTTGACCTGAGCCGTCTGTCCCGGTGTGTTGAGGATCTCGCAGTCGCAACGCCCGCTGTGCGCCGCGCAGGCGCGGGCCTGCTGCTCGAAGGTCACCCCTACGCGGCGCGGGCACACAAGCGCGAGCCCCTCGACCAGCGTCACCCTTGTGTCCGCGCTACTGCGCACGGCGATGTCGAGGATCGTGCCGCGGACGCCGATCGCCGCGGTCGGTGTGTTGATCGTATAGGCCTTCTTGTCGAGCCCGCCGGTCGTGAAGCGAAACAACCCCTTGGCGAGATTCACCGCGACCTTCTGCGCGCTCGGGTCGCCTTCAAAAACGAACCTGTCGAGCACGACCCGGGAGATCGGCCCAAGCGAAAGATTGGTGGAATCGACGAAAACGAACTTGGCGAGCGAGTCGGCGCCGGTCTTCACCACCTCGCTCAGATAGACGGCGTCGCCTGCCGCGAGCGGGCCGGACGCCCCCGCCAACTCGCGGGCGACCTGGTTGTGGGCGATGGTTGTCGAGCCGATCGGTTCCACGGCGCGCGCGCGATCGTGAGCGCCGATTGCGAGCATCCCCGCAAGGCAACCCAATGCAACCGACAGGTGGCGGCGCCCCATGAGCCCCCGCAAGGAAGATTCCCTGACGTAACGGAACCACTAAATGGACGGGTTGGCTGTTGTCAATCGCCGAACCGATCGGCGGCCCGGAGGACGGCCAAATCGCTTGGCGTGTCGATGTCAAACGCCACGCCGCCCTGGGCGGCCTCCACCTCCACTAGTTGCGTCGCGTCCAGCGCCGCAAGCAGCCGGCGGGCCCCCTCGTCGCCCGCCGCCCGCGCGGCCCGATCGAACAAAGCGCGGCCGAGAATGACGGGATTGCCTCGTTTACGGTTGTAAACAGGCGCCGCCGCCAACGCTTGAGGGCGGAACACGAAAGCCGAGATCAGCGCGTCAATGAGCCGCGCGTCCACCTTCGGCATGTCGCCGAGGAGCACCACCGCGCCGCGCGCTTGCGTCGGGACCGCCGCAAGGCCGGCCCGGAGAGAGGTCGAAAGCCCATAGGCGTAGTCCGGGTTGAACGCGGTCGCCACCGGCAGACCGGACAACGCCTCTTCGACCGCCTCTCTCGCATGGCCGGTCACCACCACAACCGGCCTCGCCTGAGAGGCAAGCGCGGCCTCGACGACCCGCCTGATGATCGGTTTCCCGTCGAGCGCCGCGACGAGTTTTGTCTCCTGCGCGCCTCCCGCAGCGCGAAATCGCGACGATTGGCCCGCCGCAAGAACAACGGCGGCGACGTCACTCATGCGGGTCGCGCGGCTGAGGTCGCGAGGCGATCTCCATGAGAAGGCCGCCGACGCCCATCGCGCGTATGTCGGCGTCGGATATCGGGACTCCGGCGATGACGCGCTGCAAAACCCAATCGAAACCGTTCTCCTTCGGCGACCGGGCGCACCCCGGGGCGCCGATGATCGTCGTCTCGCCGCGGCGCGCGAGCAACAGCAGGTTTCCGGGATCGACCGGCATGCCGAAGCGCTCAATGCGTCCGCCCACGGCCTCGGTCGCCGCCGGGATGACGTCGCGCCGGTCGGTGATCGCCGAGGCGCCAAACACAATCACGAGGTCCGCTTCCCGCCCAAGACGCTCGAGGGCCGCGGCAAGCGGTCCGACGTCATGGGGCGTCGTCTCGTGTGCGACAACCTTGGCTCCGGTCGGGGCAAGCCGCGCCTCGAGCGCGCGCACGGTCTTTGCGACCACGCTCGATTTCAGCCCGGGGAGGAGCGTCGAAGCGACCGCGACGCTCAGCTGCCGGAAGGGCGCGACGGCGACGGCGCCCGAGCCCGCCGCTTCAAGCGTGGCTTTCAAAAGATCGCCCCGAGTCGAGAACGGGATGATTTTGACGGTCGCAACCATGTCGCTCTCGGCCACAGTGCGAAAGGGAGGGAGCGTCGCGACCGTGATCGATTCGTCGACGGCGTTCACCCGGTCGATCGCGGCGGCGTCAATAAGAACAAGCCCGGCCTTTTTCGCAAAAAGATTGACGCGGCCTGTGAACGCCGGCGCGCCGCGTACGTTCGGGCCCGCGATGCGAGCGGCGAGGAGACGAGCCGCCTCGTCCTCGGAAACATCGCCCTCGTCGAGGCGCGCCGCGACAACTTGGCTCACGCCGCCGGCGGCGAGCGCCCTGCAGCGCTCCGCCGTCAGAAGGTCGCCCTTCTTGAGCGCAATTCCGTCGATGCGCACTGCGTGAGCGAGAATGGCGCCTTCCGCCTCTTTGAGCGGAACAGGGCCGAACCTCATGCGGCTCTGCTTTCCGACCGCGTGGGCTTCTTCCGCATCGCGGCGACGACCTCGCCCAGGACCGAAACCGCAATCTCGGCCGGACTGACCGCCCCGATGTCGAGACCGATCGGCGCATGAATGCGGGAAAGCGCCTCCTCGCCAATCCCTTTCGCCCGCATGCGCTCGAGCCGCTTGGCGTGCGTCTTCTTCGAGCCGAGCGCGCCGATGTAGAAGCAGTCGGCTTTGAGCGCGATCACAAGCGCCGGATCGTCGATCTTCGGATCGTGGGTCAAGATGCAGATGGCGGTGTAGCGGTCGGGCGGCGCCGCTGCGAGCGCCTCGTCCGGCCACTGCGCAAGGACCGGCGTCTCGGGGAACCGCTCGGGTGTGGCGAAGGCGGTGCGCGGGTCGATGATCGTGATGTCGAGGCCCGCTAGCCTCGCCATCGGCGCGAGCGCCTGCGAGATGTGGACCGCGCCAATGAGTACGAGGCGGGGAGACGGCGTTTGCGCGGTGAGAAAATAGTCCTCGCCGCCGGCCGTGACGGTTCCGCTCTTGCCCGACCTCAAAGTCGCTTCGAGCGCCTCGGCGAGCGGATCGTGTCCGATGGCTGAGGCTTCGACGAAGCGCTGCTCGCCGTCGGCGAGGCGCGTCACAATGACGGCGGCGCGGCGTTCCCGCCGCGCCGCGTTCATCGCCTTGAGAATCTCGAGCCGCATCAGTTCACTTTTTCGACATAGACCTTGATGCGTCCGCCGCATGAAAGCCCGACCCGCCAAGCCGTTTCGTCGGCCACGCCAAATTCGAGCATGCGCGGCGCGCCGCTCACGATCACGTCGGCCGCCTCCTCGACCACCGCGCCTTCGACGCAGCCGCCGGACACGGAGCCGAGGAAATTGCCTTCGCCATCAATCACGAGGTGCGACCCGACAGGGCGCGGCGCGGAGCCCCAAGTCTCGACGACGGTGGCGAGCGCCACCTCGCGCCCCTCATCGCGCCAGGCCTCAGCGGCTTCCAAAACGTCTTCCTCTCTCGTCAGCATCCTAGGCGTCCTTTCCAGTCCATCCCGGCGCTGTGAAGCCGAACCGCGCGTGACTTCCGTCGCAAAACGGCTTTCGCCCGGAGCAGCCGCAGCGGCAGAGCGCTGCGTCCTCGACCCGGTGGACGGTGTGCCCCGTCCCGGCAATGATTTCGACGGGACCTACCACCTTGAGCGGTCCGTTCTGCCGGGTCCTGATCGTCAGAAGACCGTCCCGCCTGGCAAGCGGGGCGCTTGGCGTCGTCTCCGGTTCGCCGGTCGCGACAAAGCCGGCCGCAACATGCGAACCGTCGCAATAGGGCTTGTTCTTGGACTGGCCGCAGCGGCAAAGCGTGGCTCGCACGCCGATCGGCTCGCCATTGAGCTCGATTTCGGCGTGAACGGCGAGCGGGCCGTTCTCGCGCACGGCGATCGTGTTGACCTTCGGCGCGCCCTCTTGCTCGCCGCCGTCGCGGCGCTCGACCCGGATCGCGCCGGACGGGCAGTTGATCGCCACCCGCAACAGCGCCTCTGCGCTCGCCGCGTCCGGGTCGATCCATGGGCCCTGAATGTTGGCCTTGAAGACCCCGGGCTCCGCCAAAACACATCGGCGGGCGTGAATGCAGAGCCGGCTGTCGAAGCGAATCGCGGCCGATTTTCCCTCGACGACTTCGACGGCGTCGCTCATCCAACCCTCCTCGCTCACCCACAAAAATGGCCCGGCCAAACTCGATCCGCAAGGCCGATCAGGCGACGGCCTCCCTTAGCCAAGCTTTTGGGTCGTGAGACTGGTCGGGCCGCGCGGCGAGCGCCTTGCAGAGATCGGCCATGCTGGCGAGATTGTGGATCGGGCGGAAGGCGTCCACGTGCGGCAGCATCGCCCGAACCCCCTGCGCCTTGGCCAAGAAGCCGTCGAACCTCAACAAGGGATTGACCCAAATCACCTTCCGGCTCGACTTGCGCAGCCGCTCCATCTCGGCGCCGAGTTGATGCAGGCTGTCGCGCTCGAGGCCGTCGGTGAAGATGAGCGCGATCGCCCCCTGGCCGAGCACGCGCCGCGACCATTCGCGGTTGAATATCGCCAGCGCCTCGCCAATCCGAGTGCCCCCGGACCAGTCGACGGCGAGCCTCGAGCAGCGCGCTAGCGCGTCGTCGGGATCGCGCGCGGCCAAAGCCCTTGTCACGTTGGTGAGGCGCGTCCCGAAAAGGAAGGTCGACACGCGCCGTGTTTCGCTCAACGCATGCAGGAAATGCAAAAAGAGCCGAGTGTACTCGCTCATGGAGCCGGAAATGTCGCAGAGCGCCACGATCGGCGGCGGCCGCTCGATCTTGGCGCGGAATGCGAGATCGATCCGGCCGCCGGGCTGCAGCGAGCGGCGGAAGCTTTTGCGCGCATCGACCCGTTCCAGCCGGGTCGCGGACGATGCGAACCGCCGGGTGCGCCGCCGGTCCTCGGGCATCGCGAGCGCCTTGATGAGCTTGCGGGCTTCCTCGATCTCGGCCGCGCTCATCTGGGCGAAATCCTTCGACCGCAGGACCTCCCTATCCGACATGGTGAAGCGCGCGTCGAGGTCGAGCGAGGGGACCGCCTTGCTCTCGTCGCTCACGGACTTGAACAACGCGTCGGCAACTCTGCTCGCCCCCGCCTCCGCGCGCTGCGGCTTGCGGGCGCTAGGGGCTTGCGGCGACAGCATCGCAATCAGCTTTTCAAGGAGGCCCTTGCGCTTCCAGAAAATCTGGAACGCCTGGTCGAACAGGAGGCTGTGCTCGTGCTTCTTGACCAAGACGGCGTGCAACGTCGCGTAGAAGTCCTCTCGGTCGCCAAACCCGGCGGCCTCGACCGCCGCGAGCACGTCGAGCACGGCGCCGGGTCCAAGCGGCACGCCGGCCTCGCGCAATGCGCGTGCGAAATGGACGATATTCGCCGCGAGCATCCCGCTCCCGGCCTCGTCGCGTTCAGGCGCCCCGGCGTTCATTTGTCTATGGCCAAAGATGCAAGCGGAGGCGTTGCTCCGGCCATCTTCACCGGCTGAGCTCCTCTGCCCGCAACTCGGCGCGCGTCTCTTCAATGATCTTGCTCGCCTTGGCGCCCTCGATCTTGGCGATGTCGTCCTGATACTTGAGAAGCACGCCGAGCGTGTCGGACACCTGCGCGGGGTCGAGCGCGACCGCGTCGAGCTCGGTGAGCGCCGCCGCCCAATCGAGCGTCTCAGCGACGCCCGGCGACTTGAACAGATCCTGCTTGCGCAGACGCTGAACGAAAGCGACGAGTTCGCGGGTGAGATGCTGCGCCGCGCGCGGCGCCTTGGCGCGCACGATCGCCATCTCGCGCGCCATGTCCGGATACCCGAGCCAGTGATAGAGGCAACGGCGCTTGAGCGCGTCGTGAATTTCCCGCGTCCTATTCGAGGTGATTACGACGATCGGCGGCTCCGGGGCCTTGATCACGCCAAGCTCGGGAATCGTCACCTGAAAATCGGACAAAGTCTCGAGAAGATAGGCTTCGAACGCTTCGTCGGCGCGGTCAATCTCGTCGATCAGCAGCACCGGCGGCCCGTTGACGCTCGGCTCCATCGCCTGCAGCAGCGGACGCTTGATGAGGTAGCGCTCGGAGAAGACGTCGTGCTCGATGCGGTCCTTGTCATGCTCGCCCGCCGCTTCGGACAGCCGGATCGCCATCATCTGCGCGGGATAGTTCCATTCGTAGACGGCGGTGGCGACGTCGAGGCCCTCGTAGCATTGCAGCCGGATCAGCCGCCGCTCGAGCGAGGAGGCCAGGACCTTGGCGATCTCCGTCTTGCCGACGCCGGCCTCGCCTTCGAGAAAGAGCGGCCGCTTGAGCCGCAAGCTGAGGAATAAGACGGTCGCAAGCGACCGGTCCCCGACATAGGAGGCGCGCTGCAAGAGCGCCAAAGTGTCGTCGATCGATTCCGGCAGAGCCGGGGGCTCAAAAGGCATTGAGACTCCAGAAACGCTTAACGCTTAACGGACATCAAATGGCCCGCGACAGCCCGCAAAGCAAGCGGGCGTCCTTTTCAGGACGCCCGCCGCCGAATTTGATGAGACTCGCTCTCTTCAGCCGGCCGCCGCCACCGCCCGCTTGGCCATCACGCCGATGAGATGAGCGCGATAGTCGGCGTCGGCGTGGATATCGGCGAGCAGCCCGTCGGCCGTGACCGAAAGGCCATCCAGCGCCGCGGGGGCGAAATTGGCCTTGAGCGCCGACTCGAAATTGGGGAGGCGGAAGACGCCTTTTTCGCCGGCGCCCGTCACCGCGACCCGCACGCCGCCCGCCGTCTTGGCCACGAAGACGCCGGCCAGCGCGTAGCGCGACGCCGGATTGGCGAACTTCATATAGCCCGCCTTCTGCGGGATCGGGAAGCTCACCTGGGTGATGAGCTCGCCGGAATCGAGCGCGGTTTCGAACAAGCCCTTGAAGAAGTCGTCGGCCGCGATGCGCCGCTTGCTGGTGACGATGGTCGCCCCCAGCCCGAGCACGGCCGCCGGATAGTCGGCCGCCGGGTCATTGTGGGCGATCGAGCCGCCGATCGTGCCGCGATTGCGCACATGCGGATCGCCGACGCCGGCGGCGAGCTTGGCGAGCGCGGGAGTGGCGCCCTGAACGACGGCACTGCGGGCCACCTCGGCGTGCCGGGCCATCGCGCCGATCACCAAGTTGTCGCCTTCCCGGTTGATGCCGGCTAGTTCCGGGACGTCCTTCAGCTCGATGAGGGCCGAAGGCGCGGCAAGGCGCTGCTTCATGGTCGGCAGAAGCGACATTCCGCCGGCGAGGGGCTTCGCGTCCTCTTTCTCGAGGTCGGCGAGGGCGGCCGAGAGGGTATTGGGACGATGATACTCAAAGGCGTACATGAGAAAATCTCCGAACGAGGGGTCGGCGGAGGCGGCGCGGCCGCCCCCAGTCAAGTCATTCCGCGGCCAGCTTTTGCGCGAGCTTCGACTTCTGCACGGCGCGCCACACGACCTGCGGCGTCGCTGGCATGGTGACGTCCTCGTGCCCGAGCGCGTCGGTGATGGCGTTGATGACCGCGGGCGGAGAGGCGATCGCGCCGGCCTCGCCGCAGCCCTTGATGCCGAGCGGATTGGACGGGCAGACAGTCTCAATCGTACCCACCGTGTAGGACGGCAGATCGTCGGCGCGCGGCATGCAGTAGTCCATATAGCTCGCCGTCAGGAGTTGCCCGTCCTCATCGTAGTGGGCGCCTTCGAGCAGCGCTTGGCCGACCCCGTGCGCAATGCCGCCATGAACCTGACCTTCGACGATCATCGGATTGATGAGCTTGCCGAAATCGTCGACCGCGGTCCAGCGCTCGATCGTCACGACCCCCGTTTGCGGATCGATCTCGAGTTCGCAGATGTGCACGCCGGCGGGAAAGGTGAAGTTTGTCGGATCCCAGAACGCCTGTTCCTTCAGGCCCGGCTCGAGCTCCTGTCCGTTGAACTTGTGCGCTGTATAGGCGTTCAATGCGACGGAGCCGAAGTCGATCGACCTGTCGGTGCCCTTGACGGTGAACTTGCCGTCCTTGAACTCGATGTCCCCTTCCGAGGCTTCGAGCACGTGGCCCGCGACCTTCTTCGCCTTGGCTTCGATCTTGTCCAGCGCCTTTGA
>Ga0209040_10002280_pt1 | contig 15135 bp, 16 predicted proteins | sample BogFormECP12_OM3_FD_188240 | JGI IMG/M metagenome (GOLD analysis project Ga0209040, IMG submission 188240) | Bog forest soil microbial communities from Calvert Island, British Columbia, Canada - ECP12_OM3 (SPAdes) (version 2) | ecosystem: Environmental > Aquatic > Freshwater > Wetlands > Bog ...
CGATTCGCGATACCTACGGCAAAAAGGGCGAAGAGATCGTCCAGAAAAACATGCTGGCCGTCGACGAAACTCTGGCCCACTTATTCGAAGTCAAAGTCCCGGCCGAACTCACCAGCACCATTGAGATGCCTCCACCGTTCTCTCCTTCAGCACCGGAATTCGAGCGCGATGTTCTGGGCGTGATCTATGCCGGACGCGGCGACGAATTGCCGGTCAGCGCATTCCCAGTTGACGGCACTTTCCCCACCGGCACCGCCAAGTGGGAGAAGCGCAACCTGGCTCTCGAAATTCCCGCCTGGGATCAGAACATTTGTATCCAGTGCGGAAAGTGCGCCATGGTTTGTCCGCACTCGGTCATCCGCATCAAGGTTTACGATTCGAAGGAATTGCAAAACGCTCCCGCAACCTTCAAGTCGACCGAGACTCGCGACAAGGAGTGGCAGGGTCTCAAGTACACGATCCAGGTCGCGCCCGAAGACTGCACCGGTTGCGGCATCTGCGTCGAAATCTGTCCGGTCAAGAACAAGGCCGAAACCCGGCTCAAAGCCATCAACATGGTGCCGCAACCTCCCCTGCGCGTGCCCGAGCGTGAAAACTGGGACTTCTTTCTCAAGCTTCCGGAGCACGACCGCCGCGACATCAAGGTCACGAACATCCGCCAGCAGCAAATTCAGGAACCGCTCTTTGAGTTCTCCGGAGCTTGCGCTGGCTGCGGTGAAACTGCATATCTCAAGCTGATGTCGCAATTGTTTGGCGATCGCGCCATCATCGCCAACGCTACCGGATGCTCCTCAATCTACGGCGGCAACTTGCCCACCACGCCCTGGACAAAAAATGCTCAGGGCCGCGGCCCGGCTTGGTCCAACTCTCTCTTCGAAGACAACGCCGAGTTCGGGCTCGGGTTCCGGCTTTCCATCGATAAGCAGACCGAGTTCGCGCAGGAATTAGTGCGGCGCATGGCGGGAACGATCGGCGAAGAACTGGCGACCGCTCTCCTCTCGTCTACTCAGAAAGACGAAGCCGACATCTACGAACAACGCCAGCGCGTGGAGTTGCTGAAAGAAAAACTGCAAGGCCAGGATTCCGTTGACGCCAGGCAACTGCTCTCTGTCGCCGACCTGCTGGTGAAGAAAAGCATCTGGCTGGTTGGAGGCGACGGCTGGGCTTATGACATTGGCTACGGCGGCCTCGATCACGTGCTGGCCAGTGGACGCAACGTCAACGTGCTGGTACTCGATACCGAAGTGTACTCAAACACTGGAGGCCAGTCATCCAAGGCCACACCCCGCGGCGCGGTGGCAAAATTTGCCGCCGGCGGCAAGCCCGGCCCCAAGAAAGACCTGGGACTAATCGCCATGAGCTACGGCAATGTTTATGTCGCGAGTGTAGCCATGGGCGCCAAAGACGAGCACACCCTGAAGGCCTTCCTTGAGGCCGAGGCCTACAACGGGCCTAGCCTCATCCTCGCCTATTCGCATTGCATCGCTCACGGTATCGACATGACTACAGGCATGTCAGATCAAAAAGCGGCCGTCGATTCCGGACAATGGCTGCTCTATCGCTACCATCCCGATCGGGCCGCCCAGGGCGAGAATCCGCTGATCCTCGATTCGCGAACCCCAACCCGCAAGGTCGCGGATTATATGCAGATGGAAACCCGCTTCAAAATGCTCACAAAGAGCAAACCTGAGGACGCTAAGTTACTCTGGCAGGAAGCCCAGCATGACGCCGACACTCGCTTCCGCTTCTACGAATATCTCGCGCAGCGAAAAGGCGCGAAGGAGCCCGCCAGCGTCGGGGAAAAGTCATGATTGATCTAAGAACTACTTACCTGAATTTGCCGCTTCGCACGCCTTTGGTAGCTTCCGCCTCGCCGCTGTCACAAGAGATCGACAACATCCGTCGCCTCGAGGATGCAGGCGCCTCGGCGGTTGTGCTCTATTCGCTCTTTGAAGAACAGTTGCGGCAGGAAAGCCTCGAGCTTGAACACCGTTTGTCGGAAGGCACAAACAGCTTTGCCGAGGCGGCAAGCTTTTTCCCCGAGCCCGACGAATTCCACTTGGGACCGGAGGCATATCTCGAACACATTCGTAAGGCCAAAAGGGCCGTCTCGGTGCCGATCATCGCCAGCCTCAACGGCAGCACCGCCGGTGGCTGGACGCAGTACGCCAGACTCATCGAGCAGGCGGGGGCGGACGCACTGGAATTAAATATTTATTCGATTCCCACCGATTCCGAACTCAGCTCCCTTGCGATCGAGCAGGAATACCTCGACATTCTCACGGCCGTGAAGTCGGCCGTGACCATGCCAGTCGCGGTAAAAGTCAGCCCCTTTTTTAGCAACATGGCCAACATGGCGAAACGCTTCGAGCGGGCAGGTGCGAATGGGCTGGTGTTGTTCAATCGCTTCTATCAGCCTGACATCAACCTGGACGAGTTAGAAATCCAACCCAACGTTTTGCTCAGCACTCCACAGGCCCTGCGCCTTCCCCTGACCTGGATCGGCATCCTTTATGGCCGTATCCGTACCAGCCTGGCGGCCACCAGCGGCGTCCATGGCCCCGAAGACGTGATCAAGCTGTTGATGGTCGGCGCCGACGTCACCATGCTCTGCTCCACACTCTTGCGGAACGGAATTGGCCATCTCCAGCAGATTGAAAACGGCGTAGTGGAATGGATGGAGAAGCACGAATACGAATCCGTTCAGCAGATGAAGGGCAGCATGAGTCAGCTTCGCTGCCCCAATCCCTCCTCCTTCGAGCGCGCCCAGTATATGAAGGCTGTCAAGAGTATCCAGCATGTAAAGCTAACCGGCCGCGAAGCCTGGAGAATTCTCAGCGGCGACTAAGAACTCACAATCGGAGATAACCACTGATTGTCCTCGATTATTTCACCATATTCGACAGGCGAGGCTCACGGCGCTGGGTGAGCCCCATCACAGCGCGATCTTGACGTGAAGAGTCATAGTTTCCATTGGTCGCAAAGCCTCGCACACAAACGCTTTGGCTAACCGTCGCAACCCAAAGGCGAAGATCATCCGCCAAAAAACCAGCGAGGAGGATATATGCCGGTCACCAGGCAACAAGCTCTCGACTACCACTTCGGTACACGCCCGGGAAAAATTGAAGTCACGCCCACCAAGCCCTGCCGTACTCAACACGATCTAAGCTTGGCCTACACCCCCGGTGTCGCGGAACCTTGCCTTGAGATCCATAAGAACCCGCACGATGCCTTCAAATACACCGGCCGCGGCAATCTGGTAGCGGTCGTGACCAATGGAACCGCGGTCCTCGGGCTGGGCGACATCGGCGCCCTCGCCGGAAAACCCGTCATGGAAGGCAAGGCCGTGCTGTTCAAACGCTTCGCCGGCGTGAATGTATTTGATATCGAGGTCGACAGCCACAACCCCGACGATGTGATTAAGGTATGCCAGCTCCTAGAGCCGACCTTTGGTGGCATCAACCTTGAAGACATCAAAGCCCCCGAATGTTTCTATATCGAGGAAACTCTGCGCAAGACCATGCGCATCCCGGTCTTCCATGATGATCAACATGGCACCGCTATTATTTCCGGCGCTGCATTGTTGAACGCCCTCGAAGTCGTTGGCAAGGACATTGGCAAGATCCGCCTCGTCATCAATGGAGCGGGCGCTTCGGCCATAGCCACCGCCGAGCATTACGTCCGGCTGGGCATGAGGCGGGAGAACATCATTCTCTGCGACACCAAGGGGTTGGTTTACAAAGGCCGCTTGGAGGGCATGAATCCTTACAAAGAACGCTTCGCGCAGGAGACGAAACTCCGCACTCTGGCTCAGGCGATTGCGGGTGCCGACATGTTTCTCGGACTTTCGGTCGGCGGTGCCGTCACCCAGGATATGGTACGCTCGATGGCCGCCCGTCCCATCGTCATCGCCATGGCGAATCCTGATCCAGAGATCGCATACGAGGACGCAAAAGCTTGCCGCAGCGATGTCATTATGTGCACCGGCCGTACTGACTATCCCAACCAGGTCAATAATGTCCTGGGATTTCCTTTCATCTTCCGCGGCGCCCTGGATGTGCGCGCCACCGCCATCAATGAAGAAATGAAACTGGCCGCCACCCGTGCTCTGGCGGATTTGGCGAAGGAGGATGTACCCGACTCAGTCTGCCGTGCCTATGGCGTAGAGCGGCTTAAGTTCGGCCCCGATTACCTGATTCCGAAGCCCTTTGACCCACGCGTGCTCATCTGGGAGGCTTCCGCCGTGGCCGAAGCCGCCATGCGCAGCGGCGTCGCGCAGGAGCCGGTCAACATCGCAGACTACCGCGATCAGCTCGAGCGCCATCTGGGCAAGGCTCACGAACTATCGCGCATGATGATTCACAAGGCCCAGGCTAGACCCAGGCAGGTCGTATTTCCCGAAGGCGACAACGAAAAAATCCTGCGCGCCTGTCACGCCATACTGGAAGAGAAAATTGCCCTCCCCATCTTGCTGGGCAATCCTGCAATCATTCACGCCAAAACGGCCGAACTAGGATTGCAGCTGAAAGGCGCGCCAATCGTGGATCCGGCGTCGTCACCCCTTCGCGAACGCTACATTCGGGAACTCTTTCGCCTCCGCCAGCGTCGTGGTGTGACCCTCAACGAGGCGCGTAAGCTGATCGATGACCGCAACATCTTTGCCTCGATGATGCTGCACATGGGTGAGGCCGATGCTCTGGTTTCCGGTGTCACGCAGCATTTTCCTGACACCATTCGTCCCGCCCTGCAGATCGTACGCATGCGCGAAGGCCTGCACAAAGTAGCCGGATGCTATCCAATAATTACGCACAAAGGTGATCTGCTCTTTCTGGCCGACACCAGCGTCAATATCGATCCCTCCGCAGAAGACCTGGTTGAAATCGCTTTGTGTGCCGCTCAGGAAGCGCGGCGCTTTGACGTAGTGCCGCGAGTTGCCATGCTTTCCTTCTCCAGCTTTGGCAGTACCAAGCACCCGGCCTGCGAGAAAGTTCGCAAGGCAGTCGAGCTTTTACATAAGGCTGACCCAACCCTGATTGTGGATGGAGAAATTATGGCGGATGCCGCTGTCTCCCCAGAAATACTGGAGCAATCCTATCCCTTCAGTTCTCTCAAGGGTGGTGCCAATGTTCTGATTTTTCCCGACCTTGCCTCCGCCAACATCGCCTGCAAGCTGCTTGCGACCATTGGAGGCGCAGAGACGCTAGGCCCTATCCTCATGGGAATGACTCGGCCCGTGCACTTGCTGCCGCGCGACGCTGAAGCTGAGGAAATCGTGAACGTTGTCGCCATCGCCGTGGTAGATGCGCGGGAGTCTGAGCCAGCCGCGGCGATTCCAGAAATCGAAAAATCCGTCGCCCAGGCCGACTAAGAAAGTTGTGCATAAATCTCGCTGGGTCGTTTCGGGTTAGGATACGGCTTCAGCGCCGCCGTCCAGAACAAACGCCGCGAGGGCGCCGGCAGTCTTCAAACAGATGAAGGGCACAAGCGGGGTGCTTGTGCCCTGACTGGGCTGCTTTGCTCAGCGGCCGGTTACTTCTCCTGCAAAGTCTCGATGTAATGGGTAAGGTTCGTCACGCGCTGCTGCACTTCTCCCTCGTGTCCGTGGCTCATACCCCAAAACAGCGATCCCCATATGGGCATGTCTTTCGATCCGTGCGCAGGAAGATCGCCCGTTCCGCGAATCGCCGAACTGACTTTCAGAGCGGGATATTTCCCTCCATTATTCTTGCTCAGCATCGCAAGGTCAGCTGGAGGCGTTTTCAAAGCGCTGGCTGCAGGGCCCCCGCCTTTGCCATCGGTTCCATGGCAAACGGCACAGTAGGTCGTGTACATCTCTTTGCCTGAAGCGGGCGACGTCGGCTGGACGGTGACGCGCTTGACGGTGGTTTTTTCGGCTTGGTCCTGGGTCTGGCCCTGCGCTGCAACCGTGCAGATAAACGCCATCAAGATCGAAGACACTAGAATGAATTTATTCGTGGACATCGTACTTTCTCCTTGTAGTACTGAGACTTTTCTTATCCAAAATCTTGAGCACACTAAAGAACTCGAGCCTGCTGCGTTCCGCCAGCTCTGGAGCCGGCGAGAACGACCAACTCCGTGCGCTCTTAAGCTATTCATAGTCCACCATTTCCCCAATTGCTGTGATCGCGAGCACAATCGAATGTGTCCCCCGCCAAGCTAAGGGCAACACCAGCACACGCCTTGGAAACAAATCGCCAAAGACTCGAAGCGCCAACTTTCCCCATACCTCGGGGGCTACAAGTGTGAGTCGGTTCACAAACATTCGTGATTCCTGTCACAACGAGGCGCGTTTGTGGAGAGGCATAATAGCCCAGATTTCGTGGGGTGTTCTACCCGCTTCAGAGTGGAGATCTCATGGCTAAAGGACGCGTTTCCATTGTCGTCGAGCATTGCAAAGCTTGCGGCTTCTGCGTGGAGTTCTGTCCCTCGCATGTGCTCGCGCTGTCTTCGGCTTTTAATTCCAAGGGCTACCATCCGCCCCATGTCGTACATCCGGAAAAATGCAGTGGCTGTGATCTCTGCGGCATGTACTGCCCCGACTTCGCCATCTTCGCCACCAAGATTCCGTCTGGTCCGGGAGGTGACAAATGAAGGCTGACCCACGCGGAGTACTCACTGGCGTGCACTTCATCGACGGCGACCACGCCTGCTGTGAAGGCGCACTGGCTGCCGGCGCGCGCTTCGCCGCCGGATATCCCATCACTCCTTCCACCGAAGTGGTGGAGCGCTTCGCCTCCCGCGTGCCAAAAGTTGGCGGAACATTTATCCAGATGGAGGACGAGCTAGCGGCCTCGATCACCCTGCAAGGCGCAGTGTGGGGCGGAGCCAAAGCGTTCACCGTCACCTCCGGCCCTGGCTTCTCTTTGATGATGGAACACATCGGCTACGCGGCCATGACCGAAACCCCGTGTGTCTTCGTCGATGTGCAGCGCGGAGGACCCTCCACGGGCCTGCCCACTCTCCCCGCGCAAGCCGACATGATGCAGGCGCGTTGGGGCTCGCACGGAGACTACGAGATCATCGCCCTCTGCCCGAATTCTCCCCAGGAATGTTTTGATCTCACCATCAAGGCCTTTAATCTCTCGGAGGAATTTCGTGTGCCGGTGATGTTCATGATGGACGAGGTGGTGGGCCACATGACGGAAAAAGTAGTAATCCCTCCCGCTGACCAGATCGAGGTCACTCCGCGCCGCCATACCCGCAAATCAATTGACGATTACCTGCCCTACGGTACCAACGGCGATATGGTGCCTGAGATGGCGCACGCTGGTGAAGGCTACAACTTTCACGTCACCGGCCTGACCCACGACGAACGCGGCTATCCCAACATGACTCCGCAGACCCAGGACAAACTGGTTCGCCGCCTGCAAAACAAGATTCACAACGCAGTTGACCACATTTCCCTGTTCGAGGAAGAACAACTCCAGGGCGCAGATGTAGTGGTTGTCTCCTACGGAATCACCTCGCGGGTAGCTCAACGCGCGATCGAGGCGGCGCGTGAACGCGGTCTGCATGTCGGCAAATTGCGCCTGATCACCGCCTGGCCATTTCCCGAAAAAAAGATCCGCGAACTCGCGATGAACGTGAAAGCATTCGTCGTTCCAGAACTCAACCTCGGTCAGATGGTGCGGGAGGTCGAGCGAGCCGCTGCGGGCCAGGCCAGGACGTTCGCCGTTTCCCACGCGGGCGGCGGAGTCCATAACCCCGAAGAGATTCTCAAAGTAATCGTGGAGGCCGCAAAATGCCAGACGTTCTAATCAACGAAATCGCCAACTCGGCCGGCAACCCGGTCGAGCCCTTTTTGCGCCTTGATCGCATGCCTCACATCTGGTGCCCGGGATGCGGCATCGGCACCACGGTGAATTCTTTCGCCCGCGCGCTCATCGATTCGAAAATCGATTTGCAATCGCTGGCTCTGGTTTCCGGCATCGGCTGTACCGGCCGTGTCGCCGGCTATGTCAAACTGGATTCCTTTCATACCACGCATGGCCGCGCCATCCCGTTCGCCACCGGACTTAAACTCGCAAACCCCAAGCTCAACGTGGTTGTCTACTCTGGCGACGGCGATCTTTCAGCCATCGGCGGCAATCATCTTATCCACGCTGCCCGTCGCAACATTGATCTCAAAGTCATCTGTGTCAACAATCTCATCTACGCCATGACTGGCGGCCAGACTGCGCCCACAACTCCCGATCATTCGACCACTTCCACAAATCCCTACGGCACCTTCGAGCCTTCATTCAATCTGCCGCACCTGGTGGAAGCGGCCGGTGCAGTGTATGTCGCGCGCTGGACCACCTTCCATGTGCGGCAACTCGCGCGCTCCATCGCAGAAGCATTCCAGAAGAAAGGCTTCTCGTTCATTGAAGTAATTTCGCCCTGCCCCACGCTTTATCAGCGCCGCAACAAGCTGGGCGATTCACTCGATACCATGAAGTACTACAAAGAGAAGAGCAAAGTCCGCCACGGCGCACCGACCAGCGAGGTCGGCCTCACCATGACCGGGGAAATCATCGTCGGCAAATTTGTAGACCGTGACCGCCCCGACTACGGAACCATGATGCGGGCACAGTACACCGAATCGCTGGGCGACAAATACGTAGAACAACCGGAGGCAGTATGCAGCTAACCGAAATTCGTATCGCAGGCTTCGGCGGCCAGGGAGTCATTCTCTCAGCCATTCTCCTCGGCAAGGCGGCGTCGATTTATCAGGGCGCCTTTGCCACTATGACTCAGAACTTCGGTCCCGAGGCCCGCGGAGGCGCCTGCAGCGCACAGCTCGTCCTTTCCGATTCGCCAGTCTTGTACCCGTACGTCACGAAGCCCGACATCCTCGTCGTCATGTCACAAGAGGCTTACGTGCGCTTCGTTCCCGAGCTGAGAGATGGCGGCATCCTCATCGTCGAGCAGGATATGGTGCGAGTGGCCGATCTCGCCGCTTCTGGCGCAGACAAGGAGATTCAGGTCTACAGCATTCCCGCAACCCGCATCGCCGAAGAACTCGGAAAGCGCATGGTCCTGAATTCGGTGATGGTAGGATTCTTCACCGCAGTCACCCACCTACTGAACGCCGACGCGGTGCGTAAAGCCGTCGCGGATTCCGTTCCTCCAAGCTTCCTCGATCTCAATCTGAAAGCTTTCGAAAAAGGATTTGAATACGGAGCGATTGCCCTAACCGCCCCACCTAGTTCTGCAGATGCCGATCTACAGATGGAATATTCGCCGGAATAACTCTCTTACCGTTGCATTCTTCAACTCTTAGCTGTTGCGATAATCAGCTCTACGCAACCAGCTGCAAGTGCCTGATTGCAAGCCGCATGCTGAAATCCACCCTAAACACCGAGGCGGATGAGCTCTAGCTTGTTGCGATTTTCATCGCAGCCGTGTTGACAACCTCATCGCAGAAATCCGCGTCTTAACTTTGCCCTTCGTCTAACTACCTTATTTCCCAGAGGATCGCCGTCAACGACGCCCGTATTCATGATCGCGTGCGTATTGGCATGGCGATTGCCTTTAGCAATATGTGAGCGGCTCGCTAGACGGCCCTCCGACGAGGTGACTTATGACAGTCCTACTGGTTCTCTTCACATTCGTAAGTTTTCTCCTGATCGATCATTTCCGTAGCCGCCATGCGGTTGTGCAACCGGCGTTGCAGGTTTCGCCGGGCCGGCAGGAAGCCGTTCCGCGCCTGCAGCCCGCCTTGATTGGCGGCTTCGAGGTCCCGGAGAACCTTCGCTATCATCCTGGCCACACTTGGGCCCTCAGCGAGAGCCCCAGCCTGGTGCGAGTTGGCATCGATGACTTTGCCCGCAAGCTGACCGGAAAACTGGAGAGCATCAATCTTCCACAACGCGGCCAGTGGATTCGCCAGGGCCAGAAGATGTGCACGATGCATCGCGACGGTTGCGCGGTCGACATGGTTTCGCCCATCGAAGGCAGCGTCTCCGACATTAACGAAGCGGTCGTGCGCGACCCTAAGCTCGCACTCCGCGACCCCTACGGCGAAGGCTGGCTGCTGACGGTGCAGGCGCCCGATGCCAAAACCAGCTTCCGCAACCTGCTCGGTGGCCCGCTCGCCCGCTGGTGGACCGAAGAATCAGCCAGCCGCCTGCAACGCCGTATGCCGATAGCAACTGCAATGGCCGGCGCGCTGGCCCAGGATGGTGGAGTAGCCGTGGACAACGTCTCGGCTCAAATCCCCGACCAGGAGTGGCTGCCCTTGGCCAAAGAGTTCTTCCTGTCATAAGTGCAGCTCGCGGCCAGCGAGGTGAACCATCTTCGCCGAGGACCGCAGAAACACCGGCCGCCCGGATCCAAGGCTCAAACAGCCAGGACACCGGGCGGCCGGTGCGTTTTGGCACTCGCGCTCTCGAATCCACAGCAACCGGCGAGGACACGACCCATGTGGGGACAGCCGCCCTCGGCTGTCCGGCGGCCCAGGCGTATCGGGCCGCAGACTCCGAAGCCGCAGGCTGTGGATTTCTCCACGGGCGCGGTGTGCCTCATCTCTGCGCGTTTTTTGCGCAAGAGCCTGCCCTGAGCCTGCTGAAAACTCATTTTGATCGCCGAGCAGTAGAAGTAAAAGTGTGGCGGAAAAATTAGCAAAAAAAGATCTTGACACATGCTTATATGGGAATATATTAAAAACATGGCAAGGGCGGCCACCACATCGGACGCGTTCAATGCAGTGGCGGAACCTCGGCGGCGGGACATTCTGAACTATCTAGCGATGCAGGAGAGGTCGGTAAACGAAATTGTGGACGCGATGGAGATGGAGCAACCCTCCATTTCGAAGCACCTGAAGGTCTTGAAGGATGTTGGCCTGGTAGAGGCCCGGAGGGAGGGTCGGCAGATGCTTTACAAGGTCAATGCTTTGGGGATCCGGCCGTTGCATGAATGGACGAGCACGTTCGAGCGGCTGTGGAATCACCAGTTGCTCCGAATCAAGGAACGGGCCGAGGCCAAGAATCGAGAGAGAAAAAATAGTCTTTTAAACAACACAACGAGGAGGGAACCGTGAGTTCACCCACATTATCACTGGAAGCGACGACCATCCACATCGCGCAGGAGATTGAAGTGCGCGCATCGATCGAGGTGACGTTCGCCGCGCTGCTCGATCAGCTTGGGCCGTACAACGAGGCTGAAGCGCACAGGCCAATGCCGATGAAGCTGGAACCCTGGCCGGGTGGCAGATGGTATCGCGATCTGGGAGACAGCAACGGCCACTACTGGGGAACGGTGCAGGCGATCAAGAAGCCGACGCTGCTGGAAATTTGTGGGCCGCTGTTTATGTCCAATCCGGTGATAAACAATCTTCAGTATCGGCTGAAGGAATCGGGCGGCGTCACACTGATCACCTTTCGGCACCAGTCGTTTGGATTGATTCTTGAGGAATATCGAAACGCGAAGCAGGGGTGGAATCAGATCCACGAGAAGGTAAAGCAACGCGCAGAAGCCCCGCGGCCACACTGAGGCGCGGGCGATTGGGAGTTTCGAGGAGGGAAATATGTGCCCAGTATGCATGGCAAGCGCAGCAGCAATGGCCGCCGGAGCGGTGTCGATGGGGGGAGTACTGGCGATCTGCATCGGGAAGTTCAGGAAATATTTCAAGGCGAATGGCTTCGGCCTGTTTCAAACAATAAAGGAGAAATAAGATGGCAACAAGAAAGGAGAGAGTCATGGAGAACCGGAAAGAGCATCTCGCAATGAACACACCACCAATCGTGTCAGCGCAGGACTGGGAGGCTGCACGCGAGCAACTGCTCGTGAAGGAGAAGGCCTTGACCCGCTCCCGTGACTCGCTGGCCGCCGAGCGGCGGCGCATGCCGTGGCTGGCCGTGGAAAAGAAGTACGAGTTCAACGGTCCAAAGGGCAAAGCGAGCCTGCTCGACTTGTTTGAGGGTCGCCGTCAGCTGATCGTCTACCGCGCCTTCTTCGAGCCCGGCGTGTTCGGCTGGCCCGAGCATGCCTGCCGCGGCTGCTCTTTCTGTGCCGACCAGGTCGCCCACCTCGCTCATCTGAACGCCCGCGACACCACGCTCGCGTTCGCCTCGCGTGCGCCGCAGGCGGACATCGAGCGCCTGAAGGCACGAATGGACTGGAAGATGCCGTGGTACACCATCACCGACAGCTTTGACACCGACTTCGGCGTGCACGAGTGGCACGGTACTAATGCGTTCATCCACGACGGCGACAAGGTGTTTCGCACCTACTTCATCAACAACCGCGGCGACGAGGCGATGGGCAGCACCTGGAACTACCTTGACATAACTGCGCTCGGCCGCCAGGAGAAGTGGGAGAACTCGCCGGAGGGCTACCCCCAGACTCCGCCGTACAAGTGGTGGAACTGGCACGATGCATACGCCTCCTAACTCGACCCGGGTGGATCAAAGTGGTGGAGAACGCAAAGGTGACGTTGAACCTCAACGACTAGGTAACCAGCGCTCTTTGCGCGAAAGCCTGCCCCGAGCCTGCCGAAGGGGTCGGATTTCACAAAAGTGTCTCGCATGGGGTTCTGTTGTATCGTGCCAGTTCGTCAGAAGCAATGTTTTCCACACCACCCGTGTGACATCCAACCTTGTGCCCATCGTCCCAACCGCGCGATCATGGTTGAGGCCGAGACAACCGGGAGAACCCGAATCGTCCCGTCCCAAGTCCTTTACCGTCAGGATTTTAATATCTAAGTTCTTTGAAAACCAGATTTTACGAGGTCTGTTCTCGCGCAACCCGCGCTGGACAAGGATTTTAGGGCATCGCAAGGAAAAACTTTCGATCTGTGATCTGACGGTTTTACAGGCGATCGCGCTTGAGCAGCCTTTGGCGCAACAATTTATTCCGCTGAGAAATCCACACCTGTGAGAAATCCACACCTGGCGCCCGCACCATCATGTCGATTTCAGTAGATCTTCGCTAGGGGATCCCTCGCCAGCGTCGCAACGCCGCGGCAGTTTTCACACAGCGCGCTATCCTTCAGGTCGATCCACTCCACGGCGTGCGAAGAGGCCATAACGCATCGGTAGTCATCGCAGTGCGTCAAGTTGAGCGTGTGCCCAACCTCATGCACCGCTTCCTTGACAAGCCGTTGGCCAAACAGTTTGCGATCGCACGGCAGACCATAGAACTCCTGGCGCAACCGATGCGCCGAGACCACAGCGCAGGGGCCGCCCATCTGCGCCTCGCCGAACACAAAGGTAAGAATCGGGATGTACAGGTCGACGGTCGCAACCCCGAGCATTCGCCACGAGTCGGCCGCGACCAGACTCTGCATGCGCTGCAGGATTTCCGAGGAGTGATACTGCTGCCGCTCTCCGTGGAAGGCGAACTCCGGGTCCAGACGAACCGGAAGCACTTTGCAGGGCACGCTAATAATTTCTTCGATGGCAGGACGCAGGTCCTTCAGCAGCCCATCCTCTACATTCCCGATCGGCAACAGGTGCAATGGCTTCATCGCAAGCCTTCATCGGGCGACTTCGTCGGCCTTGTCACGATCGGAAGAAGCGCGAGTCCAGCCGTATTTCTTCAGCTTGTGATAAAGAGTGACCCGGTCGATATCGAGTACCTCCGCGGCATGGCTCTGATTGCCTTTGCACTCTTCCACTACTCGCAGAATGTGCGCGCGCTCCATATCCTCAAGGGTCTTGCTTGAACCGTTGGATGTGCTTTGCGGCTTGAAGATGAAGTCCAGTTCTCGCAGCTCCGGCTCTTGCCCCACCACCATGGCGCGCTCCACCGCATTCTCCAGTTCGCGAACGTTGCCCAGCCAGGGCTGCTGCTGCAGTTGGTTCATGGCTGCAGGCGCGACCCGGGTGATGCGTTTGTTCATCGCCAGCGAGAATTTGCGAACAAAGTGGTTCACCAGAACCGGGATATCCTCGCGGCGCTCGCGCAACGACGGCAGCTCGATACGAAATACGTTGAGCCGGTAGAAAAGGTCAGGACGGAACTTGCCCTCCTCGATCAATTTCTCCAGATTCTTGTTGGTGGCGGCGATGCAGCGGAAATCCACCTTAATGATTTGATTTCCGCCAACGCGCGTGATTTCGCGCTCCTGCAGCACGCGCAACAGGTCGGTCTGGGTCTTGACAGTGATGTCACCGATTTCGTCCAGGAAAACCGTTCCGCCTTCGGCGATTTCGAATTTGCCCTTCTTGCGGTACTGCGCGCCGGTGAACGCTCCTTTTTCGTGCCCGAAGAGTTCGCTTTCGAGAAGCGTTTCGGTCAGGGCGCCGCAGTGAATGACGACCAGAGGATGGAACCTTCTCGGACTCGCCTGATGAATCGCACGCGCCACAAGCTCCTTGCCCGTGCCACTCTCACCCGTCACCAGCACAGTCGCATCGGTTGGACCAACCGTCTCAATGGCGTCCAGGATTTTACGCATAGGCGTACTTTGCCCAATCAGTTCTCCTGGACGAGCGACCTCGGCAACGGTCTCGCGCAACAAGACGTTCTCCTGAGCCGTCCGCTTATGCGCCAGTGCGTTTTTTACCAGATGCGCGATCTCGTCCGGATCGAGTGGCTTGGTCACGTAGTCGTAAGCCCCGTTCTTCAAAGCGGCGACTGCGGTCTCGACCGAGGCATAGCCGGTCATCATGATCACGATCAGGTCGGCATCGATCTCGTGCATCCGGCGTTGCAACTCGACGCCGTCCGTCCCGGCCTGGCGCTCTTTGGAATCGCGCCCCGGATGAACGGGCAACCGCTCACCTGCGAGCTCAAACCGGTCATGCGCGTGCGCTCGGAGATCGTGGCCCTGACGGGGCAGGAGGACGTCCCCGTGCTGGTCCTCGACGACGCCACCGTGGTCCAGGGGTCCGGCGCGATCGCGGACTGGGCCGGGAGCCACAGCCCGACGCCGGCCGCCTGAGTACGCTCTCGCGCCCTGCCGACGCGGCGTCGCTCGTGGTGGTCCGCACTCGCCGCCGGCGCGGCCCACGTGGGGCATTTGTCCAAGGCCGGGGCCCCGATGCTGGCCAGCGGGCCCTTCGGTCGGCGCGGCCGTTCGTCATAATTCGCGCATGGCCGACGTTCCCGAGATCATCGGCGGGCCCACGCTGGTGCTGTCGCTCAGAGACGGCGAGACCTATCGCTGGAAGGTCCAGGACGGCGCCGCGG
>Ga0209040_10002281_pt1 | contig 15134 bp, 11 predicted proteins | sample BogFormECP12_OM3_FD_188240 | JGI IMG/M metagenome (GOLD analysis project Ga0209040, IMG submission 188240) | Bog forest soil microbial communities from Calvert Island, British Columbia, Canada - ECP12_OM3 (SPAdes) (version 2) | ecosystem: Environmental > Aquatic > Freshwater > Wetlands > Bog ...
AAGTTCCGACCTGCACGAATGGCGTAACGCTGGCCCCACTGTCTCGACCCGAGACTCAGTGAACTTGAAATCGCTGTGAAGATGCGGCGTAGCTGCGGAAAGACGGAAAGACCCCGTGAACCTTTACTATAGCTTTACACTGAACTTTGAATTTGTTTGTGTAGGATAGCTGGGAGCCTACGAAGTGGGGACGCTAGTTCTCATGGAGGCAACCTTGAAATACCAGCCTGACAACTTCGCAGTTCTAACCTTGGCCCGTAATCCGGGTTGGGGACAGTGTATGGTGGGTAGTTTGACTGGGGCGGTCTCCTCCCAAAGAGTAACGGAGGAGTGCAAAGGTACCCTCAGCGCGGTCGGTCATCGCGCATAGAGTGCAATCGCATAAGGGTGCTTAACTGTGAGACGGACATGTCGAACAGGTACGAAAGTAGGTGATAGTGATCCGGTGGTTCTGTATGGAAGGGCCATCGCTCAACGGATAAAAGGTACTCCGGGGATAACAGGCTTATTCCTCCCAAGAGTCCACATCGACGGAGGAGTTTGGCACCTCGATGTCGGCTCATCACATCCTGGGGCTGTAGCAGGTCCCAAGGGTATGGCTGTTCGCCATTTAAAGTGGTACGCGAGCTGGGTTCAGAACGTCGTGAGACAGTTCGGTCCCTATCTTCCGTAGCCGTTGGAGATTTGAGGGTGAGTTGCTCCTAGTACGAGAGGACCGGAGTGAACGTATCTCTGGTGTTCCGGTTGTCACGCCAGTGGCACTGCCGGGTAGCTATATACGGACGGGATAACCGCTGAAAGCATCTAAGCGGGAAGCCCCCCCCAAGATTAGATCTCCCTAGACCTTTAAGGTCTCTAAAGGGCCGTCGAAGACTACGACGTTGATAGGCTGGGTGTGTACGCGCAGTAATGCGTTTAGCTAACCAGTACTAATTGCCCGTGAGGCTTGACCATATAACACCCAAGCGATTTGTTTTAACGCGCAAATCCCGTTGGGCTCAATTGACTCGTAATGCGACAAACGTCGAAAACAAATTGTCCGAATTAGCCGCGGGAGCGTGACATGACGCGCTCCCGTAGCGACTGGTTTGCCTGGCGGCCATAGCGAGTGGGAACCACCCGATCCCTTTTCGAACTCGGAAGTGAAAACGCTCTGCGCCGATGCTAGTGTCGACTTTGTCGATGTGAAAGTAGGTCACTGCCAGGCTCTTAATTTGATGAATGGAAACCCTCACCGGCTCAATGCGCTGGTGGGGGTTTTTTTTCGCCTTGAATTTCGCAGCGGAATGCCGGCAAGAGGCGCGGCCGCGCCCGCCGACCGAGCTAGCGGACGCCGCGATACGTACCCGCGCCATGAGGCGCCGCGCGAAATTCCGGCAGTTCCACATGGTGCGCTGCCGCTAACCGGCTCCAATCCCAGGTCAGCGGTATCATGGGGCCGGTCCGGCGATCGAGCGCATCGGATCCCGTCTTTGGCGGAACTGTCGGGAACCCGATGGGTCCACTGCATGGACCGTAACCATGACGGCCGTCAACGAAAAACGCACTGATCCGTTTTCCAATAGGCGGTCGGTGTCTGTTTGATATGGGAGAGCGTTGATGCGTAAAACCACTCGACTGCTGACCGGGCTGATCCCGCTGCTGCTGGCCGCTTGCTACGACAATGGCGGATATGGCTACTTCGGCTATGGGCAACAGCCGCCGCCGGTAGGTCCCCAAGCCTCGGTGCAGTTCGTGCACGCCTCACCCGATGCGCCGCCGGTCAACGTGCTCGTCGACGGATTCGTTGCCATTCCCAATCTCGATTACGGTCAAGGCACGGGTGAGCAGCAGATCTCCGCCGGGACCCACACGATTGAAATCCAAACCCTGACGCCGGGGTCCCTGACGACCGTAATCGGCCCGACGACGATGACGCTGGTCGAGAACACCGATTACGTGTTTGCCGCTGAAGGTCCGGTGGCGAGCATCAATGCGCAGATTTACTCGCACGCCTTGGCGATAGTAGGTGCGAACTCGAGTCAAGTGCAATTCGTCCACGCGGCGCCCAACGCACCGAGCGTCTCGATTTACTTGACGGCGCCCGGTGCCGACCTCGCCTCGAGCACCCCATTCGGTACTATTTCGTTCCAAGGCGCGGTTGGACCCACCCAAATCGCATCGGGACAGTACGAGATCCGCGTGACACCCGCGGGAACGCCGGCGACCGTGCTGTACGACTCTGGAACGATTTTGCTCGACGGCGGCACTGATTTCGTGTTTTCCGCGATGCAAAACGAAGGAGCCGGCACTGCAACGATCTTCATCTCGGCGGTGGATGCCTTTGGCGACAGCCAGCGTCTTTACGACGTGGCGACCCCTGTCAATGTGCGGGTCGTCAATGATTCGCCGAATGCGCCGGCGCTCGCGATACTCGCCAACGGCAACACGGCGACGCCGTTCGTGTCGAGTTTGGCCTACGAAGCGGTTGCGGCCTACCAGTCGATGACCGCGGGCAGCGACAGCGTAGAAATCACGCCGGCCAGCAACACCGGCGACGTCTTGTTGAACCAACCCCTCGAATTCGACGCCGGCGGCAATTATTCGATCTTTGCAGTTGGGTCCTATTCCAGCCTGCAGACCTTCGTCACGCGTGATTTCAATCGGCGCTACGCGACCCAGGCAAAGCTGCGCTTCCTCAACGGCTCGCCAGCTGCTGGCCTCGTCGACGTCTACCTGACGCCGCCCGGTACTGCGATTGCGTCGGTGGCGCCGACCTATGCGGGAGTCGCGTTTCTGAACGACACGGGATTCGTGAGCTACGCGGCCGGTACCTACGATCTTTCAATCACGCCGGCCGGCAGCCAAACACCCTCAATCGGGCCTACGAGCGTCAGTTTGAGCAATTCCGGCGTTTACACCGCGGTGCTCCGCGACGCCGCCGGCGGCGGTGCGCCGCTGGGGGTCATCTACTTGGACGACTTCAACGGGTCGCCGTGAGCTCGACGCCCTCGGCTGTGAGTTCGGCGCGCTCGTTGTGAGTTCGACGCCTTCGGTTGGGCGGGGTGTGCGCCGCCCGTCGCCAAATGCCAACATTGACAGCGAGCGCCAAACCCGCGATCTTTCATATAATTGCAGTTCCGCGGGAGATCGAGCGCGTGCACCGAAATGCCGTGAGCCATGCACGCCTGATGCGCGAGTCGAACGATCGCGTCGAAATTGCGCTCCATAGTTCGAACCGCCACGAACAGATGATCGCGACGCGCATTCTCGAGAGCCCGGGCGTGTGGCAGAAGTGGGAGAACGAGCACTCGACGCTGATGCGGGAAGTCGCCGATTCCGGCGCCTTGAAAAACCAGAATCTCGCGCTCAAGCGCACGAGCTTTCAGTTGATCCACCGCAAGGCCTTGTTCGAGTTCCTGCGCGATCAAACCGTACGCGGCCCGGTGCGGGCCAGCGTGTTGGCGCATTTTCGGACCGCGCAGCGTTACGAGGACGCGGTCATCGCGGAGCACCGCGTGTTTTTGCGCAAGGCCTGCAGCTTCATCTGCGCGAGTCATCTGGGTCTCGAGGTTCTCGAAGACGCCGGATTTCTCGATCCCGTGCAACGCTACGAAGAGCTTTACACCGAATACTTCGATTTGTATTGCCGCACGGTCTGCGGCGTGTTCGATCCGGAATCGAGCGCACAGCCCGAATTGCTGCCCTTGCTGAAGCATGAACTCGAACAGTGGCGACAGGCGATCCTCACTCCGCAGGAGTCGCTGCCGCGTCTGCTGCGCGACGCCGAGTTGCGGCGGCCGACCGGCGATACGCAGCGCAATCCGCGCTTGGGACCCGGGACGAAGCGTCGGCGTTAGATCGCAAGCGGTGGGCTGCCGCGCGGTGCGCGCAATCCCGCCGACGTCTTGCCGCTTACAGCAGCGCGAGCTTGCGGTCCTTCAGCGAAGGCGGCGTATATTGATAAATCCAGGTTTCTGTCAACGGCTTCCCGTGTATACGCAGATACAAGCGCAGATCGATCGGTTCGACGCTGTCGTCGGGCGGTCGCACGTCGAATAGCGCACGATAGCCGTTGAACTCCTGCACGAAGTGCGCGGTGACGTGTTCCGTTTGACCGCGCGAAGCGGTCACGACCGCCTCGACTTCGGCGTCTTTCGCGAGCGCGCCGAGTTCGCCACCCGCAAAATCGACCGCAAAGTGCCAGGAGTAATAACTGTGTTTTTGGCCGATTGTGCCGCCGATACCGGTGCGTGTCGCAATCGTCTGCGCGAGTGCCGAGCCAAACGGCATTTGCGTGCCCCAATACAAGCGATAACTGAACAGCAGTTCCTGACCGGGTTTCGCTTTGTCCAGCGGATTCCAAAACGCGACGATGTTGTCTGAGGTCTCATCCGTGGTCGGAATTTCGACGAGTTGGACGGCTCCTTTACCCCAGCCGCCGCCGGGCCCGGCCTTGGGCTCGACCCAGAGGCTCGGGCGGCGGTCGTAATAGACCCCGTCATCCTGATAGTGATCGAAATTCCGATCCCGCTGCAGCAGGCCAAAGCCGCGCGGGTTGTCATCGAAATAGGAATTCACATGCAGCTGCGCGGGATTCACGAGCGGCCGCCAAATCCACTCGCCCGCACCGGTCCACAGCGACAGGCCGTCCGAATCGTGTATCTCGGGCCGCCAATCGTTGGCGCCGCGCCGATCGTTCTTTCCGTAGAAGAACATGCTCGTCAGCGGCGAAATACCCAGGCGTTCGATCGGCTTGCGCGGGTAGATCGCAGCGTCGACGTCCATGACCTGGGTGCCGCCGGGCGCCATCTGGATGCGCAGCGCCCCGGCGACGCTCGGCGAGTCCATCAGCGCATAGAGCGTCAAGGCCCCGGCATCCTTGGCCGGCCGCTCGAACCAGAATGCCGTGAAGCGCGGAAACTCCTCGGGATGGCCGAGGGCGGTGTCCACCGCGAGGCCGCGCGTCGAAAGTCCGTATTGGCGCGTATCGCCGCCGACCGCGCGAAAATACGCCGCTCCGAGAAACGCAGCGACGTCGGCGCGCCAATTCGTGACGAATTGCACGCGGAAACCCGCGAATCCCGATTGATCCTTCATGATCGCCGGATCGAGGCCGCTCTTGTCGAAATCGAACATCGCGGGGTCATAGACGATTTCGTGGGCGACGCCGTCGACGACTTCGAACAGGCGCACCGGCTGCATGAAGCTGCGGCCGACGTGAAAGAACTGCAGGCGAAACGCATAGCCGTCGTTGGCCCACAGCGAATGATCGGGTCGAAAGCGCAGCGATTGAAATTGGTCGTAGCTGAGCTTCGCCAAAGCCGGCGGCAGACCGTCCTTGGGCTGAGGTGCGTACAGGTTGCTCGCGAGCCAGCGCGCCTGCCCCTTGATCCAAGCGAAGTCGAACGGCTGCGGCGCGCCGCCGACGGCGGGCATTTGCGCGCCTTTGGCGAAATCGCCGGCGGCGAATTGCGCGGCCGCGAGCATCAGCGCGGATTTCAGGATTTCACGTCGGCGCAGCATCATGCGATTTGAGTCCCCTAATTGATGTAAGCCGGCCGCGGCGCATCGGGTAGCGCCGCGAGCCGATCCAGCAGGCGTTCATCGCCGGCCACCTGCACGCGTTCAGCCGGCGTCAGCCAATCGAGTGCTTCTTCCAAGGTGCGCGCGTCGACTAATTTCTGCGCGGCGGTCAAGGCATGTGAATCGGGCTGGCCGCGCAAATCGGCCGGGCGCGCAAGGTTACCTCGACTATGCGCCGCGCGCGCAACCGCATCGCGTGCGAGGAAGCGAAGTCCGTCTTGCGGCAGCGGCAGCGCAGAGGCGATCAATTGCTGGCGGCGCTCGACCAGCGGCGGCCGCTGCGCCTCCTCGGGGGTGCGCAATAGCGCGACGCGTGCCAGGGCGCGGCCTATCGTCACGCTGCCGCTGGCGCGCGACAACACCACGGACAGGAAAAGGCCGAGAAGCGCCGGCGACACCCATGCGAGCAGCGCCGGCGACAAGTACCAGATGATCGCCGCGGTCACGCAACTCACGAGCACGTGCTTTTTGTGGAACGACCAGGCTTCAATCCACGAGCTGCCGCCGCTCTCGCGGCGCTGCGCCTTCCAGCCCGAGTCGCGTCCCATGAAGATCTCGAACACGTAGCGGCTTTGAATCAGCATCAACACCGGCGCATACAAGGCCGAGAGAATGACTTCGAGCAACACGCTCGCGCAAACGCCGATGACCCCGCCGGCGCCGTCACGAATGCGCTTGCTCAGCAAGGCGCGCAGCAAACCCAGCATTTTCGGGATCAGCAGCACGATCATGCTGAACCAGAACAACGCCATCATGAGTTCCGTGTCGAACCGCGGCCAGGTCGGAAACAGTTGAAAATCCTGGCTGAAATACTCGGGCCGCAGAAAGTGCGCCTGCAACGCCAGCGCAAACCCGAGACTCAAGAGCAGCAGCCACAGCGGCGAGGACAAGTAGCTCATGATGCCGATGCCCAAATGCAGGCGGCTCAGGATCGAGAGTCCAGCGGTTCCGATGATCTTGGAATGCTGCAGATTGCCCTGCGCCCAGCGCCGGTCGCGGACCGCGATGTCGATCAGTGAGGGTGGCGACTCTTCCCAGGAGCAGCCGAGCTCGGTCGTCATGCGAACCTTCCATCCGGCCCGCCGCATGAGCGCAGCTTCGACGAAATCGTGCGAGAGCACGAAGCCGCCGAAGGGCTTGCGGCCCTTGAGCTGCGGCAGGCCGCAACTCTGTGCAAACGCAGCCGTGCGGATGATCGCGTTGTGGCCCCAGTAATTGCCGGAATCGCCCGACCAAGCGGCGAGGCCGCGCGTGATCACGGGACCATAGATGCAGGCGGCGAATTGCTGCAGGCGGCCGAACAAGGTCTTTGCGCCGATCAGCTGCGGAGCGGTCTGCAGAATCCCTATCCCGGGGTCGGCCTGCATTGCCTCGGCGAGCCGCAGCAGCGTCGGTGCGTCGATCAAACTGTCGGCGTCGAGCACGATCATAAAGTCGTAACGACCGCCCCAGCGCTTCACGAATTCCTCGACGTTGCCGGATTTGCGCGCGACATTTTGCCAGCGGCGCCGGTACCAGACCGGCATGGCGCCGGAGAGTGCGGCGCGCAGCCGGTCGACGCTCAAAGTCTCGCGTATCCAGGCGTCCGCGTCGGTCGAATCGGACAACACCACGATTTCGAAGCCTCGATTGGCGCCGATACGCGCAAGCGCCTCGCCCATCGCCTGCAGCGCGGTCATCGTGCGGCGCGGATCCTCATTGTAGATCGGCATCACCAAGGCCGTCAGCGACGAATTCAAAACGGGGTCGCCCGCGGGAATTTTTTCGCGGCCCTTCGATGCACCGGCGAGCACCGATGCGGCCGAGAATGCGATCCAACCCAGCGAGACCGTGAAGAAGAAGATCATCAGGCCTTGCAGCAAGGTCATGCTCGCGAAGCGCACGACCTGCAGCATCTGATAGGTGCCGTAGGCGCTGATGCCGATCGTGGCGGCGATGAGGATGAAGCGGGCGAACAGCACGGACGGCGAGAGTCCGAGGCGCGCGCGCTTCGGTGGCCCGCGCCGCAGGTCTTGAGCCGGCATCGGCATCGCCGATTCCGGCGGCATGCCATGGAGCGGCAGCGCCGCTTCGCGTGCGAGGGCTGCGGTCAGCTGGCGGTCCATCGATAGAGCCAAGTTTCGGTGACCGGAGTTTTGTCGCGCATGACGCGTAAGCGTAACTCGATTAGATCCGCGCCGTTCGGGTCGAGTTCGAAACTCGCGCGGAATCCATGAATTGCAGGATTCGGCACCAATTGTGGGTTCAAAACCTTGCCGGCGGAGGCTCCCCCGTCGATGCGCAGTCCATCGACCTGTTCGCCCGCGCCAACGAAGTCAATTTGAAACACGCGCCGTTTGCCGTCGAGACTCGCGCCGGAGCGCGTCGAGACGGTCTTGCCCAAGCCTTTCGGCAGCCGCGGCTCTGCAAGCCAAGTAATATGATAGGCGAAATGCACCGGATGCCCCGCCGCAATGTTTTGCGCCGGTCGCCAAAACGCGACGATATTGTCGTTGGTTTCGCGCCCCGACGGTATTTCCACGAGTTCGACCGATCCTAAGCCCCATTCGCCGCGCGGCTCGATCCAAGCACTCGGTCGGCGCTCGTATTGCGCATCCAAATCCTGAAAATCGCTCATGAGCCGCGAGCGCTGCACGAGACCGAAGCCCTGCGGCGCCTGAGTCGTGAATGTGGAGACCTGCAGCTTCGCCGGATTGGCGAGCGGCCTCCAAACCGCCTCGCCGGCCGAGGTCATGACTTGCAAACCATCCGAGTCGTGCACTTCGGGCCGATAATCGTCGAGGCGGCCGCGATTGGTCTCGTCGAATAGGAACATCGAGGTCAGCGGCGCGATGCCCATGACGCGCAGTTCCTCGCGGGGGAACAAGGTCATATCGACGTCCATCGTAGTCTCGCTGCCGGGACGCACCGTGAAGCGATAGGCGCCGGTCGTCGACTCGCTTTCGAGCAGCGCATACACGAGGATTTCCTTGGACGATTTTTCTGGCCGTTCGATCCAGAAATGCGTGAATGCGGGAAATTCCTCGCCCGACGGCTCCGCCGTGTTGAGTGCAAGCCCGCGACCCGACAGTCCATAGACTTGCTGCTGCGCAACCGCTCGGAAATAACTCGCACCCTGAAACACCAGGAATTCGTCCCAGACCTTGGCCGAATTGATCGGGTAGCGGACTCGGAAACCGGACAGCGGCAAAGATGCCTTGGGCGGCGGCGGCGGCACGTTCGGTCCGAATTCGAACATGTCGGGCGTCGCGACGAGGTCCTGCACCTTGCCGTTGTCAATGACGGAGACCGCCACCGTCGTTTGGAAATTGAATCCGACCGGCAGCAGATCGATTCGAAACGGCAATCCGTCGGCGCGCCAGACCGCGAGCTCCGGGTTGAAGCGGATGCTGCGGTACTGATCGGGGCCGAGCCGATCAAGCCACGCGGGCATGGTGCCGCGCTGCGGCACGTAGGCACTCGCGGCGCGACGCTTCGCCTCGGCAAGCACCAGATCGAGCGAGGTATCGTGGGCCGGCACCGGCGCCGGCGCCGGTGGGGGCCGCCGCGGATTCGCCGCGGCTCCGCTGAAGCCGAGGGTCACCAGACAAGCGATCACCCCGATGGATTTGGCAGTTGAAAGCGGCAAGGCCCTTCCCCAATTCAGCCCGTAGGCCAAATACTGTGATTTGCCAAACCGGCGTTGTTTTAATTCGACATCCAATGCCTACCATGATCAAAGCCGCCGGCCGTGTCAACGGTCGGCCCGCGGCGACGTGCGCCTGATATAGTTTGCGACCATGCCTGATCAAGAGCCGCAAAGCGCCCGGGCGGTGTTGATGGTGCGCCCCGCTCGATTTGGGTTCAACCCGCAGACCGCCGGCACCAACCTATTTCAGCGGGACGAGGGATCGGCGGGCGACAGCGATCGACAACGGCGCGTCTGGAGCGAATTCGACGCCTTGGCCTCAGCTTTGGCCCGGGCGGGGGTCCAGGTCATCGTCGCCGAAGATTCCGCGGTCCCGGCAAAACCGGACGCGATATTTCCCAACAATTGGGTCAGTTTTCATCGCGACGGTACGGTCGTGCTCTACCCAATGATGGCGGTCAATCGGCGTTTGGAGAGGCGGGAGGAATTGATCTCGCAAGTCGCGCGCGAAGGCCCGTTTCGGATCGCGAGAGTGGTCGACCTGAGCCACCGGGAGGCCGATGGCAAGTTTCTCGAGGGCACGGGCAGTCTGGTGCTGGATCGCGGCTCGCATATCGCTTATGCCTGCCTGTCGGCGCGCACCGACCTCGATGTACTCGGCGAATTTGCGCAGCTGCTCGACTATGAGCTCATGACGTTCGACGCCCAGGACGCCGGTGCCGCGATCTACCATACCAACGTCTTGATGGCGGTGGGCACGCATTTTGCGATCGTCTGCGGCGCATCGATCGGCAATCCGCAGCACCGCGACGCGGTCCGCTCGCAACTCGCGGCAACCGGCCACGAGATCGTCGACATTTCGATCGAACAAATGCGCCGATTCGCCGGTAATTTGCTCGAGCTCGACAGCCCGCGCGGCAAACTGATCGCTTTGTCGGGCGCGGCCTGGTGCGCACTCGATGCGCATCAGCGGCGTCGGCTGGAGAGCCACGGGGACATCGTAGCCGCCGACATCGCGACGATTGAGCACCTCGGCGGCGGCAGCGTGCGCTGCATGCTCGCGGAGATCCACCTGCCGCCGCGAGGTCCGTAAGATCCTGAGCGACGATTCTGCCGATGCGGTTGGTGTCATAATTGCCGGATGCTCGAACTCGGTGTTAAGAGTCTGATCGCCTATCTGATCGGCGCGTTGCTCGGCAGCCTCATTCTGGGGCGCTTGCGCGGCGTCGATATTCGCTCGATGGGCAGCGGCAATGCCGGCGCCACCAATGCGCTGCGCACTCAGGGCAAACTCTTCGGGTTCTTGGTGCTGCTCATCGATGTCGGTAAGGGCGTGCTGGTCGTGCGTTTCTTGCCTTCTGCCGCGCTGCCGCTGATCGGCCTCGACCCCGAAGTGCCGCGCGAGTGGCTCACGCTTGCCTGTGCCGCGGCCGTCATCGTCGGGCATGTGTACCCGGTATGGTTTGGATTTCGCGGCGGCAAGGGTGCCGCGACGATGGTCGGCGTGATTGCGGCGCTGGAACTACGGCTGGTCTGGCCGCTGCTCGTCGCCTGGCTGCTCGTCTTGGTACTGAGCGGCTATGTCGGGCTTGCGACGATGCTCGCCGGAGTGACTCTGTTCGCTGCCGTCTACGTTCTCGAGCCCGGCAACACGCCCTTGCTGGGTTTCTGCGCGAGCCTCGCCGCGTTTATCGTTTTCACCCATCGCAGCAATATCAAGAGAATGTGGGCAGGCAAAGAGAATCGCGTGCGGCGGCTATGGCTGTTTCGGTCGCGCACGGCATAGAGCCGAACGGCGCAGCTCAGCCGGCGCTGCTCGAATTGCTCGCCGACGGCCGGCTGCACTCTGGAGCGGGCCTCGCAGAGGAACTCGGCGTCAGTCGCGCGGCCGTATGGAAGGCCGTTGAGCGCCTGCGGGCGCTCGGGATCGTCGTTGAGGCCGAGGCACGACGCGGCTATAGGCTCAGCCAGTCCGTAGAGCTGCTCGACGCCTGCCGCATGCGCGCGGAACTTCGGTCCGATCTCGCGGACTCCCTGGGTGCGCTCGAGCTGCTGTTCGAAACCGAGTCCACGAATTCGCGGCTGCTCGCGGCACTCCCGCCGCCTGCCGGCGTCGCACACGTCTGTGTCTGCGAGCTGCAGACCAGCGGCCGCGGACGCCGCGGGCGTCGCTGGATCGCACCCTTCGGCACGAGTATTGCGATGTCCTTGGCCTGGGTTTTTCGCGATGCGGCGCGAGACTTGCCGGCCTTGAGCCTCGCGGTTGGAGTCGCGGTTACGCGCGCGTTGAGGCGCGTCGACGCCCGTGGGATTCAGCTCAAATGGCCCAATGACCTTTGGTTCGAGGATCGAAAGATCGGCGGGGTGCTGATCGAATTGCGTGCCGAGGCGGGCGGTGCGGCGCACGTCGTCATCGGCGTCGGCATCAATGTCGCACTGCCGGCGGGTGCGCGCCGAGAAATCGAGGCGGCTGCCGGACACACTGCGATTGCCGCGGTCGCGGAGGCCTGCCCGCAAACCGATGGTCCCCCGTCGCGAAATCGCATCGTCGGCGCCACGATCGACGAGCTATTGCGTATGCTGGCTGACTTCGAGCGTGCGGGGTTCGCGCCATTTTGGGAGGCTTGGAGCGCGCTCGACGCGCTGCACGGCCGCCCGGTCCGCGTCTTGATCGGTGAGCGCAGCGTCGCCGGCATGGCGCGCGGCGTCGAAAGGGATGGAGAATTCTGCGTCGATGTCGACGGACGACTGCATAAATTTTCCTCCGGAGAAGTGAGTCTGCGTTTGGAAGGGCAATGAGCTTGACGGTTCTCAAAGGTACGGTATTTCTTCTGCTACTCGCGAATGCGATTTATTTTCTGTGGGCGCGCGGCATTGCAGGCCCGCCGGATGGCGGGGAGCTTGGCGTGACGTCGAGCTTGAAACTCGTGTCCGAGGCGCCGGCGTCCAGGGAGGCGCCCGGGTCAGCGCCTTTAGCGGCGCCCGTGCCGGCCACCGGGCCCGCGGCGCTTTCCGCGGCCGATGCGGGGGCCGCCCATGCGCTTTCCGCAGCGGGAGCAGCAGCCACCGCAGCGCCAAGCGCGCTGCTGACCGACGTCAAGCGCTGCATCACGGTCGGACCGTTTTCGGATGTCGCCGAGGCTGCGCACGCCGCTGCGACGCTGCGCGTCGGCGGTTATCAACCCCGACAGCGCGTCGCCGAGGGCGAGATTTGGGCCGGAGTTTGGGTCTACTTACCGGCGCCCGCGACGCCCGCGGCCGGCGACCAAGTGCGCGCCAAATTGAAGTCGGGCGGCATCGACGATGCGCTGGAGATGCCCGGGCCCGGCGACAAGCCGGTCATCTCACTTGGGCTTTACAGCGAACCGCGGCGCGCACAGGCGCGCGTCGCTCAGGCGCAGGCGCTCGGCCTCAACCCTGCGATCGCCGATCGCAAACGCACCGGTGACGTCTACTGGGTCGACGTCGATTTGAAGCCGACCGACGGCCTGTTGAATCCCGCGGATCTGCAGGCCGAATCGGGGCGTATCGTGCGCCTCGAGGTGAAGGCATGCCCGATACCGCAGAGTCCGAAATCATGAGCACACACCGCGCGAATCTTCGCGCCATGCTGCTGCGCACCGTTGGCGGCATCGTCGCCTACGGTTGCTTGACGGCGTTCATCTGCCTGATCAGCGTGCAAACCTACCGGTGGTTTCGCGAAGGCGAGTGGACTCGCATCGGCATCGCCGACGGCCTGCGAGCGGTGATGGTGAACTGCTGCGTCAACGAAGGCGACACGGGCCACCTTGCGGGTTTCGTGCATTGGCTCGATACGCCGACCGATTGGTTCGGATGGCACAAGCTGCTCGAGGTGATTCCGGCATCGATCGGATTGTTTGCCTTGAGCATGCTCGGCAACTTCGCGTTCATCTATGGCGGCGACCGCATCAATCAACGCGATGACGCAAAGAAGAAAATCGCCGCTTGAGGGAACTCGTCATGACCGAAACTCCGCGACCGCCTTTCCCGCCGTTCGACGCGGTGAGCGCTGCCACGAAGGTCCGCCTCGCCGAAGATGCTTGGAATAGCCGTGATCCGCAGCGCGTCTCGCTGGCCTACAGCGCGGACAGCGTTTGGCGCAATCGCTGCGAGTTTCTCGCGGGCCGCGAGGCCATCGTGCAATTCTTGACGAGAAAATGGAGCAAGGAACTGGAATACCGGCTCATCAAGGAGCTATGGGCGTTTCAGGGCGCGAGAATCGCCGTGCGCTTCGCCTATGAGTGGCACGATGACAGCGGGCTATGGTTTCGCTCTTATGGCAACGAGAACTGGGAGTTCGATGCACACGGCTTCATGCGGCGGCGAATCGCGAGCATCAACGATTTGCCGATCACCGTCGCGACGCGAAAATTCCACTGGCCGCTCGGAAGGCGCCCCGATGAGCATGCGGGCTTGTCGGAACTCGAGCTATGAATCATTGTGCCGCGGCGATCGTGGCTGCGGCCGTGCCTCAAGCGTGATAGTCGGTCGCCACCGTCGCGTCCACCGGTGTGCGGCGCGCGCCGAGCGCGTTGAAGACCGGCGTCAGCACGATCGCCAGGCTCAGATTGAGAATCACGGTATACACCGCCGTATATCCCGGGAACGTATAACCGCCGAGGGCCAGCGGAAAGGTTGGCGTCAGTTTCGTCGCGATCGCCATCAGAGTCCCTGCGACGGTTCCGGCCGCCCAACCGACGAGCATTGCCCAGGCGTTGAACCAGCGGGTATAGGCTCCGAGGATCACCGGCGGCAGCGTCTGGATGATCCAGATGCCGCCCAGCAGCTGCAGCTGAATCGCGTATTGCGTCGGCACGAACAAAATGAACACGAGCGCGCCGGCCTTGACGATCAGCGAGACCCACTTGGCGATCTGAGATTCCTGCTTGTTGGTCGGATTCTTGTTGATGAATTCGCGGTGGATGTTGCGCGTGTACAGGTTTGCGGCCGCAATCGACATGATCGACGCCGGCACCAGAGCGCCGATGGCGATCGCTGCAAACGAAATGCCGACGAACCAGGGCGGGAAGCTCTGCAGAAGAAGCGCCGGCACCGCAAAGTTGTTGCCGAAGCGCTTGAAGCCCTCCGCATACGCGGGCATATCGTGCACTCCCGCGGCGATCACGAAAAATCCGACGAGTGCGAGCATGCCGAGCATGAACGAATAGGCTGGTAGCATCGCCGCGTTGCGGCGAATCGCGTGACCACTGCTGGCGCTCAATACGGCCGTGAGCGAGTGTGGATAGAGAAACAGCGCGAGCGCGGACCCAAAGGCCAAAGTCGCGTAGCTGCCATAGGCGCCGGTGGTATTGGGTCCCGGCACCGCCAACAGCAGTTTCTGCGCGGGCACCGCCGCAAAAATTTTTCCGAAGCCGCCGAGCTCGATCGGGATCACGATGATGGCCGCGAACGCCGTGATATAAATGAGCACATCCTTGACGATCGCGATCGACGCCGGCGCGCGCAGGCCGCTCTGGTAGGTGAACGCGGCGAGCACCACGAAGGCGATGATCAGCGGCAGATCGCCGTAGATTCCCGCGCCGGAGACACCGAGGGCGCCGACCACGACCTGAATGCCGACGAGCTGCAGGGCGATATAAGGCATCGTCGCGACGATGCCCGTGACCGTGACCGCCAGCGCCAGCCAGCGATTGCCGAAGCGGCCGCGCACGAAATCTCCGGCCGTAATGTAGCCGTGCTTGTGACAGACGTGCCACAGCCGGCGAAAAACCAGGAACAACAACGGATAGATGATGATCGTATAGGGGACCGCGAAGAATGCGATAGCGCCGGCGCCGAATGCGAGCGCGGGAACCGCAATGAAGGTGTAGGCGGTGTACAGATCGCCGCCAACCAAGAACCAGGTGACGATGGTGCCGAAGCGCCGGCCGCCGAGTCCCCATTCGCTGATCTCGTCGAG
>Ga0209040_10002283_pt1 | contig 15127 bp, 15 predicted proteins | sample BogFormECP12_OM3_FD_188240 | JGI IMG/M metagenome (GOLD analysis project Ga0209040, IMG submission 188240) | Bog forest soil microbial communities from Calvert Island, British Columbia, Canada - ECP12_OM3 (SPAdes) (version 2) | ecosystem: Environmental > Aquatic > Freshwater > Wetlands > Bog ...
TAGTGGCGCTTATAGGCGCGGTCGATCTCGGGGGTGATCGCCAGCCTGTCATGCCCCGCTGCATCCACATAAAGATCGATCGCCCGCCCGTCCTGGAGCCAGGCGTCGGCATCGATCCAAAGATAAGTCTCGAAGCCCGGGAAGTGCCGCGGCAGAAACGGGCGGGCCACCTGCGCCTTGAACGTCTCCGGCGCTTGCGCGCGGTGGGGAAAGTCGAGATCCCATGCCGGCCGCACGACGTGTTCGACCCGCGAAGACAGCCAGTCACATTGTTCCGGATCGAGCCCGAGATCGAGGATCCCGAGCGCGACGTCTCGGCGATGCGCCCGGATCGACAGCACCGTATCGCACAATAGCGGAAAATACTCGCGATCCGCGCCGCTAGCGATCAGCAGCCGCACGCCGCCTATTGCCGCTGCTCCGACCTGCCGGGGCGCCTCGCCGCCGTATGCTCACGGCACGAGGCGGTAGCCGCCGGGCTCGGTCACCAGGATTTCAGCGCGCGTCGGGTCGCGCTCGATCTTCTGGCGAAGTCGGTACACGTGGGTCTCGAGTGTGTGGGTCGTCACCCCGGCATTGTAGCCCCATACTTCGCCAAGGAGAGTGTCGCGCCCGATCGCCTGATCGCCGGCGCGGTAGAGATATTTGAGGATCGCCGTCTCCTTCTCGGTCAACCTCACTTTCTTGCGGCCGGTCGCATCGAGGAGGAGCTTGGCGCTCGGACGGAACGTGTAAGGGCCGATCGTGAACACCGCATCGTCGCTGTGCTCGCTCTGCCGCAGATGGGCGCGCAGCCGCGCCAGCAGCACGCTCAGGCGAAACGGCTTCGTCACATAGTCGTCGGCGCCCGAATCGAGGCCGAGCACAGTGTCGGCATCGCTATCCGCCCCGGTCAAGATGACGATCGGCACCTGCACCCCGGCGCGGCGCAGCAGCCGGCACAATTCCCGCCCGTCCATGTCGGGGAGCCCGACATCGAGCAGGATGGCGTCGAAACGCTCGGTACTCGCGATTTGCAATGCCCGAGCGGCGCTATCGCACTGGACACTGGCAAATTCCTCGTGCAGCTCGAGCTGCTCGGCGAGCGATTGGCGCAACGAGCCGTCATCGTCAACAATCAATATTCTGCGGCCAGCCCTCATCATTTTCCCGCCGGACGGGGCAGAAACGCGGTGGTTATGCGCGCAAATTGCGTCGCATATCCCCGTTCTCGCAGCTAGAGTCCTAAACGATTTATGCCGCGACTTCCAGTAGCGGCTGTGTCACGGCCGGGGCGGAAGGGCGGCCAGCAGATCCAGGGCTCGTTCCCACCGTTCTGCCGCTTGCCGCCAATCCGGCAGGCGGGCACCCGCGGCGCGCGACCCTGCCGCGAGGCGCGCAGCCAGCGCCGGCTCGGCGATCACCCGCCGCAGAGCCCGCGCCAGCGCCGCCGCGTCTCCGGGCGGAACCAGCAACCCGGCTTCACGGGGCACCGTCTCGGGAATTGCACCGGCGGCGGTGGCAACTATCGGTAGCCCGTGCGCCATCGCTTCCGCAAAGGCCATCCCGTAACCCTCGTGAAAGGAGGGCAGCACAAAGATGTCCGCCGCGCGGTACGCACGCATTACCATTGGCGGCGGCTGCTCGCCAGCGAGAGTGATGCGCCGGCGGAGGCGGGTCGCGGATATCATCCGCCGGATCACCCGCGCCGTACGCGGGTCGCGGTCGAGCGAGCCGATACAAAGCAGCTGCCAGTCGAGGTCGCAGATGCGCGCCAGAGCCTCGACGAGCACTTGATGGCCCTTGCGGGGGATCAGGCTCGCCACGCAGAGCAATGACCGAACCGGACCGCGTCGCGGGCGCAAAGGCCGTTCCGGCTTTGCCGTGCCGGGCGGGATCACGAAGATGCGGTCGGGCGAGACGCCATAGGTCTCGACCGCAACAGCCGTTTCCGAGCTGGGACAAAGTATGCCGCGAAAGCGTGGCAGCGCGGCGCCCTCAAGGAGAATAAGGCGCTCGGCCGCGGTGCGGGAAAGGCCGGTTTCCTCGGCAAGCGGATGATGGACGAGCGCGACGAGGCGCAATCGGCGCCAGTCGGCAATGATCGCCTGCTCGAGACCGGGTAGCGCCAGGCCGTCGATTATCGTCGTGGTGCCGTCGGCGAGTTCGGCCAACGCCGTTTTGCGATCATTCGGGGCCAGCTCGACGACCCTTACTGTATGCCCGCGGGCCCGCAGGCCTTCGATGATGTTTCGGTCGTAAAGGTATCCGCCGGTGAGCTGATCGAGCCTGTCCGGGACGATAAAGATCAGCTCGGTCATCCGAGCGCGGCATCGTAGGCGGCCCAGGCTACCGGGTTTTCGCGCAAAACGACCTTGAGGCTGGCGATGGGCTGGGAGCCGAGCGCATTCTCCTGGATCCGCCGCGTCAGCCGCCGATGGATTTCACCGGCGAGAAATTCGGTCGTCGTGTTCCGCCCCCGCAACTCCGCGATTTCGTCGAGGTTGCGATAATCGAATTCGCCGAGGATGGACTTCAGTAGATCGAGAGCACGGCCGATGTCGCAGACGATCCCGTCCGCGTCGAGCGCATCGCGACGCAGCTCGGCCTCGACCACATAGGTCGCGCCGTGCAGCCTCTGCGCCGGACCAAAGACCTCGCCGGCCAGGCTGTGCGCGATCATGACATGATGGCTGACGGTGATGCTGTACATGGCTGATCTCCTCGAGCCGCGGGGCGGAATCGTGCTCCGCGAATGTTTAGTCGTACCGCAAAGTGTGGCAGAGGACGCCGATAGATGAGGCCGCGAGCCGTGGCATCAATGACGGCAAGGCGGCAAATTCGGTTTCGCCGGAGAACAGGACATCGAATACCGGGTCGCGGAGCAGCGCGAGCGCGAGCGTCAGGCGGCGCGGGCGCGACCAGCGCGGCCGCCGGTCCGCCGGAACAGCGCCGACCTGCGACGAACGCAAGGTCAAACGGCGGGAATGAAAAGCGCCGCCGAGCTCGAGCGGCACGGTCCGGGTGCCATACCAGCTCATCTCGAGCACCGTCGCCTCGAAGCCGGCGATCGTCAGCGCGACGGCGAGCCCCGCAGGTGATCCGCTCGCATGGACGACCAGATCGGCCTCGGGAGATGCCTTCGCCGGGGTCGCAAAGTGGCAGCCAAAGGCCGCGGCCAGCATTTCGCGGGTCGGATCGATGTCGATCAGCTCGACCTCCGCGCCCGGCAGCCGCGCCGCGAGCGCGGCGACGAGACAGCCGACGACGCCGGCGCCGATCACTGCGATATGGTCTCCTGGACCGGGCGCGGCATCCCACATTCCGTTGACCGCGGTTTCCATGTTGGCGGCGAGCGTCGCGCGGCGGTCCGGGACAGTGTCGGGAACCTCGACGACGGCATCGCTGGGCACGATGAAGCGGTCCTGATGGGGATGCAGGCAGAACACCCGGCGTCCGAGCGCTTCAGCCGGACCGTCCTCGACAATACCAACTACCGAATAGCCGTATTTGACCGGCGCCGGGAATTCGCCCTCCTGGAACGGGCAGCGCATCCGCTGCCATTCGCTCTTCGGCACCTCGCCGCGAAAAACCAGGGTTTCGGTGCCCCTGCTGATTGCGCTCTGGCGGGCCCGGACCAAAAGCTCGCCGGGTGCCGGCGATCGCAACTGTTGCGTCCTGATTTCGCCGTGGCCGGGCGCCGTCACCCAAAACGCCCGTGCCTCAAGCATCGGAATAAACCGGGTCTCGGAATGGTCTGACGGATGGCCGCTTGTCGATCAAGTACCGGCAAGGCACGATGGCCAGATACACCGAACCCATTGATATGTCGATCCGGATCACTTCGCCTACATCCGCCTCGCCTGCACTCGTTCGCGAGACGCGCTCGCTCTTCGCGCGCTCGCTCGGGTTCGCCTTCGTGGCAGTTCCGGTGCCGGTCCTCGGCGGCGCCGTGGGCACCTTTCCCGCACTGACCGCGCTGGCACTGTTTGCCGGCCTGCTCTTCGCCGTCGAGCGCGGGCTCGCCACTCACCATCCTCATCCCCGGCTCGGCGCGGCGAACCGTATCACTCTCGTCAGAGCGGCGATCGCCTGCCTGATCGCGGCGCGGGCGATCGAGCCGGCGCCGCTCGGCACGCTGGAAAGGTGGCTTCTCGCCGCCGTCGCCGGGGCCGCGCTGATGCTCGACGGCGCCGACGGATGGGCGGCCCGGCACCAGGGATTGACCTCTGCCTTTGGCGCGCGTTTCGACATGGAGGTCGACGCGTTTGCCATTCTCGTTCTCGCGATAATGGTCGCAAAGGCGCACGCCGTCCCCTATTGGGTGCTCGCGATCGGCGCCATGCGGTATTTCTCCCTCGCCGCGGCGCTGGCTTTCCCGCTGTTACGGCGGCCGTTGCCGCCGCGGCCGATCGCCGATCGCCGCCGCAAGACGATCGCTGTCATCCAGAGCGTCGGGCTGACGGTTTCGCTGGTGCCTGCGACCTCGCCGGGCTGGGCGGGAGCCATTTGCGGCACGGCGCTGGCGCTCCTGACTTATTCGTTTGCCGCCGACATTATCATTCTGCTGTCCACCCGACCGCATAGGTGAGGTCGAATAAGGTTGCTGGTGCTAGCCGCGCCGCGCCATAAGATGTGCGGCGGCGAGGAGAAGAGAGTGCTCGAGTCCAGGACGCCTGCGCAGCCGGCCCTCGGCGAAACCATTACCGCGCTGCGCCGCGGCGAGACGGTGCTGATCCGCGACGACGAGATCAGTGTTCTTGCGGTCGCCGCCGAGCTGGCGACCGAAGAAAACCTGCAGCGGCTGCGTAAGATTTCGCTGGCACCGGCACGCGTGGTTCTGACGCGCCGGCGTGCCGTTGCGCTCGGCCTCGCGCCGCGCGACGAATTGTCCGGCGCCTTGACGATCTCAGTCTCGGACGAATTGCCCGCAGCGGTGATCCGCAACCTCGCCGACCCGGGAGCATCGCTCGGCGCGGAGCCACCCGGTTTCGGGCCGAAGCCGCTGCCCGCCAGGGGCGGCGCCCTCGCCGCGGTTGCATTGGCAAAGCTTGCCTCGCTGCTGCCCGCAGCGCTCGTGCTGCGCACCGGCAAGAGCGAAGCGGCGCTGTTCGCACGCCGCGGAGATCTCGCCGTCGTCGACGCCGCCGTCGTGTTCAGGCGCGATGCGGCGACTGCCGGGCTGGAACGCGTCGCCGAGGCGCGAGTCCCGCTCGCCGATGCCGAGAATGCGCGGCTGATCGCGTTTCGCCCGGGCGACGGCGGCCTCGAACATCTCGCGATCCTGATCGGCTCGCCCGATCCGTCCGCGCCGGTCTTGGTGCGGCTGCATTCCGAGTGCTTTACCGGCGACCTCCTCGCCAGCCTGCGCTGCGACTGCGGCGACCAGCTGCGCGGCGGCATCGCGGCGATCGCAAGGGCCGGCGGCGGCGTGCTGCTCTACCTGGCTCAGGAAGGACGCGGCATCGGGCTCGTCAACAAGCTGCGCGCCTATCGGCTGCAGGATGCCGGTTTCGACACGCTCGACGCCAACGAGCAGCTGGGCTTCGACGCCGACGAGCGAGTTTATCTGCCGGCGGCGGAAATGTTGAGGCAGCTCGGTTTCGGCATGGTCCGGCTGCTGACCAACAACCCCGACAAGGTGGCCGCACTCGAACGCTACGGCATCCGTGTCGTCGAGCGCGTGCCGCACGTCTTCCCGTCGAATGGCCACAACGAGCGGTATCTCCGCACGAAGGCGACCCGCAGCGGCCATTTTCTTTAGCTCCCAGCACCGCTGGTCAATCCCCGGTGCCGCGGGCACCGAAGATTGCGGTGCCGACCCGGACATGGGTCGCGCCGAAGCGGATCGCCTTCTCGAAATCGGCGCTCATGCCCATGCTGAGGAGCCGGAGGTCGTTGCGGCGGGCAATCTCGCGCAACAGCGCGAAATGCGGAGCCGGTTCCTCATTGAGCGGCGGCACGCACATCAGGCCAATGACCGGCAGGTCGAGGCGCTCCCGGCACTCGAGGATGAACCCGTCCGCATCGGCCGGCATGATCCCAGCCTTTTGCGGTTCCTCACCGGTGTTCACCTCGATCAAGCAGGGCAGCCGGCAGCCGCTGTGCTCCATCTCCTTGGCCAGGGCCTGCGCGAGCCGCAGCCGGTCGACGCTCTCGATCACATCAAACGCCGCGACCGCGTCGCGAACCTTGTTGGTCTGCAAGGGACCGATCAGGTGGAGGGCGAAATCGGGGAATTCCTCGCGCAGCTCGGGATATTTCGCCTGCGCCTCCTGCACCCGGTTCTCGCCGAACACGCGATGCCCCGCCATCAGCGCCTGCCGCACGCTCGCCGCCGGATGTGTCTTGCTGACGGCGACCAGCGTCACGCTCTCGGGCGCCCGATCCGCCGCCCGCGCCGCTGCCGCGATCCGCTCCCGAACGGCGGCGAGATTGGCTGCGATAACCCCTTCCATAGCAGCTCCATTCCTGGCAAAGATCGCTCGATGGTCACTCATTACCGCCTGTCGGGGGCCCTTGCCGCAAGTCTTTCGTTGGCGCTCGCCGCCTGCGTGGCTGGCCCGCCGGCCGAACAGCCGAGCCCACAGGCGGGCGGGCAGCCGGGCGCGAGTGCGACCCAGAAGGCCTCATCGGGCGAGCCCGAGGACATCGACACCGAAGCCACGATCTGGACTGTGCTCGGTCTCGCCAAGAAGGAATCCGTCAAGGATCCAGGGCCGCAGACCGGTCGGACCGTGAGCCCGATTCTGTGGCAGGCGTCGCACGACACGCTCGATTTCGTCAAATACGCCTCGGAGGATCCGCTGACCGGCTCGATCGTCACCGACTGGTACTCGCCGCCGGGCAACTCGAATGTTCGCTACCGGGTCAATGTATTCATCCTGTCGCGAGCCCTGCGCTCCGACTCGCTGGCGGTGACGGTCGATCGCCAGCAGCTTTCGGCAGGTGGGCAGTGGGCCGAGACCACGATCGCGCGACAGGTCGAGACCGATCTCGAAAATGCAATTCTCAGTCGAGCGCGGCAACTGAAGCGCGCCTGGGCGCCGGAGCCGAGTTGAAGACGCCGTCTCCGGCGGCAAGCGAACCAGGCAGGCGAACCGGCTTGCGGGCGGGCTCAACCGTGGCCAGATCCTTAACCATGTCGCGATACAATTTCCGCGAAAGCGAAGCAAAATGGCAGCGCATCTGGCGTGAGCGGCGGCTCTTCGAGGTCGCGGCAGAGTCTGGGCGCCCGAAGTACTATGTTCTTGAAATGTTCCCGTATCCGTCGGGCAAACTGCATGTCGGGCATGTGCGGAACTACACGATGGGCGATCTGGTCGCGCGATATCGTCGCGCCCAGGGGTTCAATGTTCTGCACCCGATGGGATGGGACGCCTTCGGGTTGCCCGCAGAGAATGCGGCGATCGACGCCAAGGTGCATCCCGCCGACTGGACTCGCGACAACATCGCGACGATGCGGGCCCAGTTGCAGCGCATGGGTTTCGGGTATGACTGGACGCGCGAGATCGCCGCGTGCCATCCGGAATACTACCGGCACGAGCAGAAGATGTTTCTCGATTTCCTCGCGGCCGGCCTCGCCTACCGCAAGGAGTCGTGGGTCAACTGGGACCCGGTCGAAAACACCGTCCTGGCCAACGAGCAGGTGATCGAAGGCCGCGGCTGGCGATCCGGCGCGGTCGTCGAAAAGCGGCTTTTGTCCCAGTGGTTTCTCCGGATCACTGCCTATACCGAAGAGCTGCTCGACGCGCTGCGTGATCTCGAGCGATGGCCGGAACGCGTTCGGTTGATGCAGGAAAACTGGATCGGCCGATCGGAAGGCGCCCGCGTTTTCTTCGATATCGCCGGTCAGGACGAACGCATCGAGGTCTTCACGACCCGGCCGGACACGCTGTTCGGCGCCTCGTTCCTAGCGATTTCGCCGAACCATCTGCTGGCGCTGCGCCTCGCCGAGAAGGACGCCGATCTCGCCGCGTTCATCGCCGAATGCAATCGCATGAGCACCAGCGAGGCGGTGATCGAGACCGCCGAGAAGCGCGGTTACCGAACCGGCCTGGCGGCGCTCCATCCGTTCGACGAGACTAGGCGAGTTCCGGTCTATGTCGCGAATTTCGTGCTGATGGAATACGGGACCGGGGCAATCTTCGGCTGTCCCGCTCATGACCAGCGTGATCTCGAATTCGCCCGCAAATATAAGCTGCCCGTGATTCCCGTGGTGCTGCCGCCAGGCGAAGACCCGGCGACTTTCACGATTGGCGATGACGCCTATGTCGAGGATGGAACGGTATTCAACTCCGCCTTCCTCGACGGGCTTTCGGTTGCCGACGCACAACGGGAAGCGGGCGAGCGCCTCGAACAGCTGGGGCGCGGCGAGCGGTCGATCGCCTACCGTTTGCGCGACTGGGGGGTCTCGCGCCAGCGTTACTGGGGGTGCCCGATTCCGCTGATTCATTGCCCGAAGTGCGGCATCGTGCCGGTGCCCGAACAAGACCTCCCGGTCGAACTGCCGCGCGACGTCTCCTTTGATCGGCCGGGTAATCCGCTCGATCACCATCCGACCTGGAAACACGTCGATTGCCCGCGTTGCGGCGGGCCCGCCTGTCGCGAGACCGACACGCTCGACACCTTCTTCGATTCATCCTGGTATTTTCTGCGTTATTGCTCGGCGCGCGCCCCGCTCGCGTTCGAGCGCGCAGCGGTTGATTATTGGATGCCGGTCGATCAATACATCGGCGGCGTCGAGCACGCGGTTCTCCACCTCCTATATTCGCGTTTCTTTACCCGCGCCTTGAAGCAGTGCGGCTATCTCGATCTCGACGAGCCGTTTGCTGGGCTGTTCACGCAAGGCATGGTCTGCCACGAGACCTATCAGAGCGCGGACGACGATTGGCTATTCCCCGAGGAAGTGGAGACGACTGACGACGGACGTCTCGTCGATGCGGCCGGCCGGCCGGTTACGGCGGGTCGGCACGAAAAGATGAGCAAGTCCAAGAGGAATGTCGTGGGTCTCGACGCGATCGTCGAAACCTACGGCGCGGACACCGCCCGCTTCTATCTGTTGTCCGACAGCCCGCCGGAACGCGATCTCGAATGGACCGAGACCGGAATCGAGGGGATCTGGCGCTACGTCAACCGGCTCTGGCGGATGGTCGGCGAACCTCCCGTCCAGCTGGCGGTGCCCGGTTCCCCGATACCCGCCGCGTTGTCGCCGGGCCTCATCGCGATCCGCCGGGCGACACACAAGACGATCGCTGCGGTAACCGACGACCTCGACAAATTCCGCTTCAATCGTGCCGTAGCGCGGATCCGCGAGCTGACCAACACGCTCGAAGAGGTGCCGGTTTCGGACTCCGGCGCGTCGGAGGTGCTCCGTGAAGGTCTGGAAACCCTGGCCCAGCTGCTCGGACCGATGATGCCCCATCTTGCCGAGGAGATGTGGCAGACGCTCGGCGGCGAAGGCTTGCTCGCCGATCAGCCCTGGCCTGCCGCCGATCCACAGCTGACGCGCGACGAGCAGGTGACGATTGCCATCCAGGTCAACGGCAAGCTGCGCGGCACGCTCGATATCCCGCGGGATATGGACAAGCTCGCGGTCGAGAAAGCCGCGCTGGCCTTGCCGCCCGTATTGCGCTGGCTGGAAGGCCGGCCGCCGCGCAAGGTCATCGTCGTGCCGAACCGCATCGTCAACATCGTCGCGTGAGGCTGCTCTCACCCCAACCCTCTCCCCGCTCACGCGGGGCGAGGGAACTCGCAAGCTTCTCCCTTGCCCCGCTTGCGCGCCGTATGCTGTGTGCGCTGGCTCTCGGTCCGCCGCTGGCGCTCTCGGGGTGCGGCTGGGCGCCGCTCTATGCGGAGGCCGCGAGCGGCCCGGCGAGCGAGGAGTTGCGCGCGATCCATGTCGAGCCGATCTCCGAACGCATCGGCCAGCGGCTCGAGATCGCACTGCGCAACTCCCTCAATCCGACCGGCGAACCCACTCCCGAACGTTATCGGCTGCGGACCACGCTCTCCACCTCACTGAGCAATCTCGGGATCCAGTCGCAGGGTTTGGCGTCGCTCGGCAAGCTCGACGTCTACGCGACCTACACGCTGATCGACAGCAAGAGCGCCAAGATCCTGCTGGTCAGCACGGTGCACGTCGCAAACTCCTTCGATCTCAATCCCAACCAATATTCGACCGTCGTTGGCGGCGAGGATGCCGCGGTTCGCAGCGCCGCCGAACTCAATCAGGAGATCGTGACCCGGCTTGCCGTGTTCATGGAGCGCCGCCTCGCCGAGCAGCCTCCGGCGCCGAGCTGAACGGTCGTGAGGCTCGCGCCATCGCGGATTGCTGCGTTCCTGCAGCGGCCCGACCCAGGAATTCGCGCCGTGCTGCTGTACGGCCCGGACGAGGGCTTGGTGCGCGAGCGCGCCGAAACCGTGGCGCGTTCAGTGTGCCCCGATCTGAAAGATCCATTCCGCGTCGCCGATTTGACGGCGGCAACACTCGCCGCCGATCCCGCGCGGCTTGCCGACGAAGCCGCCCAGTTGAGCCTTGCCGGGGGCCGGCGTGTGGTGCGCGTGCGCGGCGCCGGCGATGCGCTCGCAAAGCTGTTCGCGGAGTTTCTGGAGAGCACGCCCGGCGAGGCCTTAGTCGTCGTCGAGGCGGGCGAGCTGCCGTCGCGCGCCGCGCTACGCCGGGCCTTCGAAGCGGCGCCGTCCGCCGTCGCGATCGGCTGCTATCCGGATACGCCGCGCGATCTGGCAGCGGTGATCCGCGAGACCTTGTCGGCCCATCGGGTGAGCGCGAGCCGCGATGCCGGCCAGTTCCTGATCGAGCACCTCGGGGGGGATCGTCTGCTGACGCGCTCGGAGCTCGAAAAGCTCGCGCTCTATGTCGGTGAGGGCGGCAAGGTCGAACTCGAGGATGCGCGGCTCTCGATCAGCGATACTGCGGCGCTCGAGCTCGACGACGCGGTCATGGCGGTGGCCGAGGGCAATGCCGCCCGGGTCGAACGCGTGCTCGGCCGGGTCTTCCAGCAAGGGGAATCACCCGTTTCGATAATCCGAGCACTGCTGCGCCACCTGCACCGGCTGCATATTTTCACCGCCCGGCTCGCGGGAGGGGCAAGCGTTGACGAAGTGTTGCGCGGTGCCCGCCCGCCGATCTTCTTCAAGCAAGAGGACAGTTTCAGGCGCCAGCTCGGTCTGTGGACCGAGGCACGGCTGCGTCCGCAACTCGACCGCGCCGCCAAAGCCGAACTCAACATGAAGACCACCGGTCTCCCCGCCGAGACGATCTGCCGTGAGGCTATGCTGGCGGTGGCGCAGGCCGCCCGCGAACGGCGCCTGAGCGCAAGCCAGGCGTAGCGGTGGATCTGAAGGCTTTCGCAAGGACCTCCATAAACTTCATTCCAGGCTGAGCTGTTCCGTGTGGTGCGAAGACCGACAGATCCAAAAAATTGCCATAATGACATGGCATAGAGGAATGTGCGAGGAACACAATTTTGGCGAGACGCAAATTGCATGCACGCGGAACCTTGATGCCGGCCGGCTCTTTTGTTCTCAGGCTTGAGGGCGGCCGAGCATCGGATCGTTCGTGCCGAAGCAGAGGGCCGGAACGGCCCGATTGATTTACGGCGCCAATCTGCTGCTGTTCTTCGCTGTTTTCTCGCTGTTATCGCCGGCTGTTTTTTGTTGTTATCGTCCGCCGCTGTCGACAAAAAAAGCCAGGGTTTCCGCGGGCAACGCCGGTACTCTGGCTGTAAAGATTTAGGATTATCAGCAAAATCAGCGGCGCCTGAGCCGCGAGCTGGAGTTATTTACCGAATTGGCCGTACTCCGCTTCGATACCATTGGTGAGATTGAAATCGACGCTTCGGCCGCCGCATTGCGTGGTAGGAAGCTGAACTAGTTTCCACCTTTTGGTTTGATAATAGGCGCTGAAATCCGGCCATGCGGTCGGGGCTGCCAGCCAGCACAGCTCAGCAAGCGAATTGGCCAGAAGCGTATTGCAGACCAGGCCGCTGCCATAGACGCCGACCCGATATCCGCTACCCGCCATTCTGGCGTTCACTTCCCGGAAATAGGCCATGATATTGGATAACTCATAGGGTGTGTTCCACGGGCCATCCACTCCGAAATAAATTGCGCTGCCTCTCGGTTGAGAGTTCTCGGCGGCGAGGACGAGACTTCGCTCCGCGTCCTGGCGGCCGCGCAACGCGGTGAACGAGGCGAATTTATTGTTCCTGTGCTGGAACACGACGCCCATCTTCAGGCCATTCATCACAATGGCGTCGCGTTCTCCGCGTCTCAGGGTTTTCCCCGGGAGAGTTTCGGCTTCGTGGTCGTAGTAACGGATGATGGTGCTGATGCCGATCGCCTTCATCTGGTCCAAAAAGCTCTGGTTCACCGGGGCGGACGAATCGACCGCCTCGATCTGAGGATCTCTTAGGCAAAAATCTGTTGCCTGCGCGGTGGATGCCCAGATCGCAACACCGGCCAGCAGCATGCAGACGGACCGCGCGGGCCTCTCGGCCGAGCGTCTTTCGGTTGGCATAGGCATCCCCTGATCGAGCCCCCGCCGACCGGTTAAGCACACAGCCCTCAGTCAAATCAACTTCCGTGCATGAGAGGGGAGACGCAATGCAGCCGCTGCGGGTTGACAATCCCGCCCTCGCGGCTCAGCAATTCGGTCATGCCACCGAGCTCAGGAGGAGTCATGCTGTCGCCCGCCGACCTCACCGCTTATCGCCGCGACGGGTTCATCGTGCTGCCTGAAATCCTCGCTGGGGACGAGGTCGAGGCGTTGCGCCGCGTCACCGACGAGTTCGTGCGGGACGCGCGCTCCGTCGTCGCCAATGACGAGATTTACGACCTTGAGGATTCGCATTCGGCGGCCGAGCCGCGGGTGCGGCGCATCAAGACGCCGCATCTGCACCATCCGGAGTACGCCCGGGCCGCACGCCATCCGAAGATCGTCGAGATTCTGACCGATTTGTGGGGCACCGTGCGCTTCGACACCGGCAAGCTCAACATGAAGTCGGCGGGGTATGGCGCGCCGGTCGAATGGCACCAGGACTGGGCGTTTTACCCACATACCAACGAAGACCTTGCCGCGGTGGGGATCATGCTCGACGATTGCGACAGCGAGAACGGCCCGATGATGGTGATACCGGGCAGCCATCGCGGCCCGGTCTACGACCATCACGGGCCGGACGGGCGGTTCTGCGGCGCGCTCGACCCGGACGCCTGTGGTCTCGACTTGTCGCCGGCGGTGCGGTGCCTAGGCAAAGCCGGCTCGATCACGGTCCATCACGTCCGCGCGGTGCACGGTTCGGCTACCAATTTTTCCGGCAGGGAACGGCGGCTCCTGTTGTTTCAGTACCGCGCGGTCGATGCCTGGCCGTTGCTCGGCTTCGCCGGCGGCATCGAGAAATTCGACGAGTTGCTGCTCGCCGGCGAACCCACCCTAGCGCCGCGCCTTGCCCCGGTTCCGGTCCGCCTGCCATTGCCGCCCGCCGAACACCAGGGCTCGATCTACGAGAACCAGCGTGCCACCGGCAGGCGGTTCTTCGCGACCACAGCGGATCGGCCAAGGGTCGCAGCCGCGGCGGAATAGCCGCCGTGGCTCGGCTCAGCGTCAATCTCAACAAGGTCGCGCTGTTGCGCAACTCACGACGCACAGGCGTGCCGGACGTGTTGCGCTTCGGCCGGATCGCCCACGATGCGGGAGCCGACGGGTTGACTGTGCATCCTCGCCCGGACGAGCGGCACATCCGCCGCGACGACGTGTTCGGGCTCGCCGATCTGATGCGGCCGTGGCGCCCGGCTTTCGAGCTCAACATCGAGGGCTATCCCGACAGCCGCTTTCTCGACCTCGTCCGCCAGATCGCTCCGGAGCAGTGCACATTGGTGCCCGATGCCCCCGATGTTCTGACCTCCGAGGAAGGCTGGAAGCTGACCCCGGAGCAGCGCCGGGAGGTCGATCCGGTGGTTGCCGCCCTCAAAGGAATGGGTTGCCGGGTCATTCTGTTCGTCGACCCCGACTCTGCCGTCCTCGACCGGGTGCGGGGGACCGGCGCCGACGGGATCGAAATCTATACCGGCTCGTTCGCCGCGGCGTTCCGCGCCGGCAATGCCGACACCCTTTTGCAGGCCTGCGCCGCCACCGCCGCACGCGCCACCGAACTCGGCCTGCTGGTCAATATCGGCCACGATTTGAACCTCGAAAACCTGCCGCTCCTGACCGCGGCCTTGCCGGCGGTCGCGGAGGCGTCGATCGGCCACGAGCTGACCGCCGACGCCTTGGTCACGGGCTTCGCCGCGGCTGTCCGAGCCTACAAAGCCGCGCTGAGCGGCGGCGCAACAGACTGACCGCTCACGACAAGGAGGGGACCGTGGAAGCGACCGAGATCGCCGAGAAGATCCACGGGGAGGAACACGAACCACACAGCGCCGCGGCCGACGCCACCTTCCGCAAGTTCACCGGGATCTATCTCGGCATCGTCGCGATGCTGTTGGCGATCACCGCTCTCGGCGGGTCGAATGCGACAAAGACGATGCTCAGTGCCAATATCCAGGCCTCCGATATCTATGGGTACTATCAAGCGAAAAATATCCGCCAGACTGCGTACCAGCTGACCGCCGAGCAACTTGAAGCGGAACTCCTGGCTCTGCCCGATATGCCCGAGGCGGCCAGGGCCAAGATCGAGGACAGAATCAAACGCTACCGCGACAGGGTCGACCGCTACGAGAGCGACCCCTCAACCGGAGAGGGCAAGAAGGAGTTGCTCGCAAAGGCGAAGGCCTTCGATGCCAGGCGCGACCAGGCGGCTGAGCGGGACCCAAATTTCGATTTCGCCGAGGCGCTGTTCCAGATCGCGATCGTGCTCGGGTCGGTCAGCATCGTCGCCGCCTCGCGCCCGCTCGTCCATTTGAGCGGCATTCTCGCGATCGCCGGTACGCTGTTGATGATCAACGGATATTTTCTGCTCGTGCATCTGCCGTTCGAGTAACGTCCTCGCCTCGCTGACGGCGAGCAGCGCGCTCCCGCAGTGATTCATAGATCGGCGCGCTGTGCAGCAGGTTTGCGACCAGCATCGCCGCGAAGCACGCCCCAAGCATCGGCAGCAGCATAGTGAATCCTGCGGTCATCTCGATGACG
>Ga0209040_10002284_pt1 | contig 15127 bp, 18 predicted proteins | sample BogFormECP12_OM3_FD_188240 | JGI IMG/M metagenome (GOLD analysis project Ga0209040, IMG submission 188240) | Bog forest soil microbial communities from Calvert Island, British Columbia, Canada - ECP12_OM3 (SPAdes) (version 2) | ecosystem: Environmental > Aquatic > Freshwater > Wetlands > Bog ...
CTCATCGTCGTGGCTCAATCTCGTCGAACGCTGGTTCCGCGAGCTGACCGACAAGGCATTGCGGCGCGGGGTATTTCATTCCGTGCCCGACCTGATCGCCTCAATCGAGGAATACCTCGACACGCACAACGAAGACCCCCGCCCCTACGTGTGGACCGCGACAGCCGAATCAATCCTCGCCAAAGTCGCACGCGGCCGCATCGCTTTCGAAAAAGTCAGCTAATTCCGAGACACACCACTAGTTGCGCTCGGAGCCGTGAAGCGGACCGTACTTGTGGCCGCTGTCGTCGCCGTATCAAGTATCGCCGGGGTACCGGCGGCCCAAGCCAATGTGTGCAACAACGGCGCGGTGAAACCCGGCAGCGGTTCAGGTGACTGGTACGAATGCCAGGGCGGTGCGTGCCAGTACTATCCGGCTCGCTGCGTGACATCGCCGGCATCAGCTCGGCCAACGGCCGTGTCGTCGGGCTGATGCCACATCCCGAGCATGCCATCGAAGCGTTAACAGGACCCTCCGACGACGGGCTGGGCCTGTTTTATTCAGCGCTGGATGCCGTCCTGGCGGCCTGAGCTAGACCGCCTGCAGCACTGCGCAATTCGTCAGATGCCGCGCACGGCGTCGGTCAGCCCAGGAAGGGGAGCCGGCGTTGACCGGACAGTCGCTCGAGCGCGGTCTGCATCACCGATCGTACGTGAGCGTCGACTTCCTCGACGTCTGGGTCGTCGCCGAAGCGAGCGGTGACGTCGATGGGCTCGAGTACCTCGGTGACGATCTTGGCGGGCAGCGGCAGGTTCGGCGGCAAGATCGCAGTCAGGCCGAACGGGAACCCGAAGCTCACCGGCAGAATATTTATCCGGGCCTTGGTTAGCCCCAGTCGGCGGGCCAGCCAGTTGCCGCGGGTCAAGAACAGCTGCTTTTCCTGTCCGCCGATCGACACCATCGGCACAATCGGCACCCCGGCTTCGATGGCGGTCCTGACATAGCCGGTGCGGCCATTGAAGTCGACGGTGTTCGCGCCCAACGTGGGCCGGTAGACGTCGTAGTCACCGCCCGGGAACACCAGTACCACCGCGTCCGAATACAGTGCGGCGGAGGCGTTTTCGCGACTCGCCTCGATGACCCCGAGGCGGCGCAGCAGCCCGTCCAGCGGGCCGATGAACAGCCCGTAGTGGGCCAGGGTGTACAGGGGGCGGTGGTAGCCGAAGGTGTCGTAGAAAGCGGGCGCGAAGATCAACACATCGGGTGTGAACATGCCGCCGGAGTGGTTGGACACCACCAACGCTCCCCCGGCTGGCGGGATGTTCTCCACGTTTCGCACTTCGGCGCGAAACCACAGTTTGACTAGTGGCTGTACGGCGTTCTTGACCTGTTCGGTGAACGCCGGGTCCCATTTGGCAATTTCGTGACTGTTGGATGCCTTGCCCCGCATGGTTCCGCCGCTCTGGTGTTCGCCCCATTGTCATCGGCGAGATGCCCACACCCCCCGGGGGCTCTAGGCCTATAGAGCATAGAGTACTCTCTTATTAGGAGAATGTCATATCCGCTTTGCGGGCCGATCGTGCATTGTGGGAAGTGCCCGAAAAGGCTTTTGTCACAGGAGATTTCGGGCTGGTCGGATCGCAGACCGTGCCACGGCTGGCTGACTAAGCCGCACAGCGGTTCAGCCGGCGTCTCGAAGCAACGGCTGTGACGGCGCTCGACGATCTGGGCAAGATACCCGACTACAACAACATCGATCCGGCGTCGGTTAGCACCACCCCGGATGGCCATTTCGTGTTCACCTATACCGTCAACGGGCAGCCCGTGCAGGTCGTCGGGCAGCTCAAGAACGGCACCGGCGAATTCTTCGACCAGGCCACCGGCACGAACTACACCTTCAAAGACGGCAAGTTGGTCGACATGCGCACGCCGGATCCCGGCCGTGTCGAAGCGACCCCCGAACCACTGTGGACCGCCATCTCCCTCGCCGTTGGGGCACCCGAACTCAAAGCCGGCACTGTCGCTGCGTGGCAAGGACTCAAAAACCTGTTCAGTCGCGAAGCCCTAGAGGGTCTGGGGCCGGATAACGTGTTGGGCCGCGCTTTTGCCGGAGCTCAGGCACGTGCCGAATTGGCTGAACAGAACCTCCCCGAGCGCGCCCCACTTCCCGACATCGGCGGACAGCCCGTCCCCGGCGCTCATCCCGGCCTCCCACCCGTTGTCGAGCACACCCCACCAGCTGGCCCAGGGCACGGCATCCTCGTCGAACATCCTCCCGGTGAACCTCAATTGCCCGTGGTGCCCGACAGCCCGCCGCCGGTTTCGACCGGTCCAGGTTATCCGGAGTTCACCCTGAACAACCCGCTCGACCACATGCCACCGGAGCTTCGAGCGCTATCCGAACAACACTTGACCGGAAGCGGCGAGACTGTACTCGGACCGTTTAATCCCCCGGGAGGAGGCCCCTCGTACGTCGAGGTCGCACAACAACACCGAGCCAGCTACTTCGATATCGGCGAAGCTTGGAATTCATTCACACCTACCGAACAACTCGCCGCCAATCAGCACGTGCTCGACATCGCAATCGCGAATCGCGACAAGATCACTCTGTCAGTGCCATTCGATATGATTGAACCCGACACCTACACTGCGGCTGAAATCAGATATCTCGAGTTACATGGGTATCGCCAAGTAAATGACACCACATGGGCTCCGCCCGTTGGAGGCACCAAATAATGAAAACGCTGCTGGAATATTTCCTGAGGTACTTCGACCTATTGTACTTAGACCCTCGCTACCGCATTACGGATTCGAGCACTGGCGGAGTCGCCACTAACAATGCATCCCTTCGGCTTACAGGGCCGATCCTCAGTTGGAGTCTGACTAACGATAAAGGTCAGATCGTCCTCCACGTTGCACCTACAGAGCTCGCCACCGCGAGCAACTGGTTCAGGGTGTCACTGATGAAGCAGTATCTCGATAATGACGATGAAATCGAGTATTTGCCGGCAGCGGATGAAATCGGCTGGGTACGTGAGAACAGTGGCCGCCTGGAACAACTATTTGCTGACGCTTCCAAACTCGAAAGTACATGCGACAAACTCGGGGCACTGCGGCGCTCCAACGCAAATAAATACTGGTCTCGGTGGAGGGAAGAGCAGGGGCTTACCTAGTCCGTGATGGAGGGAGTCAGTGAGGCAGCAGGCGCCGCTTCTGCTCGGTGAATTCCGCGTCGGTAAGGATTCCCGAGTCGCGCAGGGCGGCCAGTTCTCGTAGTTCGGCAGCGATGCTCGTGATCGGGCCGCCTGCCGAACTTTGCGGCGGTTCCGTCGGCTCAGGCTGCGGCGGTTCCGCCGGCTTACGGGTTGGCACTCCGGTCTGCTCCCCGATCCGCTCCCGCCGGCCCGGGCCACCGGCACCGGCGGCCGTGCCGGCCATCGCGCGCCCGGCCATGCCCGCCAGGGCCATCTGACTGAACAGGCTTCCGGCGCTACCCGCGGAAGCTTCCGCGCCGACGCTGGCTGCCGGCAACGCCACCGCGAGCGGCCGTATCTCCGGGGCCGCCGCAGCCCAGGCCGCCGGCACCGACATCCTCCCGACCGTGTTCGCCTCACCCATGCCCGCCGAAACCGGCGAGCCCAGGTTCGTGATCACCGGAAACAGCGTCGGCGGCACCGGCGCCGCGCCCGGCCACGACTCTATGCCTGCCCAGCCACTGACGATGTCATCGGTGTGGAAACCAGTCAGAGCGCCGACAACGTCGTACGGAAGAGCCGATGTGTCGACAGCGAGTCCCCCCGCCCCGAGTTCTGGGTCGACAAAGATTCCGCTCAGGCTTCCCAACAGGTTCACCAGGTCCAGCGGCGTCAGAGGGTCGGCTGCAGCCGGTGCCGCGAGGTTGCTCAACGCGTTGGGTACCGCGGAGAACGTTTGTTGCACCGATGAGACGGCGCCCTGTACGTTGCCGACGGAAGTGCCGGTGGCCTGGGCGACCGAGGCGGCTTGGCCCGCCTGCCCGCCCGAGTTGGTGCTCGACGGGGGTGGGGTGAACGGCGTCACTGATGTCGCCGACGTCGACGCACCCGCATAGCCGTACATGGCGGCGGCGTCTTGGGCCCACATCTCGGCGTACTGCGTCTCGGTGACCGCTATCGCCGGGGTGTTCTGGCCAAGGAAGTTCGTCGCCACCAGGGCCATCAACAGGCTGCGGTTGGCCGCGACCACCGGCGGCGGCACCGTTTCCGCGAACGCCGTGTCGTAGGCGGCGGCTGCCGCAATGGCCTGGTTGGCTGTCTGCTCGGCCTGTGTTGCGGTGCTTCTCATCCAACCCACATACGGAGCGGCTGCTGCAGCCATCGACGCCGATGACGGGCCCAGCCAGGACCCAGCGGTGAGCCCCGCAATCGCCGACTGATACGAGCTGGCCGTCGATTGCAGCTCGGCCGCCAGTGCTTCCCAGGCCGCCGCGGCGGCGAGCATCGGTCCCGAGCCGGGGCCTGCATACATCCGGGCAGAGTTAATCTCCGGCGGCAGTAACGCGAAATCCATGTCGTTTCCTCCGATCGGTTAACCCGCCGCCAAGGCGTTGGCGGGCTTCGGTGACGGCATACGAGGCGGCCGATGAACGGTGACGCGGAATTCCCTCGCCCTCGGGCCAGGCCACGACCGCAGTGGCGGCGCAGAAGACCACCAGCCAGACGGCCGGCGTCCCCCGCGTTGGCCGGACCGATGATCAGGGTCCTGACGGGGATGCTCGTTACGAGGCCGCATCAGCGAAGCGTAGAAGCCGGACATCACCTGGTAGCGGAATACGAATAGAACCGTGTTCGTGTTGTCGGCACGGCAACGACTTCGGGGCTACCGAACCAGCGTCGATGGTTGCGCCGACCGGCGGCTGCTTAGTTGCTCGGCTGCGTCTGCAGCCAGCGCTGGACCTCGGCCGTGACGGGGTCGGTGATGTCAGCGAACTCAGGATGCTTCTCAATCACGCCGGCGACCATGGAACACACCGGGACGATGCGCCTGCCGTCGGCGCGGGTCGCGGTCAGCGCCTCCTCGATAAGGATCGTCGCCAGCCCGCGCCCGCCGAATTCGGGATCGACCTCGGTGTGGTAGAAGACCCGCTCATCGCCACGGTCGGCGAAGGCGGCGAAACCGACGGTTTTGCCCTCGACGGCAATGGTGTACTTGCCGTCCTCAGTGCGGACCTCGGTTTGCGCGCCCGTCATATCGGTGGTCATGCATCCCCCTTCCGTTCCGGATGCGATCGAGGCCGCAGCCGGGTAGTAGGCAGTGGCGGGGCGGGCAGCCGGTCGACTGAACCCTGGTACCCCAGGACGGCGCCGAAGCGCTCGTCGGCGTCCTCCCACAGTTGGCGATAGCTGACGATGTCGTCATGGCTGCGCCCGACGAAGTTCCACCACATCACCAGCTCTTCAGTGAACGGGGTGCCGCCCAATAGCAGTACACGCGCCGGCCGATCCCCAACATTGCGTAGGTGCAGCTCCGAGCTGCCAGGGCATTGGTACCCCAGGTCGGCGGGCGCCAAGGTAGTCCCGCTGAGCTCTGCGGGCCCGGCGTCGCATAGGACGCCGTGCTCGAAGGCCGGGTCGACGTCGATGTTCAGCCGGGCGTTCGCATCGAGATCGATCTGCGCGCCGAGCAGCGGAGTGAAGGTCTGCACCGGCGAACGGCTGCCGGCCAGCTCTCCGAGAAACACGCGCGCCATCGCGCCCGGCAGCGATATCGGTGAGGGCACATAGTGAGCGAAGTCGCGCCCGGTGTCGCGATCGGCGTCGGGCAGCGCCACCCACAGTTGCACACCATGCAAAACAGCCGCCGACTCAACCGACACTTCAGAGTGACACATACCTGCGCCCGCCGTCATCAAATTCAGTTCGCCGGGCCGAACCTGGGCATGGACGCCGGCGCTGTCGCGATGCTCCACTCCCCCACTGAACAACCAACTGACTGTTTGCAGTCCCGTGTGCGGATGAGGTGGGACGTCCATGCGCGCAGACACGGGGCCGTAGTGGTCGACAAAGCACCACGCACCGATCAGCGAGCGTTGCCGTTGCGGGAGTGTCCGCTGTACCCGGATCGCCCGCGGCCCACCCAACGGAACCTCACGTGGATGCAGCACTTGCACCACCGGCGAAGCAACCGCGACCCGTGAAGCACTGCAGGCGACTTCGGCCGGCGCGGTCTCTAGGTTGCTCATCGCCCACGACGATACGCCCGAGGCGGCTACCTGCCGGGCGGCCGCAGCACCTTCATTGCGACCCGCATGATCGGTTCGGGGATCTGGTCCTGCACCGACAGTGCGGCATCGGCGGCGCGGGCTCGCAGGGGGGTTCCGCGGCCGAACATCCGGTTCAGCGGTCCCCCGGACGGCTCAAGCACCACATGCAGCGGCGGGGTGCCCACGGCGGCACCCAGCGCGTTGGAGATTACCATCCGCTGGATTTCGCTGGTGCCTTCAAAGATGGTGTACAGCTTGGCATCTCGATACCACTTCTCTACCGGGTGATCGGTGATGTAGCCCCAGCCGCCCAGTGTCTGGATGGCGCGCTCGGTGGCCTTGACCGCAACCTCGCTGGCGGCAAGCTTCGACATGGAGCCCTCACACCGCTCGAATGCGACTCCGTTGGCCGCCATCCAGGAGGCACGCCAAGTCAGCAGCCGGGCAGCGTCGATCTGCGTTGCCAGGTCCGCCAGCGGGAACGCGATGCCTTGGTTGTCGATGATGGGTCCGCCGAACGCCTCCCGCTCGGTGGCGTACGACGTCGCGTACTCCAATGCGGCGCGTGCGATCCCGATTGCCTGGGCGGCGACCATCGGGCGGGTTTGCTCAAAGGTCCCTAACGTGGCCGAGCCCGATTGTTCCCCACCCGCCACCACCTCGCGGGCCTTGGCGAGCTTGTGTTCGAGCTTCTCTTGTCCGCCAAGCAGATTGGCTTCCGGCACCCGGACAGCGTCGAAACGCAGCTCTGCTGTGTGGGAGGCACGGCAGCCCAGCTTGTCGAGTTTCCGCACCATTTCCAGCCCGGGTGTGCCGCCCGGCACCAGGAACAGCGCCTGACCGCGGTGGCCGAGTTCTTCGTCGACCACCGCGTTGACCACGTGCACATTGGCGATGCCGCCGTTGCCTATCCACATCTTGTGGCCGTCGATAATCCAGTCGTCACCGTCCCGGCGGGCACGCGTGCGCAGATTGCGTACGTCGCTGCCGCCTTCGGGTTCGGAAATCGCCAGTGCCGCGAGCTTGAGATCGCCTGGCGTTCCGAAACATTCGGGTGCCCACTGCAACATCTGCTCCGGCGACGCGGCTTGACCGATCGCCGACAGCGCCAGTGCCGGCATGACGATCGCCAAACCGATTCCGGCGCAGCCCCAAAACAGCTCCTCCATGAACATCGGCAGAGACAATCCTGTCGGGTCACCGATCAGGTCGCGGTAAAACAACGGGCTGTAGAAGCCGCGCTTGGCGGCCTCCTCCAGCACTGGCCAGGGAAACTCCTGGCGCTGGTCATAGTCCAGCGCAACGGGGCGTATCACAGATTCGGCGAACTCGTGCGCGCGCCGGGCCAGGTCGTGTTGTGCTGCCGTTGGTGTCAGGTCGAACGTCATGGGTGCGCCTTTGGGGTGGACAGGCCGGGAAACAGACGGGGTCTTGCCAAACGCCTACCCCGTCGGCCGCTTCAGCAAACGGTCGACGTATCGACGCGTTGCTAGGCGGCCGAACGTGGACCAACCCATGTCGCGGGCAGGTGCAACACCACCGCCGTGATCGGAACGGCCTCGTGTTCGCTGCGGGCGAGCAGAGCTGCATTTTCGGGGAGTTGTCGGGAGTTGACTTCGCCGGCTGCGATACGGCGCAGGATCGCGTGGGCCCGGGCGAGCTGTTCGCGCTTGCGGTACTGGCCGCCCGGGAGCTTGACGCCGGCCCAGACGCCGTACTCCTCCCGGTGCTTGATGGCGCGTTGGGCGCACTTCCGCTGCTGCGCCAGCGGGCAGCGGCGCAGGCACTGGATCCGCGCCTCGGTGGCTGACCGCTCGTATGCGCGCGCCTTCGCCGCGCCGTCACCACCATCATCGTCGGGGTAGCCGAACCATAGTTCCGGGTTGGCTGTACAGGGGTGTGCCATGTCACGGTCTCCTTCTCCGGGCTAAAACGTAGGCAAAAGCGTATACACATACAAGCGTCCTTCGCAAGAGAAACGTGATAAAAACGTATATGCACAGGCTAAGCTCCTTGCCTGTGTAATATCCGGCCTATGGCCGGAGCGTGCGATGAGCCGTGAGTCGGCCGGCGCGGCTTTCCGAGCGCTGCGCGAGTCCCGCGACTGGTCCCTGGCAGACCTTGCGGCCGCCACCGGCGTCAGCATCATGGGACTGAGCTATCTGGAGCGTGGTGCCCGTAAACCGCACAAAAGTACAGTTCAGAAAGTTGAAAATGGGCTAGGCCTGCCCCCCGGCACCTACTCGCGGCTCTTGGTGGCTGCTGATCCCGACGCTGAGCTGGCCCGGCTGGTCGCCGCCCAGACACCGGAGGCGATGACCGCACGACGCGATGCGGCGGTCGTGGTCGACCGCCACAGCGACACGGAAGTCCTCGAAGGCTACGCCGAAGCGCAACTCGATGCCATCAAATCCGTCATCGATCGACTGCCCGCGACGACATCAAACGAATATGAGACGTATATTCTCTCTGTGATCGCCCAGTGCGTGAAGGCTGAGATCCTGGCCGCCAGCTCCTGGCGGGTTGCGGTGAATGCGGGGGCCGACTCGACGGCCCGGTTGATGGAGCACCTCAACGAGCTCGAGGCGACTCGCACCAACCTGCTGAAGCGAATGCCTACCAGCTTGAGTGCCCGATTCGATGGAGCATGCGCCCGGTCGTCATTACCCGAACCGATCATTGCGGCATTGCTCGGCCTTAGCAGCGACGACGTGTGGGACATCCGCAACCGAGGGATCATCCCCGCCGTAGCGCTCCCGCGCGTCCGCGCCTTCACCGATGAGGTCGAGTCGACGAGCCAGAGCCTGACGGATCCCGACGACGGTGGGGGGAACCCGTGATCCAAAGCGAAGTCGAAGCGTTGAACCGTGCTCATCAAATGTTCGCCGGCAGCAGTCGTCACATGGCGTTGGACGCTGGTACGGGCCATTACCGGGGACTGCTGCAGCGAGCCGGCGGACTGAATAGCGGTGTGGGACATGATCGCTATCAGCTCGCGGCACGCCACAGCCGGGAAGCGCTGGTGTCGGCGGCGCGGACCGATGCCGCGGCCGAGGCCGTCATCGCCAGTGCCCAACGGGATCGGGCCCAGGCGCGCGAGCTGACCAAGAGCGTCCTCGACGAGGCCCGTGCCGACGCAGTCGTTACTCCGCTCACGCCGATGGCGCAGCGTGAGGCGATGCGCCGTCGCGCGGCGCGACTGCGCGCTCAACGAGCCCACGTGGTACTGGCCCGCCGGCGGGCCCGACGGCACCTGCTGGCACTGCGTGCGCTGCGTTACCGAATGCTGCATCATCACGGCTCCGGTCTGACGCGATTACGGCTGCCCTCAGCGGACGGCCGCGCCGGAGTTGCGGTGCGCGCCGCGTTGTCGCGACTGGGCCGTCCTTACGTCTGGGGCGCAACCGGTCCTGACCAGTTCGACTGTTCCGGGCTGGTGCAGTGGTCCTACGCGCAGGCGGGTATTCGGCTGGACCGCACCACCTATCAGCAGATAAACGACGGAATCCCAGTGCCGCGCTGGGAAGTTCGGCCGGGCGATCTCGTCTTCCCACACTCCGGACATGTGCAGCTGGCCATCGGCAACAATCTGGTTGTCGAAGCGCCCTACTCGGGTGCGTCGGTGCGAATCAGTCCGCTGGGCAGCAACGTGCAGATCCGTCGGCCGTTCTGAGGAGGTTGAACCCATGTCGGAGCAGGCCGGATCGTCGCTAGACGCCATCCAGGCACGCCAGGCAGCGATGGCAAGGCTGCACAGTACGGTTGCCGACGCCGACCGGGTGCTGGCCGAGGCGCTTGCCAGCGCTCATGCCGTGATGCGCGAGAGCGTCAGTCGGCTCGATGCGATCGCCGCCGAGATCGACCGCGTGGTGTCGGGCCAGGCCGACCCCGCCATCGACACCCCTATGGGCGCGCGTGAATTTCAAAAATTTCTGGTTGCCAAACAACGGGAGATCGCGGCAGTGGTTGCGCATGCGCACGAACTCGACCGCGCCAAAAGCGCTGTGTTGCAGAGCCTGCGGGCACACTACGCACCGCCTGCGGGCTAGCGCGATACCCGCTTGGTTATTCGCTCACAGCCCTCAGCGAGGTGAATTGTCGGCGGAACCATGCTTCAGTACTATCACCCGGCATGGAGGGGTCGCGACACCGCCCGCAGCGGGCGTAGCGCCGTTTGGCTAGACGAATGTCGACGTACATGGACTTACTCGCCGCGGTCAAATATGTGCGGGACCGCACGGGCGATCCGAACGCATGGCAGACGGGGCTGACGCCGCATGAGGTGTTCGCCGTCGTCAACCCGATGACACGTCCGGAACAACTCGACACGCTTGTCAGCAAGATCCGCCAACAACATCCGGACCTCTTCGGCCCGGCGCCCGGGGCGATGCCGGGAGATCCGCGCGTACCTCCGGGCGCACCTCCGATGTCACCTGAACCCCAGCAGGGCGAGGCCGCCAGAGCTATCGCAGATGCCGAAGCCGCTCTGGCGCATCAGAATTCAGCGAGTTCTCAACTTGACATGCAAGTCATCTCGGCAATCCTGAATGCACACTTACAGACCGTCGAGGGTAGCGAAGCGCTCAACAAGCTGCAGCAAGAAACCGAAGCGGCGGTACGAACGCGATCAGATCTGGACACCCCGGCGGGGGCACGTGATTTCCAGCGCTTCCTCATCAGCAAGCTCAGGGACATCCGTGCCGTGGTTGCGAACGCGAGCCTGGATGACACGTCGAAGTCAGCGCTGATGGCCGCATGGACATCGCTGTATGACACCTCGAAAAATGAACCGGCCGCTCCCAACCAACGGCCACCGGCAGCCGCCGCTCCCGATGATTCACCCCCGACCGGCGCTGGCCAGCGGCCCGCGGAGTCGCCCGACGCGGGAGGGGATCCATACCTTGATTCGCTGCTTGACGATCCCGGCGTGCTGGCCGGCGAACTACCCGCGCAGGATCCGACAGCGGCCCCGCCGGCATCCGCGATGCCGATGGCGCCGATGATGCCGAGCATTCCGAGTCTCGGCGCGGGATCGCTGCCGGGCGGGTTCTCAGCGCCGGGCTCCATCCCAGGCTGGAGCAGCGCGGGTGGGCTCCCGCTTTCCAGACTGCTTGACGGCAGCGAACGCGAACCGACGGATGTCGACGAAGGGCACCTGGCATCCGCGGATCCGAACTCGAAGGACCATGCACCGTCAGACGAATCCGATGGTCACAAAGACGCCGAGGGAAAGGAATCGTCCGGCGAGAAGCCCGAATCGCCACCGGCGGGCCCGACAACCGTCACCTTGCCCAACGGTGAGACAGTGACGGCTGGCAGCCCCCAGTTGGCGGCGGCCATCATGGCCGCGGTTGCTGGAACACCGATCGCAGATGCCTTCCATCAACAAGGAATCACCATCCCCCCGCCGGCGACGGCGGTCACCAATCCGATTGATCCGCTGCAGGTCATTCCTGGAGATATCGGCATATTCACCGACCGCCACGCGCTTGCCCTTGGCCACGGTAAAGCGCTTCTTGACGGCCAGATTCAGCACATAGCCACCGTGACCGGGCCGAGCTTTCTAGGCTGGGAGCACCCGCCTGTAAAGCTGGGGCCGGCGACCGCGACCGCGCCGGCGCGGACCGACACACCGACCCCGACCCGGCCGGCGGCGACGTCGACCGCCCGACAAGAGTGAGCTGCCCGGCCTCACCACCGGCGAATGAACAGGAGACAGCGGATGGTAGATCGAATCCATGTGGTGCCTGCGCAGTTGCGTGAAGCCGCTGTTCATCACCAGCAGACCTCCGACTATTTGCGGACCGTCCCGTCATCGCACCCCGCGATCCAGGAGAGTCTGGACTCACTCGGGCCGATCTTCGGTGAGCTGCGCGAAGCCGGCCGCGAACTGCTTGAACTACGACGGCAGTGCTACGAGCAACAAGCCGACAATCATGCCGATATGGCACACAACCTGAGGATGTCGGCGACGATGTGGGACCAGCACGAGGAAGAGGCGGCACGCAACCTCGGCGGCATCATCGACGGCGGTCGATGACAGACGCCAATCCGGCCTTTGACACCGTGCACCCGAGTGGACACATCCTGGTCCGCTCCTGCCGCGGTGGATACATGCACAGCGTTGCTCTGAGCGCGGAGGCGATGGACACCGACGCCGAGACTTTGGCGCAGGCCATCCTGCTTACCGCCGATGTGTCATGTCTCAAAGCGTTGTTGGAAGTGCGCAACGAAATCGTTGCGGCCGGTCACACCCCGTCCGCGGAGGTTCCGACCCCCCACGATCTCGACGCGGCGATCGAGAAGCTGCTGGCGCATCAACTGCGCCGCCGCCGCAAAGGCGCGGATTAAACGGGCTGACGGTCTAAAGCAGCCAGGTCTTGGCCGTATCGGGATCTGGTGCGATATCGGCTGGCGGCTCGATGGGGTTGGCGCCGAACAACTCTCGCGCGCGGCGGAGCAGCGCACGCACCTCGTCGAGTTGCTGCTGCAGCGCAGAATCAGCCATATCCCCACGCTACCCAGGGCTGGGCAGCCGCACAATTCACCGCCTGATTGGGCCTGACGGGGCCGGTAAACGCCAGCGCCAGAAGCCGGTACGCTGACCGGGTGGCGATCTTCGGTCGGAAAACGGCGCGCCAGCGTCTCCGGAGAGCGACAAGGGAATCCCTTGCGATTCCCACCTTCAGCTCTCCTGTCGATTGCACCCCCTGGGTGATAGGTGGGCTCTGGCCTGCAGAGCTCTCGATAGCCACGGCCGAAACCGCCACGCTGGCAGAGTATCTCAATGCCGACCTGGAGAGGATAACAAGTAGCGCCAACGATGAGCTCAAGATCATCAGGCGGGCAGGGATGGCTGATTCGGCCCGGCAGGTAGAAGAGGCCCGAGTGATCAACGAAGCCCGTGCCCGTGCCGTGCGGCGAGTCGAGTCGGCAGTTCGTCAGCTACGCACGGCGGCGGCCGGGGGGCGGGTGCGATCCCCGCGACATGCTGACGACGATCTCGCAGGGGCGGATATCGATGAGACACAAGTCATACCCGTCATCGCGATGGTGGAGCCCGCTTTCGATGCGCCGGAGATGACCGAGAACCGTCACCACGAGGCGCTCGTAGTCGACTACGACGACGAACCCGAAGCTGCGGTGGCTGAGGATCGAGACCCTGCCGTCGGCGCAACCGTCACGGCACCACAAACGGAGGCCACGCGGGCTCCGGAGGTCCCGGAGGTCCCGGAGACTACCGCCGCCGAAGCGGAATCCGACGCCGCCAGGTTGCGGCGGCTTGTCGCGTCCGTAGCCCGTCAGGAACCGAGACTGAACTGGGCGGTCGGCGATCACGAGGACGGCACGACGGTATTGGTCACCGACCTCGCCCACGGTTGGATACCACCGGGTATCAAGCTGCCTGCCGTGGTGCGGCTGCTGTAACCCGGACGACGCATCGGCAAAGTCTCCGCACTGATCGGCGATTCGACGCGCGCCGCGACCTACACTCCCGGCGATCCCCTGGGCTGGTCGATTGACTTCGCCGCGACACAGTTCTCGGTGCAGCCCCGCGAGTTGCCAGCCGTTCAAGATCTGGGATGGCAGTTGAGTCAAGCCACGCACTGGCGCGACGGAATGCCACGGATAGTGCACACGTTAGCGAAGGCCGCTGCCGCGGGAACCGGCGTGGTCGAGGACGAAGCCGACCTACTGCGGGTGCACCTTGATACCGCGCGGTACCGGATGCTGGACCAGTATCCGGACGTCGATCTCACACTCCTGCTCAACTGTCTGCTGGTGGCCGCCACCGAACGCATCGTCTCCGGGGACTCGATATCCGCGAACTATCACTTCGCCTGGTTCCAGAAACTCGACACACCGCCAGCCAGCGGATGGGCCGCGAATCCGTGAAGAATCGGTTGTTCAGCCGGGGTGGCCGGTGGCGTCACGGGTAGTCTCACGCGCCGAAACATGAGCCCCGATTATGAATTGACGCTGGTTAAGGCGGTCGACATACTGTCATCGTGTCGGGGTCGGGCAGTCGGAGCGAGCGGAGCGACCTGAAAGACCGAGATCTCGTCGAATCGGTTCTGCGGGAGCTGAGCGAGGCGGCCGACAAGTGGGAAGCCCTTGTCGCGCAGGCCGAAACCGTCACGTAAAGCGTGGATCTCGGCGACATTCACGCGGTTGCAAATTCCGACGGCAGGCTGCTCCAGTTGACGCTACATCCGGGCGTCACCGGCTATGCCCATGGCGAGTTGACTGACAGGTTGAACCTCGCGATCGCAGCGCTGCGCGAAGAGGCAGAGGCCGAGAACCAGGCGAGGTATGGCGGACAGCTGCAGTGACGTTCGCGCTACGCGCGCTCATCGACCGGGGCTTGGGTCGATCTGGCCCCGGCTCTCTTCGCGCGCTACGCGCGCTCATCGACCGGGGCCGGGAGGGCCGGCGAAGGCTTGCGCGATAGTTAGCCAGTGCTGTGCGTCGCGACCGTCGGCCGTGACGTCCAGGGTGGACAGCGCACGCCGTTGGGTGACCAGGAAGCAGAAGTCCTCGGCGGAACCGGTGACCCGCTGAGTGGCCTCGGGCGGTCCCCAAGACCAGATATCGCCGTCGGGTCCACGCAGCTCGACCAGGAACGGCTCGCCCGGCGGAGCCAAATTGTTGACGACGAACGCGTAGTCGCGGGTGCGTACCCCGAGATGCGCGATTGACCGCAGCCGTTCAGTGGCGGGCCGTTTGACACCAAGGGCATCGGCGACGTCAAGTCCGTGCGCCCAGGTCTCCATCAACCGCGCGGTGGCCATCGACGCGGCGCTCATCGGCGGCCCGAACCACGGCAATTTGCGACCGTCGGGAACCGCCAGCAGCGCCTCGTGCAACCGGCAGCGGGTGACTCGCCAGTCGGAAACTAGTTCGGC